>Ga0172368_10001296_pt1 | contig 34666 bp, 18 predicted proteins | sample Lak11m_FD_114540 | JGI IMG/M metagenome (GOLD analysis project Ga0172368, IMG submission 114540) | Freshwater microbial communities from Kabuno Bay, South-Kivu, Congo - kab_022012_11m | ecosystem: Environmental > Aquatic > Freshwater > Lake | place: Democratic Republic of the Congo: South-Kivu... | reverse complement strand
TCTTGGGTTCAATATTTTCATCAGGACTGATATATACCGGAAATGACTATTTGAACCCTGAAATTAACAAATACTACAGCGCATTATTTGATCTTTCAAAACCTAGCGTCTGTTTTGGTAGCGCCAAGGGGATTTGAACCCCTGTTACCGCCGTGAGAGGGCGGCGTCCTAGGCCACTAGACGATAGCGCCAAAAACATAAGAAATATAACACAATAACAGATATTGAGCAAGGCAAAAAGCCGGACAATACGTTCATATTATTAACTTTTTTAATCTTTATTGAGTCTATCAGCCAGCTCGGACATGGTGATAAAAGAATCACTCCCCAGTTGGTCAATGAGGCGCTCTAGCGCCGAAATCATCCACTCCCCGGTGCGCCAGTTGTAGTAAAAGGGCACTTCTCGGCTCTTCATCGGATAGAATTCCCAGGAGTGAAAATAAAGAACGGGAACCTTGCCCTGCTTTATTAAGTTCTTGCAGATATTAATAGTTCGATTAATACCAAGCACTCTTGTAAAAACCCATCCGGTCGGAATTGCCAGAGGCGATACAGTTAGAGGTATTTCTAAGAAATTAGACCCCTGCAAGGGCCTGAAAGGCTCTCTGGGCGCACTTATATTACTATAACAGCCTGGAAGATAAGTTGGATGCAAAGAGCTATCATAATCGAAACCAAGGCCTTTTAAAGTTTGGGCCAGAAGAGAAGAGTATTGAAGTTGGGGCGAACGAAATCCCCTAATTTTTCTGCCTATTATTTTCTCTAAAATTTCCTTGGATCGCCTAATATCGTCGGTGATATTTAATTTGTTATTTCCGCGATAATAATGGCAATGGCTATGCGAAGCGATCTCATGCCCGAGTTTGGCGATTTTTTTTATTTGGTCTGACTTTTTTTCGGCAAAAAAACTAGTGATAAAGAAAGTTGCCCTGACCTTTTTGCCATTTAGTATCTCTAGCAACTTTTCATTGCCTTCCATCGAGTACTTAATAGTATCAGGTTCGTTGCTTTTTCGGTGCTCAAGAAGAGGGCAGTTCCATTGCTCGCAATCAAAAGTTAAAGCAATCATTTATTACTCTCTCCAACCAGAGAGGATAACCTAACCCACCTGGTGACCTCAAGACGTCCAACTTTCTCGCTGTAGACCGCAGAGAAGCCTGACTCAGAAATTGCTCGTGGGCTGACAGTCCAGAAACTCTCGGGCTTTCGGTTATAAAATGATAAGAAAGTTAAATCATTGAATCTATCAAAATCCGTTGCATAGTTTTTCAACCAAGATGGCGAGAATAAAATCGGACTTTGGGCTCCTCGATCTCGAACTACCGCAACGACTCTATCCCACTGTTCACAAGAAGGTTTTTGAAGGTAACCCCAAAAACCCAGCAAAAAACAAGCAGCGAGAATATAGTAAAGTAAATAAAAAATTAACTTTCTTTTTTTGACCATTTTTTCATTCCGGAAATTATATTACTTGCGTTAAATAGGATTAGGCCAGCCAAAGGAATTTGGGTCCAATAGAGATACCGGCTCAACGAGCTAATGTCTCGAAAATTTGACAGGGAGAAAACTCCCAAAGACAAGAATAGCCAGCACAAAATGAATATATTTAGCTTCTCTTTTTTCAGAAAATGCCAAAGCAATGGCAACAAAATCAAAATTAATGAGATTATGGCAAATTTTATCACACCATCGATAATTCCGGGTCGTAAAAGCAAGGAAAGATAATCGAAAATACGATAAAAAAGGTGATCGCTTAGATTTATTCCTCCCCAATTCTTAGATAATGCCGACTGGGCGATTCGAAGCTTGGCAATAGCAAGAACAGGCATAGCTAGAATAAAATATGGCAGCGCCAAGAATATTTTTTCCTTGAGGGTTTTAATCCATACCGGAGGTAGGAAAAATAGATAGACAGCGAATATCCAGCAATGCAAGGCAACCGTCTCCTTCGCAAAAGTTCCGACCAAAAACACAGCTAAAGAAAAGAAGTAAAGCAGCCATTTTTTGTATTGAGCAAAAAACAAAAAAAGGCAAAAAGACAAAAGCAAGAAAAACAATGAAAAACCCTGCGTCAGGGCCCCTGAGATCCAGCCAATAGTGGCTAAACTAAAAGAGCTGAAACCAAACCAGAGCGCGGCAAGATAGGCCGCATAACTCCTCAACGAGAGAAGCCGCATGACTAAGAATACTAAGAGAATATTAAACAAATGAATTATTAATCCGGTTATTCTATAAGTAAAGCCAACATCTTTGTGAATAATGATCTCGCGCCAAAGAAACCACATTACTGGAGTGAAGTAGGTGCTGGGCCCGCCACGCTCGGTTTTATAGTGAAAATCAAAAATATTTTTAAGCGAGCCTCTCTCAATTACCTCCGAATAAGTTTCGGTGTCATCGCCTCCGTCGATCGGAGAATTTAGAAGTCCGCCAAAATTAATATAAGCCAAAGAAATTATGATAGCTGCCCCAAGCAAACCGAGAATTATTGATTTAATTTTCATAAAAAACTTGCCTTCCGCGCAATCTTGCACAATCAATCATTGTTCTAACAGCGAGTTTTAAGGAAGCCTTGGATTTCCCTGCCTCTCTTTTGTAGACCTCAATCGGGTGCATTTGCACAGGAACACCGGATTCTAATACGCCCTTAACAATCTCCAAATCGATCATTCCTCTCTCCATTTTGAGCCTAAATCTTTGCAAAAATTTACGGTCGATAACCTTTAAAGAATTGGGATCAGGTAGTTTAAACCCAAGAGCAAGCCTCACATACAAGCGGTAGATAGATGAAATAACTTTCCTTGTCATATTTGACTGGTATTTATTGCTAGGTTTTCCAATTACAAACTTAAGGCCGCTTTTTTCCGCAATCTTATAAATGGAGAGCAAATCCTTCGGAGAATATTGCAGATCGGCATCTAGAATCCCAATATATTTTTTTCCGGCCTTAACCAAACCTTTTCGGATAGCAAAAGAATAACCGTGATTCTTTGGATAACTCACGACCTTAATATTTTCGTTAATAAATTTATTTATCTCTTCCAGCGTGTCGTCCTTGCTTCCGTCATTTACCACTATCAACTCATAATCTTGATCCTTGAAAACTTTCGAAGTCAAAGTTAAGCATTTGCCAATGCTCTCTCTCTCGTTATACGCAGGAATAATGATTGATATGCTCATTAATTTAAAAATGCGTTAAAGAAGAAGTGAGCCCATCGATCATTTCCCGCCGTCACTTCAAATTCCACTTTTTTAATTTCATTTGGTGAATCTATATTAAAATATTCCCAACCTGTTTTACCAGTGTCAAGATTAAAGGTATATTTCTTCGCTTCATCATTAATTCTGATGTAAAATCTTATCGAGTTCTCGATTTTCATATCCGCCACATAATCATTTAAGCCAAAATAACCAGACAATTTTTTAGCCGGCTCTTTGATATTATCAAACACTAGTCGTTTTTGCTGGCCTTGCGCCGGATGAAACCAAATCGCCTCTTTAAAAACTCCGCCAGAAGTAGCAAAAGATGTCCCGGCTAAATTCCAAATCCGATTAGGATTATAATTTTCATCGCAGTTCCAAAATCCAAAAATTTTTGAATCTCTAAATGGTGGAGTTTTTTCATTGTGTGGCCACGAAATAACATTTTTATAGTCTTTGCATTCCTTTTCCACTGAAAAGACCTTGGCTGCTTTTATATTATCAATAAAGTAATTAGTGGCTTCAACAGGCTCGTCTTTAAATTCGGCATTCCAGCAATAATGCCGTTTGTTATCATAATCAGAGTAGATAACCAATTTTAAATCGACTCGCTGGCCGTTAAATCTATCGGTGTTAACATACCAACTAAGCCAACCGGTTTTGTCAGGAGTGATAACTAGTTCAACCTTTTCGCCATTTATAAATACATCCATGTAAACAGGCGATCGATCACCCGTTGCCATACCCTCTTCAATTGCTGTCCGCACCTCAATCGATCTTTTAAGTTGAATATCTGCATAATCCAAGGTGATAGGATTATTATCTCGCGGGTGAGTAAACAGGCAGACCTCACTCCTTGTGCCTGACTTTATGTTATCTAGTTTTATCTTTTGCCAATCCTCTTTATAGCAATCTTTGCCAAGTTCCCCATTCTTAAATGAACATTTTTTGTCACCGATCGTAATATTGGGATTTCTAAAAATCAAATTGGTTGAGCCAAGCTGGCGATCTGCCTTTTTGGCGAAATGCAGTATTGTAAAACCTTTTATTTGATCGTCGGTCGTCAGTTGATAGTCACTGGCCAGGCGAAGAAATTTGTCATATCCACCTGCTCGATGGATGATCCAAATATCGTCAAAATTTTGAAGGGAATCAATATCATTAAAATCATTCATGCCCTGAACCGGTCTGCCCAGATAATAATCGGCCACATAAGTATACTGGCCGCTGGAAATGGCCCCGATTTTAGAGTCTGGTTTAAGCTGCGGCTTTACTATGTTCGCTACCGCCCGCCAATCATCTGTTTTGTAATGCTTCACCGCCCCCCAGAACGAGATTGAAACGACTGTAAATAAAACCAGAGGAAAGAGCACAAAAATTTTCGGCTTCTGACGTAAAAAGAAAAAAATAAACAAGTAGAAAAATGGGATCGCTGAGGTGAGGTATCTCATTCGGACAGGCGTTTTATTTCCGAGATATGCCATACCTACGACCACCAGGGTTACCACCAGCAAGCAAAGTAGTGCCGGTAGTATATTAGTTATCTTCCTTGTTTTTATTGCTAAAGTTGCCGAAACAACAAAAAAAACGACGAGACAGGCAAAAAGCACTATTATTATGACGGAAATAATTACTGAAGCTTGGGTCGTCCCAGTAAAATCTAAAATTGATCTAGCTATAAATGCTAGATTTTTTTGCTTGACCCCCCACTCGCTTACATGAGGACCTTGGACATCATAAAGTTGGTATTGTGCTTTATTTGCAAAAAGGTAGATCGGGGCGACCAAGTAACCAGCAATCGCAAAGGATGCGGCAGCCAAACCTGGTTCTTTGTGCAACTTCCAGACAACATATGGCAAGAAAGCGATAAAAAAGAAAAGAAAGACGAAGTTTGTATACAATCCGCACCAAACCACGAAGAGCAACAAGATCAAATATCGCTTTTTTTTCGCTCTTAAATACATCTCAAAGATATAGAGCGATAACAGGGCAACTAGAACTAAAAATGACCAGTGCTTATTTTCATATGCGCTATCTTGAACTACTAATGGGTTAAACAAATAAAAAACAACCGGCCAAAATTCATTTACTTTATAGAGTTTGGCTAGTTTGAGTATTAAGAAAGAGGTTATAAATAACGTGACGACCGCCAGTACTCTCAGGGCAATTTCCGAACGTCCAAATACCGCAGTGTAACCTTTGAGGAGAATAAACCAGAAAGGTAATTGGTCTCCATAATTATCAATGAAAATACTTTTAATATTCCAGGTAGAAATCCTAAGATAATCCATCGATTGGTGATCAAGAGATTGGCTGGTAATTTTTTTCCAGGTTATAACTATAAATAAAGCAAACACAAACCACAGCCAGTGTATGCCAATTTTTTTGTGAATTCGCTCGAAAAAAACACCGGCAAAATCAAATGGTCTGGATAATATTTTTATAGATTTGCTCAAGAATTTTGATATTTTTCGACCCATGTTCTTTTATTATTTTAATATTTTCTTGCTTATATCTAGCAGACTTGGCCGGATGGTTGATTATCTCCTCAATTTTGCGATAAATCTGCAGCGGAGTCGCCGCATAAAACAATAGGCCATTTTTACCATCCTTGATTATACCAGAGAGAGACTGGCCATCTCCAACCATCGGCACTCCGATTTCCATGCACTGATTAATTATTTTTTCCTCGAATATCAATGGCATAGGCATAACCAACAAAGCATCCCAGTTATTTATTTTAGCCTCACTATCACTACGAAAAGTCGCTAGATGTCTCTCGTATCCTTGAATTTTAATTTGAGAGTCAAGCAGATTTTTCCCTTGATCGTCAGTTACTATCTCAAAGCTTCCCATTGGGCACTTGGCCAAAAAAATATGAAGAAGCTCGGCTAAATTCAAGACAGAATTTTTGTCCCAATTGACCGCCGAGATTCCAATGATTGGCTCCTTGTTCACTTCTTTTATTTTCTTTTTTTTATAATTTTCTTCAAATAGACTAGGCAAAACAACCGTTTTTTCCGAAGGTGCCAGCTTGCGAGTCATTAAAAGATTTTTTATTGGCAGAGAGGGAACAGTAATTAACACCGTTTTGGAATAATTTAAAAAGCGGCTAAATTCATCCGCAAAGAATTTTTTAGGCCATTTCCAACGGAGAAGACTTTCTGGATCATTGATTGAGAGCACAGAAACAGCTTTTGGCGGCAGCCCAAGCCGGGAAAAAATTCCCATCCTTAGATCAAAACAGTGGATAATTAGGGGATCAAAGGGATAACTCTTCGCCTGAATATCCAAAAGATGCGACCGCATTAACAATATGTTGGCAAGAAATCCTTTTTTATGCGAGAACTTTATTATTTCGACGCTTTGAATTTTATCAGCTTCTCTTAAGAGATACCCATCAGGACAAATTAAAAAAAGATTAAAAATCTTTCGATCAAAATTCGCCAGAAAATATAATATTTCTCTTGAAACCTGGCTTGCCGTCAGTTCAGGGCTGATCAAGACCAGTTTAATTTTCCTTGCTTGCTCCTCCATAATTCTAATTTTAACATCATGTAGGACCTTGCAAAAGCCTTGCCCGTTATTTACCTTAATATATTGTTATTATAATAAGATAACCCATCAAAGTAATGGCCATACTAGATCTGACCCAAGAGCACTAATAACCCTTATTTTTTGGGCACTCGCTGCATCTTTAGCAACAGAAAACCAACTTGAAATATTTTCATTCGCTATTTTGCCACTATAGACGAAGAATCAGCCCAAAATAATAATCTGCACCAAGAAGATGAATATTTTTAAGAAAAACCATCCCCTTTTTATTTTGGCAACCCAATCTTCAATACTTAAAGTTTAGTTACTTTTTTAATCGCTTCTTTTATTCTTTCTTGCGACTTATCTTTACCTAGCGCAACTGCCAACTCAGTCGGAGATGGTGACTTCTCCTGGCCGGATAAGGCGACCCGTACGGGCCAGAAAACATCACCATTCGCGAGCCCATTTTCAATGACAGTGTACTCGAGTTGCTTTTGAATATTTTCTAAATTCCAATCTTCCAAAATAGCGATCTTTCCACTAACCTGCTTAAGTGCTAGTGAGGTATTTTCCTTATTAGAACGCTTGAAAACTAGAAGGCTAGCTTCGTACTCCGGCTCTTTCCGTAACTGAAAGATAAAGGCAGCCATCTCTTGCAAGGTTTTAAATCCCCCTCGTTTTAAAATTTCTGCCTCGCCTACTTCTAAATTGTGAATACCAAAATTATCGAGCAATTTTTGAAGCTCTTTCACGGGCTTTTCTTGAAGATAATGAGCATTTATTGAATTTAGCTTTTCGATATTAAAAATCGCTGGAGATTTCTGTACTCTTTCAACCGTAAACTCTTTTTCGAGGTCATCCAAAGTGAAAAACTCTCGGTCATTACCAGGGTTCCAGCCAAGAAGAGCTAGAAAATTGACCAACGCTTCTGGAAGATACCCAAGTTGCCGGTATTCAGACAAGCTTACAGCACCGTGCCTCTTAGATAACTTTGTCTTATCGGGAGCCAGGATCAAGGGCAGATGGCCAAAACTAGGCGCTTCCCATCCAAACATTTTGTAAAGCTCTAGGTGCTTAGGCGTTGAAGGGAGCCATTCCTCTCCCCGGATTACATGGGTTACACCCATCTCATGGTCATCGATAATGGCAGCAAGATGATAGGTTGGAAACCCATCAGATTTTATGATTACCTGATCATCTACAAGAGAGAGGTCGAATACAACATCACCGCGAATTAGGTCATGAATGGTCACTTTCCCCTTTTTGGGCATCTTCATCCGAATCACATATTGGCCATCTCGGACATCCTCAATTTTAATACCAGCTTCACGGCAAGTTCCGGCGTAACCGGTCGGTTTTTTGGCAGCTTCCTGTTTTTTGCGATCTTCATCGAGTTTTTCCTTTGAGCAGGTACAAATATAAGCTTTGCCCTCCTCTACTAGCTGCAGTGCCGCCTTTTTATAAACAGCCAATCGCTTTGATTGAACCACGAGGCTATTCAAATTCTTCGGAACAATTTCAAGCCATTTTAAGGCGTCAATAATCCGTTCGGTCGCACCTTCGACAAACCGTTCCCGATCTGTATCTTCAACGCGCATTAGAAATTTGCCGCCGGCAGATTTGGCGGTTAAGTATTCAAATAGAGCCGTCCGAACATTTCCGATATGCATCTCCCCAGTCGGACTTGGCGCAAAACGAGTAATAATTTCCCTTTTCATAGCCTAAAAATAACACAAGGAAGCGTAAAAATAAATCCTTGAATCAACAATTAAAGAGATCAGTTTATGGCTTTATCCATCGCAATCTTGATATTGATAGCATTGAAAGGATTCCTGGCCTTGAACGAATTTGCTGAAGATTGTTTAAATCCAGGTTTGGAAACCTTGAGGCTGTAGTTGCCTCTTGGGATAAAGGCTGAGAATCGCCCTTCGCCATTCGTTATTACAGTTTTAACAAGTCTCCTGCCGGCTGGATCCATAATTCTAACTACCGCTAAAGCGATGGGCAAGCCTGTAGATTTGTCGATAACGACTCCCCAGGGGGTCTGCCGTGGCAAAGTAAAGATGTTTAACACCCAGAGCAGAGTATAGATACCGGCCATCACGATACTAAAGACACTGATATTGTTTATCAATCCGTCAATTGTGATAATTGTGCCAAGTACTAGGAACGCAAGCGAAATATATGACAATGCCTGCTCAACCTTAGCAATCAGATTCAAAGATTTGGCTTTTTGGGTTATTACTACATCTTTCATCTTCATGGCAATGGTTTTTATTATCAAACCTTCTTTTGGATCAGTGATCTTAATATATCCCTCGGGATCATAATAATCCGCCGAATCCGAAACAGTTTCGTACATATCTTTAACGACCTGAAGTTGGTAGGTTCCAGGCTCTGCTATAAAGCCATAATAACCCTCATTATCGGTATAAGTTTCATCAACCACTTTCTTAAGTATTGGGGCGTTAGTATAAGCCTGCGTTAATCTAACAAGATAAACCCGAGCCTGAGAGATTGGCATCTCGCTACCATACTCGACAACTCTACCCCACTCTCTGCCCCTTCTCTTCCTAATACCTAGTGCAGCAAGCGTATACCAGAGCGCGTTTAATAGTTCTCCGGCAGAGAATAGGGAAATGAGATTTGGCAGCATCGCTATTGGGATGGCTGCAAGAGTTGCGGTAGCTGCCACAGCTGATACCGTCGTCGGCAAGTTGTCGACCGGAATTCCGGTTATTTTACTTGCTACCGGCACTAATTTTCCACCTGATGACGAAGACTTTCTAGACGAAACATAGATTGTATGGTTGTCGGTAACATTATTAAAGGTGTAGGTGCTGACTGCTCCAATATTATTGCTATCAACCATAACTTCGGCTATTTCATAGCCCTTCTTTGCTGACATACTAAACGCCTGTGATCCGCCTTTCAAGGCTGAAATTTTTCCTGATGGGACAATATAAGAGTTGGCATCAGATGAGGCGTTTATTTCGAGGTAGGTTGGCGGCTCAACATCAGTAAAGTTGACTCTGACTGTATGGTTATTGATGATATTTTTGAGGGAGTAACGGGCTTTTTTATGTAAAAGTTCATAAACTACACTTCTTAAAACAGATTTGCCGTCTAGCAAAACATCACCGATATAGTAACCATCCTTCGCGCTTATAGAAAAGTCTTGGGAACTGCCACAAGTCATTTGGAATTGTCCACCAGGATCAATCGTTCCCCAAGCATCGTTAGAATTTTCAACCGAAATTGTGTATTTGCTCGAATCAAAGCTGGCCGTCACGTGGTGATCCTCCGCAATATTGGTGATCGTGTATGTCGTGCCTAGCGCCGGCTCAGCTAAGCTTTGGCTGGCTAATCCCCGATCCTCTATCTTGGTCATGGTTGAACATGGGCCAGCAGGCAGAATACTCAAAGTTAACGATTCGCCATAAGGTATATTCTCGGTAACCGATGGTTCAATGCTGCCCCCACCGATTGCCTCCGCAGTTACACGGTAAAGTTCAGGAGCTGCTACGGCGCATAAATTATGATCGCTTGTAATTATTGATTGCCATTTGTAGGTATCGTCATCATTTTTTGCACCAGCAAATAGCTCGGAGCCATCCAAGGAAACTGAGCCAATTTTATAGTGCTCGTTGGCAACAAAATCAATTGTAATATCAGCTTCGTTGTAAACCTTAATAATGTTACTCTCATACGAGGCATAAGTCCCTGAAACCGCTATCTGGCCATTATTAAAGCCGGTGCCATCACAAAGAGATATAGTCTTGAAATCAGGCGCAAATCTAAAGATTAAGGAGTGTCCTCTTTGAATATTTGTGATGGTGAATGATTTCCCCCCGCCTGGCAGGTCAGCCAAATTCGTTGATTCTCCGAGCTCCGTATTCAAGACTGAGTTTTGAATTAAAGTATCGTTAAACAAATAACCGGTATTTGATTTCAAAGTGTAGGTTTTTGCGCTACCTTTCTGAACGATTTCTCCTATATTTGGCGAGACTACACCGCCAACCTCTTTTGTTAAAGTTTCCCCAGTATCAGGGTTAATAGTAATCACCGAAGGAGAAAGCGTTACTTCACTATCATCAATATTTAATATTGTTGATGAAGGCGAGCCAATGGTAACCTCCGCATCAATTGGAGCAACAAATCCAATCTCTAAAATTGAAAACTCAATTTTCTTCTGCTCAGAGGCGATTTCATCATTAACATCATCAGTTGATTCATTGAGGATTCTTATAGGCATAGAGAAGATTTCAGAGCCATCCCTGTTGGGCAAACTCAAACCACTCGGAATAATCACATCGCAACTGCCATTTAGACAGTTAACATAGCTGCCATTTACGAAGTTATAATCAACACCCTCTTCGACATTAATGTTGTTATAAGACAACCTTACATGAAGATCTGGATATAGTGCCCTCCCTGGAATACTGACTTTGAGTTCAATATTTGTATCAAGCGCGTTGTCAAAGACTGTATATGAGTTCTTGTCAAAGCTGATATTCTTTGATCCTTCAAGATCGATAATCTGAAAAGCCAGCTCAGTTTGCGATGAACAAAGCGGCATGTCGGTCTGGAGATTTACCAATGTAAAGTTAATAACCTCATTAACATTATTACTATCGGTCAGGAGACTAAGGTCTAAGTGGCCAACAAAATTCTCTAAATTGGCATCGTAGGCAAGGTCAAGGACATACAAACTTCTCTCGTCATCATAAGTTGCCCCTGAAAGCTCATAGCTAGCGCCCTTCACTGCCGAACCTGATAGCCGAACACCCACTTGGTAAGTTTTTGCCTGATCCAACTGATTAAGGTCAGCGGCATCATCATAGTTTAATTTTACCTCGAGCTGATATTGGCGTCCCTCCAAACCCTCAGTTGGGTTATCAGGTGAAAAAGCCGCACAGTAATCAAAGTCGTCATTAGTTATTTGGTGGGTGTAATTGTTAATCGAACCGATAGTCGCATTATTTAACGACCCAAATTCCGAGCCCATCCCTACCCTCAGCATGTCATTTAGCTCAAAGGTATCGTCCCCAATAATTTGAATCGGCAGATTGAATGAGGAGATTGTCAAAGCATTAGAAATATGGAGTTCACCAACAGGAGGAGTCTGACTTGTATCCATGGTAATACTATAATTGCCCGCTGGATCTGTATAGTTATTTAGCTTATAGTCCTGACCATAAACAGCCTCGGCCTGTCCCGGCTGTAAGTCCGCAATTGGTGTAACGACACCAAACGGTAAGGTGATTGGTAAGGCTGACGGATGATCCAAAACGATTGGAACAGTCACAATATTATTTATATCTTGTTCTAAACTTTCTCCAGATGGGGCACCGAATTGCGCGACTGGGGGTTCATCGTTATCAACAATATTAACAAGCACATGGTCATCGTTGAATGTTGCGGCTCCATCAGGTGCTATCCCTTGCGCAATAATGGCAATAAATTCATCAGCTTCATCGATATTATCATCAACAAGTGGAATAGCGGCAACGCCATTTAATAACCCGGACGGTATGGTTAATGTTGCTGCGCGGGTATAATCATCAGGATAAGTTGCTCTCGGATAAGGCAAATCGAGCGGTTTGTCGTAACCTAGCGTTACAGTCAAATCACCTTTACCCGACGGGACAGAGAGAGTGGCAATAACCTCCGCTCCCTGATTTTCCTGAACATAAACATTTTGGCTTCCAGCGGAGCTAGTTCCTAGCTGTCTGACACTCAAGGTCAGGGTTGGCGCGGAATCATCATCAATAATAGTTTCTGTGTGGCGAGAAGGACGATCCAAATCATCAGGAGGATCAATATCATAGCTGGTCGTATCAACAATATCTAAAATTAGATTTTCATCAAATTCGTCAAACTGATCATTGACTATTGTTAATGGGAAGGTTTTTTCGGTTTCCCCTGGGGCAAAAGAAATACTTGTTGCTATGGCCCCAAGCTGACCGTTTAGCGCATAGTCAAGATTAGAAACAGTCGAGTCAGGATTCAATCTTATCTGAACCGTGAGCCCCCCAGCCTCAGCTGGCTTATTTAATTTAACCCCGACTTGGACAGTTCCCACACTTTCGTTTTGGGTTCGTTGGCGGCTGGTGAAATAGGCCACAAAGTGGTCATCATCATCAACGTAAGTGTAATAATATTTGTCTTGAGTACCCTGAGGAACCAGCGAACCATCCTGATTGGTCGCTGAGTCAATATCGGCTACAATTACTCTCTCACCTTGATAACCATCAACATCATAGACTCCAATTATGTTGTAATACTTACCATAGAAGATAACCCCGCCTGGCAAGGTGACTAGTTCGAGATCAGAGGTTGTCACATTAATCGGTGTCCAGAGCTGGAATTGGTTTCCAGGTGCTGTTGTCCCCTGTCCAACAACTAAGCTTACAGTCGGGTTGTTAGGAGGCAGCAAGAAACCAAGTCTCCCCGAAACTGTTACACCCTCATTTCCGGAAGAGTAATCAGGCTCAAAGAAGACGGCTTGAGTGCCAAGCGGATCGGCAATATAGCCGGTAAAGGTATCCTGCGTTCCAATTGCCACTCCGGCAGTCACAGAACTAATTCTTATCTGCATCCTTTCAATACCTTCAATAATACCGTCGCTTCGCAAGCCAAACACCATGTCTTTGGTATTTGAGCCTGACGAAATTGTTGCCTTAATTGTAGTTCCGCTAATAGTACAACCAGAGTTGCAGGAAAAGTCATTAAAGTCAGCCCTTGAGAGATTTGTCATGACCATTTCAACGTCGATGTTTCCCGTAACATTCAATCGGTTGGCCCGAAGTTTAGCAGTAAAAGTAGAACCTTCATACCCTGAGGTTATTATTGGCTGATCAAAGTAGACTACATCGCCATCAGATTCATCGTTAAATGAATATGTGAATTGTTTGTTTGTTCCTATTTGAATCGATGAATCTGAAACAGAGGTGATCTCTAGGACGATTTGCCTGAATCCTTCAGGATCTGAATCGTCGATAATTCTAAAGACATCGATAGTCTTGCCGTGGCCAGCATCAAGCTCACTCGGGTTTATAGTAATAGGATTACCGGCTTTGTTGCCAATGTAGCTGTAATCGTCATCTTTCGCTGTAGTCAGCTCAGTATTTAATTTATAAGTAACAGTAACTGGATTTGCGGGAGCGTTAGTAAAGGCGATCCGAGCTTTAACAAGCTCTTGATCAGATTCATTGCCGCTGCCAAATGCAGGATCGAAGAAAACAGTATTTCCATCATCATCAACAATTGTCTGCCGATGTGTATCCTGGGTGGTGTCGATTGGAAGATTGGTTCCGCCTGATACAGTTTTAGCCGAGATAATTTTTAAGACGGCCACTTCATTTCCCTCAGTTCGGTTATCACCAATCACATTATCAGTAAAATCAAACTGGCCAGTGTTGCCGGCAAGAGTCTTACAGAAAGGCGGCGATCCAGCATTAACATTGGTCATCTCAAAATCTGGATCGGTAACCCCGGCATTTTTATGCTTGGCGGTACTTTCTGGCTGAATAGCTACGCAAACCGTGAAGCTGCCTGATGGCGGATTTGGAACGCTTACCGTCATTGAACCAGCTGTTGTCTGCCCCAAATTACCCTCAGTAACCGTTGAGGAGGTTTGAACGAAGAAAATACCTGTGGCATCGTCGTCAACAATGTTCTGAGTATGCATATTCTTGGCCGTGTCGACGACCACGTTTAGTTCATTAACCCCGACAACTCTCCCACCTGTTAGGACAAATACTGCATTCTCATTTCCTTCCTTGATTTGATCGTAGAAAGTAAGAAAATCAAAGCTCATTGAGGATTGACCAGCCGGAATACGGACAGTAAATTTGCCGCCGTCCCAAGCAACAACGTTTTCATCTAAGGCAAAGTCAAAATTCGAATCACCCGGGACTGAGAGATATGGTGAATTGGCCGTGGCTGATTGAAGCTCAAAGGTAACCTCGGTGTCATTGTCAGGGAAGGTAGTCGAGAGATTGACCTTGATTGGAGCCTTGTCGGGGGTGCTCGCGGTGGCTGAAGCTTCATAGCTCCAGTCCGCTGATTTATCAAATGAAACTTTGGGTGCGATATCATTATCGACAATCCAATGGGTGTGGTTTTTCTTGGTTTGGTCAACCACTATAGTCATTTCGTCTATACCGACTATACGGCCGCCAGTTAACTCAAAGACCGCGTTTTCATCGCCTTCTGGTAAAAGGTCGTGAAAGGTTAAAAAGTCAAAGCTGACCGAAGATTGTCCGGCTGGAATACGAGCGGTAAATTTGCCGCCATCCCAAGCTACCTTTGATTCATCTAGGGCATAGTCAATATTAGTAGTACCCGGTACCGCCAGATAAGTTGAGTTAGCAGTGGCAGAGTTTAATTTAAATGTCACCTCGATATCATTCCCGGCAAAGGTGGCGGAAGAATTAATCTTAACACCTAACTTATTTGGGTTAGTCTTTGTGGCCGAAGCCTCATAGCTCCAGTCGGCAGATTTGTCAAAAGATATCACCGGCGCATCATCATTATCGACGATCCAGTGGGTATGGTCTTTCTTGGCTGGGTCAACAACGATTCTTATCTGGCTAGTTCCAGCGCTACCACCAATAAGTTCAAAAACAGCATTTTCATCATCCTCAGGCAGATAATCATGAAAAGTCATAAAATCAAAGCTAACTGATGATTGTCCAGCTGGAATACGAGCGGTAAATTTGCTGCCGTCCCAGGCTACTTTTGATTCATCGACTGCAAAATCAATATTGGTGGTTCCTTGGACAGGGAGATAAGTTGAGTTTGCGGTAGCAGAGTTAAGTTTAAAATCGACGAAAACATCATGCTCCTGCAAGGCAGTGGACATATTTATCTTGATGCCCAATTTATTGGGATTATTTGGCGTTGCCGCTGCTTCATAACTATAATCTGTAGTTTTCTCGAAGGAGATTACAGGATCAAGATCATCATCGTTAATCACCTGACCATGAATCTGTTTTGTTTGAGAGATCGTTGGTGTAATTTGATCATTTCCAATAACTCGAGCACTAACTAAAACGAATTTGGCAAACTCGTTTTCCTCCTGTAAATAGTCGTTCATTGTTAAAAAGCCGGCATTTATATCCTTTGTCTTGGCAGGCAGGATAATCTTAAAGACCTTAGCTGACGGATCCCAGGCAACCGGCCCATACCCCGCTCCAGGATTTGTTTCCTGCAAAGCAAAGTCAAGAACACCATCGGAGCCAACAGTTTCATACATTGAATTTGCCGGATTAGTTAGTAATCCAAGCGTTGGGGAATTAAAAGTTGTCTGATCAAGTCTAAATGAAATCTCAATATCACGAGATAACAGGGCAGACGATTCCAAAGTCATCGGATCAAGTTTCGGGGTATCCTTCGTGGCGAATTGCTCCTCACTTATACCCTGTAGATCTTTGAAGGAGATTTCCAGTTTTTCGTTATCAACTATTGTGTGGGTATGAGTTTTGGCGTTGTTGTCCGGTGTTACCTTTACATCGGGCAATTTAACTACTTTTCCGCCCGTGATATCTAGTATGACCTGCTCATCTCCCTCATAATATTCATCATCATATGTAATGATTTGGAAGTTAACGTTATCCGATCCGGCTGGAATTGTTGCGATGAATTCACCATTGGCGTCATCATAGTCCACCCCGGCAATCTCAAAATCCTTTGGCGAGTTATCCCCGCTTTGCCAATCAGTTCTATACTTGGCAGTTGAAGTTGGATTGATTTTAAATCGAACCTCAATCGCGGAGTCAGCAACCGGAGCTGAAGATTTTAATGTCACATTGGTGCTAACTTGACCTCCACCATTTTTTGCATCTTCCTCTTCGCTTTGTGAGGTTGGAGCCGCAAAGTATACAGCCAAGCCGTCATCATCAATAATTGAAATATCATGAGTATATTTAGATCCCCTTGTGGCAAGATTTATTTGATCGCTGAGCTCAAACTTGCCGAATTCAGTCGGCTCAGGCGAATCGTCGTTCACGGTATAGAGAGAGATAGGTTTCTGGAAATTAGAAACAGCAGGTGCCAATTCATCGTTTGTAAAAACCAACTTGCCGTCTAAAGCGTCTTTGTATACAAAATCTTCTGTTTGCTTAGCTGCCGGGTATTCTTCTTTGTAAGTGAAAGGGATCTCCAAATCTTCACTGAGTGGATAATCGGCTGGGCTGACTGATTCTTTGAAGAATGTTCCGCCAATTTTAACCTGAATATCATTGACCGTCCCGCCATCTTGGCGATTGTCGTATTCTTTCATCTCTGATTGGTTGTTGACAAATTCAATTAGAGGCTGGTCGTTATCGCCAATTAAATAGTATATAAGCACAGGTGTATCAGCAAGCCGATTACCATCCTTGTCTGAGGCATAAATTTCAAAAGTGATAAGTTCATAAATACCATACTGATCATTTCTTTCGTCCAATAAATCATCGTAAATCGGAAAATTTATTTCGTTGACCAGACCGGTTGCCGCCTCTGCATACATTCTTTCAGAGGTGACCATATTGGAAACACCAGCAACTACACCCTGTCCCTCGTTTGGACTGTTATTCTTAATATTTGAAACTTCACTATTAAGTTCATTTAGATTGTTTGAGGCAATTACATTGTCTTCACTGCCATAAGAGACCGGGATTCTGCCACACTCACAATCACCAAAAGTCCAATTAGTATTGCCTCCCCCATCTTTCGTCTGTGTCGTGGAAACGGCTGTTAAAGAGTAGGAGTCCCTAACATAAACTTGCGCCACACTGATTGTACCGCCAGTGAAATCAGCTTGCCAAGCCGACCCGGCAGTTTGGCTAGTCAGAGAGACACAGCATACCTCGGGATTAGCAGCATTAAGGCCGCCTTTAAACCATTGGGTTCGGAGCGTTGCAAAACGGATATTTCTGTTTGCGACATAGACGTTGAAACTGCCCAAGAAAGTGTTATTACCTGAGACTTTGGAAACAGAAATTGGTTCATCGCATAAACCTCCGCCATCGTCATCTGGGTCATCGCTATCGTCTGAATCGTCGGAATCATCAGAATCATCGTTATCATCAGAGTTATCATCAGAGTTATCATCAGAGTTGTCATCAGAGTTATCATCAGAGTTGTCATCAGAGTTATCATCAGAGTTATCATCAGAGTTATCATCGGAGTTATCATCAGAGTTGTCATCAGAGTTATCATCGGAGTTGTCATCAGAGTTATCATCGGAGCTATCATCGGAGCTATCATCGGAGTTATCATCAGAGTTGTCATCAGAGTTGTCATCAGAGTTATCATCAGAGTTATCATCGGAGCTATCATCGGAGTTATCATCGGAGCTATCATCGGAGTTATCATCGGAGCTATCATCGGAGCTATCATCGGAGCTATCATCGGAGTTGTCATCGGAGTTGTCATCGGAATCATCCTCCCCGGTTCCTGGGAAGAAAAAGGTCTGTCCTTGGCCGGTTTTGTAATCACCATTAGCCTTGGCGTAACCAGGACCGCTTCCTGTCTCGATAGTATGGACCGTTAGGTACAAATCAACTGGTGGTTGCTCTGTTAAGCCGATCTTGAGATTGCCATCTTGGGACTCGTTGCCAGTAATCATATTACCTCCGGCAACCTCCTCGACTTGACTTTGCCAATCAAAACCATCGAGGGCTTTTACGGGGTTAGCTAAGTTGGTTCCAGATTTTTTTGCTGCTTGATTGCTGATTGATTTAGCTTTCGCTACTTTTTTCCTATCACTTTTAACCGGATTGGGCTGATTTTCTGCAATCCTTAGATTCATATCTTTCATAGCAGTAGTTGTTCCTGCTAGCACAAATTCAATCTTCGGATAAATCTGTACTTTTGTTTCTAATTCTCCAGGGAGAACTGTCCCGCTAGTGTTGGCGATGTCAACTTGATTATCCAAATCCTTGACAATTTTTACACCAAAAGCATTCGGGGCTGTGCCGAAATTTATCTTTTGATTCCCAGTAAAGTACAATGAATCTTTAACCAAAAAACCTGTTGCTCCGCCTACTCTATCCGAATTAATTGTCAAGCCATCCGGCATGGATGCGGAATCATTGGTAAATGTTAATTTGTTAAGATTCATAACAGCGCCAGCAAAATCAAAGTAACCGGTATCAGCAGGAAAACTTCCAGCAGAGTTAGGCTTGACAGTGATTTCGTTTGCAAAAAGATAAGGAACAGTTGTAGCTCCAGTGTATCTTAGTTCACTACTCCAAGTCCCCATATCAAAAATCAGCTTGGCAGTATCACCGGGAAAGAGGTTTTGGTAATCAATGTTTTGGCCGGCAGTAATGGGGATCGATGCCGAGGATACAGCCATATTTCCTCCGACCGTTATAGTTGCAGAGGAAGGATTAACGAAAAGTCCGCCGCCAAGCGTCATATTATGCTTCACCGTTACTGCAACAGTAGAGGCATTGATCGTACCTTTTAAAGGATTAAAAGTACCAGGGGAAACGTATTGTCCCTGAAAGGCGTAGCTTGACATAACTGTAAATTCATACACATTGATGGCCGTATCCGCTGAACAATTTTTATCCGTCGTATTGAAAGAGAAGCGGTCAAAACCAAGGCCTCTTATATAGTCACCATTAGCAAAGACAACGTGGTCAAATTCTCCAGGCACAAATTTTTCATAGCCAGCCCAATTTTCTTTGGTACTCCAATTATTATCACCGCCGCCGCCATCCCAGACCATGACATCGACGAATCGTATCCTTAATTGATCGTTGCTATCCAAATCCGTACCCAATCTTGTTAGTTCATCTTCGACTTTCACAAAGCCATAATCTCGTCGCTCGCTATCTTCGACGGTATCAGATTTCCAGCTACCAATCGCCGTTGAATCATAGATATAATTGGGGGTTTTCATGTCAACTGTATACACTCCAGTATCCGGATCTTTGGTAAATGGTCCGGCTTGAGCCTCAATCTGCATATCAAAAGATCCGAAATTATCAGACCAGTAATCCTTACTCTGTCCAACTTCAACGACATCACTACCAGCTAGCCCGACATGCGTTCCTTTTACTGTAACAATGCCTGTGCCGTTTGATATTTTGTCGGCAGATATAGTGAATTTTTTGCCCCACCACCAATGATCAGTTTCATCGTCCGGTGAGACGCAATCGGTACAGGATATACGTGAGGCAAAGATAGGAGGACCAGTAAAATCTAAATAGTTATCAACTCCAGGGCCCCCAGCGTAATATGAGTTCTTAACAGTTAAATACTGAGTTGGCCCTACTAATTTTGTAGCGTCAAATTGAATTAAAACACTATCAGTAAGAAAGGGATATTTAGAAGGATCTGGAACCCCTTGGAGAGTCGCATTTCCACCGCTTGAATCGGGAGGGAAGAGATCAACTTGGCCATCGATCTTCATAATATCCGTGTACGTAACTGTTTTCCCGCCGGTTTCACTGGTAAAATTCTTTAAAAATCTAAATGGTCCATCGATTGCCGAGGTACCTGTACCCTTAAAGATCACATTTGGCCAAAACTGGATTTCTGGTTTAGGTGTCTCTGATAAATCATTTTTTAGATTTCCATAAATATTGAGAGTTGCTTCGCTAATATCAATAACCCCGTCGCCAAATCTTGGAACGGCATTTACCTTTATAAGTTTCGTAAGATTAGCATCATTAACAAAACTTGGAGCACTGTTATTTAACTCAATATAATCTTGCTCGTTCAGCACATTGAGGTTTTTGCTCTTACAAACATCTTCAAAAGAACAGAGAAAGATACCACCCCCGACATTTCCACCGATGGTGGCAAGCACAGTCAAATCAATGTGATCGGCGGCATAATCAGCTCCGGTGAATTGAAAATTCCCGAAGGAGCCGGCACCACCGCTATCATATACTCCTCCTGTTTGAATATAATCCCGTACATCGCTTGCACTGGTCAGATGGGGTATATATGTATCTCCGTCAGTTGAGTCGTCGGACAAATTGTAAATCGTTATGTTTTTATTCCCAGCATTAAAGATACCATCAGTTTGGGTAACTCTGATTTTATGACCACTTGCCACTGAAGCCTCAAGCGAGGTATTAGTAAAGACATTTTGGGCATTTTTTTGCGGCAAGGTGGAAACTAGAGTTTGTTGGATTAATATTTCCGGTGTGCCAGTATATGCTCCGGTGGCTTTAAATTCTCCACCTTTCTGATAAATTTGAGCAACTCCGGCAAAGGTACCGCCTCCATTAAAGGTACCGCCTCGATGGGTAATAGAGGGAATATTCTGAACAGTTCCGGTGTTATCAAAGGTGGAAGGTCCGCCATCCTGGACAATATTTTTGTCCTCGCCTGTTTCATTGCCCATAACTAGCGTAGCCTGATTGGTGAAACTCCCTTCATTAGACAATTCCAGTTTATGTAAATAAATGGTTTTTCCACTTGACATGGTGGCCGTTCCGCCCGACTGGCCATAGAGTCCAATATTAACTACCTTTGCCCCAGTACCATTAGGCTCCCCTGCGTCAATAGTTGAAGTGCCCCCGCCTTGGTAAAAAGTGGCTATACTAGCCTCAGAACCACTTTCGATTGATGAAGTACCATGCCACAGATACATGACATTAGAACCCATCTCCAGTTTACCTAGCTTCACATTCAAAGTTCCACCACCACCGCTAGCATCTGGATCAAATTGATTATTTTGTATTTCTTCCAGAGTGGCGATTATCATACCCCCAGCGGAGTCATACTGGGTTAGGCCACCCTCAGCTTTAAAACTCAAGACGCCATTGTTTGTTACATTTACAAGACCAGAAGCGATAGCAAGATATGCATCTGTCCCTCCAATATCCATTCCTTTTCTTATCCGAAATTCACCCCCGTCAACTGTAATCGTGCCGCCATTAACCAATAAGTAATCAGGACTAGCCATATAATTACCAAAGGCCATTAGGGCACTTGTTGCAATCTTAATTTCACCACCACTAATAGAAGAAGCAGCGGTTGATCTGCCCTGAAGATAAAAATTACCTCCTGTAACTCCAGCGCCACCAACTTCAATTGTACCGCCAGTCTGATCGAGCCTCGTTTCGACAATCAGATTCTTTGACATAGTCTTAAATCTTCCGCTGTCGATTTGCATATACCCGACGTCGAGCGGCGAAGCGGCCATCGCGATGTCTCCGTTATACCCATCCTTCATTCGCAAAATAAACAGATTCGGAATCGGAACGTCAACCGTGCAGTCATCATGAAGGACATCTGCGTTGACCCCAGAAGAGGAATGGTCTGGGCTGTCAAAGACCGCTACTTGCTTACCATTTGATGTTGCTCCGCCGGGATAATCTGGTGGCGTAGTACCATTGGCCAAAACCCAGTTCTTATTATCGCTCCAGAGCGCTTCTTTTCCGGGGTCTCCTCCGACCCAATAATAATTATCGATGTCCATCTGATAACTAAAACCAACAGTAATATCCTTTATATAAAACTTCCTAAGGCCGCCTGCCGTAAAACGATACCATGAGAACGGGTCAAATTTAATATCCGAGAGGACATAATCGCCACTGTCATTAATTGCGGCTATTTCAGTTGGACAGACAGATGACAGATCCTTGGTAGAAATAACAATGTCATTATTCTGCCCAGTGACCATCCATTCAACGATCCCGGGGGGAGGGGGGGCACAAGTCACCTCAGCGGAACCATCATATTTTTGGAACGTAAGAGTAGGATAATACTCATTAATAACTTTTGCGTTTGATATATTATTGAGATCAGAGATATGGACAGTAAAAGAAAAGTTGCTCCAATTCATCTTGCTAGCAATACTTGTACCTGATAAATCCGGGGCAAGCAATGCAGAATATTTACTAACGAAATCAGATGTAGGAGTGGCTTGGATTTTATCCGGAGGGTAATTATCTGTCGGATATGTACCCGTCTCGACCCAATGAAGAGCCTGATATATTTGAACAATTAAAACATCTTGGCAAGCGGCTTCGCTCGTACACCAAACAAATGGCGCAGCAGGTGCTTGCAAAACGAGTGAGTCATCAATAAAAAAATTAAAATAAAGTAAAGATTCTATCCCCCCTTCATATACACTGAACCGCGGTCTAACAGGCAAATTAAAAGAAACATCCGACCAATCACTTATTCCTTCGGGCAATCTAACTTTTGAATACAACCTGTAATTCCAGGCCGGGGGAGTCTGAAATTGAAGACCGTCAAATCCCAATCCACGAGCCCCCTGGAAATAACGGGGGGTTGAATCATTTTCTCTACCTATTCCACTGAAAGTTGAAGCCAGGTAGGACGCTGTGCCAATCGTAAGAGTAGGAGGCGTACTGATCCAGCGCTCAGCTAAATAATTGCTTTCATTTGAATTAACCATTCCAAACCAGAAATCTCTTTTCCCGCCATTGTAACTATCTTGTAAATAAGACACTGCACACTCATCAAGCTCAAATGAGCCATTAATGCTTTCGCCGATCCTTACACTTGTAGTAATTCCGGTATTACAACCGGGATTTATGGTATATGAATCTTTGTCTTGGTCGGGTGGAAAAGGAACAATTTCACCATTAGAACCTATCGTTGTATCATTCCAGTCAATCTTATTGGGATCAGTAGTGCCGGTTGGAACAGTAGTAACTTGAAACGCATCACCGATGGTCTGGAGAGTAGCCTGTGCTTTTTCCCCATGATTTAGAAAAATTATTTGATAGGCAATAAAAGAACTTGCTACAACAAAGAGCAGAGAACTAAAAAGTCTTATTAATTTTTTACCCCTCCAAAACCTCATCTAGACTTTGCCTTCCGTTTTTCTCTTGTTACTGATTTGTGCTAATAATTTTCACTACCTTTGGTTGCCCGAAAACTACATCGTTTTTAAATTTGCCAGAGTAGCAATCAAGCAGCACAAACCCTTCTTTTTTAACATCAATTTTATTTTTTGTTATTTCAACAGAATCTGTGGGAATGGATTTAACACACTTTGCTTCGGCAGAAAACGATGGCTTTAGCCATTTTGCCAATGTCCCAAACCATTCGAATTTATAATCAAAGGCATCACCAACTACTGCTTGATAAACATTTCCGTTGCCTGCTATTTTCTTGCCATTTCGGGACAGAACCAAGTCAACAGAGTAATCATTTGCCGGTTTTTCAAGGTTCAGGTTTTGATGGATTAGCTTATTCGCAACCACCATATTCTTTTCAATCCGACGGTCGAATAAATTATTAGTACTTTTTGACTGTAGTTTATATACAGCAGTTAGTTTGAGATTATTGCGGTATGAAAAATTTCCGGGGTATTCGATACTAAATTTACCAGGCAAAATCAATTCAGTTTTTTTAGTACCATTTGACTCAAGAGTAATAGCGACGGTTTTTCCTTTTAATTCGTATTTAGATGGAATATTTAACTCGCCAGACACAGTTATTTTATCCGCTGGAAACAGTTTTTTATCGAAATAAGGCTTAAGCAAATAAAAATAAGCCAAAATCAAACCAATAATAACCACCGGGACGGCGATTGATATAGCAATCGTTTGCCTAGTCAACTTCATACCCCACCTCAATTTATATAGCTCTATTATACTGTGGAAACTTTGGAAAATGCAAGAAAAAATGTTGATAATTAGCACATAAAAAAGAACAGTTATTTAAACTGCTCTTTTTATATTTTTTGATTGTTTACTCTTTGACTCGGTCACCTGCCATTGCTTTCGCTTTCGCTTCAAGCTTTGCTTCCTCGGCTTCCTTTTTAGCTTTTTCGGCCTCAGCCTCTTTGGCCTTTTCTTCAGCGATCCGTTGCATTTCTTCTTCGGCTTCTCTTTCTTCCCAAACTTTGAAGTCCCTGTTTAAATCCTTGAGCCGAGCATTCTTACCGGATAACTGGCGAATGAAGTAAAGCTTGCTGCGACGAATCTTCGACTGTTTAACTCTCTCAATTTTAACGATATTTGGGCTATGAAGAGGAAAGACTCTTTCAACACCTATCCCAAAAGACTCTTTTCGGACAGTAAATGTACCATCTAGCCCATGACCATGTTTAGTCGCAATAGTTAGTCCTTCGAAAACCTGAATTCTCTCCTTACCGCCCTCGACAACTTTTAGATGGACCCGGACCGTGTCACCTGTGCGAACGTCCGGAATGTTTTTCTTCATAAATTTTGCTAGTATTTTTTCCATATCCTATCTCTGTCCTTTATTTGGCCATTGGCTCAATATTAACAAATGTTCTAATCTGTTTGTTACCGGAAAAGGCAGTAACTTTCTTTTTTCTGAATTTAACCGTTCCAGCAACTCCTGCATGCAAAGTGTTGTCACCGCTCATATAAACATTTTCACCAGGATGAAATTTTGTTCCCCGCTGCCGTGCAATTATACCGCCAGCAAGAATGGCCTGGTCGCCAAAAACTTTAACTCCTAATCTTTTAGAGATTGAGTCTCGGCCTAATCTTGTACTACCACCAGCTTTTTTATGAGCCATAACAAACCTTTTTGGAAATTAATATGCTTTTTTATCTTTGTAGTTTGAGTAAAACAATTTGCCGTTTTACGACCTGATAATCACGGCCATAAGTTAACGGCGGACGAATAAGAGTATAGCCTATTTCTGTAATTTCGTCAACAATATCATTGAGTAAACTAAAAGAGATACCTTCACTAGTTTCAACAAGCGGGAAAACCAGGCAAAAAATCGGTTTAATGTTAAGAGTTGAGAGCTGAGCGATGTTGCGCAAGAAATTAATGTAGAGTTGTTTAATCAGGCCATACTCAGCTTTAGCTTGGCCAAGTGAAGGTGCTACTTTCTTAGGCTTGCCAAGATAAGGCTCAGTCAGAACTGCAAGGCAATCGTAATTTCTAATTTCTGATTTCAAAACGCTAGTTAACTCCGCGCTCGTTGCATCAGCTTTTATAATTTTTCTGCTTTGATTCGTGTCAGTTGAAAATGATGCATTTTGGGTTAACCAATCAATGTTTTCCTGGCTATCCATGACGGCCTTTTCAGAAATGTCGCTCCCAAAAATTCCACACCCTAGCATGAGAGCCTCCATTAAAATATTTCCGGATCCACAGAAGGGATCAACAACTAAACAGTCAGGAGTAGAGAGTGTAGTGTTTGGCGATTTATCCGCTATACTCTTAACACTTTTCTGTGCACGGTTTTGTCCCAGGGCAAGATTAACCATCATTCTGGCTAGTTTTGGCGGCAACATTCCTGAATATTTATCACCTCTGGGCTTACCGTAATCTCTTTTGGCCCATTCTTCAGGATTATTAAGAGCAACTAGCAATCCGGTATATTTCTCAAAGATACCTATTTCAACCCCATTATTTACAAGATTGTTCTTTAAAGACAAAATTGACGAGAGAACAGGCTCTTGACTCTCGACAAACCGAATAGAATAACCATCTTGTTTAAGTTTCTTTTTTACACTCAGCCCAAGCTTGGTAATCTTTCTGCCCTTTAGCTCATATGAAAAAAATGACAAACCGAAATTTATTTTGGAAAGCGGGGTATTAAATTTACTCTTAATTAAAGCAACAATGCCATCTAATAAATTAGAATCCCTATCAAATAGCTGAAATATCTTAATAGTACCGGCCAAATCATCTATTAAAGACGCTATTTCTTTATCGCCGGGACCGACAATATTGATGTAAACAACATTCTTGGATACACTAGCAATGCGGTAGGTAAAACCATGTCTGAACAAGACTGATTCTAGCTCGGCAAGGGCGATATCAACCTCACGGCCCAAAATAAAAGCAAAGTTATTTGACATTTTCATCATATTATTGTGATATTACCAAAAACCAACACAAAACTCAATAAATTAGGAAGAGCTTAAGACTGCCAGATTTTATGTCATCAAACATTCCAAATTTTGTCCATCTTCATGTCCACTCGCATTATTCAATGCTTGACGGAATGGGAAAAATTCCCGACATCGTGAAGAAGGCTAAAAGCGACGGACAACCAGCCATAGCCCTGACTGATCACGGGGTAATGCATGGTATTGTCGAATTTTACGAAGAGTGTCAAAAACAGGAGATAAAACCGATTATTGGCATCGAAACTTACGTGGCCCCTCGAACCCTAAGGGATAAAACTCCGCGCGTTGACTCCAGTGCTTATCACTTGATTCTCTTAGCAAAAAACGAAGAGGGTTATAGAAATCTCTTAAAATTAACCACGATCGCTCACCTGGAAGGCTATTATTACAAGCCTAGGATCGACAAAGAAACATTAAAAAAATATTCGAAAGGACTCATAGCTTCCACCGCTTGCGTTCAGGGAGAGGTCCCTCGAAAATCACTTGAGAGCATTGAGACAGGTAAAAAAACACTCAAAGAATATCTCGAAATATTTCCCAAGGAAGATTTTTATCTTGAGGTTCAGCATCATCCCAATACCGTACCAGAGCAGACTCGGGCTAACGATATTATGTTCTCATTAGCAAAGGAGTTCGGATTAAAGGTCATCGCTACCAACGACCCTCATTATGTTAATTCAGATGACGCTGTAGCTCAAGACGCTCTAATTTGCCTCCAAACCGGCAAGGTTCTATCTGACGATCGAAGACTATCGATGGTAGGAGATGACTATTCCCTCTTAACTAGAGAGCAAATGTTTAATAATTTCCCCAACCATCCTGAAGTAATGGAAAATACTCTAGAAATTGCCGAGAAGTGCAATATTTCAATTGAGCTGGGTAAATTTAGATTTCCCGAGTTCCCCCTACCGAAAGGCGAAGATTATGAAAGTTATTTGAAAAAATTAGTTGAGGAGCGGTTGCCGCAAAGAGTCGGGACAATTACACCAGATATGAGGAAACGCCTTGATTATGAATTCGAGGTAATAAAAACAAAGGGCTATTTAGGCTATTTTCTAATTGTTCAGGATTTCTTTCAATGGGCGAAGGCTAACGGGATACCAACAAACGTAAGAGGCTCAGCTGCCGGCTGTTTCACCTCATATGCCTTGGGAATTACTGCAAAACAGCTAAACCCACTTGATTATAACTTGCCCTTTGAAAGGTTTTTAAACCCTTTTAGACCATCCGCTCCCGATATTGACTGCGATATTGCCGATTCAGGCCGCGAGGCATTAATTCAGTATGTTTCAGAGAAATACGGCAAGGACCATGTTGCGCAGATAATTACTTTTGGAACAATGGCAGCCAGGATGGCGGTCCGTGATGTCGGACGGGTACTTGGAATGTCCTATAGCGAGGTTGATGCCATTGCTAAACTTATACCTCCAATAAAAACTACCCTTAGTAAAGCGCTGGAAAATATCGGCGAATTAAAAACTCTTTATGATAGCGATAATCAGGTCAAACAATGCATCGACATTGCCAAAAAACTTGAAGGAGTAGTCAGACATGCTTCTGTCCACGCAGCAGGCGTAGTGATAGCCCCAGAAGAAATTACCAATTTTACCCCGGTCATGATGGATGCAAAAGGGGAGCGGTTAATCACCCAATACGAGATGCATGCCGTTGGCGAAGATGGCGTTGGATTGATTAAAATGGACTTCCTGGGACTAGCGAACCTCTCCATTATCCAAAACGTTTTGCGAATTATTCGCAAGACCCGAAACCTGGAATTAAGACTTGACGAGATCCCCCTAAACGACAAGAAAGCTTTCGAGCTCCTATCGAGAGGCGAGACCATCGGCGTATTTCAGCTGGAAAGCGACGGAATGCGCAAACATATTAAAGAACTCCGTCCAACCAGCATCTTAGACATCATGGCCATGGTGGCGCTTTATCGTCCTGGCCCGATGTCTTTTATCCCGGAATATATTGCCCGAAAACACAATCCCTCAAAAATAACTTATGCCGACCCTCGGATGGCTAAGATTTTGGATAAATCCCTTGGCCTGATTGTCTATCAGGATGATGTCTTAATGATTGCTATTGAGCTAGCTGGTTATAATTGGCAAGAGGTGGACAAATTCAGAAAGGCCATTGGCAAGAAAATTGTTACCGAAATGGCTGCCCAGAAGGAGAAATTCTTTAAACAAATCATCGAAAGAGGCATGCGGGAAGATGTGGCCAATGACCTCTGGACACAAATTGAGACGTTTGCCGGGTATGGTTTTAATAAGGCCCATGCCGCCAGCTATGGTCTCGTTGCCTATCAAACAGCCTATTTGAAATCGAATTATCCGCCCGAGTATATGTCAGCCTTGATGACCTCAAACAAAGACGACTTGGACAAATTGGCTAAGGAGATCGAAGAGTGCAAAAGGATGAACTTGGAGGTATTGTCGCCATCAGTTAATGAATCTTTCGTCGACTTCGGCGTGGTCAAAGGAACGGATAAAATCCGTTTCGGACTATCAGCTGTTAAAAATGTGGGGGTCGCAGTAGCTGAGGAAATTGTTGAGGAAAGAAAACGCCAGGGCATTTACAAAGACCTAGCCGACTTTATTTCGCGTCTTGGCCAAAAGGTCATTAATAAAAAATCACTTGAGTCCTTAGCTATGGCCGGGGCCTTGGATGATCTTGGCGAACGGGCAGAAATTATATTTAATATGGACAAGATTTTAAGCTTCGCTTCCGCTTTGCATAAAAATAAAAACGCCAACCAAAATTCTCTCTTTGGCGAGACTGACCAGATCAAGACAATTGAATTAAATCTAGAATCGACCCTTCCTGCGACCAAAAAACAGCGCTTAGCATGGGAAAGAGAGCTTCTTGGCATGTATGTTTCCGACCATCCATTATCAGGCTTGGGGCATATTTTGGAGCCAAATAGGACAGTTGCCTTAAATGACCTAAAAAACCAGAGAGAGGATGAGTTTGTCCGAGTTTCAGGCATTATCATTACTCTCCAAAAAATATTAACGAGAAGCAATCAAAATATGGTTTTTGCTAAAATCGAGGACCTGACTTCCAACGTGGAGATACTTGTATTCCCAAAGGTTCTCGAGAGAGCAAAAGATCTAATAGCACCTGACAAGGTAGTGGCTATAGACGGCTTTTTAAGTTTTAAGGATGGTTCTCCGAAAATATTAGCCGAGGATATCTATCCGATTTCCAACGCAAAAAGGGCCCCAGAATTCATTGCGAGAAAAAAGAAAAAGAATAATTGGGGAAGGCAAACCGAAACTTTTCAATCGCCCGCAAAACATTCGAATCATTTAGAGACAGCCGAAATTCTACCCAATAAGGTCGTAGTAACTATTCCCAAAGAGTCAGACAAAGAAATTCTTGTCCTATTAAAGAAATGCTTAACAGAGCATAGCGGCAATTGCTCAGTCGAAATTGCAATCCCCAACAATGGGGATAGTTTAATTAATAAAAAAATAAAAAACAAGATCGCGGCTGATCCTGTTACATTGCACAAGCTTAGAGAAATTGTCGGCAAGAAAAACGTTTCTATTATTTAGATCCGCTCATCTGGCTGGATATCTCCTGTTGTAAATCATACGGATGATAAATGTTTTTAAGTATTATTTCAGAGCCGGTATTTGAGCCGGCAGTCCTAATTATCAGGTCTCCTAGTCCTATGACCGAATTAAAAAATCCAGTCGAATCAGAGGAAATATCCTGAATGTTTTTTAAATTGACTTCCGTTATCCTACGGCTAAAAAAGCTTTTTTGTTCGATGGAAATGACTCTCTCATTAGTAAATAAAATTAAGCTTTGTTTATAAAAGTTTATGGCTTGCGAAACAATGTAAAAAGCAATTAGTAGGCTTATTCCGGCCAGTAATGAAAAATATTCAGCAGGAGGCAGTAAAATTAAAAGAACTGCGCCCACAGCAACAAAAAAGGCTGCCTTAAGTCCTGGAAAGATTAAGACAAATGGATGAGTCTTAACTAAACTTAAAACATTTTCATTTTCGCGCTGTCCGTTAAATCGATAGTTATTCATGCCTTGATTATACTATTTTTTCGTTTTTTATTGGAAAAAATATTTAAAACTAAGATAAGCACTAGCAATAAAACTACAAGAGCTATAGAGGCTAATATTTTGTTTAAAGTTGTCGATCGCAGCGCCACCCAGCCGAAAGCTAGGGCAATCAAATAAAGAGAGATTATTGCTTCTTTTTGCGAAAAACCGGCTTCCAAAAAACGATGATGCAGATGAGTTTTATCTGGAGTGGTAAGAGGGTTTTTGCCCCTAAAAAGCCTGGAAATTGCAACAAATACGCCATCTACTATCGGGAAGCCCAAAACAAGAAAGGCTGTAGCTAACTTTCCTCCCGAAATTAGCGGCAATACTCCGAGCATAAAACCTAAAAACATACTTCCGGAATCGCCCATGAAGATCTTGGCGGGAGGAAAATTCCAAACCAAAAAACCTAGGCTTGATCCGGCCAGAATAATAGACAATGTTGCTGTCGCCGGCTGACTAACAACAGCTGAAATAGAAAGTAAAAATATTACGAGCGAGGCGATGGCAGATTGGCCGGAAGCCAAGCCATCAATGCCATCGATAAAGTTCAACACATTCATCATGCCGACCAGCCAAATCAACGTAAGCAGGTCTGACCAAAGGGAAAAATGGTAAACAATACCATTTAATTGAAATAACGGAATATAGACAGAATTTAAGTCCAGATTACCGCCAAATGGATTTGTGAGCGTGTCTATTCCAATACCTGATGCAATGACTACTAAAGCCACTAATATTTGTATAAAAAGCTTTACAGGGGCTTTTAGATTACGAAGATCATCCACAAACATAAAAAGGGAAATCAATGCACCGCCGACTAAAATACCGTACATGTGAAAATCGTATCTTTCCGAGATAGGCTGGAAAGTTAGGCTGGGCTGAATAACAAAAAATACCGCCAATGTCGTCAGGAAAAAAGACAGAAAAATTGCCAACCCGCCTATTCTAGGTACTGGCTTCTTGTGGATATCCCTTTCTCTTGGCTTGGAAACCAAATTGAACCTTATACCAATTTTCCTCAGAATAGCAGTCAAGATGACCGATAGAGCAAAGGCAGAAAGAAAGGAAAGAAAGTAGGACATACTGCGCTATTTTTTAATATTAAAAATCAAAAGAAAATTAGAACATCGCACCATGCTCAGCCCTGTCGTAGTCGTCAAATATTTCCTCGGAAGAAAACCAGTGGGCAATTTCATTTTTTGCTTCCTCTGGGGTTTCCGACGCATGCATAAGATTTTTGATAGCTCGTTTTTGAAAGTTAGCCGCAGCAGGAGAATCTACTGAAAAATCCCCTCTTATAGTACCGATTTCTGCCTTGCTAGGCAAGGTATTGCCTGCTAATTTTCTAACCATATCGACTGCGTGAATACCTTCGACTATCATAGCCACTACAGGCGCCTCAGTTAAGTAGTTAATGAGCCATTCGCGTACCTGCTTTCCTGCCTCTAGGTTGTTATCAGTCCCCATTATATCTTTAGGATCGATGCCGTACTCACTAAAAACATTAAAGCCCTTATCCCCTAGCCTCGCGATCCATTTTTCATCCTTAGGGTAGTGATCGTTGATGTGCTCAAGAGATGGCTTAATCATTTTCAAAGCAACGATTTTGAGTCCTCTTTTTTCTAATCGGCCAATTACTTCCCCTACCAACCCCCGCTCTACCCCATCCGGCTTAACCAATACAAATGTTCTTTCGTATACCGGTGTCTGTCTCGGATCTGACATAAAAAACCTCCCTGCTATAATTTAAAAATCTTTTTAATTTCATCCTCTTTGGCCGAGGGGCCAACACAAGCTAAAGACATCTTATCATCATCTAAATATTTATGGGAGAGCACATATAATTCTTTGGCTGTTATATTGGAATAAATTTCATCTAGCCTCTCCTGGGTCAAAATTTCTCCGGACATCAATTCATCGATCGCATAGTGGTTAGCTGCCTCTTCGGAATCCTCAAAGGAAATCATCAGCCTGCCTCTAATTATCTCCTTCGCCTTTTGAACTTCTCGCTCCGGAATTTCCGCTTCCTTGATTTTGCGATATTCAGTTAAGATTGAGGAAATAGTTTCATAGACCATCTCGTGTCCTACCCCAGCATGGGTATCAATAAACCCGGCTTCTAGATAATTGGTTACAGATGATCGAATCGCATAGGCCAAGTTCTTTTTCTCCCTAATTTCAACAAACATACGGGAACTCATAGAACCGCCGAGGATCAAGGCTAGCATTTTTATTCCAAAACGATCTGGATCGGAAAATTTTGGCCCATGAAAGCCAATAATAATGTGGGATTGCTCAGCCCTGCGGCGATAAACCTTAAGGCATTTTTCCTTAATTATTTTTATTTGTTGGGGTTCAAAAGGACTTTTTTGGGGCAAATCAAAATATCGTTCGAAAAGTTTTATTAACTCACGGTCACTTTTTCCACCAACATTGCCGGCTATAACCAAGACAGCGTTTGAGGCTGTATAAAATTTTTCTTTAAAGGCAAATAGGTCTTTTGGTGTAATGGACAGAATCGATTTTTTTGTCCCAATAATTTCCCTGCCCAGGGAGTTGTTGCCAAAAAGACATTTCTCGAATTGGTTCGAAGCCACCTCTACAGGGATGTCTTCGTACATGTCAAATTCATGCAGGACTACAACTTTTTCCTTCTCAAGTTCTTTGGAATCAAAGAGGGAATTCTGCAAAATATCACCAAGAAAATCAAGCGCGTCTTCTAAATGAGATGCCGGCACCTTAGCATAATAACCGGTATATTCTTTGGCAGTAAAAGCATTATGTTCGCCTCCAACAGACTCGATAAATTCCGCTATTTCTACAGCGTTGGGACGCTTTTTGGTCCCTTTATAGTGCATATGCTCTAAGACATGAGATATCCCCGCTTCTTTGTCCTCCTCATATCGAGAGCCGACCTTAAAAATGATCGTGGCAGTGACGACCGCCGATGTCGGATTAGGAACCAGAACTACTCTTAGACCGTTTTTTAGGACAAATTTACGATATTGGTTATACACAAGCAGATATTTAATTATTGTTAATGCCTAACTTTATCAAATAATTACGCCCCGGACTTTGTTATCATTGCTAATAAATCCAAAATTATGGTACCCGCAACAGGATTTGAACCTGTGACCTTCAGATCCGCAATCTGACGCTCTATCCAACTGAGCTATGCGGGCTTATTGTGATAAAAATTAGTAAAACCAGCTTAGAAACCGACAATTCGATGAATTTTGTCTACAATGTCCTCGCCCTCTGATAACTCTTCGGGTATTTTGGTTTTGATAAATTGGGTAACAGCTTTCTCGTCGGCATTTTCCATTGGCATGGTGACATCGCCCTTAAATCTGCCATTTAGTTTAAACTTGATTTTATTCAAGTTACTGAAAACAAACCAGAAGGATTTTAATTCATCGAAGCTATATGTTCTGTTTCCTACTACAATTCCCTCATTGTAAACGGAACAAATAATTTTCTTTGAGTTGGGACGTGATCCCAAAATGAAATAAAGAACCGCGGTGACTTCTAAGACAATTGCAGTCCAAGCTCTTTGCCAGATAAAGAAAGCCAGCAAAACAATACCCGTAACTGTAAAAACAATATACCAAACAGGTTTTCTTTCGGCGTTAGCAAATTCCCTTGATTCCCAGGAAAAAACCGGTGATCCCTTGAAACTTTCTTTTGTTGCCATTTTCCCCTCACTACACAAATTTATTATTAATAAATTATGCCACTGCCAGTATTATCAACAATAATTCTTCATAATGTCAAAATCCAATATGTCCTTCGACTAGGCTCAGGGCATTCGACTCTCGCCTAAGATTGCACAGAACTTATCTGAAAGATGGCCTGCCATGAGCGAGGAATAAATTATTTATTTATGACGAGTCGAATGGCGGTGTTTTTTGAACGAAGTTCGAACATTTTTTGACGAAAATCCTGAAAACTAATTTGGACTCGGCGGGGCAAACTATTTTTCTGGGGGAATGGAATTGCCCCGCCTCGGCTTTCTTCCC
>Ga0172368_10001294_pt1 | contig 34693 bp, 23 predicted proteins | sample Lak11m_FD_114540 | JGI IMG/M metagenome (GOLD analysis project Ga0172368, IMG submission 114540) | Freshwater microbial communities from Kabuno Bay, South-Kivu, Congo - kab_022012_11m | ecosystem: Environmental > Aquatic > Freshwater > Lake | place: Democratic Republic of the Congo: South-Kivu... | reverse complement strand
ATAATATAAAACAAACATCTCATACAGTAAGCAGTAGAAAAAGCCAGCCTGGCTTAATAATTATCTTCTGTTTTCCTTCTCCATGTGCTCTCTGATCTTTTTTAATTCATTCAGTATCTCATGCCGGACATCAATTTCTTTATTATCATGGGCACCCGTATCAACTGCCTTCATAACAGTTTCGATTCTTAACCGGAGTTCTGCAAGAATTGAATCGTAATCTTTTATTCCATGCAGAATTCCCTCGAAACCGGAGACTGAATTCATATTCTGTCCGGCAGTTTGCACTCTGATGCTGCCAATACCAAGGATTCTGTCGAAAATCGTACGTTGTAGCATAAAATCAGTCACAGATTTAAAAGGTATGTTTTGTTCAATCTTTGTAATAAATCCTTTTTTTATGATGATACGCTCATTTCCGATAATGTACTGCAAACTTTTTACCCAGAGGTAAAAGAGAGGTAAAACAACTATGCTTACAACAATCAAGACGAGTACCCATAAAAAAAGAAAAATCTCAAGTACCACAAAAAAATGCACTTCCGGACTGAGGGAGGCAAGGGAGATAACTAAAACACCTGCGATAAGAATAAAGAAGAATACGGTGAGATCGACATATAATCCTTTCTTAAAAAAGGATTTTTCGGGAAAAAGTACAAGATCCTTCATTTTTAACTCCTTAATAATTCGTTAATAAAAGATTTATCCTTTACTTTAAATTCCTTCTCAAAAAAAAGAGCAGTTGGCCTGTAAGCCAGCATTAACAGCGTTACAAGCACATAAATAACAATTATCATGTAAGATCCTGTTGTCCATACAAAGGTGCCATTTATTACTCCAAGTATAAAATAAACAATGATCCTGTAAATTGTTAGAAAATTAAATGTCTTTAATTTTGTGAGATTATCGGAATTCATAAAATTGCGGATTTTGTAGTTGCTGAAAATTCGCTGATAAGTGATTGCCGCCATATTTATTAACATAATCACAATTTTCATAATGTTTGCAGGTGTTTCGTTTTCCTGTATTAAGTGATACCTTTTTGCTGCCAGCAGTAAAAGTCCGGTAAAAAATAAAAACACAAAGGATGCGAAGAAAATGCGTTCATTACTATGAAAAACTTTTATGTGTTTGTCTTCCATTTATTTGATTCCCATTAGTTCGGGATGCAGAGATTTCTCCGGGAAATATTCCTTAAGCCAGTCAATTATTTTTCGGGCATTATCAATTTCTTCGTAGGCATTTTCATAAAGTGCGCGGGAGGAAAACATTGAAAAAGTAAAAAGTTTTATGTTCTCGATATATGAATCAGTTTTTGAAGGGATTCTAATTACAGGCAGTCCCGAAGTATATGGGATATAGTTAGAGTTATCAGGAACAACTTTATATAAAAAACCATAAGGAACAATTGAAAAACCGTCGGGCAACTGTAATTCGCCCTTTCTCATTTCATTATCAACAAGTTCCGGAGCAATGAAAATGTTTCTTGCTTTGATATTCGAACTTATGAGATTTGTCATGATAGCACGATAGTATTTTTCAAGAATTCCGGGATTATAATTATCTCCTCTTTCAAAAGGTTTCAGAGCCTCAAGAAACAATTTTTTTTCTTTGATTACACCTCTCATTACATCAGGGTAACTGTTGCTGAGCTGAGTAAAATACCATGAACGCCGTAACAGCTCTTTATCAATAATAACAACATCCTCTCTGATATTTTCAACATTTTGCAGATAATATGCCGGTGAGATAAAGTAATCCCACTGATATGTTAAAACAATTGAATTCTGAGGCAAGGAAGCAAGAATGGATTTGGTGTAATCCTCAAATATATATACTTCGGATCTGTCTGCTTTTGAAAAATTTATCACTAAAGGAGTTATAACAAAAATAAATGAAAATGTGAAAAATTGAGATTGTCTGCCGCTATCTTTTATTAATTCAAAAATGAAGAACAAACCCCAGAAGGCAAAATATGGAAGGGAAATAAAACTTAAAAGGAAATAGGAGTCAATGTCATGGATATCGTAATTTATTGAATAAAATACTGTGACCAGAAGGTTGATCAGCACAAAGACAGAAATTGCTTTTTGAACTCTGAATGCTTTGAAAAAGCCCAAAACAACAGGAATTATTCCAATATACCCAAATTCCAGGGGGAGCCTCGATAAAAAATACCATAGTTGCTTAAATGCTGCATCAAGTGAGGAAAACATCCAGACCTGGTACTGTTTTCCTGAAACATGGCGAAAAATTCTTTCGAAATCAACAGGGTTTCCCCAGTTCAAAGCAGGATTTACCGATGCTGTAATAGGCAGATAAAGGTAGAATAATAGCATCAGCAGAAATCCCGGGATTCCTGAAATAATCAGCCGTTTTATCGAAGAACCTGTAATCCCGGTCTTTTTCAGATATAGAAACACAATGCCGGGAAAAATGAGTATTGTTGTCAGGTGGTTGGCGAAGGAAAGCCCCATAATCAAAAAAACAAGCACCCAGTCATTATTAATAAATTTCGTTTTTACTTCACTGGAAAAATAAGCGCGAACTGAAAAGAACAGGATTGTATTCAGTAATAGAAAATGAAGAGAATAAACTTCTATTGAAGTACTCTGGCGCCATACAGTGAGACTGAATGCCAGCATCCCGGAAGCAACTATGAACAGCAAAGAAATAACATCCAAACCTGGTAATAGGTGATTTTTTACTGCGGCAGGTTTCTTTTTAGCGGGTTTTTTTACTTTTCCGTTCTGTACGATAGTATCTTCAGAAATACTCCCCCGGTATATTCTTAAAAGAGTTACATAGAAAAAAATTATCCCGCCTAGCGTATAAATCATTGCCTGAATATTGGCTAATGTAATTGGTCTGACTGGGAAAGGAAGTTTTGTAAACAGATGTCCTATCAGGGTAAAAAGTGGATAACCGGAAGGGTGTGCAATCCCGGGTAAAAACTGAACTGCCGCAAGTTCTCCGGAGTCGATCTCAACGAGTGAAGGAGCGAGTGTTAGTGAGTAAACGAACGCAGCAACGGAGAAGAAAAAATATGGCAGATACTTGATAAATATATTTCTCATAGGTTAATAATTTCGTCAAAAATTCTGAGATTCTGTTTAAAAATACTATTTAATTCTGAATCAAAATAGTTGCTATCCCTGTAGCCAAGGAGATTGCACAGTTTTTGCTTTTTTTCTGAATCAGAAGGAATAATAGAATTGGACACATTATAAAGATTCTGCAAAGTAATTTCTATTTTTTTAATAAATGAATGTGCTTTTAAAAGATGATCGGATTCTGCTTTTTTAAGTAGTGACGCCTTATTAATATACGACAACTTGTCCTCGAAATCGGTTTCGGGTAAAACACCTGTATCTTTTACTGAACGAAAAATGAGGTAATCCATTGTAAAATCTATAGTTATCAGCGCACCCCGGTGTTTTTTCAGGTTAATAACAGAAGTATAGCTGCTTGGCGGGGAGATAAGTTTTTTGAGCATTGTTTTCATTTCATCTCTAATTGAGACGATATCTGTTTTGCTGATTTTATCAAGTAATATTTTTCGGATTTCCGCATACAAATTTTTGTCGCCTGCAATATACCGCAATTTCAATAGCGCCTGGAACTCCCAGACCCTTGCCCGATTACAAATATATTCTTCAAAATAGTTAATATCCGGGGTAATCAATGCTCCACCGCCTTCAGGTCTTAACCGGAGATCGATTTCTTTCCCCTGAAATATTTTTTTTGCTTCCGAGATTAGATCGATGGAATATTCCTGAATTTTTGAACCGGCGCCTGCATTTTGTGACAAGAAAAACAAGTCTATATCAGAACCAAACGTCATTAATTTTGAGCCATAGCTTCCAAGACCACCCACCAAAAAATTGCACTGGCAATTAGAATTTGCTATGATTTTGGAAATTCCGCTGTCAATGTATCCTGCAAGCATTTTCGAAACATTTGCAGAATCAATTAATCCGAGTGCCGCTTGGATGCTTAATATGAATTCCCACTGCTTTTGAGAAAAATTATCATAAAAATCATAAAGATTCTTAATAAAAACTTCGCGGCTGAGAAATAATTCAGCATTCGATGGCTCGGTTATTAAAGCATCTATGCTTTTCTGAGAAATTTCGGCAAGCCGTAAAAAATCCTCAAAATACTTTTGATTACTAAACTCACTGTACCAGATTGATGTTAATTTTGAGTTCTGAATTACCCTGGCGAAATTATCCAGAATTAAATCCGGGCTGGCTGAAGAATTTAATTGTTTTAATAAAACCCCTTCAATTCTATTAAAAACATTTATTGTTCTGGTGTCAAACGCCTTATTCCCCATAAGTCCGGCACCACTTTTTAGAAACTGGTAATTTTTGAGCGCTCTGTTTCGGTCCCGGAATTTAATGCTGTCAGTTGTCGTGTCGCTCTCGTCATTAGTTATTCCAGGTTCTACAATTGAAAGATAAATTTTCCTGACAGCATGACGAATGCGTGTTAATTCGTTCTCGAAAGACTCTTTATCCGGGAAGCCCATGAAGCGGCCAATTTTCCGCGGAATTTCACCCTCTTTTGGGATTGTATGTGTCTGTGTATCGTTCATTAACTGAAGGTAATGTTCTATTTTCCGGAAGAAAATGTAAGAGTTTTTATAGGTTTCAGCTTCTTCTTCGGAAAGCAAATCATTTTCTTTTAGAGCCGAAATTGCAACAAGGGAATTTCCGGTCTTGAGACTGGGCTCTCTTCCTCCATTCAAAAGTTGTAATGCTTGAATAGAAAACTCGATATCCCTTATGCCGCCGGAAAAATGTTTTACGTCATATTCATCGCCCACGCGTCTTTCTATTGCCGCCTTCATTTTTTTTACTTGCAGCAACGGAGAACTGCTGAAGGTCGCCGGAAAAATAAAAGACTGGATATAATTGGTAAAATTTAAGTACAAATTATGATCACCACCGATATAGGAAAGTTTTAAAAGCATTTGTCTTTCCCAGTCTTCTCCCTTTGTTTCGTAATATCTAATTGTGTCTGAATAAGTTCTCGCCAATGGAGAATGTTTTCCATCCGGGCGAAGTCGGAAATCGACTCGATACAAAAAACCATTTGGTGTAAGTTCGGTAGCGTAGCGTATGAATAAGAGAACAGTATCGTTCAGCAATTCAAAGTATTGTCGGTTATTTGCTTCTGGAATAATGTTGTTTTCATCGAAGAATAATATAAAATCGGCGTCTGAACTATAATTTATCTCAGCTCCCCCAAGTTTGCCCAAACCACAGAGGGTATATCTGTTGATAAGGTTTTCAATTTCATATTTTGCAAGCACCTCTTGGTAACACAACTCAAAAAGTGCCGCAACTATTTCGCGGGTAATTATCGAAAGCGAGCCGGTTATTGTGAATAAGTCAGATAGTCCCAAGAGGTCTTTCATTCCAATGAGCAAAGTGTATCTGCGTTTGAAATTCCTGAGATAATTAATTCGGGTTGCATTCGATTTATAGCTGTAAACTCCTTTTTTTATTTCCTCCTTTATTCCCTCCGCGGTAATTTCCTTTTTTAGTTTTTCATTGTCGTAAATCAGGTAAAGATATTCAGGGTTTCTGACAATAATATCGGTAAGGTAATTACTGTTTGCTGCGAGTGTTATCAGGACTTCGGCGTGATATGGATACGCTATTATGTCGCGTAGTACACTAACTTTATCAAAAGATGATAAAATAATACGCAGGAGATTCGATTCTGACGAGAATGTAAAGAAATGTTTTTGTGCTTCTTTTGTAAAAAGGGAAAATAATATATCTAATTCTTCAGTTTTTAGGAATCCTTCAACTGATAAAAATATCTTGCTGATAAAGTCGTCTGTAAATCTGTATTGTGTTTCACGGACTGAATTAATGCCCATCGAAGGCTGGCCAGAACCAGTTAAAAGATGTTGTGAGTGAAGTGCAGATAAAGGAAAACCGCCGGAGCAGTGAACAACAAGGAATCAAACCGGTCAAGAATTCCACCGTGACCCGGAATTATTTGCGAAGAGTCTTTGACATTGGCGTCCCTCTTGATAAGACTTTCAACTAAATCTCCAGTCTGTCCGATTGTTCCGGCAATTATTCCGATAGAAACCGCATCAGTCCAGGAAAGAAATTCGAGGAACCATGATTTGAAAACAATCATTGCAATCACTGAAAATACAAAACCTGCAACGGCGCCTTCCCAGCTTTTATTTGGACTAACCCGCGGGAAAAGTTTGTGTTTCCCGAATGCAACTCCAAGAAAAAATGCCGCTGAGTCGCAGACCCAAATTGTTGCCAGAATGCCAATGATCAGCAGACCCCCGTTACTGTAAACAAATTGAGACTGACCATAAAATTCGCGTAAATATATCAGGGTAGAAGGGAGAAAACCAAGATAAAATATTGCCGTAATACTTGCTCCAATGTTATGGATTGCCGAACCATTATTGCGGAAAAGTTCGGTTAGAAAAAGAACAAGAATTATTATTAGCAAGAGCACTTCGAAAGATTTTATAAACTGAAAATAAGATTCCAAAATAATCAGTGAGATCGCAGTGATACTAACAGGAATATTTGGTTTGGAATTTTTATTCAGTGAAAGAGCTGCGTATTCCGTAAAGGAGATAATCCCGATGAGAAGGACTAATCCCAGAAAAAAATATCCCCCCAAATAACATGCACTTAGTAAAAAGGGGATTCCGAAGGCAGAAACAAGAATTCTGGTTTTTGTGTTACTCAATACCCGAATCACCTTTGTAAATATTCTCAATCAATGCGATTGCCCCGGTCACATCTTTTTTCTTGACCAGCAATTTGACCACAGCAAGTCCGCCTACACCAGGATAAACATGATCTTTCTGTGCCAGAATAAGCGCGGAAATTCCGCCGGATTCGAGATTGTCTTTCAGCATCTGGGCTTCATACTCTTCACTAAGAGTTTTGATAATAACCCAATCGGCAGGCGTAGTCAGCTTGCCAGCGAATTCATCCACAGGAATCAGCCTGGTACCACAATCCGGGCAATCAGTGATTTCATCAATATATTCATACTCACATTTCGGACAAATCATCTGCTCCTCCAGTGTTTTTGGAATATTGATTGTTAATAAATAGAATTATTAAGCCAAATGCAAGCGAAAAGCCGACGAACAGTGATATAATAATGCTCAAATCTTCGGTTGGGGGTGACACCTGCGTTTCAATGAGAGAATTGTCTTCCAGAAAATAGTAGAAAATTAGAGAAACGAAGTTGTTTGTGAAATGAAGTATCATTGGAATAAAAATTGTTCCCGATCTATAGTATGAATAGCCGAGAAAAACCCCAAGAAATATCAGAGGCAGCAGCCCATAAGGATTAAAGTGTATGAGTGCGAATAATAACCCGGTGATTAGTGCGCTTTTGAAAGGAGAAAGCCGGAATTGAAAACTGCTTTGTATAAAGCCGCGAAACAAGACTTCTTCACAGAGGGCGGGCGTAACTGCAATAACAACTGCAACGAATGATAATTCGAAAATTGAATTCGACTTTAAAAATATTTCATATGACCCGGAGAGGGATTTATCAAGAAGATCCAGCGCCTCTTTTAAGGACTTAATTGTTGATGAATTTTCCGCCAGGTTGTGAATTAAATATGATTGTAATTCAACGTAGTATTGAAAAAGCGGCATTAAAAGGGCAAGAGCGAGGATAAAGAACAGAATTTCCCGGACAGCAGGCAGACGAAATTTTAAGATAAAACCCACATCCTGATATATTACTTTTGCAAGGATTAAAGCGGGGGCAAGTAAAAACAAAATCTGAGAGGCTATTTGCAGAAGTCTCAGTGCATTTTTATCAGCCTTTTCGAAATCCAAACCAGTGATGGCAATAGTCAGAAGCCCGCCGCCGATAAAATATAGAAGCATGACTCCAAAAACACCTAAGAATGCTGCAGCAAATGGTGAAATCAAAGGGTTTTGCGGAGAAACCACCCTGTACCTTTTAAGTTGGTCGTCGTTTGGGTTGAAATTATCGTTTTGCATTTACAGTTTTCAGGTTTGAATAATTCTTCAATCAATGAAAATTAATAATAAAGGGTTATTTTTTTGACGAGGGTACACCAGCCAATCCCTCATATTCAATCAGTTCTGCATCGATTGATCCGATTATAACTTTTGTTTTTACTTTTATGGGAACTTTCAGTTCATCATCACTAAGCCAGATAAAAATACTCCCCTCATTTTTAAAGAGTCCGCCCTCAACAACCAGCGGTTCAACAATGATGCACTCAAATTTTCCCGCTTCCACCTCGATGGTCTCTTTTCCATGATATACTACCTCAAGTGGAAATACTTTGTCCTTATAAAAATTCTCAAGCCTGAAACTCTCACCTTTTTTTAGAGATTTGTAATCATAAATTCTTGCAAAATAGAAAGCGGAAATTATATCATGAACATATTGGGGAATCTCATAATCACCCTGAGGAGTCTTTGCTTTTCCTTTTCTGTGATCAAAAAAAGCCGAGAAATCTCTGGAGTAATTTCCTTCTCTGATATGCTGTTCAAATCTCCAGGGAAAGATACCAGCCTGATCCACATAAGTTTCATACCTGTCCCGGACCTTAAAAAACGGATCAAAAGTTGAAACCGAATTAACACGGAAAGTAATATGAAAAGCATCTCTGCCGGCTATCCTTTTTGCTGAAGGAATAGCCATTTCTGCCACACCGGCTGTAATAAATCCATACTTAATTGCGAATGTAAGTTTTTCACCTATTTTAAACGAATTATTGGTGAGTTTTCTGAATTCCGGCGTATTTCCTTCAACTGCGGTCAGAAGCAAAATTCCCCAGACAACGAGTACCCGCATATGTTTAACCATTTTTTAACGTCCCATATTCAGTTGGAAGACTAATTTTTTAATGCTCTCATGTACGCGATCGATGTTGATAGAATTCATACAATTTAATTCTTCGCATTGTTTCCTTGTGCAATTACTGCATTCTATCTCAGGCATAAAAATAGTCTTTTTTTCTGTATAGGGTCCCCATCTTTCCGGCGAACATTGAATAATTTTTGGGTAGAATCCGACAACAAATTTGTTCAGTGCTGCTGCAAGATGTATTGGTCCGGTTGAATTTGCAACGAGGATATCACAGAAAGAGATTGCAGCAAGTAACTCTGATATTGTTGCTGTTCCGCTGAGGTTAATAATACTGTCATTAGTTTTAAGCCTTTGGCAAAGGTCGGTTTCTGCTTCAGAACCAGTCAGAATAATGTTGCAATTCAGATCGGCACAGTTCGAAATCAATTGTTTCATTTTTTCCTCAGGGAGATCAACAGCACTTCCACCGCTCCCGGGATGAAAGCAGAGAGTCGCCTTTTTCTCATCCCATCCTGAAGAAAGCAGCAGGTTTCGAATTTCTCTGGTTGAACCGGCTTTTAAGCTTAAACCGGAATATTCATATAGTGAATCTATTTCCGGCTTTTCAATTCCAAGCGGCTTCAGAAGATTCAGGTTGTAAACAAGTTCATGTTTCTCTGCAGTTTTGCGGTGCTCAAAAACCCTTCGATTAAAAAAGAAGGAATACCAGCGATATCCGGTGCCAATTCTTACAGGAATTCCGGCGAAGAAAACCAATAAAGAATTCAGAAGACTTGGTGAGAATAAAACAGCGGCTGAAAATTTATATTTCCGAATTCTTCGCACTTCATCAAAGAAGTCCAATAGATTTTTAATCTGTGCGCTTATAACTAGATTATCTATTTGTTGATTATCAGCAAGCAGACTGCTAGTATATTCTTTAAGATAAAACGATACTGAACAACCCGGGATATTTTCTTTAATAACTTTCACCGCCGGCGACGTGAGTACCAGATCGCCAATCCGGTCAGTTCTTATCAGGAGGACATTATCAGCGGGAGACATATTCACTATCCTTGATAAGGAATCTCCATTTGAATTCCTTCGATTTCGAAATACCAATCCTTTCCGTCTGCAAATATTCGATATTTTCTGAAGGATCTAGTTCGGCTATAAATAGGTTATCGCCAAATAAACTCTTTTCATTGTTTGAATTGTCAATATTAAATGCCTGACAAATCTTGCCGGGTCCATTCAGTAATTTTCTGTCATCGGTTATCGGAAATTTTCTTTTTGAGTATTTCCACCTGTTTTCTTGCATCAATTTGATTCCGGAGAGGGGCTGCATTGATCTGATGAGTACGGCTTCGCCAATGCCTTCTTGTCCGGTTACAATATTAACGCAAAAATGATTACCATAAATAAAATACACGTAGATTACTCCGCCTTCCTGGAACATTGCCCCATTTCTATTAGTTCTTCCCTTGAACGAGTGCGATGCCTCGTCAATTATTCCGCAATATGCTTCCGTTTCAGTAATAATTCCGGCAAGATATTCGTTTTTGTCTTTTTTAACAAATAATTTTCCCAATAGATCCGGTGCAATTTCAATAGCATTTCTGGTGAAAAATTCTTTCCGGTCGATTTTTCTGAACATAAAGTTTATTACCGGTTATTAGGCAAGATACAAAATTTGAGGATTATTCCGGAGAAATAGATTTTAAGAGTTTATCAAAATACTGACGTTTTTCTGGGTTGCGCAACTGAAGTTCTTTCAAGATTTCGGTAGCTTCAGCTATTTTCCCCTGATTCGCAAGTATTTTAGCATAAGTTTCTGTATAAATTAGATTGGTTTTGGGGGGCTTAAAAGGAATATCAATCTTCTGATCTGCCTGGAAATCTTCAGTGGGATTTACCTGAGGTTCATTGGAAGCCACAGGGCTGTTAATTTCCATGATCTCATTTATCCTGGTTGAATAATAATTATAGGTAGATGTTGGATAAATCAGGTTTTTGTGGTCTTCCAATATCTTTTCCGATTCTCTGTGCATTCCAAGATGCGCCAGGCATAAAGAATAGATAATATGAGCAGTAAGGTAATCCGGAAAGAGTGTCAGTCCTTTTTCAAGAATTTCTTTAGCCTCGCCAAACCGCCCTTCACTTAAAAGGCGGTCGGCATAAAAGGCAAATTTGGGGGATTTGTTGTCTAATTCATAGATTATGGAAAAAAGGGCGCTATCTTTTTCGCTAACCATACTTAAGCAGTTTTGTGCTTTGTCGAAAAAGTGTTCTTTAATGATAAAATTGATACTGACAGAAATCCCAGGAAGAACATCATCTGAAAAGGAAGCGAAGCAATTTCAAGAAAATAAAGGGAGCCAGCCACACCAATTGCACAGTAACTTGCAAGCAGTAATTCAACGAAAGCAGATTTGTCAATCTTGGTGGTTTTATGGTATTTGTTCTTTTTGAAATCGTCTGTCTTATCCACAATTTTATATTTTGGTGTTCTTACGAACTCACTCTTACGGCTCATTAATCCTTCAATCACTGCCCTCGAATTGTTTAAAGCAAACCCCATGCTCCCGGCCATAAAAAGAGGAAAAAGAACTATCTTTTTTCGCCAGTCAGAGTAAACGTCCCGTTGAGCATAAAGATAAAATAAAAACGAGCTTATAAAAGCCATAACAAATACAGACATGTAATTAAAAAACCCGTCATAAGGACCGGCGTTCTTAATAAAGATCAAAGGAACATTCAGAATTCCGGCAAGCAGAATAAATGGAAAAACAATATTATTCGTAAGGTGAAATGTTGACTGCAATTTAATTCTAAGGGGAAGTTTGGTTTTCCAAACAAGCGGAAGAATTTTTTTTGCTGTTTCAATTGCGCCCTTAGTCCATCTGAATTGCTGTGCTTTAAGTGCATTCATTTCAGCGGGCAATTCTGCGGGAGTTGTGAAGTCGCGGAGGTAGACAAAGCGCCAGCCCTTAAGCTGAGCTCTGTAACTGAGATCCAGATCTTCAGTGATCGTGTCATCCTGCCAGTTCCCGGCGTCTTCGATGCATTCTTTTCTCCAAACTCCGCCTGTGCCGTTAAAATTAATAAAAAAACCGGCGCGGTTTCTTACAGTCTGCTCAATAACAAAATGACCGTTAAGAGCCAAAGCTTGTATTTTAGTTAAGATTGAATATTCTTCATTAAGATGTTCCCAGCGGCTTTGAACCATGCCAATCGAAGGGTCATTAAAATAGCGTAATGTGTTTTTAAGAAAATCAGCTTTTGGAACAAAGTCGGCATCGAATATGGCTATATATTCACCCTTGGCAGTTTTAAGCCCTTCTTTTAATGCTCCGGCTTTGTATCCCTGGCGATTTTCTCTTCTGAAATGAACTATGTCAAATCCCAGATCTTGTTTCTCTTTAACTTTTTTGGCAACTACCTGAACAGTTTCATCGGTTGAGTCATCAAGAACTTGTATTTCCACCAATTCTTTTGGATAATCAATCTCGCAAACAGCATCAATCAGTCTGTCCGAAACATAAAGTTCATTAAACAATGGAAGCTGTATAGTGACTTTTTTCTCGGGAACAAAAGATTCAAGAGGTTTGGGTTCGTTTTTAAGATATTTACGGTGATAGTAAATCATTATAAAGCCGTGCGAACCGAACACAAAAAGCACGGTTAGTGAAACAATATAGGTTATTAAAACAATTTCATCAAAAATCATTTTCTTTTGGCTCCTACCAATTTGAAACAACCGACAGAAGGATATCTTCGGCTAATTTATCCATTGCTGCTTCAATGGCTTGTTTTCTTTCGTCATAAACGTTACCCTGATTGCTATAATTCCCGAAATCCGAGAAATTTTTATCAAAAATCAATTCGCGTTTCACGAGATCACGATAGACAACTTTAATGTTTATCGTCAATTTTCTCAGGGTAACATCTTCACCACCCGATACTACAGCAGGAGCATCGGAGAGTGAAATAACAGTACATTCAAGAGTTGCATCTGCATTTGCTCTTTCAGCTATTTGAATCGTGTTGTCATCAATAAAAGCCTGGACGATTTTTGTGTTAAATACATCAACAAGATCAGCTTCTCCCGAACCACTTCTATCAATGGGGAAGGGAATGTTGATAGATTTCAGATGCGGAGGTACGGAAGCACCTGTAAAAGAATAACTGCATCCCCGAAACATAGTTAAACTTATTAATATAAACAAGATAGCAGCCCTTTGAGTCCCGAAACTATTCAATCCCGTATTCCTTGAGTTTTCGATAAAATGTGCGCTCGCTAATCCCAAGGAAATTCGCTGCTTTTCGCTTATGCCAGTTCGTATATTCGAGAGCATTTAGTATTGCTTCTTTTTCAAGAACGACGAGTGGTTTGATTTCCCTGATCTTAAGATCGTTGCTATCGGCTTCTGTAACCGGATGCATGCGTGCCATGTTTTTGAGATCAAGAAGATCCTTTTTGATTTCGATAAGGGCACGGTAAATTAATTCCCTGTCAGCGCTCTCAGGCGATATTCTGGTTGTGACAGGCAGATTTCTGTTTATTTCATTTTCTGATCTGAGCATTAACAGATTCTCGAAATCTCTTGAAGTGATAACACCTGTTTTGTTAAGAGCAACGGAAGTTTCCACAGCATTTTTTAATTCTCGGATATTCCCCGGCCAGTGGTATGTTGTGAGCAAGTTAAGAGCATCGGTCGATATTTTCGGGAATGGGATTTTATTTTCAGTGCAATAATTTTCAAGAAAGTGATCCACAAGGGGCAAAATATCTTCTGCCCGTTCACGCAGTGGCGGTATAAATAAAGTAACTGCTTTCATTCTGAAAAACAGATCTTTTCTGAATCGTTTCGCGAGCACTTCGTTTTCCAGGTTTTTATTTGCGGCAGCTATTATTCGAATGTTGACCTTTGTAACTGTTTCACTGCCGATTCTCATAAATTCTCTTGTCTCAAGAACACGCAGAAGTTTAACCTGTGTGGTCAGCGGCATCTCCGCTATTTCATCAAGAAAAAGAGTTCCGCCATCGGCAATTTCGAAATATCCTTTACGGCTTTCAACTGCACCAGTAAAAGCACCTCTTTGATGCCCGAACAGCTCGCTTTCGAGTAAAGACTCGGGTATTGCCCCGCAGTTTACGTTTATAAGTTTTTTTTCGCTCCTCCTGCTTGAGAAATGGATAGCTTTGGCAAAAACCTCTTTGCCGACACCGCTTTCCCCCTGAATCAGAACTGAAATGTCAGCGCCGGCAACCTGCATAATAATATCGCAGAGATCTTTGATGGTTTTTGATTTACCAATTATTCCAAACCTTTCCTGGAATTCTTTTACAGTCACCTTATTGTTTTCCTCAATGAATCGTATGCAATCATTATCTTTTTTTGTAATTCGGGCTCTAATGACTTAATCCAATCCCGCAGGACCGGAAGCTCCTCAGAGTGATAATGAATTAGGTATATCTCCGGGGATATAATACTCTTCAGAATTTTGCCCATAGCGTTCAGGCTGACATGACCACATTCTGTAATAAAAATCTCATAAGGGTAATTTACGTAATTTATTAAATCGTTTTCAGTTCCAATATCCGAAGTGTAAAAAAACTCCATGTCGTTTTCAAAAATTTTTATTGACGAAGAAACTGGATTTATTCCCGGAGATGTGTATTTCTCTTCCGGCAAAATATGTGTATTTGGATAAGCAATAAATCCTGAGTTTATTTTTATTTTGGTTTTGGCGCCATGTTCGAAAGGCACAAGTTCAGCCTCAAAATCAAGGAATTCGAGAGGAAGATGAAATATTTTTAATAAGTGAGAAATCATCCCAAGATGCTTTTTATGAACAAATATTTTTAAAGCTTCCTTTCTGCGACAAATTTTCATCTGTGTCAGTAGTGATGGCAAGCCTGCAAGATGGTCTGAATGTGTATGTGTAATCAGAATGTTCTGAATTGAAGAATAATCAATGTAATTCCTTTGTAAACATCGGCTGATAGAATCGCCCGAGTCAATAAGCAGATTTTGTGAATCGTCGAATTCAATAAATAGCGAAGAATGGTATTTTTCAGGATCGGTTTTTCCCGATCCTGTACCCAGGAATGTTATATCCACCTTATTTCTCCTGAGAATCTGAGATAATAACCCTTCCGTTCAAGTTGTACTTTGTTTTTAATAAATTCAACAACGGTGCAGCGTCATTCTCGCTTTCAAACGAGCCAACTCTTACAATATTCAACAAACTGCCCCCAACACTTTTAGTGTTGATTCCCGAACTGTATCCTGCTTTGATTAGCTCATCACGCAGCGACTGTGCGTTTTCAGGATTTAAAAAAGCACCAGCCTGAACCGTGAACCCGTGTTTTTTTTGAGTGGTATGCGATTCGGAATTCCTGTCGTTTTTAACAATTACGGGATTATCTTCACGCGGTGGTGGAATCGCATTAATAAATTGAAGATAGGGAGAAGACGGAAAACGTCTTGCGAGTTCGTTTGTCGTTTCATCTGCTTTTTTGTATTCCCCGACAGCAAAATAATAACTGAAGATCCTGTACAGCGCCGCATCTGAATATTTAAATTCCGGATAAACATCCACTATTTTCCGGTATTTTTGGAGGGCGTCAGTTCCATTTATTGTTAGAACTGCCTCAAGAAAAAGAAGTCCCGGATCATCGGGGTATTCGGTCTGAAGATTCTGCAATTCCCGGAGAACCTGCTGTGACTCACCGGACTCAATACGCTTGAGATAATTTTCAATTCGGAGAGCCTGGCCGAATAGAAAAACATTAAAAAAAAACACAAAAATAAAAATTGTTTTTTTCATTATTAAGCCGTCAACTGAATTTTATCCTTAACCGGGTTTACTGTTGCAACATATTTTCCAAACAATGTGGCAGAAGTCGCAGAATTTATTACTGTTTTTACATAGTCCCCTGGAAGAATTCCATCAATTGCCGGAAATATCAAAACCTTGTTCGTGTCGGTTCGTCCCGACATAAATGCATCCGACTTTTTGCTGTATCCTTCAACGAGAACGATCTCCTCTTTCCCGATAGTCGATTGGTTAATTTCAAAAGAGATTTTTTGCTGAAGGTCAATTATCTCGGTCAATCTTTTGGACTTCATATCTTCAGTGACGTTGTCTTCCATCTTGTGGGCTTTAGTCCCTTCGCGGGGTGAGTACTTAAACATGTAAGCCCCATCATAACGAACCTTATTCATGACATCAATGGTCATAAGGTGATCTTCATAAGTCTCCGATGGGAAACCCGCGATAATATCTGTCGAAAAACTTACACCGGGAATAATCTTTCTTGATTTTTCAATTAATTCAAGATAATGTTCTACGGTATATGTCCTGTTCATTAATTCTAAAATCCGATTGGAGCCGGATTGTACAGGCAAATGGATATAGTTGCAAATATTTGGGTGTTCAGCAATCGTATATAGTAATTTGTCCGATAAATCCTGGGGATGTGATGTTGTAAATCGGATCCTGATCGACTTATCCACAACAGCAGCGGCAGCAAGAAGATCAGCGAAATCCCTGCCATTATCAAGATATGAATTAACATTCTGACCTAGCAGGGTTACTTCACGGAAACCGCGTTGAGATAACAGTTTAATCTCGTTGACAATAGAATCAAGTGAACGGCTTCTTTCTCTCCCCCTTGTAAAGGGAACTACACAGAAAGTGCAGAATTTGTCGCAGCCCCGCATAACAGAAAGCCAGGCGGAAATCCCGTCTTCCCTGAAGGGAAGAATATCATCATAGGTTTCTGTCCGGGACAGTTTAACGCCTATACCTTTTCCCCCGTTATATACCTCGTCAATAAGTTCGGTGATACGCCGGTATTCATCGGGACCTACGACCAAATCTACAACTCCTTTACTGCCAATAAGATTTTTGCGCAGACGTTCGGCCATACATCCCAATATCCCGACAACCAATTCCGGCTTTTTATTCTTTTGTTTTTTCAGGTTTCCTAACCTGCCGTAAATCCTTTGTTCGGCATTGTCCCTGATACTGCATGTATTCAGAAGAATAATATCTGCTTCGTTTTGATTTTTGGTAACCTGATAGCCTTTGTTCCAGAGTACTCCAAGAATAACTTCTGTATCTGCCAGATTCATCTGGCAGCCATAGGTTTCTATATAAACTTTGTGTAATTCACTCATAATACTTTTGTTTTAACTTACAAATATACCCAACATTCACAACATTTTTATACAAAATAACGGACGAGCTGTCTTATTAATCACAAATTCTTTTATTTTTGCAAAAAATATTGAGATTGACGTAAAACTATCTTAACTTAAGTACTAAAATTATTTTCCTGCAAATCACTTATGCTGAATTTTGAATTTAATCGGAGTAATGGTTATATGAAAAAAAGAATTCAACTATTTTGTCTGTTGTTCTTTTTATCACTCGGGAGTATCAATGCCCAGACATTTTTGTTAAATCCGGCGCAGGGTTATTTCCTTGATGATCCGGGTGATCTCAAGTATAAGTTGTTGTTCAGTCAGACAGACAGCGTTGTTTTTTCATGGTTGGCAAACCTGACGGGCACAAATTCTAAAATTAAAATCGGTCTCTCTTCGGGAAATTACAACATCAAAAGCATCGCGGTTTCCGGAAGCAGGGCTGGGTACAAAGCCAATCAGACGCCTTTAAATCTTTCAACAGGAAGATATTACGCAATTGTTACAAATTCAAATGCGACTACATTGGCTCAGATACAGGCTGATTTTGCTGCCAGCCCGACCACCATAAAGTACTCTAATGAGATTCAGTTTGTAATCGAAGCGCCAATCGCACCCGTTGCATTGAATCCCTCTGGTGTAATTACCGAAGCCACACCGGATTTTGAATGGACATCAGTGGCTGGCGTACCGGCTTACTATCTTATTGTTTCGAGCACCCCTTTTAATGTAGTGACTCTGCCATCAGGTGAAGTTAGTGTTGAGGGCGCCAATATTATATGGAATTTTATTACTACCGGAACCTCAGTCCAATATGGTGAACTGGATCCATTATCTCCTTATTATATTCCTGCTCCTCCCCTCATACCCGGGAATACTTATAATTACACTATCCTGAATTTATATGACGAATCGGATATTTCTTTTGCCAGCACGGTGTTCAGCGGTGTTACTGCATTTACATTTCAGGGGACACAAACCCTCACACCGCCGATTTTAGTTTATCCGCCTGATGGAGCAACATTCTCTTCCGATGAATATATTAATTTCCAGTGGGATCCCGTTCCAAATGCAAACAGTTACTCCATTTTCTTATATCAGCGGGTATCAACATTCGCCGGAAACAATCAGCAGTTTGATGTTCCGATCTGGAATTCAACTGTAACAAGTACAAGCATCAGTTATCCCGCTGTAACTACTTTAACGAAATCCGATTATGTCTGGTTCGTTATTCCAAATGATAACTCTGGCGCTGGTGTTGCCAGTCAGACCTCACTTTTTCACTATATTCAGCCAATAGGCGGGTTCCGGATTACTTGTATCGATGCTGAGACAGGATCAAATTTCACAAATTTTGAAGTCGAAGTAAACTCATTGTCGGGAGGTGTTTCTCCGGCTAATCCGATTATTGTTTCAAATTCACAGTCCTTCTCAGATTCACTTGTCGTCGGCACATATGAATTTACCGCTAAGAAGCCAAATTATTATGATTCAACTTTTGTTGTTACCATAACTGAGAATGGTTTTGTGATTGCTAATCTGGCAGTTCGCCCATATCCAGCACTTATCTCAGGCTCAGTAAAGGATCAGTTCAACGCTGCTGTAAACGATGCACTGATCACTCTTAAAAATGTTGCGACCACGGAAGAATTTCTGGTGCAGACAAATTCACTGGGCGATTTTAGTGCTGCTCTTCCGCGCGGAACATATACAGTCCGCGCCACAAAAAACGGTTATATCCCATCCTCACAGCGAACAGTCACGGTGGAGGGTGATCAGTTAATAATTTCACCACATTTAACACTCACACTTGATAATGCATCTATTTCAGGCAAAGTTCTTAATGATCTGGGAACACCGGTACAGCTGGCTACAATTACAGCAACCAGCGGTTCAGTTACTCAGCAGGTAGTGACGGATGGCAACGGAAATTACAGCATCACTCTGAATTCAGGAAATTGGCTGATTTCGGTGTCGAAATCCGGATTTATTCCATCAGAACCACAAACAATTTCACTGATTACCGGCGATAATCTTCAGAATCAAAATTTTATTCTGGTCCCGAGAGCAAACCAAATCACCGGATTTGTATATAAAGTAACCTCCGGAGGCAGCACACCATTTGCAGATGTGACTGTGACGGCAATTCCCACAAGCGGAACACCCGTAACAACAGTCTCAACTAATTCCGGAGAATACAGCTTAAGCCTTCGGGCCGGATCCTACAATATTGTAGCATCGCAACAAGGTTATACTTCAAGCGCTCCTGTGCAATTAACATTAACTCTTGGAATTGCCCAAACGATTTCTGGAGTGAATTTTGATATGATTGCAAACCCATCCTCAATATCCGGAACCGTAACGGGTCCGGATGGCGCAGGAATATCGGGAGTGACAGTCTCAACACTGTCTGGCGTGACCGGCACTACTTTGCCGAACGGCACATATTCTATCAGTGTTTCACCTGGAACCAGGACTCTTAGCGCTCAGAAAACAGGTTATGTTACCCCATCTTCAAAACAGGTTTCGGTTCTTACCGGTCAGAATATTACAGGGATTAATTTTATTTTATCACCTAATGCCGCAACAATTTCTGGCAAGGTTCTGAATCTTCAGCAACCGGTAGTGGGCGCTACGGTTACAGCTACTTCAGGAACCAGTTCAAGTTCAGTAACCACAAATTCAAATGGAGAATATACTTTTAACCTGCAGCCAGGCACCTATTCTTTAAATGCACTAAAAACCGGATTTATCGGAGGCGCTACAATAAATGTTGCTGTTTCGGGTGGTCAGCAGAGTTTGAATAACAACTTCAATCTTGATAGGAATCTTGCAACTGTAAGAGGTACTATATTATCAAATTCCGGAAATCCAATAAATGCAGTTACGGTCATTGCAGAAAACACAACAAATTCTTCAAAAATATTTTCAACCTTATCATCCTCTGATGGAAGTTATTCACTTGGTGTAGAAGGCGGAGCGGCATATAAAGTAACTCTCACTGAACAAGTATATTCATCTTACACTGAGACGACTTCGGTTCTCAATGCCGGAGACACTAAAACAATCAATGCGACACTGACTGCCAATCTTTCAACAGTCTCTGGTGTTGTGAAGGATAACCTGCAATCTCCGGTTATCTCCGCGACTGTCACATTACGAAATTTAGGTACCGGAATCGTTGAGAAAACAATCACAACTCAGGCAAACGGCACATTCAGTTCAGGAATAAACCAGGGAAATTATGCAATTGTTGCAAGGAAAGACGGACACATCAGAGATAGTATTGTTGTAAGCCTAAGCGCTGGTCAAACTCTTTCTAACCTGTCTCTGACACTCACCCAGAATTTTGCGCTCATGACAGGAAATATAACAGATGCAGGCGGTCTGCCACTTGATGATGCTGTACTTAATCTTGACGGTCAATATTCAGCCACTGTAACGGCAAATGAAACCGGAGTATATTTGCTCACAGGAATTGTCGGCGGAACGTATTCTGTCAAGGTATCGAAGCCAGGATACAAAGACACTATCCTAACTTCATATGTGATTGCAGGCGGGTCGTCAAAATCTCAGAACTTTATACTACCTCAGCTGACCGGAAAAATATCCGGTATTATAAGCGGAGCCTCTGTCGGTAATGTTAAACAAGCTACAGTGTTTGCAAAAAGCAATACAAGTAACGAAGTTCTTGCAGAACTCTCCGATGATAACGGTTATTTTGAGTTCATAAATCTAAATTTTGATTCCTATACGATCAGTGCGTCAAAAACTGGTATGACCAGTACGGCAGCTGTCGCACTAACAATTGGGGCTGATAATCAGCAAGGCACTGCTGATATAAGCGATTTTATTGCTCAGAGTTCAAAAATAAAGGGAACTGTTGTTGATGGTTCCGGAACTCCTTTGGGTAATGTTCAGATTACGGTGAGCGGTCTTGCCGGCTCGGGCCTTGCGACCTCATCGAGCAACGGCACGTATATTATGACGAATCTTACTCCGGGCAACTATACCCTCAGTGCAAATAAAGTTGGTTATACTTATGGGGGCGCAACAATAAGTCTTGTTGATAGTTTTGTTCTGAATCCAACTTTGATCAGGAATACATCTACGATAACAGGAACAGTAAAGAATCAGATTGGTGAAAAACTTAGAATTCAGACTCAGGTCAAAGCCGTCTCATCTGGATCTGAATCTTATACTGCCACCGTGGATGCAAACGGTAATTATTCATTAACAAATGTTGCAAGCGGAAAACAATACACGGTTTTTAACGATATTTACCGGGAAGGGTTTGATAATGATACCTCGAGCATAACTGTACCCGAAGGAGCGCCGACAGCCGGACCTGTAAATCTGCAGGTTCAGGTGAATCTCTCGGGAATCAAAGGGAATGCCGGGACACCAACTGCACACTTAAAGATTCAGAATATATCGACAAGTGAAATATTCACAACTTCATCCACCGGAACCGGCAGTTTTGAGAAATTGTTCCTTACCAACGGTTCTTACAGAATTACTCCAAATAAACAAGGCTTTACTTTCAGTCCAACCACCACCACCGTTAATCTTACCGTGAGGGATACACAGACAGTTAACTTTACTGCTTCTTCGCAAGTTGGTAAGGCAAATATTACTGTCAGTGAAAGTAACGGGACAAAAATAGCCGGCGTTGCCATCAGTCTGACAAATGCTGCCGGAAATACTGTCCTTAATGGTGTTACAAATGCAGCCGGAAATGTTTTGATAAGCGATATTCCTTCAGGTGCTTATACTCTCCGGGCAAGCAAAGAAGGATTCTCTCCGCTGTCTCCCACAACTTCGGTTACCATTTCAACCGGACAGACTGCGGAATCATCTGTTCAAATGGTAAGAAATACAGCAAGGTTATCCGGAACTGTATATAAGAAAAGCAGCACAACCTCAGTTCCTTTCCCGAATGTGACTGTTAAGTTAAGATATTCTACTGGCGTAACACTGGTTGGTCTTACAGATGCACAAGGTAAATATTCTCTGAAAGACCTGCCCGCCGGACAAGCTTATGTGTATGCTATCCAGAGTGGTTATACTACAGATTCACTCGCTGTTAATCTTGCGATCGGAGCAACCGTTGCAAGAGATGTTAATCTGAGCGCCGCCTTTGTTGCTGTTCGTGGAAAGGTCTTACTTGAAGGTGTTGGGTTAAGCAATGTAAATATTACAGCTACCGGATCATCTGTAAATTCAGTGAAAACTGATCAGAACGGGCAATTTAGTTTTCCAGCGCTGACAATTCAGCAGGGAGCAGGAGACTCGACTCTTTATAATATTGCAATTAACGATTCCAGATACCCGATAAAATCCATTGTCCGGTCATTCACTGCTGCGGAAGCAGGAACAACAGTTACTTTAGGCGATTTTATTCTTCCCTCCGGTCAAATGTTTATCACAGTTACTGACGGAAAGAGCGTCCTTCCAGGCGCTAAAGTAATTCTTACCAGACCTAACGGAGTTAACCGTACAGAAATAACCGGGTTAAACGGTGTATTCACTTCGAAGAACGAGCTATTTAAAGGTACTTACAGAGTATCTCTTGAAAAAGAGGGTTATCTTGGACCTACTGAAGAATATACACGAGTTATTCTTAACGATGACACTTCCTCTGTCCGTGTGACTTTCAGGATGCCTTATATTTTTGATACTGTAGATACGATTTTTGCAGATGAGAACACTGTAATTAAAGTATTTTCGAATTTGACAGATGATATTCCTGTTCCCACATTATATTATCGCAAATCTTCTGACCAGGAATTTACCGCTCTTGGAATGACAGTTTCCGGCGATACGATTTCGGGAACCATTCCCGCTCAATTCAGTTTGGAAGATATTGAGTATTATCTTGAAATCAAAAATTTAACAACCGGAATTCTGAACCGTTCACCGCACTATACTGTCACTCCTTTAGCAAAAGGTATTTTAAGTGCACTGAAGATAGACCCGGAACTCAATGGACTCATTCTCAGGATGGGTGACACGTACCAGATTTCTGCGATTATCAGAGATGGTATAGGGAACGACTTGAAAGATAAGTTCACCGGGACATCCAGCCCGGGTAAAATCACCTGGACCAGTAATGATCCTGATAATCTGCCGATCACATTCCCTATTGCCTCTGACAGCACGATTTCTTTGCTGAATGCAGACGCTGCCGGTGAATACAGTGTTACTATTGAGACGGCATTAAATGGGGTTGAGCAGCTGAGAACTTTGAATCTGACGGTTACTGATGTTCCAATATCTAGCATCTCACTCAGAGTTCCGCAGGCAAGAATAAAGAATTCATCTCCGGGTATCCAGATAAGCCTTACCGGGAAAGACACACTTAATAGAAGTGTGTATCTTGGAAGTTCCGCTGTTTGGATACTTGATCCAATAGGTGCCGGGACTATTTCACGCACCGGGTTTTTTGTTCCGAAAGACACCACGTATATTGGTCGCCCGGTAGTATCTGTTTTTGATGAAGCAACAGGCTTCAACGCCAGCACAGAATTTAATGTTTATTCAGTAGTTAATTCGGATAAATCATATAAACTTTATAATGCAAGAGGTGTGGAAATATTTATTCAGCAGGGTGCGGTTAATTTCCCGATCGAATTATCATTAACAAGACCCCAGGCTGGTCCTACAAAAAAACAATTTACTCCGATAGGCGAAAGAAACACTTACAGGGTAAGCAGCGATATATATAAAATACAATATAGAGGAAGCGTTGCGCTTTCGGGTGATACACTTATCAAGCCAGCTTCAATGATTTTACCTGTCGATAAGTCGCTTAAATTTTTTGACGGTAAAAAATATGTTGGACGTTATAATCCCGAGTCTAAGCAGTGGAGTCTCTATAAAGGATCGGGTTCGTTAGGAAAAACAAGCCTGGCTGCTTCAGGACTCGAAGTTAATACAATTTCAGCTTTTGGTGAATATGCAGTCCTCAGCGAGAATGAGCCGCTCGGTATTAAACACCTTGCCGTTTTACCATCTCCTTTCTCTCCTGATGTGGCGCCGCTGAAGATTGGATATTTCCTGACTTCCCCTGACAGATTTGCCACAGTTACCATTAAAGTATATAATGTCAGGGGTGAACTTGTGAAAACAATTTTTGAAAATGATCTTCAGGAATCCGGGAAATACGGAACTAGAACCGGAATTAAAGAAGTTACGTGGGACGGCAGTACCGATGACGGACGTTTAGCACGTAATGGCAGATATATAATTCAAGTATTAGCTAAAGACAGCTCCGGCGAGAAGTCGGAATTAACTCAGGTCGTATTAGTTAAATAAAATTATCAGGGTTTTATATGAAAATAATAAAGAAATACTTGTTAATTCTTATTCTCGTTGCAGCCTGTGATTATTCTGCGCAGGAGCTATCGGGAATTCCCGGCGCCTTTGTTGACGTTGGCTTTGGCGCCAGACCGGTAAGCATGGGTGGGGCATATACTGCTTTCGCCAGCGATGTGCATAGTATCGTTTGGAACCCGGCAGGCTTATCCCGATTAAAGAAAAGTCAGGCATCATTCAACTATGTAAACCAGTTAGGGCTTGTTGATTATTATTATATGTCTGCTGCTATGCCTCTTTCACCGGAAAGCAGGTCAGCCGCCGGTATTCTGGTTATTTCTTCCGGAGATAAAGCTCTCCGTGAGTGGACTTTTGGAACCGCATATTCAAAAGAAATCTGGGGATTTCTTATGGGTGTGGGAGTCAAAGTGAGGTATGCTACATTTGGCAATAATACGCTTAGCAAAACTGACCTTATTATTTTTGAGCAGGATGAGATCGATGCAGGTTTAGGCAATCAGGTTTTCGGAAGCGCTCTTGGATTTGGTGTTGATGTCGGTTTTCTTTTTGATCTGAGTGAACGTGTAGCTTTGGGAATATCATTCCGGGATATGATGTCATCATTGTCTTGGGATTCCGACAATAAGAACTCAGATCTTAAGCCGAAAGGTAAGTACTCTGAAGCACTTCCAACAGAAGCTTATATCGGCCTTGCTTTTAAGGTTCTGGATGAGCTTAGTATTGCCGCTGATTATAGTCCGGGATTTATTCAGGATGCCAATCCTAAGCTTTTTGCCGGAGCGGAAGGCGTTCTTTTTAAAATTCTTTACCTTCGAGCCGGCACTCAATACTATATCAATAGTGTCCAGGATGAGAAATTTACTTTGGGTTTAGGGCTTGATATTAACGCTTTACCGGATATGACAATAAAAACAGATTTTGGTTATCTGATCGAAAGACTGGACAACACCGTGAGATTTACTCTCGGATTAGAGTTTTAAGGGGAGGAAAAAAGATGAAATATTTAAGATTACCAGTGATTTTCTTGATTCTTCCGATTTTCCTTTTCGGACAGGGCAGCGATACTCCCATAATGCAATATTGGGTTGGCGGAACATTAAACATTGATTTCGGAATGCATTTTTCTTCAGGCGGCGGTCCTGGTGCCGGGATATTCGGGGGAGTTATAAGCCCATCTCTAAATAACGGCTCCGCGGCAGTTTTTGGCAATCCGGCTGAACTTGCTTTAATGACAAAACCACATTTCACTTTTGATACTAAAATACCATTCACTCTGCAGAATTTTGGTATTACACAGGGCTCGCTTATCTCAGCGCAGTCTTTGAAGGAATCTTCTGATGATTTTCTGAGCGATACCACAACTTTTGTGCTTCTGCCCTCGAGTTATAGAAAAGATATAGAACTGAACCGTTTTAATTTTGGTCTTGGTGGTGGCTTGACTTCTTTTTCAGCGGGATTTCCTATCAGCAGAAAATTTATGCTCGCTTACGGTTTTAACAATGCTATTGATTTTAATATGAATATGTTCTTGAATGGTATCAGGATGAATATTATTACAGAAAAGCAGATTGGAAATAATATTACCCCGATTGATATGATACTCAATTCGTCTTTTCTGATGGAACAGAGGTTAAGAATGAACCATATGAATTTTGCAATTGCGTGGAATATGGTTGAGACTCAGGGATTTGGTCAACTTTCGATGGGACTGACATTTAACCGTTATCAGATGACATTTGATTATTCGTCTCTGTTTTATTCAGACGGGATGATGGTTATTAATAACAGCTCAGAGTATTACTTTAATAATCCCGCAGATCGTCAGATTGACTTTGCCAAAGGTGAGACGAACGAACTCTATTGGAAAACTGCAGCAAACTTCCGGGGTGAGGATTGGACTACCAATTTTGGTATTTATTACAATAAGCCCGGCAGCAGGTGGAAATTCTCACTCGTTTATCAGGGTTCGCCATCATTTAAGCTCTTTGATCCCAACGCTTATTCGGAAAGCTATCAGCCCAAATTTATGGTTGGAAGGGTGACCGGCGAAAATGATGACGCCTTAGACATAATAATAGATTCACTTAATATTGCCAAACCAAACCTTACTATTGCGACGAGCAACAGATTTTCTCAGGAATTTGAACTCTCGTTTCCCTCATCACTCACACTGGGTGTTGATTTTGGGCTTGGTGCACACATGGTCGCTCTTAATTATGTCAGCTATAGCGGCGAATTTGCATATAGCTTCAATGGTTATAAGATTGGTAAAAAACCCGAGACCGGATTCCGTTACGGACTTGATATTAAAATGCCGGAAGAATTTAATACCTGGGGATATATTATGCTTCCTGTAAGACTGCTCTTTTTAGATTTCGACGGCTTACTTTTACAAGCATTTAAGAAGAGAACAGGTTACCGTGACTCCCATTACCGATTTGGAATTGGTTTGATGACCGGGAAAGGAATTGCCGAAGGTTTCGATGAAGAGATGACAAAAGACATGAAAGACCTCATGGACATTCCGTTGCTCACAGGATTATCATTAAGTAGAAAGTACACTCTTCTTGATAATCTTGATGTTGGGGTTGTGGTTTTTGGCTGGCCTGATCTTTTTATGAAATTCTCGTTCGGTTACAAATTATAAAAAAAATTAATGATTGTTGGAAGAGAGGGGGCTGTTCAGATTGAACAGCCTTTCTTTTATGGATAATTAACATATGGGAATATTTCGCATTTTAATAATATTCTTTTCAACCCCCTCAGTTATTAATCGTCAAAATATCCTCGCAGACAAATAATTTGGACATGAAATTTGAACGTAATTACCCGGTAAGATCAATAATATTGATCTTTTAGGAAAGTGCAGGATAGTATAAATTAGAACCTATTGAGAAAAAATAAATTAATGTTTGATCAATAATTCCGGGTTCGAAATATAAACGGGGGCAGGAGCCCCCCGTTTATGAAGGTGTTTTATTTGAGCAGCATCAATTTTTTTACAGTACTTGCTCCATTTTGAGTAAGAGAATAAAAATATACTCCGCTTGAAATCCCTGATGCATTAAACCGGATTGTATATGTGCCAGGCTTCATTATCTCATTTACTAAAACTGAAACTTCCCGACCCAGTACATCATAAACTTTTAATTGCGTAAATCCGATTTCGGCAAGACTAAAACTTATATTTGTCGATGGATTGAAAGGATTAGGATAGTTCTGCTCCAGAGAAAATTTAGAAGGAACATCGGTATCAGGGACTAATTGAGTGGATATAAATATTGTTGGGTCCGGAATTCCATCTGAATCTTTATCTGGTCTGAATGCAGCCAGATTCAAAAGACTATCAGGGCCGGCATTACCATCGACATCAGGATTATCCGGAGCAGAATCACCGCCTCCATAGTTTAATCCTCCTGCGATCAGGGAAACAATCTGCAAGGTAACATCTGCCGGTACAAGTCCTGCGCCGAGACCATAAAGATCATCCCATGCAATTGCAATTTCCACATCATTTCCATCACTGCCGCGCACTCCGAAAATTTTATCAGTCAGTTCATAACTGTTATTTGAATCTGCTCTGAAAAATGAAGGATTGCTTAAATAATAATCAGCAAAAAAATAGTCGATCTTATTTTCCTGACTAAACATAAAATTCTTTGCATATTCACCGATATATCCGTTTTGGGAGTTGAAGTCAGTAACCCCGCCTTCAATTCCTGCATCGAGATATATCATCATAGTGTTATAGTCGTCGTTAAGAATGTATCTAATGCCGATGTAAAGTGAATCTGAATCCCAGGTTGAGAAAATATCATAGAGCTCATTATCTGGCGGAACTCCTGGATTCCATTTGCTGTCATTGGTACTATCTGCAAAAATCAGCCATTCCGCACGCCAATCATCTATTCCGGTGGTGATTATACCATCCAAAACCGGTTTCCCATAAGTTGCAATAAGGGTATCGAGATTTTCAACGACTCTGATAAAAAATTCTGTCGAATCTGCTCCGCCCTTTCCATCATTTACTGAAAGTATTATTTCATAATATCCGGTATCGGATATGGCAGGTGTGCCGCTAATAATGCCGCTTTCTTCACCAACCTTCAGCCAGGCAGGAGAAGTGATAAACTGGTAGGAAAGTATATCAGAATCGGGGTCATTTGATATGGTTTGATACTGATATCTGTTCGTAGCTTTTATTGTTGTATCTGGTATATTATTTAGAAAGGGTGCAAAGTTAAGATCAACAAAAACCCTAAACGTGTCAGAAACGGAAGCACCTTTATTATCGGAGATATTTATTATAACATGAATCGCCTGTATCGGCATATGCAGGTGTGCCAGTAAGATAGCCTGAAGAATTAACAGAAAGCCATTGTGGATTCCCGGAAAGATTAAAGTTCAGTTGATCCCCGTTCACATCATTGTATATCATTTTATAGTTAAAGTATGAATTCGTATATCCCTGCTGATCGGGAATTTTATTCAAAACCGGCGGATTATTTAGCATAAGTGTGGTATCCGGAACATAAATAGCGTAGCCTCTTGGAGGAGCATATAATTCAACCCTGCCGTCAGAAGCGGAAATTTTGTCAATAGCAACACCGGTGTAATCCCGAAAAACCTGGTTTGGATAATCACTATTGACCCAGACACCTCGCCATTCAGCTGGACTATCATTAATAACTAAATATACTGCAGGGTGACCGCTTCCGCCATCTCTTCTGGCAACATAAATATCCTTGGAGAGATCACTCTGTGATCCGGAACCAACATACCACGGGTTCAAGCCCGATCTTTTTGTTGTGCCTCCGAATATATAATTTTGTCTGATCCATATAAGAGTATCTATTTTACCCGAAAATCCGTAATCAAAATAATCTTTGAAAAAAACAGCAGGGCGCCCCTCAGAGAAAATTGTATAAGCATATGCCATCTGCTTATCATTAATAATCGGACTATGCCCATTATCGATTTCCCCATCCCAGCCGATTCTGTCAAAGTCATGGTTTTCAACAAAAGTAGAGATATCAAATCCGCCGAGTCCAGAATTCACAAGACCGGCACCATCCATCCAGTTCATGTCATAAGTCCCGCTTGTGTTGTCGCACATTTCTTTTAAAGAATAACGAAGAGGAAAATCGAACATTGCGATATCTGCCCCGTTTGCATTTACAGTATTAAGCCAATCGGAGATTTCCTGTGTGCTGCCCCATAATTCTGCAACAGCATAACCTCCGGAATTTACATTGTTTAACCAGTAAGCCATAAAAACAGGATCGATTGGCTTTACGGCATCAATACGGAAACCATCAAAACCAATAACATTTTTAAGATAATTACCCCAAATAACCAGACTGTCCCGCACAGACTGCTTGTTGTGATCCAGCCATTCCCCAAACCGGAATAAAGGATCGGTCTGGACAAAACGGGGATCGACCCAGCAGTTGACACTATTTGGATAAAAAGAAGCCGGAGATTTTTTGAATCGTCCGGAACCGGCTGGGTAATTAAAAATAAGATATGCAGAATCAGGAACGATCGGAGAACCATTATAGAGAGGAATGCACTCATAAGCAGCGCTTTGTTCTCCGCCCATCATATGGCGCATAACAGCGTCGGCATAAACTTCAACTCCCGCATTATGAAAAGTAGAAATCATATTTTCAAGTTCTGTTCGGCTACCGAAACGTGTTTCGCGTGAACCTTTTTGGAAAAACTCGCCAAAATCATAATGATCATATGGATCATATCCCATTGAAAATGAGCCGCCGGCACCCTTAACCGCAGATGGCACCCACACAGAACTAAATCCGGCAGATGCAATTCTTGGCGCTAAAGCCGCAAGAGAATCCCACCAGATCCCGTCAGGGGGCGAATTCCAGTAGAAAGCCTGCATAAACACATCAGACTTCGGATTACTCAGTTTTACAGTGTTACTTTGGGAATAATTTAACCCTGAAGCAGCAAATAATATAATAATAATGCAGAAAAACTTAAAATTTCGCATAAATTCCCAATATAATGTCAATAATTTTCAAAACAACAAGATAACCAAATTTGATTAGTGTCTCAAACAAAGGCGCATATCAGATTGACAAATGTATCTTTGATTGAAATGTTGATAAAAACAGGTTCATGGCAAATAATAATTAAAACCCGAAACTGAAAATGTGGCTCTGAAAATTTTGTAATTCAATAAAGATTCCGGGATATGCCATTTCAGCAGAATAGCGGTGGTAAACCTGTCCGTTCAGAAGATCAGTAAGATAAATTTTTTCAGGAAACCCGCCCACTTCACAACGAATCCTGCCCTGAGCAATACTATCTGAATAATTTACGACTACAAGTCTCCGCTCATTCTCATACTCCCAGCTCCAGGAGAGCAAATTACGATAGCTGTTATTTCCTTCCCATGCAGGGAAAGGTTCGTGAAGAGTCCATTTACCAATCTGGAAAATTTCAGATTTAATTATTGATAAAAGTTTTGTATAATGGTCATTAATACACTTGCTCGTCTGATATTTGGGCTCTGCACCCATCTGTACAGGAAGTTTAATACGCACCCCATCCATCTGCCCGTCATAAATAAATTTCATTCCCCGGATAGTACTTACTACAACCGATGCTGCACGCGCTTTGTTTTTCCCAAGAATTTCTGCAGACCGCTGCTCGTCATGGTTCTCAATAAAACGTAATGACTTTTCCTGATAAGAAGATTCTGCCCTGAGATGATCCCGGATACTTGCAACATTATTATCTTTAAGCCGGTCAGTAAGTTTTTTATCGTAAGTGTAATCAAAGCCAATAGTTTGTAGTTTGTATTCAAGATCCCAGTAAGCTTCTGCAATGAACAAAAAATCCGGATTTTTAACTTTTACTGTTTTAAGTGCATTTTCCCAAAATTCTTCCCCGGGAACGATAAACCCCCCGGAATCGAGTGCTGCACCCCATGTGTTATGAAAAACATTGTTCAATGCCAGCATAGCCATATCACATCTGACGCCATCACAAAGCTCAGTAAGAGAAAGTAAAGTATCAGTCATAAATGTACGGGCAGATTCGGAGTAATAATTAACCTGAATCGTGTCCTGCCAGGCTGGAAAAAAAGGATCGCGACCATGAGCAAAAACAATATTTTTATTGTTTTCCGGTCTGAAATAAGTGTGCGAATCTCTTTCCAGAAACTCTTCAGCAACCGAAAGAAAAATCTCGGGATTTGATTTTATCAATGAGGACTCTGCACTGAAATGATTCGGGACGAAATCCAAAATTAATTTCAGACCAAAGTTATTCAAACGGATTTTCAGTGCTTTGAGAAGACGGGAATTGCCAAAATCGGGGTTAATTTCATAGCGGTCTATTGCATAGGGGGAGCCTATGATATCATGTCTCTGCCAATCCTTAACTGCTTTAGAATATTCCTTTACAAGTCCTTCTTCAAAACAATACTTATCAATAACTGCTGGATTCGTTTTCCATAATCCCATTAGCCAGACATAATGAAAGCCCAAATCAGCCAGATTCTGCCAATATTCATCCGGTACATTATTCAGCAGAAAACGATCAACTCCTGAGTTTGGGAAGCGTTTTATCCAAACACGGGTATTTATCTCAAATATAAGAGGGTTTTGAGGCATTTTTCTTCCAATTGGAATAGATAATTTAATCAAAATAAATTATTTAATTTTGATTTAAATCATTAGGATACAACAAGTTTATTCCTCTCTTCGCTAAGCTGCCCCTGCAGCCTTAAAATTTCAATAAGCTTAATCTCATCGGTCTCAATCTCAGCTTCTTTTGCAAGCCTGGCCATCTCTTCATCAATCTTATTAATATGAATTTTGTTTATCAGATCTATCGCTTCTCTTTTCATGATCTCCTCATAACTCTCTTCGGAAGCAGAAGCGCCCCATTTTTCGAGACTTATAGTTTCGATTTTCAGCATCAACTTTAATGCGTATTCTTTTAATTTTGGATCAGTAACCCTATCGAGAATTTTCTCAAGATCAAAAATGTCCTCAAGGTAACTTTCATAAATAATATTTGCCAATATGGAAAGGGAAGGACTTTTAAAATCTTCAGGATGAAAAACATCGAAAATCTTTCCAGAAACATCGATGTTGCCTCTGAGTAAATGATAAATAAGCTCTTTTTCAAAAAGAGAGATTCTGATTAGATTTTCACCCTTATTATCTGTTGGTGTTTTTTGGGGCACTTCCAGGGGCGTTTGTGGTTGGAATTTTTGAATATCAGAACTCAGTACAGATTTGAGCTCCTTCTCCAAAAGATTTTCTCTGAGATTGAACCTTTTTGAAATTATTCCAAGAAACATTGTCCGTTTGAGTTCGTCCGGGATAAATGAAATATTTCTGACAATTTCCCTTATGGATTCAGCCGAGCTGGCAGGGCTATCCAGCGAACCATTCTGTTTGAAATAATCAGCCTGAAATTCGATAAAATTTTGAGCTTTTGAGGATGCTTCAATGAATTCTTCTTTTCCGAGTTTTTTTATATATGTATCAGGATCCTCTCCATCGGGAAGCGTAAAAATCTTAACTTCACAATCATTTTTCAGAAATATTTCGATACTCCGCATTGCCGCCCGCTGCCCGGCTCCATCAGCATCATAGACGACAGTAACATTTTTAGTGAATCGGGTCAGGAGTTTTACCTGCTCATCAGTCAGCGCAGTTCCGCTGGATGCAACAACATTTTTAATTTCCGCCTGGTACAGAGATATAAAATCCATGTATCCTTCAACGAGAAAGGCGAAATTTTTTATTCGGATTTCATCTTTGGCCTGGTATAATCCATATAGCACACGGCTTTTGTTGTAAATTTGAGAATTGGGTGAATTCAGATATTTTGCAGTAGTATCGCTTTTTTCAAGAACTCTGCCGCCAAACCCGATCACACGACCATTTGTCGAGAAAATTGGAAAAATTATCCTGCCGCGGAATTTATCGTAATATCCGCCACTCTCCTTTTTATCAAGCAATCCAAGATGTTTCGCTTTTTCAAGATCGATAGAATTGCGTTCGGCATATTTCAGAAAATTATCATATCCGTGAGGAGCAAACCCAATTCCGAGTGAGCGAATAGTCCGCTCCTTTAATTTCCGGTTTTTAAGATATTCAAGGGCACCCTTGCCTTCAGTTTCTTTCAGCAGTTTTTCAGAAAAAAACAAAGCGGCGAGCCGGTTAATCTGATATAGTTCCTCATTCTCATCTCTGACCGATGCATCGGAACTCCGGCTGTCATCAATTTTAATGCCGGTATAAGCTGCGACCTCCTGAAGAGCCTCAAAAAAAGTGATATTTTTATAATCCATTAGAAATGTAAAAACATTTCCACCTTTAGAACATCCAAAACAGTGAAAAATCTGTTTTTGCGGGCTGACATTAAATGACGGTGTTTTTTCCTTATGAAAAGGGCAATTTGTCACATAATTACGCCCTGATTTCCTAAGAGGGAGGTATCCTCCGATAATCTCTGTTATGTCAACAGAGTTTTTTATTTCTTCAATTTTTTCTTCTGAGAGACGTCCGGACATGCAAGCAAATTAAAATTTAAAAGTCGAATGATAAAGATATAAAACCCGGGCATATTGCAATCAAATGTTATTAATATTTATTCGAGGGGGTTAATTAAGGTTCAGTATTAACCGGCTTAATTGATTTATTAAAAGTAACTGTGAATGTGCTTCCTTTTCCGTGAGCAGAATCGACGGAGATTTCTGCTTGTAAAAGCCGGCAGAGTTCAGAAGTCAGACTCAAACCCAGTCCGTTCCCTTCATAGGATCTGGTGTAGCCGCGCTCTTCCTGCATAAAGGGGGTAAACAGGCTTTTTTGAAATGCTTCATCAATTCCTCTTCCAGTGTCACTGACTCTAAGATATACATGATTCTGTGATACACCCAGTGTTATTTCAACCCGACCTTCGTCCGTGAATTTCACGGCATTGTCAATCAGATGTAAAAATATTTGGTTAAGAAATTCTTTATCAGCAGCAATTAAACTCACGGGTTCAGAAGATTGAAATATCAGTTCAATCCCTTTTTGTTTGGCCTCTTCAGAAATTTCCTTAATTATAGGCAAAACAACATCCTTCTCGAGGTCAACCATTTCAATTCGTGGATTTATGAATCCTGCTTTAGCATCTGAATAGTATAATATGGATTCGATTGTTCTGATCAGCCTCATAGATGCTTTTTCAACAGACTGGATCGCTGTCATTGCAAATTCGTCTTCCTTTAGTCCAATTTCTTCTTTTATAAATTGATT
>Ga0172368_10001292_pt1 | contig 34703 bp, 30 predicted proteins | sample Lak11m_FD_114540 | JGI IMG/M metagenome (GOLD analysis project Ga0172368, IMG submission 114540) | Freshwater microbial communities from Kabuno Bay, South-Kivu, Congo - kab_022012_11m | ecosystem: Environmental > Aquatic > Freshwater > Lake | place: Democratic Republic of the Congo: South-Kivu... | reverse complement strand
TTGTACGAAATCCGGGCGATTGCCCGGAAATAGGATTGAGTACTGACTGGGTTTATTTTACTTTTTTACCTAGTTCAGCACCTGCTTTGAATTTCACGACTTTCTTGGCTGGGATCTTGATTTCTTTGCCATTCTGTGGATTGCGTCCCTTACGGGCAGCTCTCTTGGAAACAGAGAAAGAACCAAATCCAACTAAAGCAACTCTTTCACCCTTGCCCAAAGCTTTTGTGGTAGCGTTGATAACAGCTCCCAGAGCCCTTTTGGCATCAACTTTAGACAATTTTGCTTCAGCTGCAATTGCATCGATTAACTGAGCCTTGTTCATTTTTTTTAAGTTTTTAGTTAATACTCAAGTTTAAAACCCTGCAAATATAAGGTATCTAAAAAAAAAGTCAAGGGTTTTTATCTGAAAACCATTGAAAATGTTGAAAAATTAAAATTTTTGTTAATAACTCCAACTCGAAAATGGTTGCTCATCAAGGGTTTCAGACAAACATCTTTCCGAAACCATTCAGAAAATCCTGAATATTCAGGGGTTTTCGTCCGGAAGGCTGAAGCTTCAAAATGCTAATATACCCGTCCTTCCCGGTAACGGTGAGATAATTTCTACCGTCTGTCAAGACTTTCCCTGGAACCTGAATCTCATCTGTAAAAATACACGATGACTTAAATATCTTTAAGAACAATTTGTTTCCGTCATTGATCGGTAACTCAGTGTAAGCGCCAGGATACGGGCTGAGTCCACGGATCTTGTAGTGAATATGGGTAATGCTCTGATCCCAGTTTATGTGGCAGTGCTCCCTGGTCAATTTTGGTGCAGGATTCAATATGATATTGTCATCGAGAATATCCGTCTGGGATTTTTCATGAATTACTCCTTTAACAATACCATCAATTGTCTTTAACAGTAGATCGGCGCCGGCTTCCATAAGTCTGTCATGAAGTTCCCCGGCATTTTCCTCCGGTCCGATTGTCAGTGATGAAGTTAATAATATATTACCGGTATCTATATTTTCATTCAGACGAAAAGTCGTCAGACCAGTTTGGTTTTCCCCATTTATAATTGCCCAGTTTATCGGAGCTGCACCCCGGTACTGAGGTAAAACCGATGCATGAAGATTAATCGTTCCAAGCGGTGGTATGGCCCAAACTGATGTCGGAAGCATCCGGAAGGCAACTATGATCTGTAACTCCGGTTTAAGAGAAGCAAGCTGTTTCTGAAACGACTGATCCTTCAGGTTTGCCGGTTGAAGTACCTGAATTCCCATTTCAGCCGCAGTTTCTTTTACCGGGGGAATTTTTATTCTCAGACCTCTGCCTGCCGGTTTATCTGGTGCAGTAACGATGCAAACAACATCATAACCGCTCTCGACAATCTTCCTGAGCGAATATGCCGCAAACACCGGGGTTCCAAAAAATATTATCCGGGGATAGGGATACATAAAAAAAACTGAAGGATAAGAGTATAAAGGTAATAATTACGGTTTACTTTTTTAAAAGTCCTTCCGTATAAGAAATATATTTGTCAATATCCCTTCCTTCGCTTGATCGGGGATATTCCACTTTGATCCGTTTATAATAACTAAGCGCCATTTCAAGGTTTCCGAGTTCTTCATTTGCCCAGGCAGCTTTCATAAGGAAGAGAGGAGATGTTAATTCATTTTTTTTGATTTCAGCGGCCTCAAGATAGAGACCGGCGGCCTTCTCAAACTGTTTAAGTTCCATATATGCGTCACCCAAAGCTCCTTTTGCCATAGGGGCTACTACCTGATCATCAACATCAAATTTCTTCAGGTATGTTATCGCATTTTCAAACTGACCTGTCTTAAGAAAACATATCCCCGCATAATAATGAGCCAGATTAGCAGATTTTGTCATTCCGTAATCGTCAATGATGGCAAGAAAGCCCGGATACTGACCATCACCGTTCAATGCCTTTTTCAGTGAGTCCTGCTCGAAATATTTTTCAGCCATGAACATTTGCGATTGAGCTTCTTTTTCTTTTGGGGATAAATAGAAACGGCGGAAGCCGAAAAAACCAAGAACAACAACAATAATAACACCAACCACAACAATGATGATCTTCTGATGCTTTTCAATGAATTGTTCAGTCTTACTGAAAGCCTCTTCAACTGCTACGATACGTTCTTCAGTTTTGTCTGCTTTTTTGTCAAGCTTACTTGCCATGTTTTCTAAAATTTAAAGGTGCAAAGTTAACTTTTTTCCCGATATCCCTGCATTTTCCTGCATATTTTTTACCTTTGCGTCTCATCCTGAAAAAGATACAATGTCGTTGATCCAGGTACTCAGCATAGATTCGCAAAGAAAATTGCTCAATCATTTAACAGGATTTATAACTCCGGAACGCAGAAAAAAATTTGAAAAGCTGATTCAGTTCCGTACACGGTATCTGACCATTGTATTGGAAGATATTTACCAATCACATAATGCCAGCGCCGTATTGAGAACCTGCGATTGTTTCGGGATCCAGGATGTACATATTATTGAAAACATAAATAAGTATAAGGTTAATCCTGATGTTGCACTGGGTTCTTCGAAATGGCTGACAATCGAAAGATATAACCAAAATGAGAACAATACGGTTATCTGCCTGAGTCGCCTGAAAAGCAGAGGCTACGGGATCATCTGCACTACTCCTCATCAGAACGGTTATACCCCCTTAACTCTACCTCTTGATCAAAAAATGGCTCTTGTCTTCGGCACTGAGCTTGCCGGTCTCAGTGAGTCAGCACTTGAATTGGCCGATTGTTTTATCAAAATACCAATGGTTGGATTTACCGAAAGTCTTAATATAAGTGTTTCAGCAGCCGTTTTTATACATGCGCTTACCGATCGCTTACTCAATTCAACAATTAAGTGGCCGCTATCTGAAGATGAAAAGATCTCAGTCTTATTGATGTGGACAGCCAATTCCATAAAAAAATCTGATGTGCTGATCTCCGATTTTCTGCATCGTGAACAAATCAGATAAGTTTATTTATTCAATCCTTTTTCTTATTTTTGTGACGTTTACAAAAAAAGATAAAATATAGATATATGGGAAAAGGTGATAAAAAAACAAAAAGAGGTAAGATTGTTATTGGCTCGTATGGCGTGAGAAGAGCACGTAATAAAAAGAAAGTTACTGCACCGCTTGTTAAGATAAACACTGAACCGAAAATAAAGGAAATAAAAGTCATAGAAGAAAAGACAATAATCCCCGTTGTACCGGTCGTTGAGGTTCAGGTTTCTGTAGTTATTGAAGAAAAAGCCGCTAAAAAGGCACCGGCAAAGAAATCAACAAAAAAAGCCGTTGTTGAAAAACCAGCTGCTGAAAAGAAACCGGAAGCTAAACCGAAAACTAAGAAAACAGTTAAGAAAGCAGAACCTGCAGGTAAAAAAGAAAGTTCACAACCGGTGTGATCACAACCTATTTCCCATTTATTTCTCCGCTTCAGATAAGGTGTTTCACCTCTTTAGGCACGCTTTATCCTGCCTGGAATACAAAAATAAACTTAATATCGCGGAAGGATATCGGTCAACTTTATCTTCATCATGTCCTCCATTCCCTCAGCATAGGGAAAATCATATCGTTCAAACCAGGTACTGAAATTATGGATGTCGGCACAGGTGGCGGTTTCCCTGGGATCCCCCTTGCAATATTATTTCCGGATTGCTATTTTACCCTTGTCGATTCCGTTGCAAAAAAAATTAAAGTTGTTGAGGCAATTTCACGTGAGCTTGGACTGAAGAACGTTAAAGCTGTCCGTTCACGCGCAGAAGAAATCCGGGAACATTTTGATTTTATTACTGGAAGAGCTGTCAGTGATTTACCGGTGTTTTTCAGCCTTGTTAAAAAAAATATCAGGAAAGACGGATTCAACAATATCCCAAATGGAATTCTCTATTTGAGAGGGGCTATCACGGATGAAGAAGCTAAGTCTTTCCCGGGGACAGTTACTATTTATTCATTATCAGAATTTTTTAAGGAAGAATATTTTAAAACCAAAAAACTTGTTCACTGTTATAACTTTTAAACTGTTTTTGGTCAGATGATCTATTTTTCGTTATTTAGCCGCACCGTTGAAAATTATACCATCCATTAACCATTAAAAGGAGGATTTATGGCCGAACATAAGAACTTCATTCCATTTGTATCAGCAGAGACCAACATGAAAGAGTTTACTATTAAAGCACTGATAATTGGTCTGTTCTTTGCAGTCATCCTTGGCGCAGCGAATGCATATCTCGGACTTAAGGCCGGAATGACGATCGCGGCAACCTATCCGGCTGCCGTACTTGGCATGGCAATTTTACGTTTGATGAAAGGCTCCATTCTGGAAGAAAACTTTACCCGTACTGTTGGCTCCATTGGAGAATCTGTTGCTGCAGGTGCTATATTCACATTACCTGCCTTTTTTATTTCAGGGATCTGGTCGGAATTCTTTACACCAGGTCACTACATCACCTCATCTCTCATTCTTATTGCAGGCGGTATCCTTGGCATTATGTTCGTTGCATTATTACGGAGAGTGATGGTCGAAGATGCAGAACTCCCGTTTCCAGAATCAGTGGCTGCTGCGGAGATTCATAAAGCCGGTCAGGGAGGAGCGAGCGGTTCCAGATTTCTGTTCTGGGCAATGGCTCTTGGAGGATTAATAAAGATATTAGGTGAGTTAAGGTTGTTCCAGTATCTCTGGGAAAAATTTGTATTGTTTGGGAAGCAGACGATAAGCGGCACAATCTTTACCGGTCAGGGTGGAATGTTACTGAGTTCTCCGGGAGTTAGTCCTGCTTACATGGGTGTAGGATATATCATAGGACCAAAACTGGGAGCCCTTAATTTCAGTGGTGGATTAATCGCCTGGGGACTTATGGCTCCAATGATCATGTATTTCCTGATTCCAAGCGTCAACCTCACTGACTGGGCAGCATTTATAATGAGCCAGGATCCAACGCTTACCACTGATTCGGCAATGGCAAAAGTCTCAGATCCGTCATATCAGATCAATCAGATCTGGAGATTTATCATCCGTCCTATAGCTATCGGAGGTATGCTTGTCAGCGCCGGGTACACTTTATTTAAAATGCGGAAAAGCCTGTCGACCGGGATTGCGCGATCGGTAAAAGATGTACAAAAGGCAGCGACAGGCATTGAACATAATGTTCCGAGAAATGAAAAAGATATCAGCTTCAGCTGGATCATGATTGGTATAGGAGCAGTTGCAGTTCTTACATTCTGTATTACCTATTTTATTTTTAATGCAGGTGTTCTCATTTCGTTTGTCGCCTCCACTGTAATGATTATCCTCGCCTTCTTTTTTGCTTCTGTTTCAGGTTATCTTGTAGGTATCATGGGATCGAGTAATAATCCCATTAGCGGTCTCACTCTGACTGCTCTTGTAGTTACTGCTTTGATATTGGTTGGACTTGGTGTACAGGAAGAAGCAGGAGTGGCTACGGTCCTGGGAGTTGCAGCTATAGTATGCGTTTCCGCTGCCGTCGCCGGTGAAATGTTACAGGATCTGAAAGCAGGTCATATCCTTGGGGGTACACCATGGCGGATGCAGTTAGGTGATATCCTTGGAGTCATACTTGCCGGAGTGGTCATGTTTGTGGTTCTCGCATTTTTGAACGATGGTGATATTGCCAGCGGTAACAACCTCGGGTATCAGGGAGGCTTCGGAAGTAAGAACCTTTCAGCACCACAGGCCAGCCTTATGGCAATCCTTTCACGCGGGATCGTCCAGGGACAAATGGCCTGGCCATTGATCATCGCCGGTATGCTGATGGGCGCTGCTTTTATTCTGATGCAGGTAAAAAGTCCGATGCTTGTCAGCGTCGGAATGTATCTTCCCATTGAGACAACTTTCGCCATTTTTGTCGGAGGTGTTATTAAAGGAGCTGTCGATCTGTTTTCCGAAAAGAGGAAACATAATCCCGCACAAAAGGTCAGGGTTGAAAATACCGGTGTACTCCTGGCTTCCGGTCTTATTGCCGGTGAAGCCTTGATGGGACTGGTTATTGCGATCTTAGCCGTTTTCAACACCTTTATTTACGACTATTTTGTATTTTTCAAAAATCCGACATTCTGGATCAGCTTTATTGTACTTGCAATTATTGCATATGTATTGATCCAGATACCTCTGAAAAATGCAGGTAAACCTGATGAACCTGCTCCTCCGGCTTCGGGAATGTAGAAAGGAAACAAAATACATGAACTTCCTGGAGAGAAGGCGTATTCTGAAAAAAACAAACTTTCTTGACCTTATTCCATTCAGGATTCTCGAACATGAATCCTGTGAGAATGGTTTAATCAATCTTCTGATGCCCCGTTTTAAGAACAAATACTGGTCAAGGATGTTTCAGCCAAGATCAAAAGGGAAGTTTATAAAGATTAAACTCGATCAATATGGATCAGCCACATGGTCTCTGATTGATGGCAATACTTCGGTTGCCGGGATCTGTACGAAACTTGAAGAAATGAATCCCGATCAGTTCAACAAGGACAATGAGACTGAAAAACGTGTAACAAAATTTTTATCCATGCTTTACCAGCAACGGTATATTACATTCAGGGAAATTCAATGATCTCAAAACTAAGCCATCTTCTTTTTTCTTACCTTTGAGCCTTGATATTATTACACATATGTTCATTATTTTTATACATAAACCTTCAACAAAATTAACCTGATAACTTGATTATTATGAGTAAAGATATTCTCAATCTGGAACCTAAAACCCTGTGGAAAAATTTCTATAGTCTCACTCAGATTCCGCGTCCTTCCAAGAAAGAAGAAAAAATAAGGGAATTTATCATCAACTTTGGTAAAAACCTTGGACTCGAGACATTTGTCGATGAAATTGGCAATGTCATAATCCGTAAACCAGCCACTCCGGGTATGGAACAACTTAAAGGAGTGATTCTTCAGGGACACCTCGACATGGTTCCGCAGAAAAACAGTGATAAAGTCCATGACTTTGAAAAAGACCCGATCGAAACGATTATCGACGGTGAATGGGTTAGAGCAAACGGTACTACACTTGGTTCTGATAACGGCATGGGAGTTTCTGCTGCGATGTCCATTCTCGAATCAAAAGTCATCAGTCACGGACCAATTGAAGTCCTGTTAACTACTGATGAAGAAACAGGTATGACCGGTGCAACAGGTTTGAAACCGGGAATTTTAAAGGGTGAAATACTGATAAATATGGACTCCGAGGATGAAGGAGAGCTTTATATAGGATGTGCCGGCGGAACCAATGGCAATTTTCATTTCGCATATTCTGAAGTAAGTGTACCCGGCGGACATACAGCCTTTAAGATCAATGTAACCGGTCTGAAAGGCGGACATAGTGGCGTAGATATTCATCTCGGAAGAGGCAATGCCAATAAGATCATGACAAGACTTCTCTGGTATGGCGCTCACAACTACGGCGTAAGACTTTCATCCATCGACGGAGGTAGTCTGAGGAATGCAATTCCACGTGAAGCTTTTGCAGTTGTAAGCCTTCCGACAGCCAGGAAAGATGAGTTCCTAAGATGGGTGAACGGATTTTCACAGACAGTGAAAAAAGAGTTAACTGCTATTGATCCTGATCTTAAAATCGAAGCTATCTCATGCGGATTACCAAATAATCTCATTGATGAGACTACCCAGCATAATCTTCTGTATTCTCTTTATGGCTGTCCCAATGGGGTAATAAGAATGAGTAATGAAATGAAAGGCCTTGTTGAAACTTCCACAAACCTCGCTATAGTAAAGTCGGAAAACGGAGTTATTAAAATTCAATGTTTGCTCAGGAGTTCAGTGGATTCTGCAAAAGATGACCTCGAGCAGATGATGCAATCGGTTTTTGAACTTGCCGGAGCCGGTTTTGTTTTCGACGGGAAATATCCAGGCTGGAAACCGAATCCCGACTCAGATATCCTTAAGATCATTCTGGATATTTATAATAAAAAATTTGGTAAAATCCCTGAGATCCGCGCCATTCACGCAGGACTCGAATGCGGTATTCTGGGTGGGACTTACCCTGCCTGGGATATGATTTCATTTGGTCCTACCATACGTTATCCACACTCCCCTGACGAGAAAGTCAATATAGTGACAGTTCAGAGGTTCTGGGATTTTCTTGTCGAAACATTGAAACATATACCAACCCGGTAAATCTGGTTTGTGCTGCTGATAAAATTTACAGGTCTGTTTGGAAGGATAAAAAAAAAACCTATCTTTGCAGTCCCAAAAATTAATGCAAGATGACGAAAAGAACATTCCAGCCCTCCAACAGGAAAAGAAAAAACAAGCATGGTTTCCGTGAACGTATGTCGTCTGCCAACGGAAGAAAGGTTCTTGCAGCAAGACGGGCTAAGGGAAGAAAAAAACTGACAGTATCTGACGAAAAACTGGATAAGGAATAATTTTCTGTTTTGGTTTTAAGGTTCAATAAAATTTTGGACAATTTTGTATAAAAAAGAAGTTAAACGGCATTAACTTCTTTTTTCATTTTTAACATACAAGAATTGCATTAATTCACTTTTATGAAAAAGTTCAATATTACCACTGCATTGCCATACGTCGGGGCGATTTTAATTTTTTTGATCATAACCCTGGCTTATTTTTCTCCCATGTTAGAAGGAAAACGGATTGTTCAGGGTGATATCATCCAGTTTTCAGGTATGTCGAAAGAGATAGTTGATTTCCGCGCAAAGACAGGCCATGAACCTCTTTGGACAAATTCCATGTTCGGAGGTATGCCTGCCTATCAGATTTCAACTAAATATACCTCGAACCTGATAGGATATCTTGATACAATTTTCACTCTCGGACTCCCTCACCCGGCAAACCTGGTGTTTCTGTATTTCCTTGGATTTTTTATACTCCTGCTTGTAATGAGGATTAATCCTTGGCTTGCAATTACCGGGGCAATAGGATTTGCATTATCCTCCTATTTCTTTATCATCATCGATGCAGGCCATAATTCGAAAGCCCACGCAATAGGTTATATGGCTCCGGTCCTTGCAGGAATAATTCTGGCCTTAAGGGGAAAGTACCTTTGGGGAGGTATTATTACAGCTATATTCCTTTCACTGGAAATTAAGGCGAACCACCCGCAGATCACTTACTATCTGGGATTAATCATACTGATTATGGGTATCGCCGAATTTATTGACTCAGTAAGATTCAAAAGATTTATTCCTTTTCTGAAATCGGTAGGAGTTCTCGTCATTGCCGGAATATTCGCTATTCTTACTAATATCACCAGTCTGTGGGCAACATATGAGTATGGTAAATATACTATCAGAGGGAAATCTGAACTGTCAAGTGAGAAGGCCGACCGTACTGGTGGGCTTGACAGAAGCTATATAACCCAATGGAGTTATGGTGTTGGAGAAACAATGACACTGCTGATACCAAACTTTTATGGAGGAGCATCCGGTGGGAAACTGGGAGTAAATTCTGAACTGGCCAAAGTATTGAGATCAAACAACCAACCGGAAAATGTAGTTAAATACTATACGGCACAGCCAATACCTCCTTTATACTGGGGAAACCAACCGGGAACGGCTCCAGTTTATGCCGGGGCCATAATATTTTTCCTTTTTATCCTTGGTCTGATTGTGGTCAAGGGATCGGTTAAATGGTGGTTGCTGGCTGCAACACTTGTGTCGATTATGCTCGCATGGGGACACAACTTCATGGCTCTTACCGATCTCTTCCTTGACTATTTTCCGGGATATAATAAATTCCGGGCTGTTACAATGATCCTTGTAATTGCAGAGTTTACAATGCCACTTCTTGGAATTTTAGCCCTGAAAGAGGTTTTTGATCCTTCCAACGACAAAAAGAAAATGTTTAAGGCATTACAGATCGCTTTCTATATTTCAGGGGGATTATGTCTGATATTTATTCTTGTACCAGGAATGTTCCTTGATTTCATCGGGCCCTATGATGCCAATTATGCCAAACAATATGAACTTCCCGACTGGTTTGTCCAGGCAGTTCAGGCCGACAGAAAGAGTCTGCTGATCTCCGATGCTCTCAGATCTCTTATCTTTATATTGCTTGCCGGGATTTTGCTGTGGCTGGTCATCTATCAGAAATTAAAATACCAGTATGCCTGCTTTGTGATGATCGCATTGATCCTGATAGATATGTTTATGGTTGATAAACGGTATCTCAATAATGAAAACTTTACATCCAAATCAAAGGTCGAAAATCCATTTACTGCCTCCTCAGCCGATGAACAGATTTTAAAAGATCCTGATCCTGACTACAGGGTACTGAACCTTACCGTTAATCCCTTCATGGATGCCACAACTTCATATTATCATAAGTCAATTGGCGGTTACCATGGGGCAAAATTCCGCCGTTATCAGGAATTGATTGAAAGCGGTATTAATAAGGATATATCAGAATTCAGTAAAACAATGAATACTTCCGCTACACCGGTTTTGAATATGCTCAATACTAAATATATCATCTTCCCCGACAACAACCGGCAACCTGTTGCATTCCCAAATATGAACGCATTGGGAAGTGCATGGTTCGTTTATGGCGTCAGCCTGGCTGAGAATGCTGATGCTGAGATAAAAGCTGTTAATGAATTCAAACCCGACTCCATTGCTATTGTAGATAAAAGGTTTGCCGATGATCTGAAGGGGTTTTCGTCTGGTAAGGATCTGCTGGATTCCATCCGGCTGGTTTCATATGCCCCGAATAAGCTTGATTACCATTACAAAACTAAGAGCAATGGCCTTGCCGTCTTCTCCGAGATCTATTATCCTAAGGGATGGAACGCATATATCGACGATAAACCCGTCACCCATTTTCGTGCCGATTATGTGCTCAGAGCTATGGTTTTACCGGCTGGAGAACATAATCTTGTCTTTAAATTTGAACCTGCAGTTTATCTCGTGGGCGAGAAAATCTCTTTGATAAGTTCCCTTATACTGATCGTAATAGTAGTCTTCCTGACGACATTCGCAATTACTGGATTGAGAAAAAAACAGGCATGAACCGTGTGCTGATAATAAGTTATTATTGGCCACCCAGCGGTGGGGCGGGAGTACAGCGTTGGTTAAAGTTCGTAAAATACCTGCGCGACTTTAAATGGGAACCTGTTCTATTCGTCCCGGAAAATCCGGAATATCCGGAAATCGATAACTCCCTGATAAGGGATATTCCTGAAGATCTCGAAATTATTAAACTCCCGATATGGGAACCATATGATCTCTATAAGAAACTGGTTGGACGCAGAAAAGAAGACCGGATTAATGCGGCATTTCTTTCTGAAAATAAGAAAAACAGGTTTATAGAAAATATCTCTGTTTGGATCCGCGGAAATCTTTTTGTCCCTGATGCACGTAAATTCTGGGTAAAGCCTTCGGTAAGATACCTTTCCAGCTACCTTAAGTATCATCCGGTAAAGGCGATTATCTCAACCGGTCCTCCTCACAGCCTGCATTTGATAGCCTTTCAGTTAGCCGAAACGTTCTCTTTTCCCTGGATAGCTGATTTCAGGGATCCATGGACTAATATTGATTTTTATAACGACCTGAAGCTTTCACCATGGGCTGATAGAAAACATCGTTTCCTGGAGAAACGTATTCTTGAAAAGGCCGACAGGATTGTGGTCATCAGCAAAACAATGGCTGAAGATTTCAGGAAGATCAATGACCGGAGTTATGATGTTATCACAAATGGCTTTGATGAACATGATATGACTGTCCCCACGCCTCAATTGGATAAAAAATTCTCAATTGCTCATATCGGGACTCTTGTGAGTACGAGAAATCCAATTCCACTATGGATGGCATTAAAAGAACTGGTAAACGAAAGAGAAGATTTTGCCGGAGATCTTGAGATAAAATTAGTGGGAAAAATTGATTTTTCTGTCTCCTCATCAATTGAATCTCATGGGCTGATAAAGTATCTTAACCGGATAGATTACCTTCCGCATGATGAGGTTGTTAAATGCCAGCTTCAATCCCAGGTGCTGCTTCTGATAATTAATAATACTCAGAATGCAAAAATGATTCTTACCGGCAAATTTTTTGAATATCTAGCTGCCAGACGGCCTATCCTTTGCCTCGGACCTGAAGATGGCGATGCCGCTGTGATCTTACATGAAACACATTCCGGTATTCTCTCGGGATTCGGAGATATTATCGGAATGAAAAAAAATATCCTCTATTTCTATAATAAATACAAAAATGGCGACTTGAAACCGGAAAGTGAGGGTATTGAACTGTATTCACGAAAAGAACTTACCCGGCAATTTGCAGACATCCTGAACACATTCAGAAGTTAAGGATCTTTTTACCGGGAATGGTATTGGATCCGGGTCCGGTTACAGCTTTTGTCTTCCACCGACCGGATAAATAATATAAATAATAAAGAACCACACCGGCAAACCATCCGACCGGGATAGACCACCATACTCCCTTAAGTCCGATTTCGGGATCTTTTGACAGAAAGTAAGCAACGGGGATTCTGATTACCCAGAGAGAAAAAAGGCTTATGAACATCGGAATAAGGGTATCTCCCGCTCCTCTGAGTAAACCGTTAATAATGAACATTGTTGAAAAGAGGATGTACGATGCTCCGATAACCATAAGATACTGCTGACCTATTTCTATTACTGCCGGATCATTGGTGAACAACTTCATCAGGAACCGTCCCATGAATACAACTATTCCGGATATAACCAGTGTCATAAGCGAAATCATTATCAGTGTTGCCCTGAATCCTGTTTTCACCCGGTCAGGCCTGTTTGCTCCCAGGTTCTGACCGACAAACGTTGAAAGAGCAACTGCAAAGCTCATGGCCGGCATGATTGCAAAACCATCTATTCTTCCGGCAGCGCTGTATGCCGCATTGGCATCAATCCCAAACTGATTGACAATCCAGTATAATGCAACCATTCCAACTGCGACAAATGTTTGCTGAAATCCGGTTGGGAGCCCTATCCGGATACATTTTGAGAATATGATACGGTCGAAATTCAGATCCTTTAACGAAAACCTGACTATTTTGTGGTACTTATTAAGATAAATTATCTGAGAAATAAATGCCGCTCCCTGGGAAATCACAGTTGCAACAGCTACCCCTCCGACACCCCAGTGAAATACCGGAACAAAAATCAGATCAAGAACGATATTAAGACCAACAGAACCGATCAGAAAATATAGAGGTGTCTTCGAGTCACCAAGTCCGCGCAAAATAGCACTGGTTCCATTGTAACCGAAAAGAAAGATAAGACCTGCGAAGAAAATAGTTAAAAATAGTTTAGCTTGTGGAATAATCAATGGCGGAAGATCGATTACCCGAAAAATGAATTCACTGAGAAGAATGCCAATCAGACTTACGACCAGGGATGTAAAAAAGAGAAACACATACATCGTGTTTATCGTTTTTTTTACATTATCGATCTCCTTTGCGCCAAAATACTGGGAAACGACGATGGTGAATCCCATGGTCACCCCTATCATGAAAGCAACCAGTAGAAAAATGATTGGTGCTGAGGTTCCTACCGCCGCCAATGCTTCTTTTCCGATAAACTTCCCTACAACGACACTGTCGACAACGTTATACAACTGCTGAAAAATGTTCCCGAGTAACATCGGGATTGCAAAACGTATGATCAACTTACCTTCATTACCGTAGCTCAGATCTTTCATGACCGCAAAAGTACTCAGAATGTCGTTTATTTTCCTATTTTTGCAGGGACAATAGTTCGGTCTGTCGCTCCGGTTTTATTCTTTTTACATTCTCGAAAAAAGTTAGAATCCGGGGAGGAAAGTCGGGACAACACAGAGCACCATGCTTCCTAACAGGAAGGATCCCGGATTAATGCCGGGGAACAGAGAGTGCCACAGAAAATAACCGCCCCGTTAACCGGGGTAAGGGTGAAAATGCGGTGTAAGAGACCACATTCCGTCTGGGTGACCCGGCGGAAGGGTAAACCTCATGGGTTGAAAGACCAAGTAAATCCCGGTTCTCAGGATATTCGAAAGAATATTCTGAAATTCAGTTGCTCGCTGAAATACCGTCAGGTATGCCGGGAAGGGTAGGCCGCTAAAGCCTTCCGGTGACGGATGGCACAGATAAATGACAGAAATTCCGGGTGTTTACCCGGTGTACAGAATCCTGCTTACAGAACTGTTGTTTTTTATTTATGTCTGCATGAGGATTGTATCAATTGTTGGCGCCCGGCCACAGTTTATAAAAGCTGCGACCGTTTCCAGAATATTCAGGACGAAACCTGACCTTCAGGAAATACTCCTCCACACCGGACAGCATTATGATTCGAACATGTCTGAGATTTTTTTCAGGGACCTGGATATTCCCAGACCTGATTACAATTTAGGCGTCGGGTCAGGAAGTCATGCCTATCAGACAGGGATGATGCTTAAAGGTACAGAGGAAGTTCTTATAAAAGAGAAACCCGATTGGACACTTGTTTACGGTGATACTAATTCAACTCTTGCCGGAGCACTTGCCGCCGCAAAACTTCATATCCGGATTGCTCATGTAGAAGCCGGGTTAAGAAGTTTTAACCGGAATATGCCCGAAGAGATTAACCGCATTGTAACCGACAGGATATCTGATCTTCTTTTTGCACCTACCGGCACTGCGGTTGAAAACCTTAAAAATGAAGGTCTTTCCTCCATCACGAGATATACCGGTGATGTAATGTATGATTCGGTTCTGTTCTATCAAAAACTGATACTTGAAAATCCGGAAAAATATATTACGGAACGAATTCCCGAAAAGTTTTACCTCGCAACAATCCACAGAGCTGAAAACACCGATAATCCGGAAAATCTTGTGGCAATTTTCAAGGCTTGCGGGCAATTGGATCATCCGGTGATCCTACCTCTTCACCCGAGAACCAGGAAAATCGTTGAAACACATATTCCTGATCCAGGGAATGTTACTTTTATTGATCCTGTCGGATACCTGGAAATGCTTAAGCTGATTATGGATTCCATAAAGGTACTAACCGACTCGGGAGGACTTCAGAAAGAATCATACCTCCTTGGCAAACAATGTATTACTCTTCGTACTGAAACGGAGTGGATCGAAACTTTACATGACAACTGGAATTTGATTACATCTTCAGATACCGACCGTATTATTATGGCAGTAAATACTCCCCTTCCCGTAGCTAAAAGGAAGCCGGAATTTGGTGACGGAAATGCCTCAAAAATAATCGCTAAGGAACTGCTTCTTTTTTAACTTCATTTTGTTAATAAAATACTTGATTTTCCTAATGTTTTCTCATAATTTGATATTGAATTTTTTCGTATCTTTGTTTCATAGTTAAAAGATTATAAGTAATTGATTATGACAGATATAGAAAAAGAAGTTGCAAGTCAAAACTACACCGCTGAAAATATACAGGTTTTAGAAGGTTTGGAAGCTGTCAGAAAACGGCCGGCAATGTACATAGGGGATGTGAATGTTAGGGGCTTGCACCATCTGGTTTATGAGGTTGTTGACAATTCCATTGATGAGGCCTTAGCCGGTTATTGTACCCTTATTGAGGTCATCATCCATGAGGATAACTCCATCACCGTTGTTGATAACGGCCGGGGAATTCCTACTGATTTCCATGAGAAAGAACAAAAATCTGCGCTCGAAGTTGTCATGACTGTCCTGCATGCAGGTGGTAAATTTGATAAGGACTCCTATAAAGTTTCAGGAGGTCTTCACGGTGTGGGCGTATCAGTAGTGAATGCCCTCTCTGCCAAACTAAATGTCCTTGTACACCGGAATGGAAAAATATTCCAGCAGGAATTCGAATTAGGTAAACCAATGTATCCGGTCAAAACCATTGGTGAGACTAATAAAACGGGTACTACTGTAACATTCAAACCTGACAATACCATTTTCATTGTTGAAAAATATGATTATGAAACTCTTGCATCCCGGTTAAGGGAGCTCGCCTTTCTTAACAAGGGGATCACTCTCGTTTTAACCGATAAGCGTGAAAAAGATGAAAAAGGTGATTTTATTTCAACTACATTTTATTCTAAAAATGGATTGCGCGATTTCATCGGATATCTTGACGCCACCCGTGAAAAACTGATCCCGGAACCGATCAGCATTGAAGGTGAAAGGAATGGAATACCAATCGAGATCTCAATGCAATACAACACTTCATTTTCCGAGAATATCCATTCCTATGTAAATAATATCAACACGCATGAAGGTGGAACCCACCTCGCCGGATTCCGGCGGGCTCTGACCAGAACCCTGAAAACCTATGCTGAAAAAACCGGAATGCTTGCAAAATTAAAATTCGACATCAGTGGCGACGACTTCCGGGAAGGTTTAACTGCGATCATTTCAGTTAAGGTCCAGGAACCTCAATTTGAAGGACAGACAAAAACCAAACTGGGAAATAATGAAGTAATGGGAGTGGTTGATCAGCTTGCAAGTGAACTTCTTAGCTATTACCTGGAAGAAAATCCCAAAGAAGCAAAAACAATCGTAAATAAAGTTATTCTTGCTGCAACGGCAAGGCATGCTGCCCGTAAGGCAAGGGAACTTGTTCAACGGAAGAATGTTCTTAGCGGTTCCGGCTTACCCGGAAAATTGTCGGATTGCTCCGAAAAGGATCCTGTGCAGTGCGAGATCTATCTGGTGGAAGGTGATTCGGCCGGGGGTACTGCAAAACAAGGTCGCGACCGGAGATTTCAGGCAATTCTCCCACTCCGGGGAAAAATCCTGAATGTTGAAAAAGCAATGCAATATAAAATTTTCGACAGTGAAGAAATAAAAAACATCTTTACTGCCCTTGGTATTACCATCGGTACTGAAGATGACAGTAAAGCACTAAATCTTGAAAAACTACGTTACCATAAAGTTATAATCATGACCGATGCCGATGTCGACGGAAGCCATATTGCAACCCTGATCCTTACCTTCTTTTTCCGGTATATGAAAGAGTTAATCGAGAACGGCCATGTCTATATTGCTACTCCTCCACTTTATCTTATTAAAAAGGGGAATAACCAGCGCTATTGCTGGAGCGAAGACGAACGGCAGCGGATTGTCAGCGAAATCTCCGGAAACGGAAAAGAAACGGGTATACATATTCAGCGGTATAAAGGTCTCGGTGAAATGCACTCGGAACAACTGTGGCATACTACAATGGATCCTGAATTCAGAACCCTCCGGTTGGTAACGATTGAAAATGGAACGGAAGCCGATCGTATTTTCTCAATGCTCATGGGCGATGATGTTCCGCCCCGAAGGGAATTTATTGAGAAAAATGCAAGGTATGCCAAGATCGATGTGTAAATCCATGCTGTATTTATACCGAACCTATGATTCATAAAAAATATCTTATCGTAATTGCCGGTATAGTCGTTCTGGCAATAATTGCATACCTTATATTCGCTAAAAACAAAACCGGCCAGCAAATAACTGCAAAGGTCAAAAAGGGGAGTTTCCCGATTGAGGTAACAACAACCGGGGAACTGATTGCTAAAAGTTCGGAGAAGATTTATGGTCCCCAGGCCCTCCGGCAAATCCAGATATGGCAGGTCAAGATCCAGGATATCATACCTGATGGCACAGTCGTCGATTCCGGGCAATATGTGGCTACCCTCGACAGAACTGAAATTTCAAACAAAATGAAAGATGAAGAAACCAACCTGGAAAAACTTGAGTCCCAAATGACCAAGACCAGGCTGGATACTTCTCTTGAACTCAGAAGAGTCCGCGATGACCTGATCAACCTGAAATATTCCCTTGAAGAAAAAAAGATTGTCCTCGAACAGTCAAAATACGAACCGCCGGCCGCAATACGGCAGGTACAGATCGATCTGGAGAAAGCCCAAAGAGCATATGAACAAACAGAGACAAACTATAAGCTTCAGTATCAGAAAGCCTGCGCCAATATGCAGGAGGTTTCGGCTTCCTACAACCAGGCAAAACGAAAATTGGAACAAATGATGGATGTTCTGAAGCAGTTTACTGTTAAAGCCCCGAAAGCCGGTATGGTGATTTACAGAAGAAACTGGGACGGAAACAAACAGGGAATTGGTGCAACTGTTAATGCATGGGATAATATAGTTGCAGAACTCCCAGATCTGTCAGAAATGATTTCGAAAACATATGTTAATGAGATAGACATCAGTAAAGTCAAAGTCGGCCAGCCTGTAAAAATCGGAATTGATGCTTTTCCTGAGAAAAAATTTTCAGGGAAAGTAATCGAAGTAGCTAATATCGGTGAACAACTTCAGAATACTAATGCCAAAGTTTACGAAGTACGCATTGTCGTTAATGAGTTTGACTCTATCCTGCGGCCCGCTATGACTACAAAGAACTCCATCCTTACAAGCGTTGTCGATAGTGTTCTGTCAATTCCTATTGAAGCAATTTTCAATGACGATAGCATTACTTTTGTTTATAAACAAAATGGCCGTTCGGCTGATAAGCAACAGGTTATTGTAGGTCTGAGTAATGACAATGAGATTATTATCCGTGCCGGCCTTGAGGAAAATGACGAAGTGTTGCTTGTTCCACCTGATAATGCTGACAAGCTGAAACTTGAAACACTGGCGAAAGATATTATCAACAAATACAAGATAAATGCCGGGAAGGCCAAATTTACCGGACATGAAAGGAAAGATTCTGCTAAAGTTGTACCTGAGAAGAAAGGAGCCGAAAGCAACAAGGCTGGAAATAAACAAATTTTAAATAAAAAACCTTAACGCATACCCTTTTGCTTGAACGCTATAAATACATTCTCAGCATAGCTCTTGAAGCTGTTTTCCTGAATAAATTCAGGTCAATGCTGACTGCTCTCGGGATAATCTTTGGGGTCGCTGCAGTGATCACTATGATGGCTATAGGGAATGGTGCTAAAAAGGAGATACTTGACCAGATGAAACTTGTGGGAGTAAACAACATTGTCATAGCCCCAATCCCTGAAAAAGCTAAATCTGCATCAACCAAAAGCGGTTCTCAGGACAGCCAGACACAAGATCAAAATAAAGAGAAAAACAAGGGAAAATATTCGCCCGGGCTTAGCTTAAAGGATGCTGAAGCTATAAAATCCATCATTCCGAGTGTTCAAACAGTTAGTCCTGAAGTAATTTACGACATCGATGTCATAAAGGACGGAACCAGGACATCGACAAAGATGACCGGGGTCACACCCGCTTTTTTTACTATTTTCAACCTTGAGCTTCAGGAAGGTGAGATGTTTAATTATGAACAGTTGAAAGATGGAAAGGCTGTCTGTATAATTGGGCCATCAATTCAGTCTAAATTCTTCCCTGCAGAAAATCCATTGGGAAAAGAGATCAAATGCGGTCCCATCTGGCTCCACGTAATTGGTGTTCTGAAAAAGAGGGAAATAAGCCAGTCAAGTATAGATAACCTGGGAATCTCTGATTATAACAACTCAATCTACTCCCCTGTTCAGACTTTACTGCGGCGGTTTAAAGACCGGTCGATGATAACCGAAGCCTCGCTTCGAGGAAGTATGACCTTTCTGAGTGACGACGTTGCTTTTTTTTCAGATCGATCCTCTTCGGCTCCTTCAAAAAATCAGATCGATAAGATCGTTGTTCAAGTGAAGGAAAGCAGTCAGATTGTTCCTACCACTATACTGCTGAAAAAAATGATGCAGCGAAGACATGCCGGCGTTGAGGATTTCGAAATTAAAGTTCCGGAACTCCTGCTGAAACAGGAACAACGTACAAAAGATATTTTCAATATTGTTCTCGGCGCAATCGCAAGTATCTCGCTGCTGGTGGGAGGTATCGGGATAATGAACATTATGCTCGCCTCCGTCATGGAACGTATCAAGGAGATTGGTATACGTCAGGCCATTGGCGCAACTAAAAGAGATATCATTGCGCAATTCCTGTCAGAGGCTACATTGCTGAGCATAACCGGCGGGTTGATAGGAATTATTATCGGGTTGATTTTTTCCAAAGTAATCATGGAGATTACTGGAATTTTAACGATCGTCTCGGGGATCTCGATTCTGATCTCTTTTGGCGTCTCTGCCTCCGTTGGTATTATTTTTGGATATATGCCTGCAAAACGCGCCTCAAAACACGACCCTGTTGAATCGCTCAGATACGAGTAAGTGGATTTTTTATGAAGTGGTATTTTTTATTCTTTTTCAGTGCCATTAATTTTCTTTCACAGACATCGGTGGCACAAGTTGATATCAGAAAATTATCTCTTGAAAATGCAATTGAAATTGCAAAACAGCAATCTCCCGATGCCTTTAACAGCAAACAGCAATTCAGAGCCAGCTTTTGGGAATTCAAATCCTTCAGGGCTACAGACCTGCCGGCTTTAAGCCTCACTGCAACTCTACCAAATATCCAGCAAACTCTGTCGCCTTACCTTAATCCGGATGGAACCCAAAGTTATGTGCGTCAGCAAAATCTTAGTGCAGCGGCAAATCTTGCCCTGACTCAGAAATTAGGAATTACTGGCGGGTCAATTTATATCAGCTCCGGTTTACAGGGAGTGAATAATTTCAATGCCGAAAATCCGATCTCCTATATGAGTACACCAATCAATATAGGATATATTCAACCGATATTTTCATTTAATCCATATCGCTGGGACCGGAGGATACAACCCCTGAAGTACGACCAGGCAAAACGGAAATTCCTTGAGGATGTTGAAAATATAGCAATAAACACTACTAACTATTTTTTTAACCTCTTACAGGCACAACTTGATCAAAAAATCGCTTTAACCAACCTGCATAATTATGATACACTTTTCCGGATAGCAAAAGGCAGATATCAACTCGGCAGGATAGCAGAAAATGATTTGTTACAGCTTGAACTGAGCTTTTTACGTGCCCAGGCAAATGTGGAAAAAGCTTCTCTCGACCTCGACAATGCTCTGTTCAGGTTTAAATCGTATCTCCGGATAAAAGATACGACCGGTATCGAACTGATTCCTCCTACCGATATCAGTTTCTTTAAAATCGATCCTGTTGTTGCTATCTCACAGGCTACTAAAAATACCTCAGCGGCTCTCGATTTCAAAAAACGTTTACTTGAGGCTGCCCGGGATGTTAACATGGCAAAACTTGAAGGTCGCTTCGATGCTGAACTTAATGCCGTGATAGGTTTGACACAGACAGGAACGGATGTGATTGATGCATATAAAAATCCTTTAGACCAGCGGCAGATCTCACTTGGACTTACAATTCCTATCCTTGACTGGGGAGTTGCCCGTGGGAAAATTAAAATAGCCCAATCCCAGGAAGAGGTGGTTAAAAACTCGGTTGAACAGGATATCATCGATTTTCAGCAAAATATTTATCTGAAAGTTGTTCAGTTCAACATGCAGCAAAACCAGATACTGATTGCCGCGAAATCTGATACTGTTGCAAAAAAAAGTTATGAGGTAACAAAAGGCCGTTATTTGATTGGCAAAATGGTCAGCATCCTCGACCTGAATAATGCACAAATCGAAACCGATAACTCACAAAAGTCATACTATTTTGCATTACAAACATTCTGGCGGAGCTACTATGAAATCAGAAAAATGACTCTCTTTGATTTCCTTAACAATGTGATGCTAACTTTTGATATTAAAGATATTAAACTTTAAGATATTATTGATAATGTTTCTAAATAAATTTTATCTTTGCAAAAAATTCTAATATAGTTTAATTAAAAACATTAACAGGTATGTCAGTATTAGTTGGGAAAAAAGCTACATTATTTGAAGCAGAAGCCGTTGTAAACGGTAAAGATTTTATCGACAAGTTTTCATTGTCACAGTTTATCGGTAAGAAACATGTTATTTTTTTCTTTTATCCAAGGGATTTTACTTTCGTTTGTCCCACAGAACTTGTTGCCTTTCAGGAAAAAATCGGTGAATTTGAAAAAAGGAATGTCGCAGTTGTCGGTTGTTCGGTTGATTCAAAATATTGCCATTTAGCCTGGTTGCAGACTGAATTAAAGAATGGCGGTATTAAAGGCGTGAAGTATCCTATCGTATCCGATCTCTCAAAAACCATTTCTGCAAATTATGATGCTCTTGCAGGAGAATACTTGTCAAGTGAAGATGGAACTCTTGAATTTGAAGGTGACCCGGTTGCCTACCGCGGACTATTCCTCATTGACAAACAGGGAATCGTCCGTCATCAGATAGTAAATGACCTCCCACTCGGTAGAAGTATCGACGAAGCCATAAGAATGGTCGATTCTCTCCAGTTCCATGAAGAAAATGGCGAAGTATGTCCTGCCGACTGGCATAAAGGACAAAAAGGTATGAAAGAAACCACGGAAAGTGTTTCAGATTACCTTGTCAAACATTAAACAAAAATGAGATTTGTAATACAAAAAAGGGTCCGTTTCCGGACCTTTTTTTATAACTTGTAAATTATTGTAACACCCGCTCCGGTCTGACTTACGGGTAAAAGCTTGAGCCTACCATAACCATTCCTGTAAACAGTTTTTCCAATAGCAAAACCAAGGACCGATCCAAATAGCACATCCGAAGCCCAATGCTTGTTGTCATATATTCTCGAAAGAGCTGTCATTCCTGCAATGGAATAACATAGAACAGGAACCCATATGGTTTCTTTATACGCCGAACCAATTACTGTAGCTACCGCGAAAACAACTGCGGAATGACCCGACGGAAATGAAGTGTATGTGATCGGGGCAAAAGGACCCTCCCATAAATCAGGATTCGGCGGATCATCCTGGAATGGTCTGTGACGGTGTGTTATCTGTTTGATAATCTGAGCTGAGATTGTCGACAGTATAAATGCTTCCACACCTTTTAATGAAATTGCTTTTGCTTTGTCATTCTTCCAGATAGCGCCACACCCGTATAAGATCCCAAGGGCCGGAATAGTGTATAATCCGCTCCCCCATGGTTCGAGAAAATACTTTGAAAAATTCGTTATGAAAGGTGTTTGGTTTTGTTGAAATATCCTCTGTATCTCTGCGTCCTGTGTAAATAACACGACAGTTGTGCCAACAACCGCGGTCGCGCCAATCCATTGATACGCATTCCATCTGAAGGGCGAACAAACAATGTCCTTCGAATCAATGAGATATGATTTAAAATAGTTCTTGTCAGGTATTGTGGATATTAAAGCTCGCTTTACACTATCAGATTGTGCCTCTGCCGGGAACCGGAAGCCTGATAAAACAATTAAAAAAATCAACCTGATTGACCTCATCGGTGTTATTCAAGATTCTTTGCTTCATTCCAGTAGATATCCATCTCCGTCAGTGTCATTTCATGTAAAGATTTACGTAGTTTTCGTGCAGCTTCCTCAAGATACATGAACCTTTTTATAAATTTCCGGTTGGTTCTTTCCAATGCATCCTCGGGATTTACATCAATAAATCTGGCATAATTTATTAAAGCAAAAAAAAGATCTCCTAATTCCTGCTCTTTTTCCTTCTTATCCGCACTGTTTTCTGCCGCATCTTTGAGCTCATGTAATTCTTCAAGCACTTTTTCCCAAACCTGTTCAGGATTCTCCCAATCAAATCCAACTCCGCTCGCTTTTTCCTGGATCCGGTTTGCCTTGACCATGGCAGGTAACGATCTGGGTACACCGGAAAGTACTGAATGATTTCCTTTTTCCATTAGTTTTATTTTTTCCCAGTTATCACGTACCTCCCTGGCATCCTTGACCTTTACATCCCCGTAGATATGAGGATGTCTGTGGATTAATTTATCGGTTATATTGTTCAATACGTCCAGAATGTCAAATGCACCTTTTTCAGAAGCAATCTTTGAATAAAAAACAAGATGAAGCATCAGATCCCCTAATTCTTTCTTGATCATCTCCGTATTCCTTTCGAGAATAGCTTCTGAAAGTTCATATGTTTCTTCAATTGTCAGGTATCTCAAGCTTTCCAGTGTTTGTTTTTTATCCCATGGGCACTTCGCCCTGAGTTCATCCATTATTTCAAGTAACTTTCTAAAGGCAGCTGTTTTTTCTTGCATTATTTTTTTTTGTGCAAAATTAAGGATTTATGATTCCCTGTAAGTATATTAAGTAATACAGGCCTGCTCTTACTGTTCAAAGCTGGCAAAATGATAACTTTGTACCCTGATACTTTCTTCCCATTGAAACCATATAAAAGAGAAAATCCGTTTTATCCTTTCTTTTCGCTTTTTGTGTTTTTTGTCCTGGTCATTTATCCCACCCTTTTATCTGCTCAATACGAGCATAAGCTATTTTCTTCAAACATAATGATAGAGACAAAAATTCACTACGGATTCATATATGCCCATCACCTTGAACTGGAATTATTTAATGCACATTTTCCGGCATTCGAGATCAATATCCAGAAACTTACATTTGGTAAACATAAATGGGAACGTGCTTTTAACTATCCGATAATTGGCGTTACCTTTTTTTACAGCAGTATGGGTAATAATCCTTATCTCGGACAGGCTTTTGCCCTTATGCCGTTTATGAATTTTCCGCTTTATAAACACAAAAATTTTACTTTCGGCTTCCGGTTTGCACTTGTGATCGGATACCTCACTGAACGGTTCGACCGCCTGAAGAATTACAAAAACCTAGCGATTGGATCACATTTGAATGCCGCAGTCAATCTTATGTTTGAAGCCAGGTACAGGATAAATTATGCACTTACACTGAGTGGGGGAATCTGTCTTCAACACTTCTCCAATGGTTCTCTTAAACTTCCCAACTACGGACTCAATACCCCTCTTTTAAATCTTGGTATCGCATATCGCCCCTGGAAAGAAAATTCATATATAGGTGATCGTTTCTATCCGCCGATTGAACCTTTTGAGGCCATTATTCGCAGGTCAGTACAATTCAACATTGGAGGTGCAATCGGATGGAAAGATATGACAGCAGTTGTCGGTGAAAATTATCTGGTATACCACCTTTACGAAAATACCATGATCAGGATAAGTAAGAAAAGTAAGATCGGACTTGGCTTTGATCTGTCATATGATGCCTCCCAGATAAAAATTCTTGAAATGCAGGGTGATACAGTCGACAACAAACTATACATACTCCGTCCAGGTATTAATGCGGCATATGAGCTCATGATGGGCAGGTTAGGATTTATATTCAACCTGGGATATTACCTGGGTGGGAAGGAAAAAAGCAATGGTCCATTGTATCAGAAAATTTCGGTTCAGTATAATTTTACAAAGAATTTTTTTGCCAATGTAATGCTCAAGGTACATTGGGGCAGGGCTGACTATATTGGATGGGGACTGGGATACAGGTTTGAACTCTTTTACGGAAAAAAAACTGTTCGGTAATATGAAGTGCTATTGGGGTATGAATATGATAATTGTCTTGGTAATCCTTACCGGATTAATTTCATGTAGTAAGAACGGCGGAACATGTCTTAGTAATACAGGACCAATTATGATGATGTACCGTCCTGTTTCTGATTTCGATAGTATCAGTATCAACGAATATGTCAATCTTATACTCACACATGATTCTGTAACCAGTGTTAGTGTTGAAGCCGGACAAAATATTATAAATGGAATATCAACGGAAGTTATTGACCGGACTCTGGTGATCCATAATAACAATGAATGCAATTGGCTGAGAAGTTATAACAAGGTTATAAATGTTTATGTTTCCGTTAAGAACCTTGCCAAAATAATATATAATTCGTCGGGGAACATCTCAACTACCAATGCTTTGGGATTCCAAAATCTCTGGATCGATGTCTGGGGAGGTTGTGGAACGATCGACCTTGAATTAAATCTTAATCAGGGGACATTTATCGAGCATATGGGTACCGCAGATTTTAACCTCCATGGTGTTTGTAAAATCAGTTCAATTTATGCGGGAGATTTTGGGTTCTTTGATTGCAGGAATCTTGAAACCGATTATATGTATATTAAAAATTATGGTTCCAACGACTGTTATATTAGAGTCGAAAGATACCTGGATGCAACAATCGGATCGATAGGCAGTATTTATTACAGGGGAGAACCTGATACACTTAATTCAAAGATATATGGAACCGGGGTTGTACTACCCTACTGAGATCAATATGCTCTTGCAAAAATTACGCGTTGATCAGAATGCTTTCCTGAATAAACACATTTTCCTTGCGTTTTCGGATTATTCAACGGAATAACCCTGATAGTGGCTTTAGTTTCCTGTTTTATCTTTTCTTCGGTCTCCGGAGTGCCGTCCCAATGAGCATAAACAAAGCCACCTTTATTCTCAATTATATCCTGAAACTCTTTCCAGGAATCAACATAATACGAATTATTCTCACGAAATGAAACCGCACGATCATATAAATTCTTTTGTATCTGATCCAGGAGATGAATTACTTTATTTCCTATATCCTTAATCTGAAACACTTCTTTCTCAAGTGTGTCTCTCCGGGCAATCTCGATAGTCCCGTTTTCCACATCCCTTGGACCTATGGTTAGCCGAACCGGAACACCTTTAAACTCGTATTCAGAAAATTTCCAGCCAGGTTTATGAGTCACCCTGTCATCATATTTTACACTTATCCCGTTAGCCTCTAAAAATTTTTTAATAGGGACTGCCTTTTCTGAGATCGACACAAGTTGTTCCGGGTTTTTGAAAACAGGAACGATGGCAACCTGGATAGGTGCAAGTTTTGGAGGAAGTACCAGTCCATTATCATCAGAATGAGCCATTACTATGGCACCCATAAGACGGGTAGAAACTCCCCATGATGTGGCCCATACATAATCAAGCTGGTTTTCTTTATTTAAAAATTTAACATCAAAGGCTTTTGCAAAATTTTGACCAAGAAAATGAGATGTTCCTGCCTGTAAAGCCTTTCCGTCCTGCATAAGTGATTCAATAGCAAAAGTTTCCAATGCTCCTGCAAAACGCTCTCCTGGAGATTTTGTCCCTTTTATCACAGGCAAAGCCATCCAATTTTCGGCAAACTCTGAATAAATATTCAACATTGTCTCCGCTTCCTTAACGGCCTCTTCCCGTGTTGCATGTGCCGTGTGACCCTCCTGCCAAAGGAATTCAGCGGTACGAAGGAATAGTCTTGTTCGCATTTCCCAGCGTACAACATTTGCCCACTGATTATATAATAATGGCAGATCACGGTAAGACTTAATCCAGTTTTTATAGGTATCCCAGATAATAGTTTCAGATGTTGGTCTGATAATCAGCTCTTCTTCAAGCTTTGATTCTTCATCAACTATAATACCTTTACCATCAGATGATTTCTTTAAACGGTAATGAGTAACAACAGCGCATTCTTTAGCAAATGCGGCAACATGACTCGCCTCTTTACTAAAAAAGGATTTTGGAATAAATATTGGGAAATATAAATTGGAGTGTCCAGTATCTTTAAACATTTTATCAAGTGAGGATTGTATCTTTTCCCATATTGCATAACCATAAGGTTTAATAACCATACAACCTCTTACAGCTGAGTTCTCGGCAAGATCAGCCCTGATTACCAGATCATTATACCATTCAGAATAATTTTCTTCACGCGTTGAAAAATTCTTTACCATTTTTAGTTTTTGGTATGAAATTTGCAGTAAAATTGACCTTAAACCTGTTACAAAAATACTAAATAATAGCGTAATTAAAGAATCAAGCAAATACTCAAAAAACATTGGAGGACTAACCATGAAAACAACAACATACCTTCTTGTGATCATCACAATTCTGATCACCTCCTGTAAATCCACCCAACAGGCATCATCAAAGTACAATGATGATGTTTATTATACTTCCTCCGGTAATACCCAACATCCTGCTGCAAAAAATAAATCAGAATCGACCCAGCCACAGCTAATAACCACACCTGACAGTTCAGCATCGATAAAAAGTGGATCTGCTTCATGGACAGACGATTATAATGATTATACTTACTCCTCCCGGATCAAACGATTCAGTAACTCAGGCACAGACAACAAAAGTTATTTCGATGAATCCTTTACAGGAGCCTCCAACAATGATACATCCGTTAATGTCAGTAGTCAACCGGATGTGAATATTTACCTTGGAGCCGGAAGTGATTGGGGATGGTACGGTCCATCCGTCTCTTTCGGCATCGGTTTTGGTTGGGGATACGGCGCATGGGGATATGGATACCCTTATTATGGCGGGTACTGGTATTATCCATGGGGTTGGTACTACCCCTATTACTGGCCTTATTATGGCAGCTACTGGAATGGATATTGGAATGGCTACTGGGATGGTTATTATGGATATCCGCCCTATTACAGTTCGGGAACTTATTATGGACCAAGGAGATCGCTGACTTCCTCCGGAGGACAGAGTGTTAATCAAAGAAGCAGTGTTCCACCTGTTACATTGTCGGAAAGGAACACCAGAACAAATTCTTCAATCTCCTCATCCCGGAACACTAACATTCGCACTGCCGAAAATCAGAGGATATCGCGAAACGACCAGGTTGTTTCTCAACGTACTCCAAGCAATCAGGAAAAGTTCCGGTATACCAAACCGGAAAATCAGCGCCAGGCTTCCAACCAGCGGACATCTTCACAATATCAAAGGCAGAAAGAAATACCGGCACCCCGATATACCAAACCAGAAAACACAAATGACCTTCAGCGTTCTTCAAGGCCTCAGAGCTATTCCTCCCCTGCTTATCGCCAGGCAAAATCAAGTCAGGAATATATAAATCCCCGGTCACAGAATCCAGGAGTTTCCAGATCTGCTACCTCAAATTCTTCATCCAGATCCGTTTCAACACCAAATGTTAATTCCCGCAGGTCTGTAGCTCCATCGAATTCGAACAGAAGTTACAGTACACCTGCCAGAACCAATTCACGCAATTCCTATTCTCCTTCAAGGTCAACCAACAGTTATTCATCCCCATCAAGGTCTTCGTCGCCAGGTTATTCAGCGCCATCCAGGTCGAGTTCCCCAAGCAACTCTGCTCCTTCAAGATCGGGCGGAGGCGGCGGAGCCCCTTCAGGTGGAGGAGGTGGAAGACACAGATAACCAGCGACCTAATTAAATTCCAAGAAGATGAAAAAACTGATAACAATACTACTTGTTTTGGCAAACAGCTCAGTATACTTGTTTGGACAAACTTCTGATGATGCCTTGAGATATTCCAGGATTTTTTACAGTGGGACATCAAGATTTATGGGAATGGGAGGTGCATTTGGTGCTGTTGGGGCCGACTTCTCGACTCTGGCGATCAATCCTGCAGGGATTGGTTTATATCAGAGCTCAGAAATATCTGTAACAATAGCGCCAATGGCAGCATACTCAAGCTCTAACTTTTATAACAATATTTCCACCGATAGCAAAGTAAATTTTGCCCTTGGAAATTTCGGATTCATTTTTACCATCAAACCTTATTATAAAAATAAAAGCGGCGGACTTAAAAATTTTAATATCGGATTCGGGATGAACCGTCAAAACGATTTTAATAAAAGAATATATATAAATGGGACAAATCCCACCAGTTCGATGATGCAGAGTTATGTCAATGAGCTAAATGCAAAGGGAACCCCCTCAAATTTGGTGCGAACCGACTACCCGTTTGATATTGGCCTGGCATATGATTGTAATCTTATTTACACAGACACTCTTGGCAGGTATTTTTGTGATGCCAGGTATGGGGGAGTGGCACAAAGCAAGATCATTGATTCATACGGATCGATAAACGAACTGGAATTTTCAGTTGGAGGGAATTTCAACGACAAGCTATATTTTGGAATAACTATCGGCGTTCCTTTTATCCGGTATTATGAAAATAGTTTGTATCAGGAGATGGATAATGCGGATACAATACCGGAATTTAATTATTTAAAATACTGGTATAGTCTTCAAACTCATGGTACCGGAGTTAACTTTAAAGCAGGCATAATATACCGGCCTATAAACTGGTTCCGGGTTGGTTTGAGTGTTCATACGCCAACATGGTATCCCGGTATGCAGGATGAATGGTACAGTACAATGGAATCAAATTTTACCACATCGTCCTGGAATTCAACCCAGTACTCTCCAATCGGGACGTTTAATTATCAGCTTACAACCCCATTTCGTGGTACTTTTGGTCTCGCTTTTATTCTCGGTCAATATGGACTTGTCAGTGCAGATTACGAGTATGTCAATTACTCCCAGTCCCGTTTCTCATCTTCCTCTTATCGTTTCGACTCGACAAACAGGGAGATCAAGGATTCCTTTGGTTCGTGGGGAAATATCCGCCTTGGAACTGAATGGAGAATTCAGGACTTCCGTATCCGTGGTGGTTTTGCCTACTTCAGCAATGCCTTTAAGAATGGGATAAACGATAATCAGCGTTTTCAGGTTTCAGGTGGAATCGGATACCGCGGACGATTCTTTTTCGCCGATGTGTCCTATGTATGGAGTATGATGAAAGAAGATTACTATCTCTACGATCCATCAATGGTAAATCCTTCTCATAACACGTTATCCACTCACTCTGTCCTGACAAGTGTAGGGATCAGGTTTTAGGCTGCATCCGTTTGAGCCTGTTCAGACCAGCTTTAGCCTTTTGGTTAAGGCTGGTTTTATATTCAAGCGTTTTTATGGAAATGCACTTTCTGTAACAACTATCAGCCATATTATAATTCCCCATGTTCTCATAAATAAGACCCATCTGGTAGGCTGAGGCAGCTGCATAATAAAATATTTCATTTTTTCCCCTGACAACCGTTTGCCTGTAATAATCGAGGGCTTTGGGAATATTCCCGGTTTCATGATAGATCCTTGCAAGTCTGTATGTATATTCTGTTAAGTCCTTCCTGGATTTAATATATGATTTAACAGGATTATCCAGCATTTCATTTAACGCCCGGTTATAATATCCTCCGTCAAATAACAACCGTGCGCGTAAAAGGACTATACTGGGGAACCTCCATATGTTACATTCGCTTTCGGCTTGTTTATCTTCATCGATCATTGCGATGCCTTTATTCTCAATCAGGTGGATAGTTTCAAAATATTTTACCGAATCGCCTTTTAAGGCTTCACACCAGGCCATTTTTTGATATGCCGCTTTAATATAGTTTAAACCTGTAAAGCTGGAAACATATCTGTTAAAATACTCTTTTGAATTCAAATCCAGCCGGTTTAAGCGGGCTATTCCTTCAAGATAATCCAGGTACAAAAAGGGGTACGTCTCACCTGATGTTGTTCTCTCCTGAAGAATTTGCAGCGCTTCATCGTTATGGCCGTTTTTCATCAAAATACTTGCTCTTGCATAAATAATCAAAGGACTTTTTACAAGCATTTCATCAAAAGTTTGAGCATCAAATAAAGCGATTTTCTCCAACGCCTCATGTTTGTCTTTTTGCAGGTTTGCAATAATTGAGGACATAAAAAAGATAGCTTCGGGTCTGAATAGTCTTACAATTTTATCCTGCCCTTTATACTCAGCTATTTCCTGTAATTCCTGAAGTCCTTTCTCCACGGAACCTTCGACACCCATAAGCCGGGTGATCCACTTATAGTTATCAGGAACAATTCCTGCTATAACATGAACAACCCCCAATCCTGTTTTATTAATAATAAAAGCAGGAAAGCGCTCCTGATTTTCTGTAAACAACTGGTAGGCTTTACGGATCTCCAGGGCAGCGGCAGTATAATCGCCGAACTTTAACCTTGCAAACGCCCATTGGAGATTAACTTCCGCAAGACAAAACCTGTAGTAAGGTGATCCTGTGTTCCCTTTTTCAAGAAGATTGATCCTGTTTGATTTATTACCTTTAAGTTCTTCAAACTGAAGACGGTTTTCTCCGATAAACAGGGTCAGGAAGTCGATATAATTCTCAAGATAAACCGGTATCAGGTTAGATGGATTCTGATGTTGTTCTGATTCAATCAGATTCCGTGCTTCATCGAATCTCAATAAAAGAATAGCGTGGTATGCTTTCTGGCATTGGTCATTGAAAAGGTATTGGGCAGAAGAGGAATAAGTAAAAAAAAGAAAGGCCCCCGATAATAAAAACGTTTTAAACGGAAGCCTCCATCTCATTTTCAAAAGATTTGTATCAATGCATTGCAGTTACTATCCCTTCATCGACCAGAATCCTGCCGCAGTATTCGCAGACGATAATTTTTTTATGCATTCTGATATCCAGCTGATGTTGAGGAGGAATTTTATTAAAACAACCTCCGCAGGCATCACGTTCAATCTGGACAACCGCCAGACCGTTACGAGCGTTTTTCCGGATGCGTGTATATGCTGTAAGTAGACGGTCTTCTATATATGTTCGATTCTCTTCGGAACGTTTTATCAGGTCTGATTCTTCTTTTTCGGTTTCCGCAATTATGTCGTCGAGTTCACTCTTTTTGATCTCAAGATCGTTTTTCCTGTCCTTCAGCACTTTCTCATACTGTTCAATTTCTTCTTTTTTGGCCTCCAGGGCTACCTGAAATTCCTTTATTCTTTTTTCCGAAAGTTGTATCTCCAGATTCTGGAATTCAATTTCTTTAGTCAGAGAATCATATTCGCGGTTATTCCGGACATTCATCTGCTGGTCTTCGTATTTTTTAATCAAACCATGGCAATCCTTGATCACATTTTTTTTCTCAACAATTGATTTTTCCAAAACAACTGTTTCCTGGATATAATTATCGATCCTCGTTTCAAGACCTGCGATTTCATCCTCAAGGTCCTGCACTTCCAGTGGTAATTCACCACGGATTATCCGTATTTTATCAACCTGTGAATCGATTTGCTGAAGGCTGTATAATGCAATAAGTTTTTTCTCAATTGTGACTTCACCCTTTTCTTCAGGAATCTCCCGTTTGGTCTTCGCTGATGTTTTAGCAACCGTTTTTATAATTTTTTCTTCCTTTGCCACGACTTTTTTAGCTGCAACCTTTTTCTTCTCAACAACCTTTGTTACTGCAGGTTTTTTTGTCAGTTTCGATGGTTTGGAAGTGGCAACAGGTTTATCGGATGTTTTCGCCATAAATTAAGTTTTAAAAATAATGAATCGGATTGGTATTAACTTGTGAAATAAGGCACGCAAAATTAGGAAATTTTTCAATAAGAGCATCATAAAGCCATTCTTTTACCCAATGTTCGCTTTCGTAATGACCAATATCGACCAATAGCATATGATCCCCGGCAAGGAAAAAATCATGATATTTTAAATCAGCAGTTAGAAGAACATCAACCTCTGCTTCAAGAGCCTGAGGAATCAAAGAACTACCTGAACCACTGCAGATTCCAATACGTTTTACCAGTCGTGACCCCACTTTGGAATGACGAATCACAGTGAGTCCAAGCGATTTTTTGACCAAAAACAGAAAATCTTTTCCTGATTGTTCCCTGGGCAGAGTCCCGACCGCACCAGATCCAATTTTTGAGTAATAATTATCGAGTGGATAGAGATCATAGGCTACTTCTTCATACGGGTGATTTTTTATTAGTGATGAAACCACCTGATTCCGTACATGGTCCGGAACGATAACTTCAATTCTGATCTCATCTTCAAAATGAACGACATTTTTCTCACCAACGAATGGATTTGTATTTTCCGACGCCCGGAAGGTTCCTTGTCCCGAAACATTAAAACTGCAGGAATCATAGTTACCAATATGTCCGGCGCCCGCCTCAAACAGCGCCAGCCGGATTTTCCCGGCATACTCAACAGGACAAAAGGTAACAAGTTTAAAGAGGAGTCTTTTTTGGGGATACAATACCTGATATCCGGTGATCCCAAGCTTTTTCATCAGCAATCCATTTAAACCATCCAGAGAATTATCCAGATTTGTGTGGATTGAAAATATCGCCAGATCATTTTTAATAGCTTTAGACAGCAGGACTGTCTCTGCAGATCCATGAATGAGTTTTTTTAATCCTTTAAAAATCAAAGGGTGGTGTGAAATGATCATATTGAATCCTCTCCCGATTGCCTCATCCAATACATCTTCCGTTATATCCAGACAAAGTATGGCCCCTGATATTTCCATATCAGGGTCACCAATAAGAAGTCCGGCATTATCATATTCTTCCTGATACGAAAGAGAAGCTTTTGATTCAAGAAAGGTGCATAACTCTTTTAGAACCATTTTGAAAAGGAGTTGAATAACGTGAATCAAAAGTACTGAAATGAATTATTATATAATAATAATGTTGTTAGTAATTTGTTAAAAAGTTTTATAAGAAAGCATGATAGACAACATTAAAAATAGCAAATTTGATCTTAAATTTTTATATCCATAATGGATTATTTAAAATCACCTTTAGTTTTTGTTGTCGATAAAAATCCGATACATAATAGTCTGATCAAGTATCATTTAAATGTGAACAAATTTTTCAATGTTCACACTTTTCCTTCCGGAGAAGAATGTTTATATAAATTAAACAAGCAAGTCATTCCGGATTTCATTGTAACTGATTATGATACCGGTAATAGTTCCGGGTTTGATTTTATGCGGAAGGTCATTGCGATCTCTCCAAAAATCCATATGATATTCTTCTCCTCTTATGACGATCCGATTCTTGCAGTGAGGCTTCTTGATGCAGGTGCAACTGATTACATAGCAAAAACGAATCGTCTGGAAATCGGGATCGGGGAATTGATCAAAAACGTCAAGTTCCTTGTAAAGGATGAAGTCACTTATTAATGTGAATCAAGGGTTAAAACCCTAAGTTATTAACAGTTTGATTGTTAGTAAAATATGAAAATATAAATTTTATAAAGCCTTAAAGATCAGTATCTTAGATGTATGTTCCACCAAAC
>Ga0172368_10001291_pt1 | contig 34703 bp, 30 predicted proteins | sample Lak11m_FD_114540 | JGI IMG/M metagenome (GOLD analysis project Ga0172368, IMG submission 114540) | Freshwater microbial communities from Kabuno Bay, South-Kivu, Congo - kab_022012_11m | ecosystem: Environmental > Aquatic > Freshwater > Lake | place: Democratic Republic of the Congo: South-Kivu... | reverse complement strand
AATAAATTGAGCGCAGCCGTTGACCATCGTGTTCAAATCATTCCACTGTTCCTTTTGCTTCCCCATCGCGATAGCTTGTGCGCGCTGCATTACTGGCTTAAACTCTTGGGGTAGCCGATCGATTACCCAGTTTGCAGCATTATTTTTCGAACGAATGGTGTTGGTTTCTAATGTTGTCCACACGCACGCTAATGTGAGCAATACGTTCCTCGTGTCCCATTCGATGTCATTCATGACACTGTCGATTTCACCAGTTGTTGCTTTGAAGAAATCCATGTAAGGAATCGGTGGTAACAACTGATCAGCTCTGGGTCCAAATAATATGGTGTTTGAAAGATTCAGTTGAGTGATAACAAGTGCGAGATTGGGCAAAGACTTTGATGACCATGGTTCGATATTTCCAGCTTCAAACTCCTTTCTCAACCAATCGCCATAGAGGAAGTCGAATGTTGGTGGGTAATTCCATGGTTTAATAGCAGACTCAACGACAATGCTAAGTTCAATTGGCTTGCGATCCTTGCTTACCGCATAAATTCCCGAAATTTTTAACAACGCATTTGCAAGTTGCTCTTTTTCTTGTTGAGAAGTTGGTTTTGCAGTAATGGCAAAGAGATCAATATCACTAAAAGTTTGAAGCCCTCCTAATAAAGACGACCCATATAGGTAAATGCCCAATAACTTGTCTCCAAAAACATCTTTTAAAAGTTGCACGCACTCATCGATTTGTTGCTGAATGATCTTGGTATTCGTTGGCATGAGAGTAGTATAGCAAGGAGGATGATTTGGCTTCTCGAATTTAGGTACCAGCTTCCTCTCCATCCACGCCACAAACGCAGCTTTTTATTGACCTATAACTTCTTTGCTAACTCATAGAGATAAGTACAAATTGTATTAGGATTGTAAGTATTAGCGGCAACCTTGATGACTTCAGGGAAACGATAAAGATACCTTAAAATTGCTAGCTCCTCAGGAGCTAATTCAATAAACAGGTTGTCATCTACGGTTATTGTTTCCTTCGATTTCTTTAAAACGCTCTTTGCTCTGGCGTATGTATATTGCAGATATGGTCCAGAGTCCCCTTCTAAAGTAAACATTTTCTCCCAATCAAAAATAATATCTGTTTGCACACCGTGCTTAAGATCAAAGTATTTTATCGCTCCGACTCCTACAACTCTGGAAGTTTCCTTGCTACCAAGTTTTTCTGCTCTGCTTATTGCTTCTAAGAGTACTTTCTCTAATTTCACAGTTTGGCCTTTTCTAGTACTCATTTTGCCGTGTTTAAAGCAATGACGAGTATGAATAAGCCCGGTTCCCTCATCGACGTAACCAAGCAATCTTGCAGCAGCAAATACTTGTTGGAAATGCAGACTTTGCTCTGCTCCAACTTCATAAATTACCTTTACCGGGTGGAATTGTTCCTTTCTAAACTTGAGCGTAGCCAAATCTCTAGTGGCATAAGTTGTCGCTCCATCACTCTTTACTAACATTAGGGGGGCTTTAATCCCGGGGACATCTATTACCCAAGCCCCATTGCTCTCTTTGGCTAGCTTTTTACCTTTTGCCTCGGCTATGACATCTGGCATTATCTTCTCGTAGAAACTCTCACCATAGGCATAGTCAATTTTTACATTTAACATGTCATAAATTCTGCTAAATTCTGCCATGGAGATGTCGATACACTTTTGCCACAACTGCTTAGCTTGCCTATCACCTTCTTCTAACTTCCTAAACCAATTACGAGCCTCTTGTTCTAAAGTCGAATCTTGTTCTGCTCGACGGTGAAATTCAACATATAACTCCTCAAGTTTGTCAATTGAAAGATCAGAAACATCTTCTTTAATAATCATGTAGAGCAATTTGCCGAACTGTGTACCCCAATCACCAAGGTGGTTATCCCCAATGACCTTATAGCCCAACGCACTATAGAGGTTGTAAAGAGCTTGACCAATTATTGTTGATCTCAAGTGACCAAAACCAAATGGTTTAGCAATATTTGGGGCTGAGTAATCAATGACAATATTTTTTCCTTTCCCATGATCATTAGATCCATAGTTTCTCTCTTCATTAATTATTTTTGACAACTCAATAAATAATATTTCTTCTGTAAGCCAGAAGTTGATGAAACCTGGTCCTGCAACATCGATTTTAGAAACAATTTGTTTAAGATTTCCGTTTAACTGAATTTTATGTATGATTGAGTCAGCAATTTCTTTGGGATTTTTGTCAAGCTGTTTCCCTAAAATAAGGGCTACATTCGTGGAGTAATCACCATGTTCATCTAAAGAGGGGTGCTCCAATAAAACATCCATCTTTATGGAGAAAAGTTCTTCAACTGTTTTACTAAGCGAATTTTCAATAATATTAATCTGAATCATAGTCTAATTTAATGGTACTATATTGGGTAAACATTAATGTCAGGGTATATATCTAACGCTAATAATTTAGAATTAGCCTCCTGATAGGTTTTTCCAACGCTCATTTTTTCCCCTGTACTTTTCATCAATGGCCCCAATTTCGTGGAAACTCCGGGAAGCTTATCAAACGAAAAAACAGGCGTTTTAATAGCTACAATTCCATTGTGGATGGGAAGAACTTCTGGTAATATTTCTCCCAAAATAACTTTCGTAGCAATATTAGTGAGAGATACGCCAATACACTTGCTTATAAATGGCACAGTTCTTGAACCCCTGGGATTAATCTCCAAAATATAAATTTCACTATCTTTTATTGCACACTGAATATTGGCAAGGCCAATTATCCCAAATGCCTTGCTGATATCTTTAACCATCGATTTGATCTTGTCTTGAAGATGTAGGCTAAGATTTTGAGGTGGAAAAACACAACTGCTATCTCCAGAATGGATTCCAGTTGGATCGAGTTGTTCCAAGATGAAACAGGTTGTAGTTAAACCATCACTCACTAGATCAATATCAAGTTCAATGGCATTTTCCAGGAACTTATCTATTAGGACCGGCTTGTTAAAAGTCTGATCACTTATTGATTTAAGATAATTATTAATATCTGTTTCAGACTGGGCAATTACCATCCCTTCGCCGGCAAGAACGAATGATGGCCTTATTAAAACCGGGAAGCCTAGATTTCTTGCTTTAACAAGCAATTCATTTTTGTTAGTAACCGCACACCAAGTTGACATTTGATACCCTGCTTTTTGTACTATGTTTGCTGTTTTTTCTCTATCTTCCGCAGAATTAATAAAGCTTGGGCTGGTCCCAAGGATTTTAATCCCGGCACTTGCCAGTGGTTCAACAAGGTTTACGGCTGTCTGGCCGCCAAATTGCGGAATAACACCCAAAAGTCCTTCTTTTTCGTTTTCAATTACTTTTAATACAAACTCTGGAGTTAATGGTTCAAAATAAAGTCTATCTGAAACAGAAAAATCAGTACTTACCGTTTCTGGATTATTATTAATAATAATTGACTTGATACCGATTTCTTTTAAAGCAGAGACAGCATGCACGGTTAAATAGTCGAATTCGATTCCTTGACCGATTTTAATTGGGCCAGAACCTAGGATGATTACTTTTGGTCCATCAAGTAATTTTGCTTCATTTACCAATCCATGAGTTGAGTAGAAGTATGGAGTTAAAGCTTCAATTTCTCCAGCACAGGTATCGACCATTTTATAGATGTTAATTTTGGCAGCTATCTCTTCCTCTTGCTCATAAAGTTTCTTCAATTTATCAATGAACCAAATATTAATATTAGTGGCAGTTGTGATCTGTTTACTATTCAGCTTGCTATGAAATCCAGCAAAGATGGCAGGTAATCTTTGAGTATTGGGGTGTTTCAGTAACTTGATGATCTCATCTTTGGGAGTGTTACTAAATTTCTCAAAAATATTTTCTTTAAGCCCCAAACTTTGAATTGCTTTATACATAGCTTCTTCAAAGTTTCTGCCAATCGCCATTACTTCTCCGGTGCTTTTCATTGTTATACCTATTATCTTATCCATATCAACGAATTTATCGTCAGGCCATTTAGGTATCTTAACGACGACATAATCCAGTGCCGGTTCAAAAAACGCAGTCTTTCCTGTAATCGGATTAACAATTTCGGGAAGGGTTTCCCCAAGAGCAATTTTAGTAGCTACTCTAGCAATAGGGTAACCAGTAGCCTTGGAAGCAAGCGCCGAGCTTCTAGATAATCTTGGATTGACCTCAATAACAAAAAAATCTCCAGTCTCCTGGTTTAAAGCAAACTGCACATTACAACCGCCTTGAATATTTAATGCATCTACAATATCAAGGGCGGCGCTTCTCAGCTTTTGATAATCATCATCAGATAAAGTTTGACTTGGTGCGACAACTATTGATTCGCCTGTATGCACTCCCATTGGGTCAACGTTCTCCATGTTGCAGATCATTATTTTGTTGCCGACTGAGTCTCTAATAATTTCATACTCAATTTCTTCCAAACCAATTACACTTTTTTCAATTAGAGTCTCTTTGATTAGACTGGCTTTTAGGGCTTGCTTTATTTTCTGCGTTAAGTCTTTTTGATTCTTTGCCACACTACTACCGGTTCCTCCAAGATTGAAAGCGCTTCTGATGATAATCGGATATCCAATACTTTTAGCAAAATTAATGGCTTCAGTCGTGCTTTTTACCGATTTACTTGGCAATATAGGTTGATGAATCTTTTGCATAACATTTTTAAATTTCCCTCTATCCTCAGCTAACTCAATACTCTTAGTATTAGTGCCCAAAAGAGAAGTGCCATATTTTTTCAGGACACCCGCTTTCGACAATTTCATTGCCAGATTTAGGGCTGTTTGCCCGCCCATAGTAGCAATTACACCATCTGGCTTTTCCTTAGAAATTATCTTCTCTAAGAAATCGGCTGTTAAAGGTTCTATGTAGACAACGTCAGCAATCTCATGATCTGTCTGGATAGTTGCAGGATTAGAATTGACCAAAACTGTTTTAACACCTTCTTCTTTTGCAGATAAACAAGCTTGAGTTCCCGAATAATCAAACTCCGCTGCTTGACCAATAACAATTGGGCCAGAACCAATAATAAGGACTTTTTTAATCTGCTTCATAGGTATTGGAAAAAATTATTAAAAAGAAAATTTGTATCTTTGGGACCCGGATTTGCTTCAGGATGAAATTGCACTGAAAGGATAGGTAATTTTTTATGTTTCAATCCCTCAATTGTGCCGTCATTTAAATTGCTAAAGAGTACTTCCCAGTTTATTGGCACTGACCCATTACTCACTGCATATCCATGATTCTGTGAGGTTATAAAAGCCTTTTTCGTTTTAGTTTGAAGGACTGGTTGGTTTATACCCCTATGGCCAAATTTCAACTTGTAAATTTCACCGCCAGCGGCCAGGGCTAATAGTTGGTGACCGAGACAAATACCGAAAATAGGGATATCCATTTTCAATAGATCCTTTATCGTCTGGATCGCGTATGTATAACTTCTAGGATCTCCAGGTCCATTTGAAAGGACAACGCCATCAGGTGAGTAAAGTAGTATTTCGGAAGCTGTGATTGTAGCCGGAAGAATCACAACTTTAGTATCTCTCTTTACCAATTCTTCAGTAATACTTCTTTTTAGGCCGTAGTCAATTAAGACTATTGTCTTTTTACCATTAGGGTTTAAAATCTCAGGCTTATTTATGGTGACTTGTTTAACAATATCAACGCTGTGATTATCGTAAACAGAAAGCACCGCTTGTATAGTTCCTTTATTTCTAATAATTTTAACGAGGTATCTTGTATCTATACCCCTAATTCCACCGACTTTCTGTTTTTCAAGAATCTTCTCTAGCGGTTCTTTGCTTTCTCTATGGACAGGATTATCTGATAATTCTGATACAACAACTGCCACAGGGTGAATCTTCTTAGACTCAGCCCACTTGAAAGTCGCTCCATAATTTCCAATAAGAGGATACGAAAATGTGAGAATCTGACCAGCATAAGAAGGGTCAGTTAATGCCTCCATATAACCAGTCATAGCTGTATTAAAGACTAATTCACCCCAATACGATCCGATAGCCCCAAACCCTAGGCCTCTAAAAACCGTATTATCATCAAGAACTAAAATGGCCTTTTTCATAATTAGAATATATCTACAAGCTGTTTATAAGTAACTACAGACTTTTCAACTTTATCTATCTCTACATACTCGTTTGGTTTGTGAATAACATCTTTCTTTCCCGGACCGAAGGTTACTGTTGGTATCCCAGCCTGTGTAAAGAAACAGATATCGTTGGAACCCGGAGAAATTTTTGTTTTCAAATTAGGCAGCAAATCTTGGAACAGGTTGACTATTTTACTTTTAGGAGAAGTCAAACCAAAAGGAGCGGGCGAACTGATATATTCAACAATTACAGCTTCACCAACCCCTTTTTGTATTAAATGCATTAGTCTGTCGTGAAGCTTTGGTGTAGTTCTAATATCCCAAGTCGAATAGCAGCTTGACGGAACCTTATTGACTGAAGAAGAATCGCTTTGAATACCTGTTAGACATAAAGATGGAACACCTAAGACTGGGTCTTTATACTTTTTTGCTAGTTTTTCTCCCAACCCAGTGATTTTTTGGATAACCTTTATGTTCTCATAGACAGAGTGTTTTTTTATCTTTTCTGGTTTGGAACCATGTCCAGAATCTCCATTAGTAATAATTTTTAGAAAAACATTTCCTCTGTGACCAATTTCTATAGCCTGCAAATCAGTAGGTTCTCCAATAACAGCAGAAACTTCTTTATATTTATCCGCATGGTTTTTTTGAAAGTAACTTACAAACGATTGACTACCGGCTCCACTTGTCTCCTCGTTTGTAACAAAAACAATGAATACATCTATCTGTAGCGAGGATTTATTTATTTCTGTGGCTAGTGTGAGAAACGAAGCAATGGCCGCCTTATCATCACTGGCACCCAAGCCATAAAGCTTATTATCTTTGATTACTCCGGCACCGTTACCATTCGGAGGAACTGACCAAAAATCTAAATTCCCTGGTTTAACCGTATCCATGTGGGCATTAAAGATCAAAGCGGTAGGAGAATTATTAAGAAGTTTTACAACCACATTTCCATTCTGTTCATCGACTGCTAAATCATGATCTTTCGCCCAAGCCACGATAAAATTAGCCAAGTTTTCTTCTTGACCAGAATAAGATTCGATTTGGACCAGTTGTTTTAATAAGTTTATTGTGTTCATAGTTAAACATTGTTAATGATTTTCAGGGCAAGTTGGGCTGTTCTCGATCTAGCCAAACTAATCTTTTTTTGTTCACCCTTAATCCATTTTTCCAGCTCAACAACACCTCCTTCTTTCAACTGGATAGATTTAGAAGTAACCAATGAGTTGGTCCCACCAATGTGTTTTCTTTTTTCCAATGCCATCTGCGGATCCAATACCCCTTCTAATTCTGACTTCGTAAGTTTTATCTCTGCGTTATGTAGCTTGGCAGTTTTTTCGATCTCGTCTGGAGCAATCTCACTAATAGTCTTTCCTGATGTAATTGCCTTATCAACAACAGCCCCTATAATTTTGTAGATCAGTCTGTAGGGGAGGTTTGACTTTTGCGAAACATAATCGGCTAGATCTGTCGTAAGAGAGTAGTTGGCTTTGACCAAATCCAACGCTTTTTGTTTATTTACCGCAAGTCCAGAAAATACTTTATTAAGCACTTTCAACATTGAACCCGTTTTGTCGAATGCTAATAAGATATATTCTTTAATCTCTCTGGTATCTCTGTTATAACCGCTTGGCAAACCTGAAAGAATTCCTGAAACAATTTGATGGATACCAGTGATCTGGGGGGCTGTAGATCTGATCAACTCAAGCGCGTCAGGATTCTTTTTCTGGGCCATTACCGAACTTCCTGTTACCGGATGCAATCTTTGAGCTACCTCTTCACCTAGGGTAACTAACCCGTACTCGAAGGTCGAAAACAACAGTAAATCAACAGCTATCTTACTGGTTGTAATAGCCAATTGGTTTAGACAATCAAGCATTGACAGTTGGAAAAAACCTCTGCTTGAGACAACGTCCTGAGGAATCTCCCAAACTTCAGAAAAACCCAGCAAGCTGGCTACCAGCTTTCTATCAATCTGCCATGAGGTTCCAAATGATTCTACAGCTCCCAACGGGCAAAGATCATATTGTTTATAAACAGACTGTAATTGCTGCGATACTCTCGACAGACTGCCACAGTATGCCAGACACCAATGAGCAAAAGTCGTTGGTTTAGCAGGCTGCATATGAGTGTAACCCGGAAAAACCGTCTTAATATTGTTCTCGGATAATTTAAGTAATTGGTTTATTAACTCAGCAATATTAAAAATAGTTACCAATAGTTCTTCCCTCAAGTAAAGCATCTCAGTTACCATAACCTGATCGTTTCTACTTCTAGCCGTATGTGCGGATAACCCTGCCGTTTCTCCGGCTTTTTCCACTATTTTTGCTTCCAAGGTTAATTGAGCTCCCTTTTGAGGATCAATAGAGAAGTTCCCTTTATTGAATTCTTCGTCAATCTTTTGAAGGGCTTTTAGGATCTTTGCAGCGTTTTCAGAGGATAAGATCTTCGTTTCATGCAGCATAATTACATGAGCCGTTGTTCCCCAAATATCATGGGCAGCCATAGTCTGATCAGCCTTCAATTGAGAAGGTGAAACAATATAATCCATAACTTGAGAGCTAAGATTTTTAGACATGGTTGCCTCCTATTAATTCTGATAACAGAGCCATTTGTGCCCACATTCTATTTTCTGCCTCATCTAAAATGACTGAGTTTTTACTATCGAGTACTTCATCAGTAACCTTAACGTTTCTTCTTACTGGTAAACAGTGCATAAAAATTGCATTATTGGTAAGTGACATTTTTTCTTTTGTAACGATCCAGTTCTTTAGCCCGTCTCTCAACTTTTTCTCCTCAGTCCAATTACCGTAATACTTGAGAGCTCCCCAACTCTTTGCACAGACCACATCACTGCCTTTCAAGGCTTCTTCCATAGAATTGCTAAAACTAATAGATCCTCCACTTAGTTTTGTTCTCTGAGCCATGCTTTTGATTATTTGATTGTCCAATTCCCACTCAGGTGGGTGAGCGACCACCACATTCATCCCCAAATCACATGCAGCGAGAATTTGTGAATTGGGAGTGGCCATAGGTAACGCTTTGGGATGATATGCCCAGGTAAGGACATACTTCTTGCCTTTTGGATTACCCAATTTCTCCTTTATAGTGACTGCATCTCCTAAACCTTGGCAGGGATGAAAAACATTTGATTCCATATTGATAACCGGAATATCTGCGTATTCCATGAAGCTTTTGATTACTTTATCCGTCTTTAGTTCTTCCCAACTAGGTACATCTACGCTGTTAGGAGCTGAGGTGATAAGTGAACCTGCTCTTATAGCTAGAACGTCACAATATCTTGATAAAACACTCGCGGCATCTTTAACATGCTCAATTGTTCCTTTATCCATTACTGCCCCTTTTTCATATTCAAATGTGTAGCTTTCCTGGATCGGCAAGTCGATGGCTATACCTCCCAATTTCTGCATAGCGACAGTAAAAGAAACCCTGGTTCTTAGTGAAGGGTTAAAGAAAAGCATGGCTAAGGATTTGCCCGCCAATGTCTTTTTGATTTTTCCAGTTTTTAGCTTTAATGCCAATTCAACAAGGTTGGTCATTTCCTCAACCGAAAAATCTAGATTAGTATAAAAATCTTTACCTTTTAAGTTCATATATGATCTCCTTTTAATTTCTGTTCAAGAATAGCTATAGTCTTTGAAATCGCGTGTTGATTACTTTCGGCGGTAATTCCGAAGTTCTTTTCAGTAAACGCAATGCCAGTTTGGCTATTTACTACCGGTCCCGTTAATAAATCTATCGGCAATCCCACTTCTTCCATTTTCGCTTTGGCACCCCAGGCTGCCATTAGATCGTTTGCCGCAACTACCGTCATGATGATGTGTTGTTTAAATGAAGGGTGAGTAATAATTGACTGGACATTGTATTCACCAATAATTCCATCTCCAAACTCGACAAGAATGAGATCCGGTTTAGACTTGTTAATTTCAGTAATAACTCCGCAGGCCGCAGCTACAGCAGCATTTTGATCACCACATGTCGAGGGCAACCCTGCATCGACAAAATCCATGACAAGATCTATCCCGTGGTCTTTCATCTTGAATGGGTCTTGCATGAAGGCAACGCCAGTTAATTTTGCAGCAGCGATTTTCAAACCGTTATTTTTGAAGTATTCTGCTACCTTACAAATAAGAGTTGTTTTACCAGAATCCATACAGGTTGCGAGCACAGCAACAATGGGAGCACTTTTCCCAAGCTCTTTTTTCCAGGGAATGGCGGTATCTTTGATATTTACACTTTTGCCATCCTTTAACAGACAGCCCAAAACCTTCACTTTCATCGGAATTCCCCAATTCTCATTGACGCCTTGGATCTCTCCAACTAGACCACTTTCGCACAACCAGTAGAGTTCATCTCCGGGCTTAAGTTTTGTTGGAATATCTCCTGCATATTCCCTTAAGGCTCTTCTTTTCCCTAAAACAGCGGGGACGATATCTCCTTTAACTAATTTTCCCAATCTTCCTGTGGTAACTTCTAAAACATTGTTCTTGCCACTATGGTCCAGTGCTTCAACAACAATAGCTAATCCCTCTTTGGGATCGATAGTCTCACCTATCTCAATCTCAGAGGGTAAAGACACTTTTCTAAGAATAGATGGAATTTTCTTAAGTTTTGCTTTCATATTGATCTCCTAGCTTTTTGGCCTTTCCTGCCAAAACACCTTGTAAGCCATATATCTTGCTAAATCCCGCTGCCTCTTGACCTGTCCAAAGAAGATTCTGTTCTCCATAAGTGGCAACTTTTTTATCCATCAATGAATATGGACTTTTGACACCAATAACAATGATGTTTCCTTTATGGAGTTTTATTTTGACTTCTCCAGAAACTACACTCTGGCTACTATCAATCATTGTCTCTATATCTTTGACTACCGGGTCGAAATACTGTCCCTCGTGGAGAAAGTTTCCATATGCTTCAGACAGGACATCTTTCCAAAAAGACTGCCACTTAGTTAGCACTAGTTTTTCAAGTTCCTTATGGGCTTTAATCAAAATAAGAGCAGCTGGTGCCTCAAAAACTATTCTTCCCTTAATACCCAAAATCGTATTTCCTAAGTGCATCCCTTTACCTACCCCGTGTTTGGCCCCCAACTTATCCAAATATGCCATAAATTTTATACTGTTCATTGCTTTGCCGTTAATTTTCATTGGTAATCCTTTATCAAACGAGATAACAATTTCCTCTCCACCTTTGGGAGCATTGTCAATATCAATAACAGTGGGAAATACCCCGTCGGGTGGTAGTTCCCAAGAATCTTTAGTTTCTTTTCCACCAATAGTTGTTCCCAACATACCTTTATTAATTGAGTAACTTTTTGAGGTTTGCTCAACCTTAAATCCGTGTTTTCCTAGAAATGCGAATTCTTCTTCTCTGGTGATTCCAAGGTCTCTAATAGGAGTAATTATTTCTAGTTCCGGGGCAAGAGTTTTAATCGCAACGTCAAATCTTACTTGGTCATTTCCTGCTCCAGTAGAACCATGGACTACGGCTGTAGCCCCCACCTTCTGTGCAATATTGATAACCTTGATTGCCTGAATTATTCTTTCTGGACCAGCACTCAGAGGATAAACACCACCTCTTAAAACATTAGCTTTGATTATGTAGGTGACAATTTTATTGAAGAGGTCATGTTTGCCATCGATGAAATAGTGCTTCTTAACTTTTAATTCCTTAGCTCTGTTTTTAATTTTTTTAACTTCAGCATTAGAGAAGCCTCCGGTATCAACGGTGACAGCATAGACCTCATAACCCTTTTCTTTTAAATAGGGCACACAAAATGAGGTATCTAAACCTCCAGAAAATGCTAAAACTGCTTTTTTCATTTTTTCTCCTTTTAAATAAAGATCAACGATATTGCCTTGGTGTGCCTGGGAGGAATTGAACCTCCAATCTCAGGGTCCGCGGCCCTGTGCTCTGATCCATTGAGCTATGGGAGCAATAAAAAAACTCCCGTCTTCAAACACTAATTGCCTAGTGTTCAAGGACGGGAGTTCATTACTCTCGTGGTACCACCTTGGTTCCGTTAGCTACAAAAAATCCACCTTGCGGTGGAACAACAGTGTAGTAAGCTAACGCTTATTCATCTGCGCTCCGTTGCCGACACGCTTTGTCTTATTTTACGGTTGACTTCCGTCGTAGTAATGCCTTTCGGCTTTCTCCTACGCAGCTTGTCTACTGCGGTAGACTCAAACGCTTTTGATATTTAATTGTAAACGAAGTATACCAAACAGTCTTATTAGTTGTCAAGTGCAAACTATAGGTCGGGAATGTAAGTCCTGTCACTCACCTGATTTATACGTTGTACTAGACTTGATACAATTAAAGAATGAGTAAGGATAATTATTTCGACGAACGATTAAAAAGGATAAGCCAAAAGCTTGCTATTCTTATTGATAGGCCTAATTTCCAGCAGGATATTAAAGAACTCAGGAGAAAATGGAATATCCCAGAAGATGGTTTAAAAACCGAAGAAGCTAATCAAGAATGGATCTACTGGTTAGATGGTCAAACCGACCAATATGTTGGGGTCTTGCCTAGATAACACCCGAAACTTTGTACCTCTTTCGTAACATACGTAGGTCGCGGTGTATCGTCCCACGATGATTAAATCTCCATTCAGATTCTAACAGATATAACGAGAATTGTGTTCGTGTACACCCATTAAACTTTGCAAGTCTTCGTTTGGTATAGCTCCAAAAGCTCTCAATCCCATTAATCGTACCTTCAGAAAAGAATGTTTAGGATGGCAGAAATATCGAGTGAATCAAATGATGCAATGCGCGGCAATGGCGGAAACATTCTTAGAGCGATATCATTACCATAGACCACACATGAGTTTGGGAATGATGCCGCCATTAACAAAGGAGTGAGACTCTCGGATATTTAAGTTAAACTTTGCGGATGTGGTGGGAGGAATATTGATTACAATCGCAGTCCTTGCAATGAACACATTGGAAGAAGAAAAGTAATGAGGGGAGCTAAAATGAAAGTTGTTCTTTTTATGGCAACATCACTCACAGGAAAAACTACTTCTGGAGCAGATGATACTTCTTGGGTTGATTCCTCAGATATACAGCGCATGGATGTAGAAATGAATAAGTGTGGGGTTATGATTATGGGAAAATCTACATACGAAAGTTTTGAAAATGATCTACCAGTGGGAAAAGCGTTACTTGTGGTGATGACTCATGATAAAAACTTGTTAAATAAACAGCAGGATGGTTTGTTGTTTACAAATTCCTCACCCAAAGTAGTGTTAGAAGTACTTGAAAAAAAAGGTTTTAAAAGGGCAATGTTGGCTGGAGGAGAAAAGCTCAATTCATCTTTTCTTCAAGATGATTTGGTAAACGAAATAAGAATAATTGTAAAGCCAGTTATCATTGGGCAAGGAAAGTCTTTATTCAATATTCCAATCACTAAAACAGTTCAATATATTTTAGCAACTCCACTAGCTAACGGATCTATAGAGTTGGCATATAATGTTGCTAACTAAAACTAATTTGCGCCGTGATAAAGTGTAAACACCATTTTTCCATCTGGTCTTTGAGACACTGATGTTGTTGTAACCCATGACACTCCACTCCCAGTTTTTCCGATAGGGAGATTTACCTCATATCGTGGTTGTTCTTTAAATGCCTTTTGAACAAAAGCCAAGCCTTCTTGTGTTTGAAGTGCTTTAAGTGCTGCCAATTCATACTCACCCATGTTAGCTACCTCAAAAACAGCAAGGGGAAGAACTACAACCAATTCATTGGGTAAAACTGTTGTCAATCTCTCATGTTCCCCAATTTTCTCTTTTGTAAAAACAAGTTGATCAATCATATGTCCTTTCATAAAAACTTTTTATATAGGACAGTCTTCTTTAATAAAACATTATATACCAAGCAATTTTCTATTATTTTCCTTTGTTCCTTTTTCTCACTCACATACGTCAAATTCCCTTGTTCATCAGATGATTCGCGATACAAGTTTTCAACATATCCCTGTTTTGCGCTCAAATGTGGAAGGCCACGCGCAACATCTTTTCGCACAAAAAATGCATTGTTTCCTGCAGAATTACTGCCCACAAAAACATATCCTTTTTTCTTTGCCAAATGTACGAGAGCGGGTAGTGAGGCGCCAAAATACAATAAAGAATGGTGCTCTTTGCGACGATCAAAATCTTTTTTGTATGGCACGGTTATCATGTGTGTATCGCCAAAAACACTGTTGTACTCCAGCACAACAATTCTTGGTGAGATAGACTGAATGGCTTCAAAAACCCAATAATCAACGCCATCAATATCAAGAGACAACAACCCAATGTCGCCACGTATGCCATACTTTTCAAGTAGCGTATTCACATGTTCTTTGGTGATAAAGGATGAAACTGCTTCAAGATGATGGCGATATCTCAAATTGCCGCTTTGTTCACTCTTCACATACGTAATGTGTTCAGTGTCTGCGTTCACAATAAGCCCCTTCCAATTGTTATTCATTAAAAGAAAGCGGGTGTTTGACTCCTCATAGTTCCCTACTCCCAACTCAACACATGTGTGATGTTGGATTGGGACATGAGAAATAAGGTATTGAATAATGCCATCCTCACCAAATTGTGAGAACACATGAAACTCAGCGTCTTGTAAGCGTTTGATGCGCAGAGTGCGTACGCGCTCTGCCTCTTGTTTTCCGATCATGAGTTTTACTTGTTCTAGTTCGCGCAAAAGACGACGGTGATCTTCATGCAGATGCCCACATAAACATGTGCGAATGAATTGGCGCATGCTTTTTAAAAATACTTTGAGCATGCTCAAAGTATACCGCAAAAGTGCGATCTATACACGGAATTATGCAGATGTAGTGTAAGATATACGTGTATGTTTTCGTTTCCATTTGCAGTAAAAATACTTCAACTTGTGTTATTTTTTGTGTGGTGTTTGCGTTTTCGACCAACAAAAAAGTGGGTAGTGATTGCGGCGTGTATTCCAGCGTTGAGCCTTCTTCAATCGGGAAGTTATGAGAGTGGTGATTTTGTCACGCATATTGTGCGCGCAATGGATCTATTTTCGTCCCTCCATTACGGTATTTTTCCTGTGCGATGGGCGTGGCTGTTACAGGGTGGATTTGGTTATCCACTTTTTTCGTTTATGACGACGCTCCCCTACTATGTGCTTGCATGTTTGCATGTACTTCACGTTCCCTTTGTTGTGGGTATGAAGTTGTATTTAGCCGGAGTGTACGTGGGATCGGCATATACGATGTGGTTGTGCGTGCGGTCTGTGTTTGTGCATCACAAAAAAAGAGATGTGATTGCAACACTTACCGCGGCAAGTTATGTGTTTGCCCCATACACGCTTGCGAATCTTTCGTTTCGCGCAGCATCCGGTGAGTTGACTGGATTTTTACTTATCCCTCTATTGATCTACGCAGTGTATGAAAAGAAACATGTGCTTTTTGCATTCGCGTTTGGCATTCTCCTTCTTTCACATCCAGGAATCACACTTTTAGGGATGCCGTGGGTATTTTTTCTGATAGTAATGATGCGTCAATGGCGGATGATTCCATCTTTTTTTATTGGCATTGGTTTGTCCGCATTTTATCTTCTTCCCATGCTTGTTGAAAAAGCACACACAGGACAGGTTACATACGGAAACACGCTGTGGACACCCTCCACCATTCCAGGATTTCAACCAGCGTTTTGGCTTTTGTGGTCGCCATGGAGATATGGGTTTTTGCTCCAAGGTCATTATGGGGAGATTGCAACAACCATTGGAGCCGCGCAAATTGGAGCAATTGTATCTTTGTTGTACATGTATGCAAAAAAACATCTTTTTCGTCGAGATGCATATATTTTTATGTTCCTTTTTGTTGTGCTCAGTATTGGCATTTTTATGAGTATCGATGTGTCACGCCCAGTATGGAACGCACTCCCCCTTATTCGCCATCTTCAGTTTCCCAGTAGAATCATGTTTTATGTTGTGTTTTCTACGTCTTTGATGTTGGGATATGTGTTGTCGCAGATGCACTTGCGCGCTCCTATCTTAAAACTTACCATTTTTTTCTGTTTTGGATACTTGATACTAAACTGGTCGCATCGTACCTTTCATCCAGAACTAACAGATGAAGTAATTTTTACATCACTACCGCGTGCATCCTTTGAGCATGAGCGATTGCCAGAAGCGATGCCTATTGGTATTGATCAACCTATGTATCCGAGAAAAATGGCCTATCAAACAAACCAACACGATGCGGTTGTCACACGAACAAGTTTTTCTCCAATTGATCGTAGATACACTATCATCACACCACGACAAACAAAGTTTCAAGAAAATACACTTTTTTTTCCAGGATGGGTTGCGCATATTGATGACAAGAGGGTACCACTTTTTACAACCCCACAAGGCGTCATGATCATTGATATTCCAGAAGGAACACACACGGTGACATTCACATTTGAAGATACACCAATACGAGTGATAGGAAACATTATTTCACTCAGTGTTTGGAGTGGAATGAGTGTGTATGCACTTTATGTACTATTTCATCGAAGTGCGAAGTTTTTCCAAACCCATCATGCCGAGCCCTTGAATAAAATCAAGAAACACCGCAAGTAGAACAAGTGGGAGCCATGATGACATGCCAAGTCCTAGCACCATTGGGACGCGAGAAATAAGCCAAAGCGCAACGGTGTTTAATACAGCATATCCAATCATCCATTCTGTGCTACTCAACATGCGTTTTCTGCCGTTTTCATAGATATGAAACAGTGGCATAAGAAGCGTGTTGACGACTGCAAGTGCCCCCGTGCTTAAAAGAAGTGCTTCTGTTGTGGTAAGCCCAAATGTTCCAAGCACAACCATTTTTGGATAGAACATGTTTGCCAAATATACTCCAAGTATGTTTGATACATACAACACAACAAACGAAATTGAAAGTTCTATTCCGGTTGGTTGATTTTTATATGATGCCATACGTTCCTCCTACTTTTTCTTTACTAATGCAGCCCATAATGCTAAGCGAAGTACCATAACAAGAGACATGAAAACAAGAACGATCAGACTTGAGGAAGGAAAAGTTTTCATTCCTTCTGCATACCATTTTGCAATGTATCCAAATTTCAAGAAATACACATGAAGCCAAATGAACACGACCGCAATATGTCCCATGCGCAAAATAGTTCTCCACGCTTTTCCTCCAATTTTTTTAGCAACAACCCCTGGGCTAACAAAGGCCATTATAAGAAAAATGAGTGTTGCCAGTGCTCCAGTAAATGGACCCCAAGGAATTCCTTGTTGCCACACAGCTGGTGATAGCAATTTTTGCACAGCACCAAATGAAAGATAAATATGAGCCAATCCAAATCCCAACCCAACAATACCGAGTTGTTTTCTGTATGTAATGAATCGATCAAAAACATTCCAAAAATAACACACGCTCGCCAAAGCCATAGACAAACCGATTAAATAGATTGATGTATCAGCGATAGATTTATTGAGTGGATTTGGAATTTTTAACCAAGAAATATATGTGTGCGATGCAAAAGCAATGATTCCCCCAAGTATGATTGTTTGTATATACATCAACCACTCAGAAGTTGCGGCAGGTCTCTTTCCCATAGTTCCTCCTTGGGTACACTCCTACTATAGGATTGTTTGAAAGTGAAAGTCAAGAAACATCGTTTTGAAGAGAGGAGATGTTTACGCTAGAAGCAAGCTGTCCAACAAGTGGACCTTGTTTGAGTTGAGGAACTTGCTTGTGATATGGGACTTGTTGTGCGTTGTCCCAAAACACTCCAACTGCCAATTGGTCATCATCACGCGCAATCTGCCACGCCTTGTTTTGATCGTTTGGCACATACCCTACAGAATCAAGTGTATACACATGTTCTTGGAACCAAAGGTGAGTGTTGAGTTTATTAAATGTGACGCAGGGTTGAAACACATCTAAAAGTGCAAATCCTTCATGTGTCATAGCTTTTTTTATAAGCTCCGTTGTAAAAGGAATATTGCCTGCATAACTTCGCCCTATCCATCCTGCATGCGCAGAAAGTGCAAGCGTGATGGGGTTAACGGGAGACTCTATGAGTCCTTGCGGTGTTGATCCTGTTTTTACACCCTTGGTTGTAGTGGGTGATGCTTGCCCTTTGGTGAGGCCATACGTCTGGTTATTATGGACCAAAAGTGTGATGTCATGGTTTCCACGGCATGCAGCAATAAAATGCCCCATACCTTCTCCATAAATACCACCATCTCCACCAATTACCAATACTTTGAGTCCGTGATTAGCCATTTTTATACCTTCAGCAATGGGAACAGCCCGACCGTGAAGTGAATGGAAACCATAGACGCGCAAAAAGTCAGCCATGTTTCCGCTGCATCCAATGTCAAACACGATGACAAGTTTTTCTTCGGGAATTTGAAGTTCGGTGAGTGCTTTTTTAATTGCACCCCAAATACCAAAATCACCGCACCCCGGACACCATGTAGGAAAAATAGGTGTATGAAGTGTGGTGTCGTTGGTAAGAATTGGAATCATGCTATTCCTTTATGGTGATCGATCCATGTCAAAACATCTTCAGCATAAAATGGACGACCATCATATTTGTTGATGCGATCTTGCATCACAATGCCTGTATGCGCATAAATAAGACGTTCGCATTGACGTGTTGCATTTCCTTCAACCATGATTAAGCGTGATGCGTTGTGCGCAAGTGCTTGAAACTCTTTTGTATGGAAGGGCATGAGGGTTTGTATATGAATGACGTTGACTGATTTTGGCTGAACAGCGTTTGCTTGTCGCGCTACCTCTTCAAGCACAAGTTTTGTTGATCCCCAGCACACAAATGTGAGATCTGCTTTTTCTGGCCCAAGAAGGAGCGGTTTGGGGAGTAATGGCTGAAGAGCTTCAAGTTTTTTGAGTCGTTTTTCTACCATTTTTTGCGTTGTTGTGCTATCTTCTGTTGCGTATCCATGCTCGTCATGTTCGTATGAGTTTGCAAGATACAAGCCATGTGGTTGTCCAGGAACAGACCGAGGAGAAACACCATTCTCTGTGTATGCGTATCTTTGGAATATGTTATTTTCTGGCAAATTTTCTGGTGCAAAACCTGAGCGTGTATTTGTCCACGTGTCTTGAAAACGTGGCACACTTTGTGCGGATTCTAAAAGGAATTTATCGCCTAATATGTATACTTGTGTGTGGAATGTTTCTGCGACCTCAAATGCAAGACGAGTGGTAAAAAAAGATTCTGTTATGTCGCCGGGAGCAACAACTATTTTTGGAAACTCTCCATGTCCCGCATGAAGCACAAATTCAAGATCAGCCTGACACGTCCACGTGGGAAGGCCCGTTGCGGGGCCTGGACGTTGCCCCTCCATCACAACAAGTGGGAGTTCAGTAATGCCAGCTAAAGACACCCCCTCAACCATGAGTGCAAAACCTCCGCCAGATGTTCCCACCATTGCTCTTGCACCAGCAAACGAAGCGCCAATTGCTTGATTAATGGCAGATATTTCATCTTCGGCATGTTTTACGACAAGAGGATATGTGTCTTGTGCTTTGGCAAGATACTCAAGCAGTGACGACGCGGGAGTCATGGGGTATGCGGCGTAAAATTGAATGCCAGCGGAGAGTGCTGCAAGTCCAATCACTTCGTTTCCAGTTAAAAGCACTTGTGGTTTTGCGAAAACAGGGAGTGTGGATAAACATGCGAATGATTGCTCTTTTGCGTACTCAAATCCTTTTTGCGCTGCTTGTTTATTTTTTTCAATGACATCACTTCCTTTTTTTACAAAAGCTTCTTCTATAATGCTATACAACACAGAAAGATCAAGGCACAACACAGCACACGATGCGCCCAATGCAACCATGTTTTCTGCAAGCGTAGACCCTGTTGTTTCTAAAGAAATGGTGTGCATGGGCAAATCTAATACGCGACCTTTTGGCGCATGTGTTTCCCAATCAATTTTCGTCGCTTTTTTATCAATAATATGAACGGTTGCATCGGAAAATTCGTCAAGATGTTGCGCAATCGCTTCATCATTGAGTGCAATCATGATATGAACTGCGCGCTGTTGGCAACTTATAGGATCATGTGATGCAGAAACCTGCATGGTGTTGTGGCCACCACGGATAAGGGAGGGGTATTCTCCATACGTAAAACAGTGCATGCCATGACGCATGCATGTTTTAGCAAAAATCATGCCGGTAACAGCAATACCTTCACCTGCGCGTCCTGCAATTTTCCAATTGAGCGTACTCATGGTCTTTCTATCTTAGCTGCGTTTCATGTCGGCAGCAATAATGTTGTGCTCGGTAATAAATAATGGGTTGATTTCGAGTTCTGTGAGATTTTCTGTGGAGAGCACAACATGTTGAAGGCGCTCTAATACATTGAGCAGTTTAATCGTTTGAATTGGAGATAATAGAGTGAATAGTCGTGTTTTTTTGAGTGTGTATGAAAACTCATCACGTGATGCAGGAAGAAAGCAGTACGCGCGGTCAGCAATTGCATCACTCATGCTTCCTCCAATACCTATCGCCATATACCATCCAAACTGTGGATCTTTTGTACATCCAATAAGCGCCTCTCTTCCTTCACGGATTGTCTCTTGAAAAACAACGGGATGGTTCCACGCCTGTAAATGATCAAACACAATACGTGCATATGAGAGATCACAAATATTTCCCACAACTGCACCAAGTTTTGCCTTGTGTTTGAGTGAAAGATTGGTTGTCTTTGCAATGAGTGGGTATGAAAGTTGAGAAAGTGTAGATATTTGATTTTGAGTAGAAATGATACGTTGGTTTGGCATGTATACATGACATGCCTCAAGCATATGTGTAAGATCTTCAAATGTTTGAGGAAAATGATGGTATTTTGGTACGTATTGTGCGTGATCATGTGGGCGATGCATATACGTACGGGCACGTGTGAGAGCGTCAAGTGTTTCAACAATTTCATTGGGATATGAGGTAACCAATACACCGGCACGTTCTAATTGCGTTCTATACATATCAAGTTGTTCTCCTCCAATAAGGGCGACATACACAATCTTTTTTCCACGTGGTTTTGTGAGAATACGTGTGATGGTATTCATGTCTGTGACGGATTGTTGCGTAAGAAGAATTACTAAGGTATCAATGGTGTGGTCTTGCGAAAGAATGGTAAGCGCATGATCAAAACGTTCTGCGGTTGCATCGCCCAAGAGGTCGAGTGGATTATGAAGAGCAAGATGTGGCAAAGTCGATGTAAGTGCCTCTTGTGTGTGAAGAGAGAATGGAGTGAGGTGAAGATTGACTTGCGCAAGTTCGTCGGTGATTACAACTCCAGGTCCCCCTGCATTTGTGATAACCGCGATGTGTTCCGGCAAAAACGATACCTTTGATGCTGCAATGGTTGCGCGTACACATTGTTCAAATGTATGCACATATACCATACCAAATTGATGTGACGCATCAATAAGAAGCGTTTGTGGTGTAGCAAGTGCCGCAGTGTGTGAAACAGCAGCTTGTATCCCCTCACTTGTAACTCCACCCTTTAAAAGAAAAACTGGCTTTGTTTTTGAAATACGACGCACAGTTTCTAGGCACGCGCGAATATGTGCAAATGATTCAACGTATAGCGCAATGATGTGTGTATGAGGATCGTGTTCGGCGTACTCCAAACATTCCAACTCTGTTATCCCACCTTTATTTCCCACACTTACTGCAAACGAAACTCCAACATGTGCAGACTCATACATTTGAAAAAGCGCGCTAATCATAGCTCCAGATTGACTAATAACTGCAATGTTTCCTTTTTGTATGTGTTCTCCGCCAAAACTTGCATACATGTCTGTGTACGGATTGATGTACCCCATGGTGTTTGGTCCAAGAAGGGTAATATGTGCTTGCATGAGTTTATCAACGATGGTGTGCTGGAGAAGTTCGCCCCGTTTTCCTTGTTCGGCAAAACCGGCGGTCATGAGAATAACTGCAGATACTTTTTTATCGATACACACGTCAATAACAGGTTCAACAAGAGGTGCTGGAATGGTGATGATGACGAGATCAACCGAATGTGGAATGTCTTGGAGTGTAGGGTATGTAGGTTGATTAAGAATGTTGGTTGCGTTTGGGTTCACCGGATATATGTAGAGATGTGGATTTTTAAGAAGATTGCGTACAACCTGATGTCCAACTTTATTTGGATCTCGAGAGGCGCCAACAACGGCAATGTGTGTACTGTGGATAAGGGCAGAAAAATCCATATCTTGAGTGTAACAGATAGTTTTTAAAAAAGGTTTCAATTGATGTATAACAATATCTGTGCACACATATAGTACCGTTGCCCTTGGCGGCACATTTGATCATTTTCATATTGGCCATCAGGCATTTCTTACGTTTGCATTCCAACAATCGCATCACGTCATTATTGGAGTAACACTTCCACAACTTACCCATACAAAAAAGTATGCAGAAACGATTGAGTCATATGAAACACGCATTGCATCTGTGCAAAAATTTTGTGATGAGTTTGGATATCGTGGTCGATATACTGTTATTCCACTTCACGATGTATATGGGACAACATGCGAAGATCAAACCATTGAAGCGCTTGTTGTCACACCCCTTACCCTACAGGGGGCGCATACAATTAACATCATGCGTCAAAAAAAAGGAATGCATACGCTTCCTATTATGGAATGTGCTCTCGTGAAAGATGATGTTGGTGCATACGTTTCATCAACACGTATTCGTGAGGGACATATTGATCGCAATGGTTTTGTATACGCAAACATAATGCAAAGGGCATATACATGTACCGAAAAACAAAAAGAAACATTGCGAAATTTTCCTGCTCAACATGTGCAAGAACATGATCTTTTGCGTCTGTGTAGCAAAACAACACTTCCAATTATTCTTGTTGGTGATCGCACAACACACACTTTTTTATTACATAACACTCCATTTTCCATAGCATACATTGATGGACACGAACAAAGAAAGATGATGCCAATTCCCGCGGGAACAGTTGATGCACACATAGATCATCCAAAAGGAACACTTCAACCACAAACACATAAACACCTCAAACACCACATGCATGAAATGCATCAAATATATATGGTAAACGGCGAAGAAGATCTTCTTGCAGTTGAGGCGGTGTTTGCGCTTCCGTTGGGAAGCATGGTGTTTTTTGGAGATCCAAAAAGAAAGTGTATATTGTGTATATATATTGATGAATCAATCAAAAAAAGTATAAAAGAAATACTTACTTCTTCTGTTTTTGTGCAGCCAACATCACTTTTGAGCAAATGTATTCAATTTTTTCTGTTGTGAGTGCAGACGATGATGGCAGATAGAGCCCATTTTTGCACAACATATCAGAGACGGGAAATTTCCCAATATATGCTTCTTGAAAATAAATTGGTTGCATATGCATGGGAATAAAAAATGTGCGCGTCTCAATGCCAAACTCTCCAAGAAAATCGCGAAGTTCATCACGTGTCATGGGGAATTCATCGGTTAGCACGAGTCCAAACATCCAATACGTATTAAAAATTCCAGGAAGCTCAACTGGAAATTGAATGCCTTGTGTGTACGATAAAAGTTTCATGTACAACTGCGCATTTCTTCTGCGTGCGCCAATGAGCTCATCAATACGTTCAACTTGTGCGCATCCAAGTGCGGCTTGAAGATTTGTAAGGCGATAGTTGTACCCAAGATATTCATGCCAAAAATGAATTTCATCATCAAACGCGTGATTGTGTAGTTTATACATGAGCCGATGGAGTTCTGGATTATTTGTGACAACAATCCCACCCTCTCCAGTTGTAATAACCTTGTTGGCATACATGGAAAAGCATCCAACATCACCAATGGCGCCTATGCGATGCCCGTGATACAGCGCTCCATGTGCTTCTGCGGCATCTTCAACAACCCAAAGGTTATGTTTTTTTGCGATTGCCATAATCGCATCCATTTCGCACGGATGTCCATAAATATGGACAACAATGATGGCTTTTGTTTTTGGAGTAATACTTTCTTCAATCCTTTTTTCATCAATGTTCCATGTATCTGGTCTTGCGTCAATAAACACAGGCGTTGCACCTAAGTAGCGAATAACGTTTGCTGTAGCAATCATGGTAAATGTTGGGATGATAACCTCATCACCAGGACCAATACCAAGTGCAGCAAGCGCAAGATGAATAGCATGTGTCCCATTTGTGACGGAAACGGAGTACTTTGCGCCGCAATATTCTGCAAATCGTTGTTCAAAAAGATTGACGTATTTACCCATGGAAGAAACCCACCCCGTTTTAACGCAATCTTCAACATACTTGAGTTCATTTCCAGAAAGGTCTGGCCAACACACTTTTATAACCTCGCTTTTTTGAGAAAGAACAGGTTCATGGTTTGGAATGTGTTTAGAAATATATGCTTGAGCGGTTTTTGAAAGCCTTATTGGTTCTGCAATGTGTTTCGTCATATTTCCCTATTATGCCATACTACGCAAACGAAACACTTCTTTGGTATATGAAACAATCATGTTCAAAAATTTTGATTTACTCACACCACCCAAACGTTTTTTGTAATACGTTGGCACTTCAGTGATTTGAAGTTTTGTCTTGTGGGCAAACGCAACAAGTCGCAAATGATAATCTCCATACCCATAGTAGATACGATCAAGTCCTAAGTTGAGCAAGGTCTTTTTCCGTATCGCATAGTATCCACTTGTATTGTCCCAAATCGGCATTCCAAGTATGCGAAAAAATCCGTTGAACAAAAACGTTGGAAGCATGCGGATACCATCTGCCATTCCCCCACCTTTTTTAAAACGTGAAGCAACAACAAGGTCGCATGTCTGAAGTGTTTGAAGAAGAAATGGAAGCGTGTTTGGGTCGTGATTAAAGTCAGCATCCATACCGACAATAATGGAACCTTGAGACGCGAGAATGCCATCTTTAATAGAGCTTCCTAGTCCGCGATTTTTTTTACGCACAATGATGTGAAGATGTGGGAGCGATTTTTGAAGCTTGCGTACATATACAGCAGTATTGTCTGTACTGTTGTCATCCATCACAAGAATTTCATATGTTATGTGTGCATTATTTAAAACACGAGCTATTTCTTGCGTGAGCGGAGCAATGTTTGCTTCTTCGTTGTATGTGGGAAGAATGATTGAAACGCAATCCATAAAAACACTCCAAATCCTGCTAATGATATCAAATTTCCAGCTTTTTGTTCTTTTGGTTCGGTAAAATATGCGCGTACAACGTGTGTTCCGGGGTCAAGAGGACATTCCAAAAGACCGGAAGAATCGGCTGTATATTCAGTCGGAGGATTTGGTCCCGTGTATGGAGAAAGAATGCATGTTTTCCCTACTTCAACGCGTTGATTGTTTATCCAATATTTCCATCCAGGGAAGTGCATCACATTGAAACGAATACGAGATGAGCGTTGAACGTTTAATGTTGCCTGAATATCGTGTGAAAGATTTTTCGTATATATAATTTTTGTATTTCCTTCCAATACATCAATACGCGATTGCGTATCAAACGAATTCTGACTGAACCGAACCTTTGACGCATATTCTCCATACGCATCTCCTGTCCCATAATTTTCAATATAATGCTCAATGCCCCACGGCCAAATTTTATTGATGTGAATATGATTAATGTTTGAGCGTAGTGCAAATGCAACAAGAAAAACGACGAGTGCAGTTCGAAGTGATTGTGTGGTGGATATAACAACCCACGCACTAAGCACGCTTGTCGCAAATGCTAGGAATAATAAAATTCTCCATGGAAAATCTAAAATAAATTGAAGATGTAACGTGTTCCACACAGGAGTAGATATTTTTTGCATGACAAAAAAAGCGATGCATACGGTAAAAAATGTATAGACTACAATTCCTATGTTTTTTTGATGCTGCTTGAACAGCGCAACACAAAGAAAAATGAAAGTGATAATAAAGACCACGCTGTGTGGATATCCAACGTGATATGAAAGAAATTCATTTTCATTATTTGGAGTTGATCCTGCATACCCCCACGTCATTGCAGTAAGTGATTGACGAAGACTTGGAAAGTGATTTAACGGTGTAGAATTTGATGGATTGTAATGGGTAAACTTTGTAAGTGTTAATGTAGGAACAAGATTATATGCAGCGAACGCAAATGCGAGAAGAAAAGCAAAACACGTGCGAAGAACATGTTTCCATGATTTTTTTACAAATCCATGATATACGACTGAAAGTCCAAGAAAAAACGGAGCAAAAAATGCACTTGCCACGGGATGCGACAGGAACAATCCGGCAAACCCAAGTGCTGTAAGAAGAAATGATGATTGCATAATGCTGTAAAGAAGAATGGGAGGAAAAATAAAAGAAAACGATTCACCAAATGCCGCGCGTACATACAGGTCAACAAATCGATATGGCGCCCACATATACAACAGTGATCCCGTAAGTGCAGCAGATGCAGAAAACATTTTCTTTAAAGCAAAGAACATGAACACGCCGGAAAGTACAAAAGATAACCCCAATGTAAGTTTGAATGCATCAAAAAAAGAAAAACCGAGACGCACAAATCCGTCTGCAACAAAATACGGCAAATGATAGTTCAACATAAGAACCGGGCTTCCAATATTTCCAAAAAAATGCGATGCCCAGCGTGGAGGGAACTGTCCATCATTGAGTGCTTGATGAAACTCCATGAGTCGGGTGATGTGCGTTTCTCCGTCATGTGAAGTAAAAAGTCCGGGAATTGTTAAATCTTTTAGTGCGATCCATGAGGTAAAAAGGAGAAATAGAATCGCGTACAGTGTACGTGTGTGTGCATGTGCCAACGTCGTACATAATGAAAACAATCTTCTCATGCGCCTCATTGTATACTATTTTGTATGATTCAAGATATGTACGACGCTATATATGAAATTGTGGCAGAGATTCCCAAAGGGCGTGTATTAAGTTATGGGGATGTTGCAAAACTTGCCGGAATAAAAAATCCCCGTTGGGTTGGTCGCGCAATGCACGCAAACACCAATCCACAGGAAGTTCCATGCCATCGTGTGGTGCATGGTGATGGTACGCTTGCACCGCAGTATGCGTTTGGTGGCAAAAATGCGCAAAAACAACGCTTATTAGATGAGGGCGTTGAATTCATTGGTGAACGGGTTAATATGGCCACTTGCAGAGCGACGAAAAGTATGATGTAATCCGTCCGCTCAAATATGCATGAACAGCGTGCGCTGATCGTTGAGGACCACCCTCAAGTTACGTACACCGTTCGTCCACTTCTTACAGAGCTTGGACTGCTTGTTGATGCGGCAAAAAATCTCAAAATAGCTGAAGCAAAACTTGAAAAGAAAAAATACGATCTCATTATTCTTGATCGCACGCTTCCCGATGGTGATAGTTTTGATTTATTAAAACGTATTGAGGAAAGCACAACAGACACAAAGGTGCTCATTTTAAGCGCATCCTCTACTCCGGATCAGCGCGTACGAGGTCTCCAGCTTGGGGCAGACGATTATCTTGCGAAACCTTTTTATCCTCCAGAACTGCGCGCGCGGTGCATGCGACTCCTTATGCGATCAAAACGTATTCCTGTGATTAAAGTGAGAATATCAAAACATTTAGTGTACGATCCTATACAACAAGTATTGTGGTGGAAAAAGAAAAAAAGACGTTTTACGCATAGAGAGGCAGATCTTCTTCAGTTGTTTTTGAAACATTTAAGACGCACCATTAAAAATGAGTATCTCTTAGATCATATGTGGTCGATTGAAAAATCTCCAACATTAGCGGCGGTGCACGTTCGTGTTGCCAGACTGCGGAGTCATTTAAAAGGAATGCCACTAGAAATTCATTCGGTGTACGGGATAGGATATGTGATGAAATATGATAGCTAAATTATGTATTCCGATACTCTTTGGTGTATCGGGATATTTATTATGGATGTCGTGGTTGTGGTTTCCACTTGCGGTATGTCTCCAGGGTGTCGCGTTTTATCTTGGCGTAATCGATATTTGGCGAGAAACAAAACAACTTTGGATAACACATCATTGGATCATACCATGTGGGTTTGGTATTCTTTTTGCGTTGTATATCATTCCTGTTTTTCTTCCCGAAACAGGATTTGATGCGCTGTGGTATCACCTTCCTATAACTGAAGTGTATGTACACACACATCAAACACAATACATTCCAGAACTGTATCAATCTGCTATGCCAAGATTGGGGTCATACGTTTTTGTCCCCGCATACGTTTTGGGTGGAGTGATGGGTGTGAAACTTTTTGTTTATGGTATTGTGCTCATATGCATTTCTTGGGTGTATACGCTTAGTCGTTATTGGTTTCATGCTCCATATGCTGGTTTTTTTGCGTTATGTGTTGCAAGTTTTCATTTTTTTGGATGGCAATCGGGGTCTGCATATGTTGACCAACTACGGTTTTTGTTTGAAATAGGGGTGTTGTGGGTACTTATCAAACGCATGTACTCTCCTATTGTATTAACTGTTGCTGGGGTGTTATTCGGATTTGCGCTTGCAACAAAACTTATTACGCTTTTCTTTTTTCCTATCCTTATTGTATACGCACTTCTTTTGGGAGGATGGAAGCGGGTTATATTCATATGTGGAACTGCGTTTCTTGTTGTTTTCCCGTGGTATGTTCAGTCATTTCAGTGGACAGGAAATCCATTTTCCCCCCTCTTTCAATCTCTTGATGGAAAAGAACAGCTTGCGCTTGCAGGATTCTCTAACACATGGCAATGGCTTGTGATGCAAACAGTAAAACTTCCTGCTTTTCTCGTTTTATTAGCAACAAACCTTGAAAGTTACACAACACCACTTTTTGTGTTGGCGTATGCGACAGTTGTACGCAAAAAATATGTTTGGTCACCTCTTTTTATATACGTTGTACTCTGTTGCCTTTTTCTCTTATGGATTCCCCCATTTTCACTCCGATACGCACTTTCTGCTGTTGTGATATTGTTTTTTCTTTTGATGCGACAGTATATTGATGCATACATACAATCTCGCATAGCACTTGTTGTTTGTGTATGGATTGGAACATTAGGTATTCTTTTTCAGATTGGAGTACGCACAATGCTTGTTGTTCGTGTTATGCCGTTCTTTTTAGGTAAAATTTCTCAAGAAGAGTATCTTTCTCGACATATAACCCCCCTTTCTAATGGCCCATTTCGTCTGTGGTATGGTGGATACTGGAAATCATACTTGTATTCCAAATGATCGACTTGATTCTCACACCACTTTTCGTGTAGCGTAAAGATAGAGGAGATATATTTATGAAACCTGTTCACATTTCTTTAGCTATAGCGGTGTTTGCAATTGTTGTTTTACTTATGCTTGTTTCTCCAGCACAAGCGCTCACAATTGAGCTTCAAGAAAATGGAAAAGTATTGGTGTATCCAAATAAAGTGTTGGGAGAAACAGATGATCGTGTGGATGAAAATAAAGGACAAGAGATGCAAAAACCGGCGGAAGCTGTGCGCGTAGAGTCCTCAAAACCACAAACATTGGATAAAGAAATGATGAAAAAATTTGAGGAACAAAAGCAAGAAACAAATAAGAGGATGCAAAAGGAAAAAGAACAGGCAAGCCGTGTAAAGCGTGTGTTGGAGAATCCCAGGTCTTCTATTGAGTTGGAAATGCAAAAAGAAGGTGCATCTGCAGTATCGGTAAAAATGCGTGAGTTTGAAAAGTCAAAGCGTGAGGTTGAAGATATAAAACGCCTAGAAGAAGCAAAGAGAGAGCAAGAGAAAGATGCTTTGGAGATGGATCGTGAGCAAAAAAAGAAAGCGATGGAGTTCGTCAACAATGAGAAGAAAGAACAGTTGGACCAAAATGACGAACTTAAGGATGAGTTAGAGAACGAACAAAAAGGAGAAGATAAGAAAAAAGAGGTTGTTCGTCGAATCAAGCAAAAGTCAGAAGGCGAGCGGGAAATGAAAAGCATTGTGGAGGAAAAGGTTGAGGACATGCGCGTTATGATGGGACAAACGCAAGTGCGAAGTACCAATAAAGGGTTTGAGATTGAGCGTGGAGATGTCAAAGTAAAAACAAACCTCCCTGTTTCCATTGAAAAGGATGCGCAACAAATTTCGATTGTTACCCCGACAGGGCAAAAAATTGTGACTACACTTCCAGATGAAGCAAAAAATACTGTGGTAAGTTCTGGGCTTGCAAACGAAGTTATTGGTGAGATTGAGCTCAAACAAAAAGGGGATGATGTGGTGTTTCACATGAACACAACTGATGCTAAGCGCATGTTTGGGTTTTTACCTGTGAGCGTGAATCGTGAAGTTGAAGTATCTGCCACAACAGGTCAAATTACTGGAACAACCCAGTCATTTGGACAACGCCTGCTTGACTTCTTCTCGTTATAAACGGTAGAAAGGATATATATGGATTCCACACAAACTTCTGCTGTGCAGGACACATTATCTGCTTTGCAGGCACTTTTGGAACGTCAAGCACTTCGTGTTGATGAGTTGCGTAAGCAGCTTCGGATGGTGAGTGAGGGGATGAAATCAATTCTCGAGAATGATGTTGAGTTGACTGAGGCGGTGCAGGTCGCAGATCAGGCTACTAAAAAGCTCAAAGAGCGCAAAAAGAACCTCACACAATCTCCAGAGTTTCGCCAGCAACAAGCTAAATCTGGAGAGTTGAAGGATGAGTTGAAGGAGCTTGAAGAATCATTGAATACGCATTTGTTATCGTATTATCAGCAGACTGGTGTAAAAACATTTGATACAAGCGATGGTGAGCAGCGTGAATTTAGACTCATTGCAAAAGTTCTGCCCAAAAAAGGAGGAAGCAAGCATGAGTAAACAAAAAACTCCAAAGTATTTGGATGAAGCATTTGCGTTGGAATGTGAAGAATTACTTCGTGTGTTTTTGCAAAAGCACAAAGATTATGGAAAAGGAAACATTTTAGAGATTGGCGAGATGGGCATTGCGTTTCGGTTAGCAGAAAAAGTGAGTAGATTAAAGAATTTGTTGAGTAAAAATAATGGGCCGGTTAACGAATCGTTAGAGGATACTTGGACGGACATTGCGGTATATGCCATTATCGCCAAGTTGTATAGAAAGGGGCTCTTTCAGAAGTTGGAAGTGAAGTAATTATTCACTTTTCCCATGACACTTCTTATATTTCTTCCCACTCCCACATGGGCATGGATCGTTTCTTCCAATTTTGACAACTGCAACACCTGGTTTTATTACCTTTTGCGTGCCTTTTGCGTTTGCCATGGCTTGTGCAAGATCTGCAAGCGATCCTTTTGTTTTTATTGGAGCCTTTACAAAACCTTGTGTTTTTTGTGCCTGTGTCGTTAAAGATGGTCCAAACACATCCTCTTTTATTGTTACAACTTGATGTTGGGGTTGAGTAACGCGTGTTTGTGGTTGAATGCGATATATTTTATGCAACACCCCGTCATTGATGCGCGTCATTAAACTCTCAAACATTTGAAATGCTTCTTGTTTGTATGAAGCGAGTACGGTATTTTTGTCACCGCGAAGCCAAATGCCTTCACGCAAGTTGTCAATGTTGTCCAAATGATCCATCCATTGTTGATCAATAGTAGAAAGAACGACATATCGTTCCATTTCTCGCACCATGTCTTTTTCAAATTGCGCTTCTCGTTGAGCGTAAACATTATGGGCAACACGTGTTAAAAATGCAGCAATCTCATCTGCAGTCTTCAACGGTGTGATTTGTTTTTTGAGTTGCACAATGGATTGATCGTCAAATGGAATGTATCCGACAAATTCATTGACGATTGCAGAAACATAATCTGCGGTTTCCCCATCTTCTGGTGCGTGAAGATTGGCAACTCCAACAATGGCGTCATCAAGATTATGGAGGATATCTGTGCGGGTATCTTTTTCACCAAAGAGTGTTTTGCGACGCAGGACATAAATAATTTCGCGCTGCTTGTTCATCACATCGTCAAACTCAACTAGGCGTTTGCGCTGATCAAAGAAAAATCCTTCAACTTTCACTTGTGCTTGTTCAACGGCCTTACTAATCATGCCATGTTCGATAGGCTGTGTTTCATCAATGTTTAAAAACTCCATAAGTTTGCCAATTTGTTCGCCGCCAAACAAACGCATGATTTCATCTTCAAGTGAAAGGAAAAAACGAGATGATCCGGGATCTCCTTGACGGCCAGAGCGTCCGCGCAACTGATTGTCGATACGTCGCGATTCATGTCTTTCTGTACCCAACACATGCAAACCACCCAAGGAAACAACTTTTTCATGCTTCTTTTTCCACGATTCTAATGCTTTTTCATACTGCTTTTCATTTGAATAGTCTTTATGTTCAGGTTTTGCTCCACCAAGCACAATGTCAACACCTCGTCCTGCAATGTTTGTTGCAACGGTAATCGCATCAGGCTGTCCTGCGTTGGCGATAATAAAGGCCTCACGTTCGTGATTTTTTGCGTTCAACACCTGATGTTCTACGCCTTTTCGTGTGAGGTACTCAGAAATGATGTCATTGTGTTGAATAGAGCGTGTGCCAATAAGAATAGGGCGATGTTGTTTATGGAGTTCTTCTACTTCTTTCACAATTGCGCCATATTTTGCGCGCGTTGTTTTGTACACCACATCAGGGTAGTCTTGGCGTTGTACCGACATGTGTGTCGGGATTACCAACACATCCATGCCGTAAATCTTTTTAAACTCTTCTGTTTCGGTAGCGGCGGTTCCCGTCATACCAGCAATTTTTTTATACAAACGGAAGTAATTTTGCAAAGAAATGGTTGCAAGTGTGCGTGATTCTTGTTGGATTTGCACACCCTCTTTTGCCTCAATTGCCTGATGGAGTCCATCACTGTATCGGCGACCATACATTAAACGTCCGGTATGTTCATCAACAATAATAACTTCCCCATCTTTGACGATGTAATCTTTATCCCGATTGAATAATGTTTTTGCGCGGAGTGCTTGTTCAGCATGATGAATCGTGTCAAAACTTTCTTCGTATAAATTTTGTACTCCAAGTTTTTTTTCAATACGTTTTACGCCTAAATCGGTGAGTGTGGCAGTTTTCATTTTTTCATCAACAGTGTAGTCGCTGTCTTTGGCGAGCGTTTCTACAATTTTTGCAAAGTCGTAGTATTTTTTGGTTGGTTCAGAATCAGGCGCACTAATAATAAGAGGTGTGCGGGCTTCATCAATAAGAATGGAATCAGCCTCATCAACAATGGCATACGCATGGCCTCGTTGTACAATGTCGGATTGACGTTGCACCATGTTGTCGCGAAGATAATCAAATCCGAACTCATTATTTGTGCCGTAGGTGATGTCAGCGGCATAGGCCTCTTGACGTGAAACTTGACGGAAATGTTCAAGACGATCATCACCGCGATCTTCTCCCGAAAAATCTGGGTCATACAAGAATGCTTTGTCGTGAATAATAACGCCAACAGAAACACCCAGTGCATGGAACACTGGACCCATCCAACCGGCTCCAAGTTGTGCGAGGTAATCGTTCACCGTGACCAAATGCACACCCTCCTCTGCAAGCGAGTTGATGTAGAGCGCAAGCGTTGCAGAGAGGGTTTTACCCTCACCCGTTTTTTGCTCGGCTACTTTCCCGTCATGGAACGCCATACCTGCCATAAGTTGAACATCGTAATGGCGAAGCCCCAAAGTGCGGCGCGCGGCCTCACGTACCACAGCAAACGCTTCCGGCAAGATGTCATCTGAGGTTTTCCCGTCCGCTAGTAGTTTTTTAAACTCAGCTGTTTTTGCTTTCAGTTTTGCGTCAGAAAGTTTTTTGATCGATGGTTCAAGTGCGTCAATGTTGGCAACAACTTCACTGTATCGATTGATAGTTTTGCCGTTCTCGTCAAAGAGTTTGGTAAAGAATGAAAGCATACGAGGTATTCTAGCATGAAAATATCGAGTACACGATCATCTATGAAATGAAAGTGATAGCATCTTGAAGTGAGGATGTATCTCCAGGTTGCATGCCTTCTAGAATCATTTGCATTTGATTTGTAGTCACTAGTTTACAAGGAATATTTGATTTTTTGAACATCGCAATGATGTGTTTCATTTCATTACCAACCGAACCATCGTTTACAAGAATAATGACATTGTTTTGAAATCGATTTTGAAGATATGAAATTTGTTCAGTTTCAGTTTGTCGAAAAATTAATTTATATAGTCCACTTACTCCCCCATCAATAAAATATGAGTTAAGAGTCATTTCCGCAGCATGAACGCTTCGTTTTTCTCCCTTTATGCATCCAAACACAATTTCTTTATCTGATGTAAATGGCATAATTCCTTTATCTATACGAAACTTTTTATATATGAATACCCAGTTTTCCTAATTGATCTGTTCTTAATTGTTCTTTTGTAATACCCAATGGGCACGACCCATGAGTGAGAAGAAAACAGTCGGTTGTGCAGTTATGTTGTGCGAGTTTCACAAGACACTCAATAGAGCGTGGTGCAAAACTCCTTTTGAGTTGATTTGACAACAAAAAACGCAGCTGACATGCTGAAAGTGTTGTAGCAACAATACTTTAAGCTCTCCAAAGGAGGTCAACTGCGTATGAATCTT
>Ga0172368_10001287_pt1 | contig 34783 bp, 26 predicted proteins | sample Lak11m_FD_114540 | JGI IMG/M metagenome (GOLD analysis project Ga0172368, IMG submission 114540) | Freshwater microbial communities from Kabuno Bay, South-Kivu, Congo - kab_022012_11m | ecosystem: Environmental > Aquatic > Freshwater > Lake | place: Democratic Republic of the Congo: South-Kivu... | reverse complement strand
TATCAGCCTGAGAAAATATTGGTCTAACATGGGATCCAGCAATCCCCTAGGTATAACGGGGACACGTAAAGGCTTCATCCCGAGCCTTATAGAAGCGCTTGGCGAGATACTGCCTCACACCACCTTCAAGGACTGTCAGGCTAACAACATACGATACGCGGCTCATCTCATGGCTTTTTGGGGCATGCTTGGTCTGCTAGTCACAACTGCCATTGTAGCCTTTAACATCGATATCTTGCATTTAGCCCCGCCGTCTCAAAATGGTCCAGGGACTATTCCAATAAAACTCCTCGGGAATGTCAGCGCCATCGCCTTTGTATTGGGCCTGGCTATCATGCTTGTTAGGCGGTTGACCGTACCCGACCAGGCAGGCGGCAGTTCGTACTTTGATTGGTTCTTTTTATTGATTATTTGCGGCACTGGAGCGACAGGCGTGTTGACAGAGTTGTTGCGATATGGAGGTTCACCTGCCGGGGCCTATATCCTATACACCATTCATCTCATGTTCGTTCTTGCCCTATTTATCTACCTCCCATTCTCGAAATTCGCGCACCTTGGTTATCGAACAATAGCAATTACGTGGTCAAAGGCTACTGGTCGAAACGTCAAATTATCTGTTAAGCCAAAATTCGTTCCTGCCCCTAGTGTCGAGCCCGCGGTGGAAGAGGCCCAAAGTTAGACACAAGACTAGACAGATTTATAGATAGCGAAACGGAAAAGGGCATTCATAGATGAATGCCCTTTCGTTTTCACCGTGCTTGCCAAAGCCAAAAACGCAGCAGTTATAGTGTTTCTCTAAAGTTCTGTCCGAATTAGAGACGGTTTTTGCGAAGTCTTTTATGACGTTAAGGGCACCTTGAAGGTGTTGGCGCTCCTTGGAATTGGCGCTTCAGACCATGCCATATCATTCCCGCCGTCATCGGGCATCCAGCAGTCCTGGACACGTTTTCTCGGGAATGACAAATGAACTCATGCAAGCATTTCGCATCCACTTTGGGAGATCGCTATAATACGAAGTGCGGGTAGGCTTTCCAATTCGTGATTACTTTCAGCAACGGCTGCATTCGCCTTAATGGGACCAGCCCAACGCATCTTCACTGAATGCCCGGTGAGGGATATTTCAAGGCATTCAGGATGACACGACCGACTATGACCCGACAATGCATACCGATATGGTGGCGCCGCCAGGAGTTCCGCCGAGATTGTGAGCAAGACCTAGCTCTGGGTTTTTTATTTGGCGGGGCCCCGCTTTACCTTGGATCTGCCTATAGAGTTCATATATCATCCGTAAACCTGTGGCGCCGATGGGATGACCAAAGCATTTCAACCCGCCGTCCATGTTCACGGGCAGAGCCCCGTTGAGTTCGAAGGTCCCTGCCTCGATATCTTCCCTGCATTTGCCCCTCTCCGAAAACTGGAGGTCTTCGTATATGATCGCCTCAGTGATAGAGAAGCAATCATGGACCTCGGCCATGCTGACTTCAGATCGCGGATTTTTGATGCCTGCCTGCTCATAGGCCTCTTGGGCGGCGCGGAAGGTCTCTTTTACAGAAGTCCAGTCATGCTTTGGGTTCATATAGCCCTCTGATGGGCCCACAGCGATTTGCACGGCCTTGACGAATACGGGGTCCGACCTGAAGCTTTTTGCCAGGTCTTTCCGCACAAGTATGGCAGCGGCCGCTCCATCGCTCACTCCGCAGCAATCAAACAGTCCCAAAGGCCACGCAATAATGGGTGCCTTGAGTACCTGTTCCACAGTGATTTCCCTCCGAAAATGGGCCTTTGGCGACATCGTCCCATTATGGTGATTTTTGACCATAATTTTTGCAAGCATCGCCCTGCCTTCTTCAGGAGTCAATCCGTACTTGTTGAAATAGCTTGTGGCCATCATGGCAAAATGGCCTGGGGCAGTAAAATTGCGGCTTCGAAACGTGTTTGGCGCCGTGGAGACCAAGCCCATGGCTATGTCATCCGTAGGCAACCCGCTGTAACCCGAATCCTTGAGTTTTTCAGCACCGACGGCCAACACGATGTCGTATGCGCCAGATGCCACAGCGTAGGCCGCATTGCGGAAGGCGTCAGAAGCTGTGGCGCACATGTTTTCCAGCCGGGTCACGGGCTTGTAATCAAGTTTGAGGGTTGTGGCGAGGGGTTGACTGGGGGCCGGAATGTTAGACCAGTACGACCCCATCCAAACGGCTTGAATATCAGCAGGATTAATGCCTGCATCCTCGTACGCCTCATAGACTGCCTCGACAACTAGGTCATCGAAACTCTTGTCCCAATTTTCGCCGAATTTAGTACAACCCATGCCGACTATTGCTACTTTATCTTTTATTGTTTCCATTGTCTTGGTTGACCTCCGATAAATCTATGCAACAATGACTGAGGACGTTTACCTCACAGGCCGCGACTTCCACCAATAGACCTGAACACCCTCTGTAGAGCGAAACTTGCGAAATGTCATTTCCACGGGCATTCCAATAGATACTATTGCGGCATCTCGATCTGTTACATCTAGCATCATCCTCCCGCCCCCCTCAAAATCCACGGCAGCGAGAGTGGTTGGTGGATCAAGGGATACGGCGAGGTTGTCATGGGAAAAGGTGGTTACTCTGCCATGTTTGTCTGCGAAGGGATGCAAGTCGTAATCATCTTTTGTGCGGCATTCCATGCAAATTCTCTGTATGGGGTACTGGACCGTCCCACAGTTTCTGCATTTTGAACCGTACAAGGCTAATCCAGACAGCCGATCTCGGTACAACGCAGCAGCAGATGCCGGTTCAGTCTTTGGCCTCATCGGAGGCTCAGGATGTACGAGTTCCCTCCAACGAAGGTATCTCTGATACGTTGTATAACCCTTAGCATTCAGCATTCGGAGCACAGTCTGTTTCTGTTTGTATTCTTCTATTGCCTGGGTGACCGTCAGAACCATGACGTCGCAGCCATCCCCGTAGTTGACCCACAAAAGGCGGTCCCCGGGTTTGCTTTGATCTAAAGCTGCGGCCAATAGGGCCAGAGCATGGGCTGAACCAAGATTTCCGAGAGCTCCCCATAATGGATCAGACGCCTGGGTCTTGGGGTCGAACCCTGCCAGTTTTGCTGCTGTGACCAAGTACGTGGGATTAGGGGCCGCAAAGACAGCCCTTGCAAAGTCCTCAGGTTTGAGACCGAATGCTGCCAATGCATGCTTCACCGCAGTAGGCACAACTCGGGTGTAACCGACTTCTCTTACAAACCTGTCCTCCCAAGACCTGACAAACCTTTCACTTGCCGGCCTGTAAACATCATACAGTTCGTTATATATGCCGTAAGATTCATCAATTGTGGCCAACACCTCACCATCGCCAATCAATAATGCTGCTGCGCCATCACCAAATTCCACCTCGCGAGAACCATTCGGCATGCCAAGTCTCATATCCGACGCACATACCAGGACCTTGCTAGCAGATCCAGCCTTAACGCAGTTCATCGCCAAACCTACGGCGCTAGTTCCCGAGCGCAGTGTACCGCTCACGTCCAGCGTCATGGTGTTTCCTGGAAGATCGAAGACCGTGGCCGCTAGGGCCGCATTCTGTTTTTCAGCATATGGCATGGTGGTAGAACCCAGAAACAGCCCATCAATTTCTTTTGGATTCATACCTTTGATACAGGCCCGACTGGCTTCAACTGCCATAGTCAAAGGGTCCTCGTCGAAATTGGCAACCGCCTTCTCCCCTGGAACCTGATAGCTGGCCCAGAATAAGCCAGCATCCGCCCGTTTGAGACGGTAGTACGGGAAATAAACTCCATAGGATTTTATACCTGGCATGCGTCCTCCAAAATATTACGATGTTTATTCAGTATGTGGTGTTTCTTGATTCACATACAATTTATATATAGGATCGTTTTCCTTCAGTTCTCGACGCATTACTTTACCGACAAGCGTCTTTGGAATCTCGTTTATGAATTCTACGTACTTGGGTACCTTGTATCTAGCCATGTTGCCGCCGCACCATGCGAGCAACTCGCCCTCAGTGATTTTTCCCTTGTATTTGTCAGTGAGAACCACCCAGGCCTTAATAGCTTCGCCCGTCTCCTCGTCCGGAAGGCCTGCTACGGCCACTTCATGCACGCATTCGTGCATGCCCATAAGTTGTTCTATCTCTGTAGGAAAAACAGAATTCCCTTTTACCTTGATGAGTTGCTTTTTCCTGTCATTTAGAATCACTCTGCCATGTTCATCCATGTAACCGATATCGCCCGTATAGAGCCATCTCTTGCCATCAATCTTCCTCACGGCTGCCGCGGTTTCTGCGGGATTGTTCAGGTAACCCTGCATAACGGTGGGCCCGGTAACCACTAGCTCTCCGCTTTCTCCGGGAAGCAGCTCTCGATCTCCAGTCTCCATGTCCATGATTTTCCATTCGATTCCTGGCAGAGGTAGTCCTATGGTACCTGTGGTCTGAATGGCCCCGAGGGCGCCGCCAGAAACCACTGGGGACGCCTCAGAAAGACCATAGCCCTCCACAAGCATGGCGCCCGTGGCTTTTTCGAAACGCTCCTTGACGTTCCTGTGCAGAGGGCCGGCGCCTGAAATGCAACCCCTGAGTTTCCGTGTCACCGGATATTTTGAGATATTTGGGAAATCGGCTATCCTTTGAAAAAGCACTTCCGCACCCGGGTAGTAGGTTTGATTATCTGGGGCAAAATCAATTATAGCCTTCAACAGTTCTTCTGTTTCTGGCGGCCTAGGAAACAACATCATGCACATCCCGCTGTGTATGGCTGTGTTCATAACAGCCGTCATCCCGAAGGAGTGAAAGAGCGGCAATATACCCATCATAAATGCTCCGGGTTCTTTCATCCAAACCCATAGACTCACCTGAATGGCATTTGAGACGCAATTGAAATGAGATAAAACTGCGGCCTTAGGTATGCCTGTGGTCCCGCCGGTCATGATGTAAGTTGCTGTGTCTGACGGGTCCACGTCATGCTTCAAGTCTATACGAGGTTTTTTCAGGAGGTCCAGAAACCTAATGGAGTTGGAAGGGGTAGGTCCGGTAGGGATTTTTTTCAGCTTCTTCCCAAGCCATTTCTTTATCGCCGAGATCTTCAACAAATCTGCAATGTTTGTGGAAATAAATGTATCAATGGTGTATTCGTGTTCAATCGGGGCTATTAGCGTATCATGAAGGGCGTCAAGAATTATAAGGATCTTTGCCTGCGTTAATCTTAGTTCGTGCAGGACTTCTCCCGGCTTGTAAGTGGGGTTGACTCCCGTCACAATAGCTCCAATTTTGGCGCATGCGTAATAGGCTATTACGTACTGAAAACAACTAGGCAAAGCGATTGCAACCACATTGCCCTTTCGGACACCCATCTTATTGAGACCGGCAGCAAAACGATCAACGTGATCTAGAAGTTCACGGTAGGTCATAAACGAGTTCAGGAACCAGATGGCATTTTGGCCCGAATACTCTTTCTCCGCCTCAACAAGCATTTGGTACAGTGTCATCTTGGGAAAGTCGCAATTCTTAGGCACTTCTGGGGGCCAGCCGGCTTCTGGCTGCAACCACGGTTTTGACTCATCCACGTGATACAAGTCTCTCTCTTTCATTGCTTCTCCTCATTCCCTTGGGTAACCCCCAGGGCTGAAAACATCCTGCCATAGCCATTTCAACAGTAATCACATATTGCCTCGCTTCGCTCGCAATATAACCTAGATGGTCCTCACGTGATTTCGAGTAGCAGAAGGCAACAAGGCAATCTCAGCTCACATCAATCCCGCAGGGAACCCACGCCCAATTCGCCCTTACTCTTGAGAACCGATAAATAGACTTGGGACCAACTTCGAGACTCCTCACGAGTCCTCATAAGAAAATGACCTGACTCGCCCCTTCTTTGCGTTTCAATACTTCTACCACCTGTTGCCTTTCGGCGAGATCAGTGATGGGCGTAACTTCGGACAAGGAGTTTCCGTGTTCGTCAACGGCAAACTTAAACCGGACCACAGATCCGGCGACAAGACAGTATCGACATCCCCAGAAACCACAGCAAGACGAGTCCACTACAGCGTTGCCCACGGCGTAGAGTATCCAACGGCCCTCTGTTTCCAAAAAGGCTTCCTTATCAAACTCGTATCGCGCTCCAATGGATCTGACTTCCTTGGCGATCTCATGAACATAAATGGCTGTCATCTTATCCATTGGGTACACCGGTCATGGAGGCTCCCCACAGCTCTCACAGAACTGCAAACTGAAGAATATGGCTGCTTTGGGAAGCATTCACACGAGATAAATTACTTATTGCCGTCAGCCAACACACACCACGGCATCGCTCAGGACACCATCCGTTCTCGACCCTCCCAGTACTTCGCTCTGATAGCCTTCTTGTCCAACTTGCCCAAATTGGTAAGGGGGATTTCATCCCAGAATTCCACCGTCTTGGGCGCTAAAAGGCTCCCCTTCCGTTCTTTTACGAACTTGATCATTTCCTCTTCAGTGGCCGTCATACCCTGATGAAGCACCACAATGGCTTTGACTTCCTCTCCCCATTTCTCATGCGGTACCCCAACTACGGCAGCCCCTTTCACTGCTGGGTGTTCAAATAGCACATCTTCGATTTCCCTAGGAAAGATGTTAAAGCCACCGCTGATGATCATATCTTTTTTGCGATCCACGATGTAGAGAAAACCCTCTTCGTCCTGTTTGGCGATGTCGCCAGTATGAAGCCAACCATCAACAATTGTCTCGGCGGTAGCTTTGGGATTCTTGAAATAGCCGTGCATCATGTTTGCGCATCTAACGATCACTTCTCCCGATTGCCCTGTTGCCATCGGATTACCTTTATCATCTACGATCCTTACCTCTGCGTGAAATGTCGGCCTTCCTGCTGAACTGAAAATCATTTTTTCCCTATCAGGATCGCTGACGACATGTTCTTCACGGGAGAGGGCGCTAATGCACATGGGAGCTTCGGTTTGTCCAAAGAGCTGGGTCATGATCGGTCCGAAGGTGCTAATGGCTTGTTTTAACCTCTCTGGAGCTATAGCAGAGGCGCCGTAGATGATGTTTCGCAAGCTGCTGATCTCGTATTTCTTTAGGTCTGGGTAGTCGAGCAGGATATAGATCATGGTTGGAACGAGGAACGTCGCCGTTATCTTTTCCCTTTCTATTGCCTCCAAGAGGAGTTTAGGGTCAAAATGATCAAGGATGACGCATTTCCCTTTCCTCAGAAGCACAGGTAACATGAGGCACCCGCCCGCGTGGGTTAGAGGTGTGACATACGCAAAGGTTTCTTCCCATCCAAAACCGAATTCCAACATCTCAATCAAGATGGTGTAAACCCATGCCCTGTGCGAAAGCATTACACCTTTGGGCTTGCCGGTTGTACCACCCGTATAATAGATGCCGACAAGATCCTCCGTCTCTATTGATACGGGTTTGGGGTCCTCTTGACATTCTTGCATAAGGGTTTGCAGGTGGAGATGACCTTTAGGCACAGACTTGGGGTTTGTCCCGATGCAGATGAAATACTTTACGGATTTGAGATACGGAATCATGTCCAGCACCCTCGATGTCATGCGCTCGTGGTAAATCAGGGCAACGCATTCTGCCTGGTTCATCATGTAAATGTGATCGTTAGAACTCAACAAGACTGCTAAAGGAACTCTTATGCATCCTGCTTTTGCCAGCGCGTATTCACAGAATATGTATTCCGGACAATTGGCCATGAGAAATGCAACGGTGTTGCCCTTTTTTAGGCCGAGTTCTTGCAAAACGCTCACAATGCGCGACGCATTCTGGCCCATTTCTTTGTAAGTGTATCTCTGAGTTCCCGCGACGATAGCGTTTCTCTCCCCGTAAAACTGAACACATCGATCATAAAGATCGCCTATGGTAAGGCTTATCATGGATACGCCCCTTTCTAAGGAATCAATTGTTACAGTTGATCAAACTGCTTGGAGAATCGTCACGCCGCATGCGAATTCCTCCGTCGAGACGACCCCTCCGCCATTCTCGATAAGGCCCATTTTTGCGCCTTGCACTTGCCTCTTATCAGCCTCGTCCCGCAGCTGGATCACGATTTCGTTCATCATGGACAAGCCCGTAGCCCCCACAGGATGGCCTTTGGAAACCAAGCCGCCGGAAGTATTGACAGGTAGGGAGCCTCCAAGTCGTGTGGCGCCTGACTCTATGAACTTTCCGCCTTGCCCAACAGGGCAGAAGCCCATCATCTCAACCTGATATATTTCGCAAAAAGCCGTGGCGTCATGAAGTTCGGCCACATCAACCTCAGCAGGATTTATGTCAGCCATTCGGTAAGCCCTGTCGGCAGCACACTTGCTGAGACTTGGCTCTGAAATGTTCCTATGTTTTCCCGACACCAATATATTTGCTGCTACCTTAACTGCCCGTCTTCTTGTTTCCGGAGGCAGGTCCTTGTAATAATCAGCCGAACAGAGTATTGCGGCGGCCGCGCCATCTCCGATTGGAGCGCACATAGACCTAGTCAAGGGATAGCTCACCATATAATCTGAAAGGACCTTGTCCACAGGTACTTCGAATTGATATTGGGCTAATGGATTTAGCGAACCATGGTAATGGTTTTTGGAGGCGGCAATTGCAATTTGCCCTTGAGTAGTCCCCCATTTCCACATATGCCAGCATGCTTGCATAGCATAAGTGTCCATGAATATTGTGTGGTCTGTTCCGAGAACAAAATCGCGTCCACATTCGATCGCGACTTGGTTATATTCTTTCACCAGGCGATCCTTATTTTTCCTGTCGATGCCGTGTTCGTAGGCTGAAATCGCGAGTGACACGTCTTCGTGGTAGAATTTGTCAGCTCCGATAGCGAGCGACACGTCGCATTGTCCGCTCAATATGTCCTTCCAAGCCCCATGGAATGCCATGGACGCACTAGCGCATGCGCCCTCGACGTTGATAATCGGCGTTCGTTCAGGCAAGAGGCCTTCCTCAATGATGGGATCCATGCATACGTGGCCTCTAATTAAGTCCTGACCCCAAAGGATGCCCATGGAGCAATTCGAGAACCAGACAAATTGGATGTCCTTTCCGCTTTGCATTCCCGCGTCCCGTAAAACGCCGAGAAAAGCCTCACGGGTTAGATCCCCAAGAGTTTTCTCAGGCCAGCGTTTGAAACGGGTACTGAATGAACCAATAACGTAAACATCATCAGGTTTCTTCATGGCAGCATACCACTCCCTACAAACATTATTCGAGTCGTTGCGGCGGGTCCCGGTCATATCCGCATGTGGAACATCATGGTGTAGTCAAACACCATCACGGATTCTTGGCGCTGATTCTTGACGGTGTAGCGCCAAACTTGGATGCCTTTTTCAGGCTTACGGGTAGCCGTCTTCTCAATGACCTCGACAAGCACAGTGATCGTATCTCCAATCTTTACCGGAGCCAGCATCTTCATGTTGTTTGCTCCCAACCAAGCCACGGCTGCATCTCCAGCAAAACCGGCGCTGCTGACTAATCCCACAGCCAGGGCGAACACCAAAGGACCGTGCACCAGCCTTTCTCCGAATTCGGTCCGGGCCGCATACTCCTTGTCAACGTGCAGGGGATAGAAATCCATTGTTAGTCCTGCCCAGTTGACGACGTGCGTTTCGGTGATTGTTATGGAAGCCGTGGTATATACATCACCAAGTTGAAAATCATCTCCGTACTTGCTGTGTTCCATTGTCATGCGTATTCTCTATCCTTGCAAAAGTTTCTATGAGGCTGAGCTCTCATATGGGTTTGAATTTTGGCAATGTGAATTCTTCGTTGAGTTTTTCAAATGTGACGGTCACAGGCATGTCGCACTTTAGCGTGGTGGAATCCCAATCGACTATGTTGGAGAGCATTTGCACGCCCTCTTCAAGCCTTACAATGGCAACGACATAGGGAACGTCCTGCAAAAAAGCGGAAGGCGCATTAGTCTCGACAACGGTGAACGAGTAAACAACGCCCCGACCGGAACTCTCGACCCATTCTAAATTCGAGGAAAAGCACTCTGGACAACACATCCGTGGGTAGAAAACGTACTTACCGCAGTCGCTGCATCTTTGTAGCAATAACTTGTGTTCGCGTGCTCCGTCCCAAAATGGACGCGCCCATTCGTTGACAACGGGCAGTGGTTTTGTTGGGTTTACCATGACTAGACCTCCCTCCCTCAAAATATTTCAGTTCCTAGTATTGAGACATGAGCATCCATGTAGGTCCCGCCGGTCCCGGTTTCTAAAGCAAACCGTGCACCAGGAACCTGCCTTTCGCCTGCCTTACCCATTAGTTGTCGCGCTGCCTCGACCAGGAGTGCTACGCCTCCACCTGCCCCTGTGTGCCCCTGAGAGAGCATTCCCCCGTTCGTAGTGGTCGGGATCTTGCCTCCAGGCCATGTGTCTCCACTGAGATGCATGGCCCCCGCCTCGCCCCGTTTGCAAAACCCAACCTCTTCAAAGGCTATGATCTGAAAAATAGGGTAGGAATCATATATTTCGGCTACGTCTATATCCTGCGGGGTAAGCCCCGCCTCTGTGAAGGCATCCTTAGCGGCCCCTCGCCATCCGTATCTCGTGACATCCGGCTCCTGAGAAAATACATAATGAGTCACTCTAGACCCCTCGCCGAGGAAGTACACCGGTTTCTCGCAAAGATCTCTTGCTCGATCAGCCGCGCTAAGGATAAGAGCCGAGCCTCCATCAAAAAGCATATTCGACTCCTTGGCGCGAAGAGGAGTAGATAGCACTTTAGATGAGAGAACCTCATCAATGGTCAAAGGCTTTCTGAAGTATGCATTGGGGTTTAGTTCGGCCCATCTTCGGTTCGATACGCATACCGCTGCCAGTTGTTCGTCAGTACATCCTGTTTCATGCTGATAGCGCGTTGTGGCCAGCGCGGCAATGGAAGAATAATGCTGGCCATAGGGGACTTCCCATTCCGGAGAAATCCCTGCAGTGGAAAACAAATCGATGCCACCCTGTGCGGTAACTCCAGTTCCTAATCGATCTGCGTGGACGCAAAGGACGCAGGTTGCTACACCCGCCGCTATGAGACTGCCTCCGAGTTTTATAAAACAGCTCCCACTTGATCCACCGGAGAATATCTGGCAATTGGTTCGCGCATTCTTCAGCCCCAACTCTTCGATAACTCTGCAGGTGACCAACTCGGTATTGAAGGCCGGATTGTAAAGAGAGGCCGTGGGCATTACGAAGTCGATGTCTTCTTTCCTTATGCCAGCATCCTCAATAGCTCTTCTAGCTGATTCTATCGCATGGTATATCGCTGCCTTTTCAGGAAACCTACCCGTGGGAACTTCCCCTGTACCTATTATGGCGAATTTACCCCTTAAATTGCTCATTGGCTTCTCCCATTGACTGAATGTGGTCGTCCATGAGACCGCTCGGCCAGTTACAGTCCTAGCTGCTTACCGATGATATTCTTCTGTATTTCCGTTGTACCCCCTCCGATTGAGAGGATAAGGACATCACGGAGAAAACGCTGGGCGTCGTATTCCATCGTGTAGCCATAGCCGCCCAATATTTGGACTCCATAAAGACAAATTTTCTTTGCTGTTTCGGCGCAGAAATACTTGGCCATGGACGTTTCTTTTACGCATTCCATGTGCTGTGTTTCTCTCCATGCCGCGTAATATGCCAGTTGCCGTGCTGCTTCCAACTCAGTGGCCATTTCTACCAGTCTGTGCTCGATAACCTGAAATTTCCCTATGGGTTGACCAAACTGCTCTCGCTGTTTGGCGTAATTCAGAGCATACTCAAAGGCTGCCTGCCCAATGCCCAGAGCGCAAGCCGAGAGTACCAGACGCTCTGAGTTGAGCAGCCTCATCATCTGATACCAACCCTGGTTCAAACATTCCTCACCCCCGAGAATATCTTTGGGAAGCACTTTCACGTCGTCATAATAAACTTCACAGGTGTTTGATCCTTTATGCCCCAGATTTCTGATAGGCTTGGCTGAATAGCCTTTGGATTTGCTGTCCACCAAAAATGCAGTAATGCCTTTGGTGCGGGATTCCGCTGTTCGTGTATTGGTAACAATGATGTCGCTGACCCCTGCGCCCGTAATAAACATTTTGCTGCCGTTGATGACCCAGTAACCGTCTTTGTACACTGCACGGGTCCTTATGTTAGAAGCATCCGAACCTGCATTGGGTTCAGTAAGCGCGAAAGCAAACTTCAGTTCCCCATTCACAAGCCTCGGCAAATACTGTCTCTTTTGCTCTTCATTTCCGTTAGTTTTGATAATGGAATTTCCGTACAGGATAATGTTTCCAGCAGCCCAGGCTAAGACCGGCATTTTTTTCGCGATCTCCTCAAAAAAGATCATCTCGTCGATAACATCTGCGCCTTGTCCGCCGTATTCCTCAGGGACATTGATCCCCATGAAGCCGAGATTGCAGAGTTTTTGGAGCAATTCATGGGGAAAGCGGTCGTTTTCGTCTATTTCCCGGGCGACTTCGCTAGTGATCTCTTTTTCTACAAATCTCCGAACCGTGTCTCGGAGCATCATTTGCTCTTCGGTGAACGAAAAATCCATAAAAGCCTCCTTGCCTAGGCGACTTAGGCCGTGCTAGGTATATGAATAAGACGGCGCTTCATCGAATGGTACGGCCCAACGATGCGCATACCTCCGAATATTCCTTAACCATGGCAGCAATTACAGAGGCGGCGGGACATATTGAGTCTGTCTGAGCCACACTCTTGCCCGCGCTCCATAACTCCAACCATTTCTTCGAACCGATTTCCGGTCGCTTTTCAAATTTTTCTATACTCTTGGCCAACCAGTTTGCTCGGTTGCCCGTAATTCTATCTGTGCAAACAATGTCATCAGGGCCGGCCGATACCACCGCTTCCTTGTATGCATGGGATGCCCGAGACTCGTGGGTTGCTATTAACCGTGTTCCTACAACTGTAGCGGACGCCCCAAGAGCAATAGCAGCGGCCATCTGCGCCCCAGTGCTGACGCCGCCGGCCGCTACAACGGGTATTCCAAGACGCGCTTTCAAATAAGGTACGAGAACGATGGTGGGGGCTGTACCAGCGTGACCGCCGGCGTCCGACGCGACAGCCACCACCCCGTCCACCCCTTTGTCCTGGGCCTTCACACCGTGTTCGAGTGAGATAACGTCCGCGAAAACTTTTCCGCCGTTACGGTGAACATCGTCTAGGATCAGGCGAGGATCACCCAGTGACGTGAGAAAAAACATTACGCCTGCATCTAGGCATAGCTTGAGCTGTTCCTGCCACTCAAACTTTCCAGAAAGATGGATGTTTACTCCTATAGGGTTCTCCGTCTGCTGTCTTATGCGTTTCAGCGAGGCGGCAAGCTCTTCCACCGAGCGGAAGTTTGGAAGTGGAAATGTTCCCAAACCGCCCGCTTGTGACACGGCTACCACAAGTTCCTCGTAAGATATAAGGAACATAGGAGCCCCGATAATCGGGTATCGGATCCCGATCATCTTCGTAAACGCTGTGCATATCTTGTTCATCTGAGAAGTCTCTTGACCGGGACTATCGCTAGCCTCGCGATAGTCCCCGCCGGTCTTCCTGACTATTACTGCTGTGGAGTCTTTGGCTCTTTTATCGGATCAACGACGACAAACTTCTTGTCCTTGGCATTTGCAGCAAGAATAAGGCTCGAAAAGCTACTTACATGGCGTTTGGGCCCAAAGGTGATGTTCGGGCACATCCCCCCCATATCGAAGTTGTTGATACTCTCCAGACCCTTTACAAATGAATCCGGGGTCAAGTCTCTTCCCGCGTTTCGGAGCCCTTCTACAGTTGCCGCCATGTATCCCCAAGCTGCAAGATATAAGTAATCTTGATATTTAGGGTTCCCGAGCGCCTTTTCAAAATTTCCGTATTTCTTGTTTATTTCTTTGGCCAGCTTGGTGCCCGGGACGTCCGTAGTCACAGGTACATAGGGGGTGACGAGGAGATACCCTTCCGCATTGTCCCCCACAAGATCGAAAAGCTGAGGCACTCCTGTAGTATTGTTTGAGATCAGCCCTACGTCCCATCCCATTTTAACTTTTTCTTTTATCACGGCGGCAGATTGAGGCAGATAAGTCCAAAGAATTATGTAGTCAACTTTAGCCTCCTTCATAGCGCTCATGTGGGGCGAGAAATCCACCGTACCCATCTTGTAAGGCGCCTCTTTCACTATCTCACTCTTCATGAATTTAGCCGCCGCCTTAGCCCCCTCGAGCCCCTCTTTGCCGAAACCGTCGTCCTGGTAAATCATCCCAATGCGCGCCTTGGGATTTTTTGCCAACACGTATTCCACGGCTCGGCACGCCATGCTGTATTGCACAGTATGGGGAACAAAAACCCATTTGTTACCCGGATCGTAAAACACTTTGTTAGCGCCATGGGGCATTAATACAACTTGGTTTTCTTCGCACAAAGGAAGAATGGCGCTGGATCCGGCAGTACCCAGATTAAAAGCTATTGCAAAAATGCCGTCCTTTAGGATAACTTTTTTCGCAGCATTCAACGTGGTATTGGGAAGAATACCGTTGTCCTCAATAATGATATTGACTTTGCGCCCATGAATGCCGCCCGTATCGTTTACCCAGGCGCAGTAATCCTTGAATGCATCCGAGATGGGGGGACCCGCGTACTTCCCAGGACCGGTGAAATCTACAAGGCACGCGATCTTTATTTCATTGTCGGTGACTCCCCGAACATCCTTTGCCAATGACGCTCCTGGTCCAACAAGAGCTGCTAACATGGCAATGCACAAGTAAATGATCCATCGCTTCATGCGTCTCCTCCTTTTTGAACACGAGTTGTAATCAAGAAACCCTGTTCCGAGATGGTAAGTCCCGCTTGTACTGTTTGCAGCTTTCAGGCGTCTAAGTCTTCCTCCTGAGACCTAGTACCTGAATGGCCACGTTACCCAATACGTCTTTACCCTCTTGTATATGCCTACAAGCCCGTAGGGCTCGAACAACAAAGCCAACACGACTATCAAGCTGAAGATTCCAAGCTTAAAGTCAACGATCAAACCCGTCAAAGATGGATAGGTGTCTTTCAAAGAGTCGGTGACGTAAACGATGAGGTGAGGAATCCCTGTTATGAAGACCGCTCCCAAAACTGAACCTAGAATCGTTCCCATCCCGCCCAATACTATCATGGCGATGAAGGCTATCGAGACGGAAATGTCGAAGCTACCGGGTACGATCCACCGCTGGTAATGGGCGAATAGACACCCTGCGAGGCCAGCATAGAAGGAGCTCAGTCCAAAGGCCATGATTTTGTACTTAGCCAACGGTATGCCCATTGCCTCCGCGGCGATATCACGATCCCGTATAGCCTTGAAACTTCGCCCAATCTTGCTCCGAATGATATTTTTGGAGCAGAGGACACACAGAGCGCTTATGACTGAAAGAAAATAGAAATACTGAGCCTCGGTCTTTATTGTATAACTTCCTAACTGGATATGTTTGACGGACATACCAAGATCGCCCTTGGTCACATCCCAATGGAAGAGGACGTATTCAACAATAAAGCCGAAAGCCAGGGTCCCCAACGCCAGATACAGGCCCTTGAGTCTTAACGCAGGAATGCCAACGATCATGCCAAGAATAGCTGCAATGAAGCCAGAGAGAGGTAGAGAGATTAAGAAAGGTACTTGGAATTGTCCAGTCAGCAAAGCAGTGGAATATGCGCCTATCGCAAGAAACGCAGCGTGCCCGAGAGAAATCTGGCCGGTGAATCCAATTAGCAAGTTCAAGCCTATTGCGCCGATGACGGCAATGCACATTTCGTTGAGGATACTCAACTGATATTCTGATAGAAAGTAAGGACAGCACACCAATATCACTACAAGCAACGCCGACCAAACCCTAACCCACACATTAGGTAAAAGAACTAGCTCGTCAGCGTAAGTTGTGTATATTTCTTGGGCCATTCCTTTTTTGTCACACTCTTTCGACTTTTTCTTTGCCAAATATGCCGCGAGGTCTAATCATCAAGATGATGATCATAATTGCGAATGCGGCCACTTCTTTGACGTCCCCAAAATGAAACCCCTGAAATGCCAAGCCGCTCAAATAGTTTGCCGCAAGGCCTTCCACGATGCCAAGCATAGCGCCGCCGATTATTGCGCCCTTAACGCTGTCCATGCCGCCAAGAATTGCTGCTGCCATGGCTTGAATCCCGTAATGGCTCATCGAAATCCGCACAAAGCTTTGCTCGGCTAGAAATATTCCAGCAACCGCTGCCACAGAGGACCCCATGGCCCAGGCTATCATCTGCGTTTGGTTAACGTTTATACCCATGAGACCGGCGGTGTCAGGATCTTCTGCAGCCGCCCTCATCGCCACACCATGCAGCGAGCGGTTGAAAAATATCAGCAATGCTATGAGCAGGACTATGGAAGTAAGTATTGTATAGGCAACACCAGAGGAGATCGTGAATCCGGCTATTCCAAGATGCTTGTTGGTAAAAGGTGAGGCTATGGAATAAACGTCGTGACCCCAGATAAACCCCGCGATGCTGGAAATCACCCCAGCTAGACCCACTGTTACCATAATCGACGCAAAGAGAGGTTTTCCTACCATTCTCGTGAAAAAGACTACCTCGATTAAGGCGCCTATCAATGCTCCTAAGAACAAAGACAATACAAACCCGCCCAGATAAGGCATTCCATACGTCATGACAAAGCTGAAACAAAGGAAGGCCCCTATCATAGCCAGCTCGCCCTGAGCGAAATTCAGGATGCCTGTGGACTTAAATACGAGTACAAATCCCACGGCTAGGAGAGCGTATATGGCACCCATGGAAAGTCCGTTAAGCAATATCTCAAGCAGTTTCATGTATGAGGAATCCTATTGAAAAAGTTGTCTGCTCTCAGCCTGAGCCATACATTTCCTCGATTTCCTTCTGGAACCTTTTTGAAATGACCTTTCTCTTGACCTTCTGTGTGGCGGTCAACTCTTCGTCGTCCTGATCCAACTCTTTTTCAAGTATTTTGATTTTTTTTACTTTTTCCACCTGGGCCAGTTCTGCATTCACAGCCCGAACTTCATCTTCTATGAGCCGGTGAATAATCTGATTTGTGGCTAAACTCCTGTACGTGGTGAACGGTATTTTGTTGTTTTGCGCCCAATTTCCTACGTTGTCGTAGTCAATCTGGATCAACGATGTGACAAATTTTCTGCCATCGCCAACGATGATAGCTTCCTTGATGTATGGGCTGCACTTCAGTTTGTTCTCGATCTCCGACGGGGATATGTTCTTACCCCCGGACGTAATGATGATGTCCTTTTTCCGGTCCACAATGTAGAGATGTCCGTCATCATCTAGTTTGCCCACGTCGCCGGTATGCAGCCAGCCATCACGGAGAATCTCTGCCGTCGCGGCATCGTCGCGGTAGTATCCCTCAAAAACGGAGTCCCCTTTGAAGAGGATTTCTCCGTCTTCATAAAGTCTGAATTCCAGACCGGGGGAGGGTTGTCCTACGGAGCCATGTTTGATTTCCCCGAGAGGTCCTGTGCATCCTCCACTGGTTTCCGTCAGTCCATACATTTCAACAGTTGTAATACCGAGTTGCCTAAAGAAGGCTAGAACTTCCGGCGCGATAGGTGCGCCGCCGCTCATGATACACCTGCACCTCAATAGTCCTAGTTTTTCTCTTACAGGCCTGAAGCTGACGAGGTACGCCAGGCCGTACAGCGGACGCAACTGCACAGGAATAGCAGTTCGCTTCATATTGTATGGAACGGTTTTCTGCCCCACCCATTGGCCGAATCGAAATCCAAATCTTTTTAGGCGCGTACTGTTTTGCAGTTTGATTTGGACGGAGGAGTGCAGTTTTTCCAGAATTCGAGGCACCGCGGCAAAAAAAGTCGGCGATATCTCACGAATATTTTCCTGCACAGTATCTATGGACTCTGCAAAATTGACTACGTACCCGAACACAAGCGGCATGGCCATGGAAAGATTTCTCTCGAAGATGTGGCAAAGGGGCAAATATGACAACAGCGAGTCTTTGTCGGTAAAATGCAGTACCGGTTGAAGCGTAGAAATGACCTGGTGGATGATATTGCGATGAGAAATCATGGCGCCTTTGGGAGGACCTGTCGTGCCCGAGGTGTAGACGATAAATGCCACTTCATCCGGCTGAGTTGAGCCCACGGCATCAACAAAAATCCCCGGATTTCGCTCCAATATTTCTGCGCCTTTTTTGCCCACATCCTTATAGGATATTAGGAGTGGATCGTCGTAGCGGGCTAGCCCCTTCATGTCGATGACCACTATGGCCCTGAGCTCTGGAAGGCCCGCTTTGACAGCCAGCACTTTGTCAGCTTGTTCTTGATCCTTGACTATGACTACCTTTGATCTGGAATGATCAAGTATATAGTGCACTTGTTCGGCAGAGTTGGTCGGGTACACGCCCACGGACACGCCTCCCAAACTCTGGATAGCAAGGTCTGAAAATACCCATTCCGGGGAGTTCTCACCGAGTATAGAGGCGTGGTCGCCCCTCTTCATGCCTAGCTCTATAAGGCCGCAACAAAACTGGGCCACGTTATTGGCATAGGACTCCCAAGATATCTCTTGCCAAATGCCTTTGTATTTAGTCCTCATAGCAACGCGATGTTTGGATGAAGTCGCATTTCGCAAGAGGAGCTTGGGCAAAGTGGTATTACTGGTTTTCGCGTTGTCAGCCTTCATAAAAGACGACCTACGGCATAGGAGGCAATCGGTTTCAGGCTTGTCCCAGGTATGCCGTAATGACTTCAGGATTTGAGTATATTTCTGCGGGATTTCCCTCTGCTATCTTGACACCGAAGTTTAACACCGTCACCGTGTCTGAAAGATCCATGACCAGACCCATATCGTGTTCAATGATCATGACGGTCAGCCGCATGGTCTCATGAATATCTAAGAGGTAGCGAGCCATATCTTCTCGCTCCTCCAAATTCATCCCGCTGACAGGTTCATCCACGAGGATGATCTCCGGATCCATGGCGAGGGCCCTTCCCAGCTCCACCCTTTTCTGCAATCCGTACGGTAGAGCACTAACTGGAACATTTCGCGTCCGCTGGAGGTCGAGGAGTTCTATAATATCTTCGACCCTGTCACGACTAAGAACCTCTTCATTGATGCACCGGCCAATAAAGACCATGGCCGATAGCAGGCCATATCTTTGTATGTGCGCCCTGGCCGCCATCAGGTTTTCCAATACCGTCATGCCCTGAAAGAGAGCAATGTTTTGAAAAGCTCTGGCTATACCTGATTGGGAAATCTTATGAGGCTTCAGGCCCACCAGTTCTCTCCCTCGGAAACGGATGCTTCCCTTCCGGGGTCGGTAGATACCGCTTATGCAATTGAACAGGGTTGTTTTCCCAGCGCCGTTCGGGCCTATGATCGAATACATTTCCCCCTGACGTACTTTGAGGGATAGGTCCTGCAGCGCAACAAGCCCTCCAAATCCTATGGTGAGATTGTCCACCTCGAGATGATATTCAGGATTGTCATCTAAGACAGCCATCTTTTCCTACGTTTGTAGTGTTTCACCTCTCTAAAGCTCTTCTTTTTCCCAACATCCGTAAGTCCTAAATAAAATTCCCTGATGTCCTTATCGCCCAGCAGCCTCTCGCTTGGGCCTTCCATAACTATTCGGCCATTCTCGAGTATGTATCCATAGGAGGCAACCGATAGAGCAATGTTCGCATTCTGTTCCACAAGCAGCAGAGAAACGCCCTGCTCAGCGTTGATTCTCCGAATTATGTCAAAAATTTCACCTACTACGATAGGCCCTAGTCCCAAGGATGGCTCGTCCATCATAATGAGACGCGGCTCTGCTAAGAGCGCCCTACCAATGGCAAGCATTTGTTGCTCGCCGCCGCTGAGGTACCCAGCCTGTTGTTGACGGCGAGACGCTAAAGCGGGGAAATACTCGTACACCATTTCCCGCATTCGGGAATATTTACTGCGATCTCTTATTCTGTAAGATCCCACAAGGAGGTTTTCATCAACGGCGAGCCCCGCAAAAACCTTTCTACCTTCAGGTACTTGCACGACTCCTCTGGCAACAACGCCATGAGGTTTTTCATTATTGATGATGGAACCCTCAAATTCTATTGTTCCGTCCTCAATCTTGAGGTCTAAACTCTCCCGAAATCCCGAAATAGCGTTAATAACTGTTGTCTTTCCAGCCCCATTTGCGCCCAGAAGGGTAACGATGGTTCCCGTCGGGACTTCAAAGGAGATTCCCCTAACAGCCTGAATAATATCGCTATATACAGTTTCTAAGTTGGTTACTTTGAGCATCTCCGTTGCCCCATAAAGGACGCGGGGTCTTTGTCAAGCCGAGTGATTTTCACGCTTGAGCTATACATGTGTTGCCGTGCTAAAAGAAAGCCCCTCCGTTGATGACCACGATATGGCCAGTCATGTAATTGGCTGCGCTTGAAGCTAGATATAGGGCTGTTTGGGCTATCTCTTCCGGACTAGCGACCCATTTCAATGGGGTGAATTTGAACTCCCGCTCCATTAGCTTCTCATTTGTCCACAGCGCCTTGCTAAAATCAGTCTTTACAATGCGAGGGGCTATGGCATTTACCCTGACATTGTATGGTCCCATTTCCAGCGCCATGGCTTTGGTCAACATGTTTATGCCCGCTTTGCTTATGCAATATGGGCCCAATCCTTCAGCAGGACTTACGCCTCCGGCTGAAGATATGTTTATGATCACACCCTGTTTCTGTTCTCGCATTATCCGACCCACAAGTTGGCTCAAGATAAAATAGCCTTTCAAGTTCGTCTCCATGATGTGATCGTAAATCTTTTCTTCTGTGTCGATCAGCGGCCCCATGGCGGGATTGGTCGCAGCATTGTTTACTAGAATGTCTATTCTCCCGAACTCCTTGACGACTTGTTCTACGAGATTTTTCAAGTCCAGGGTATAACGGGCATGGGCAGATACTGCGAGGCATTTTACTCCTAGACCCCGAATTTCGTCGGCGACTTTGTCCAAGTCAGTCTGCTTTCGACTCGATATGGCGATGTCTGCCCCTGCGTCCGCAAAGCCCAGGGCAACAGCTTTTCCTATCCCTCTACTGGCCCCTGTAATCAGAGCGACCTTGCCTGCCATGGATAAGAATGAACAGTCCATTTGTTTCCTCCAATTATTCCTAGGGCAAAACCTAGTGTCCTATTTCTTGATGCCAGCCATTTCCTCGACGAGCGCTTTACACTGAGAGATGACTTTTTGGCCTTCCATAAAGATGGTCATGCGTTCGGCCATGGGAGATCCCTCTCCATGCAGACAAATCGTTTCAAGATCAGCACTTGTCAAACGTCGAACCAGGTCGAACATCCTCAGTCTGTTTTCAGTACGGACTCCCTTTTTTCCTCCGAGATATTTGTCGATAAAGTCGTGCAATTCTGGTCGCTGAAAATCTTTGTACGTGGGGGCTGTGACGAGAAGCCCGCCTGCTAGGTCCTGAATAACCTTGACTACGTCATGATAATTATGGGCGAAATGGTACTTCGCGATGTTGGTAGTAACAGGGTTTGGCACTGCCATGTCGCCGTGCATAACGTAATCTAAGCATGCAGCCTTAGAAAGCGATTTAAGTGTTTCGAGATAAATGACCAGATCGGTTATTTTCTCTCGAACATGAGGCGCCTTTGAGATGCCGTTGTACTCTGCAATGGCAGCGGCAATCCCAAGAAGATGTTCGGACATGGGTACGCGATACGCACAACCTGTCCTTCTGTGCAGCAAAGCGAAGTTATAGACCATGGTAGCCGCAAACTTCCATTCCCCGCACAGAAATACCCTTTCCCATGGAACAAGAACATCATTAAAAATGATCAGCGAGTCAGTATGCATCCTCATGGGTCGATCGTTGGGGAATTCAAGAGGACTCAAGGAAGCTCTAAAGGGCCTACAGACCTGTGTTATCCCCTTTGTGTTTGGAGGGATGGCAAACGCGACGGCGTAGTCTCCGTCAGCTTCTGTCATTTGCCGGCACGGGATCGCAATGATTTCATGACAATATGCGGCCCCGGTGATATGCACTTTTGCTCCTCTGACCACAATGCCTTTCGAATTCTTATCCACGACGCGCAAGTAATAATCGGGATGCGATTGACCAGGGTCAGAAGGCCGGAGCAAGCGATCGCCTTTGACGCAGGTCACCGCTGCACAACAGGCCACGTCTTCCTTTTTCAGATAGCGGCGAAAGGCTTCGATACGATCTATGTAGTCCTGGTTGCCCATTATGTTTGCCGTAATGCTTATGGCGTTGAGGGCGTCGGCTCCGATGTCGTGGGCCAGTGGAATGTAACCGTCCGAAATGGCAGTGGATGTCACGATCAGCTCATAGGCCTTAAGCAGGTCGTCCGCCGTCTGCGGTTTGTAGTAATAGCGGCTTACGAGGCCACCCAACTCGGGATCGTTCACGAGGGCTAGGTCTCGGTATTTTGGATCATGAGCCATCTCGTAATCTACGGCCATTGTATTGACGCAGGCTTTTAAGTTCGGGTCAGTCGCCACATTCTCAACACGCTCTCCCTTGTAGTACACTACCCTACCGTCATTCAGTTTCTCTTTGTATTGCTCAGCAGTTAATAAACCCATGCTCGTCTCCTTATTGCAGTTCCTTCGGACAGCGCGACCACGATTCTATTGAGGCGCTCGATATTTCAATTTGACGCCTCGCGAAAGCGTAGCCGCTGCGACTGACGTGCCTCTTCGTCTGAAAAGACAGGCCACCAGTTATTGAGTCGTTATGTTGATAATGGTCCTCGAATGCTACTAACTACCAGTTCGTTTTCATGGCAGGGATGCCGCGATGATAGAACGGTAGGACTTCTTCCTCCAGGTTGGTCCCCATTATGGTATCCACACACATGAGGGCGCAGAGTGACGCTCCGTCAACTCCTCCACCCCACATGCGCTCACCATATTGATCGCCCACGAAATACAGCCCCTCAATATAAGGACTCTTAATCGGTGGTCGCTTTTCACCGACAGGTCTCCAATTCCCGTAGGCCTCGTCAGACGGAGTCCAAAGGACGAACTCGACGTTATCCTTCCACCCTTTGAAGGTTTTCTTGAACCAATCCATACAGTAATTGATCACCCTCATCACCTTCTGAGGATTCCGCATTTCCTTGTCGGTGAGTGCGGTAGAAAAAAGGAAGTCTCGTTTGCCTTCAGGCGCTCTTTTTGCGCACGACGCCATACTCCACATTACCATGTCCACCGCGCCGATGTATCCTTCGTGTTTGATAATACCAGGCATCCAAATGAAGCTTCTCTCATCTACACCAAACTCCTCCCAGACATTGTGTTTCAAACCTATGAGGGCTGAAAGTAAGCCAGGGGACCAAAATTTGGTTTGAAGGAGATCCACCCACTCTTGAGGGAAATGCCTCGGGTGCAGCACGCCAAGAATGTGCTTCGGCGGGATGTTGCAGACTATAGTATCAGCCTCCATAAGTTCGTATTCGCCATGTTTTGAGCGGACAGTTACACCTCGCACCCTTCCATCCTCGATCAATACATCCTCCACAGGCGTGCTTCGAAGAATTTGCCCGCCCGCAGCCACTAGTTGTTTTTCCATGGCGAGCGGTATGGCCATGCATCCAGGCTCCGCAACTGTGGCGACCGAACCCGAGTGCAAATTCATCCCAATGCTGCGGGCCATGGCCATATAACCCAAAAAATCGCCGGCCGGCGCCATGCGAGGTTCAGCCATCGCGTTCTGACAGGCCATGACTACTTTGATGTAATCATACGCTTCCTCGTTTTCGGTCAGACCTCTCTCTTCAAGCCACGTCTGCACATCTATCTCCATCGCGGCTGCACATTCTTCCAGAGTAATAGACCCCATCTGTCGCAAGGCAGCGATTGTCGCTTTGTACCCCGGTTCAGTCTGCCATTGGTAAGGCGTACGAGGAGACACCTGATATATTTTGTTTGTTCGGCAATCCACAAAACCTAATCCCTTGTTGACGGGCATATCCACAGGGCTCTCCAGATAATCCAGTAACAATCGACATCGTGACTTGTTCCCCCAAAACAGTCCATGACCGCCATTTTCAAAGGTGTACCCGTCAAGCAAGCCTTTCTGAAACATTGTGTTTAGGTCAGGTTCACAATACGATACCCAACAACGGGAATCGGCCAGAGATTTCCTAAAACCTTTGGAATCAAGTTCCAATCCGTCGATCGTTACCTTGTCCCCCTTGCCGGTATAGGAAGCTACTCTGCCTCCGATATGAGGAGCCTTCTCCAAAACGATCACGCTCTTACCAAATTTTTTCGCCAGCAGCGTGGCAGCGCCCACGCCTCCGATCCCTGATCCAATTATTATGACGTCATACTGCTTAGAAGCCATGTGCTCACCTTTCTCCGTCTCGTCCTGGATCTAATGAGCGAGATTGATCTCGCATATTGGTTGAATGCTTGGAACAGTGTCTAGCATTCTTTAGGTGATGCAAAAACGATGCCTTACACTTTAAAGAACATTAATCGGACAAATAAAAACTAAAGATCTAGAGATCAAGGCGGGTTAAGCCGACTGACTAGAGATGTCCAGGCTGAGAATTCGGGTAATACTGAACTGGTAGAAGTGTTCAACAATTTGTTGATCAGTATGAACTGGCAAGCTGTTCAAGGACTGTTGCGGTTGAACTACGCCGACTTTCTTGTTTTTATAATGCGCAATATTCTGCTTCTGCCAATCCACATGTTGTGCATCACTGCTTGACAGAATCAAACGCAAACGATACGCTCACAAAATAAGGGACAATCCCATGCACACAACATCATTATACCACGCCACTGACGATTACCAACGCGTCTTAATGCTCTGCTCTCTCTTTGAAGGAGACGTTTCTATAGACTGGCTTACTGAACTGATGATAGGAAAGAAGCCATCAGCAATTTTGTCTCAATTGGAACAAGGAGTGAAAGACTCTTGGCTAGTTCAGAAAAAACCGGGATTTTATGCATTTCATGATGCAAAGAAGCAGCAGAAATGGAGGCGCTACCTTGCTCCAGACGAAGAAATGCGCCTGCATGGAAAAATTGCAGATATACTCATGCGCGAACTCCCCGATGATGATTCCAAATCAAAGGTGTTGGCTCATCATCTGCTGCACATAACAAATGATACGAATCGTTGTAGGTATTTGACTGCTGCCGGTGACCGTAATCTGGCGGCCTTCAGGACAGAGGAAGCCTTGCAATGCTATAGGAAGGTTTTGGATGATCTGTCTCAGCAATCCGGACAAGAAGCAGATCATTTGTTTGCAGCGACTGCAATAAAGTATTCAAAGATATCCACTGGCAGACATGACACAGAAAAGGTTTTGACACTCCTAAGTTCGGCCCTGGCAAGGGCTCAAAAATGGAATCTCCTCGGGTTTCAATCCATTTTGCACATGCACCTTGCCAAAAACGAATGGCTCAAGTCTCAGTATTCCCACGCATTGAAACACTTCGAAGAGGGCTGGGCTATCGCCAAGCAACTCAATGACCCTAAAGTCTTACGCGCCGCGACCACGTTTAGTACGTTTTTTCTCTTCTGGCAAGGCAGATTCAAAGAAGCTGTGCAGTCCTACGAGAAGTCAGTGCCCGATATAGAAAAATACCCCGCGGGAGGATTCCCGTTACTTGCAGTCATTACCGTAGGGTACTGTTATGCCCAGATAGGTCAGGTTACCCAGGGACTGGGTATGCTAGATGCCATTCGAACGCAATGCCTCCAAAAGGGCAACCTATATCTGTCGGCTTACACGGCGGGAAACATAGGCAATGTGCTTCTCGATATAGGAAGGATAGATGAGGCTATCGATTTTGTTGAAATGTCGGCCCAGGAAGCCCAGCAAGTTCACAACGATTGGGTATGGATTACGGGGAAAATAAGTTTGGCTTACGCCAATTATCTGAAAGGCAACAAGGAAAAAAGCCTCGCGTATCTTCACGAATTCCTCGAGCAAAGCCGTAAGGTGAAGGTCACGGTGTATCTGTATCCGTATTTGATGGAGCTTTGTCTTGCCATGGAACAAGGTGAACTTCCTGTCACGGAAGGCCTGTCCCTGGAAGAAGAGATAAGTGCAGTGATCCAAGGAGAAAATATTTTTCTCAAGGGGGTAGGTTACAGATTCCAAGCCATTCTTTCTGAGATGCGAGGGGCCCCGTCACAAGAAGTGAAAGAATTATACGAACGCTCCATTCATGTCCTGGAAGAGTGCGGGACCCAAGTGGAACTTGCGAAGTCTAGATTTTGGCTTGCGCGGCATTGCATAGCCATTGGTCAAGAACAATTGGCACGCCAAGTTATGGCAGTTGCTACCAAAGCCTTAGCGGGCTACCAAGAATCCCTCATTCCGGATGATCTCCTGCCTTTGGTTAAGGAAAGGCCGGCAAGTGAAAATCTCCTGCGCGAGATCCTGGACCTCGGTCAACAGGTGGTGACAATTCGGGACTATCGCGACCTCATTCAGCACGTCTTATCAACGGTCAATAGACTGGCCGGTGCTGAACGGGGGGCTATTTTCAGGATCCAGGATGAAGGCATCCATCCTAGGTTGTCTTTAATGGCCACCAAGAACTTGACACCCGATCAAATTGCAGAAGAGACCTTCTCATCATCAATGAAAATGATTCAGGAAGTGGCTTGCACGGGTAAAAGTCAAGTTCTTGCTATCGATGACTCGGAAAACTACGGTCAAAACGCTGTCTATCTCATTCGATCTCGAATATGCGTCCCCATGATACTTAGGGACAGAACCTTTGGGGTGCTTTACCATGACAATAGGTTGTTGAGCAGCGCCTTCAAAGAATCAGACTTGGCTCTGCTCTCGTACTTCGCCGCGCTCGCAGCATTTGCGCTTGATAACGCACGGGCGTACGAAGAGATCCAGAGGCTTAATTCCAAACTGAGCGAGGAGAACCTTTACTACAAAGAGGAAAATCTACAGACCCTTCACTTCGATGACATCGTGGGAGAGAGTCAGGCTATCAAGAAGGTGCTGTCTCAAATCGATCAAGTAGCGGCAACAGATGCGACCGTTATGATTACCGGTGAAACCGGTGTGGGAAAGGAACTAGTGGCACGGGCCATTCATCGCAATAGTATGAGGAAAGACAAGCCCTTTATACGCGTTCATTGCAGCGCCCTTCCTGAATCATTGATCCCCAGCGAACTGTTTGGGCACGAGAAAGGAGCTTTCACCGGTGCCAATCGCAGAAGACTTGGTCGCTTTGAACTTGCCGATGGAGGAACCTTGTTCTTGGACGAGATAGGCGATATAAGCCTGGACATTCAGGTGAACCTTCTAAGGGTTCTTCAAACTCGAGAGTTTGAACGAGTTGGAGGCTCGGAGACATTGAAATCAGATTTTCGTCTCGTCGTGGCCACGAATCGAGATCTGGAGCAGAGGATCAGGGCTAACAAATTTAGGGCTGATCTATATTACAGGCTGGCGGTCTTTCCCATATATGTCCCACCTCTCAGGGATCGTCGGGAAGACATTCCTATCTTGGCCCATTATTTTCTCAAGATATATTCCAACAAGATGGGCAAGGAATTTCCGCGAATCTCCCATAGTGAAATGGAAAAGCTCGTGAATTATCACTGGTCAGGAAACGTCAGGGAATTAGAAAACGTAATCGAGAGAGGAACTATACTCAGCAACGGACAGCATTTCAGGGTTCCTGAACTCGGTGGAGAGATTCCTGAAGGTCTTGCAAGAGAGGGCATCACTACGCTTCGAGAAAATGAGCGAAGACACATTATTTGGGCATTGGAAAAAACCGGATGGAAGGTGAGAGGCAAAGGAGGCGCCGCGGAGCTCCTCGATTTACCCCCCTCAACACTCGCGTTTCGCATGAAGAAACTGGGTATCCAGCGAATTAAAAGGCACTATCCATCTGAACGAGAGCAACTACTGTAACATTTTTCAGCACGCTAAAATTGGATCATTAATTGCGGCTTTTCCAAACAAGAGCCGACGCCCCCACTTGGCACGCAAGGCCGGGAGCTAACGTTGTGTATAGGGGGTCTCGGAATTAAACGCGAATTCGATAAGGGCCTGCTGCTCGTTTGATATGAGCTGCGAGATTGCTTCGTCGCCTTTGGCTCATCTCAATGCCACGAAAGCCACCGTGGTGGCATTGCCAGCAATGTGAAGCAATCTCGTAATAAGTCTTGAAACGCCTATAAACGCTTCAATCGGTAACTACACCGGACATGTTGGGAAAAGTTGCAAACGCGATGTAGAATCAATAGAAGTTTCTCCCGAACAGTTTCTGGCTCAAGCCAATCAAATCAGACCACTTTAGAGGACCGCCTTTTTCCGGAGGGTAGCCTGTACCCCAGATCATGCCTATGTCAACCATACGAGGATCGGTAACAATTCCCCGATCTAATAGGTCTTTGCCAACAGTGACCATGTCTGTAAGCACCTTCAGTTGCATATCTTCTGGATTAAGCGGTGCTATGTGCTTCCGGACTATTAGGGGTAGCACTTCCTGGTCCACGGTCCCGTCAGCCAAGAAAAATCCTTTTCCGCTCTTCTTGAACCCCAATCGACCATCGGCAACTACCTTTTTCAAGGTCTCCTGTTCGAGCCCCCTGCCTTTAATCACGTTGTAACCGACATCGATGCCTACTTCGTCAAGCAACCGTATCGGACCCACCGGCATACCAAACTGTACGAAGGCTTTGTCCACCACTTCTATGGGCACGCCACTTTCGAGAAATGATAGGGCATCGCCAAAATATGGGAACAGCACCGCATTCACTACAAAGCCTGGGTTGTCCTTGCAGATGATGGGTCTCTTGCGAATCGCCGCAGCAAAGCTGACAAGGTTGTCAACCGTATCCTGGCTTGTTTGTTCCCCCCTGACCACTTCTACAAGTTGCATCAGCCACACGGGCGAGAAAAAATGAAGCCCGCCAAACCTAGACGGCTTAGAAACATAGGGCTGCATCTTGTGGAGAGGGATGGAAGAGGTATTCGTGGCAATAATGCAGTCATCGCTTACGAATTGAGAAATTTCGGTATATACTTGCTCTTTCACCTTGAGGTCCTCGAAGACTGCTTCAATAATTAAGTCCACCTCTCCCCATTCAGGGCCGAATTCTTTAGCAAAAGAAACCCTAGGGAGCAACTCTTCAACAGGAGCTTTGAGTTTGTTTTTTGCTGCCATACCCTCAAGGATCTTCCTGACGAATGCGAACCCTGGCTCCCAGGCCTGTTCTATGTCTTTGACGACAACCGGGATAGCAGTATTTCTCAGTATGTCCATTACAATGCCTCTCCCCATCGTTCCGAAACCCAGAATGCCGATCTTCCTTATTCGTCTAGGCTTGAAGTCTTTTCTGATCATGGAGCCAGGTTTATCGCTCATGGTTTTCAGGAAGAAGGTGTGGATGCTGCCTTTGGCCTCTGGGGTGAGAACCGCTTCTACGAATAAATTCTTCTCGATCTCAAGGCCTTGGTCCAGGGAAACTTTGAGTCCCTCCTGCATGGCCTTAAGGGCCAGCATTGGACCCGGGATCTCCCTGCCACGAGTTGCCTTCAAGACCTCTTTCTTCGCGAATTCGGCAATCTGATCAATGGCGGAAAAATCATGAGTCTGCCTGTGAAGAGCTATTTTGCTTTCGCTTATGCCTTTCGCAAATGCCACGGCCTCGCCAAGTAGATCACCGTCCGGCGGAACGAGCTTGTCCACTACGCCAAAATCGAGGGCCTTTTCCGCTGGAAACATCGTCCCTCTGAGAACAAGTTCAATTGCCGTAACCCCTATGAGTCTCGGCAATCGTTGGGTACCGCCTGCACCAGGAAATATGCCTAACGTGCACTCCGGTAACCCCAGGAGTGTAGATCTGGAAGCCTTGGCAATCCTGGCCGTGCATGCCAAGGCAAATTCAAGGCCGCCACCTAAACAATGTCCCTCAATTGCAGCTACGGTAGGGAAGGGCAAAGCCGCCAATCTCTTAAAAGCCGTATGGAACACATCCAGTGCATTGGCCGTTTCCTCTTTGTTATTCATGGTCTCCAATAGTTTCAAATCAGCGCCGGAGTGGAAATTCCCAGGTTTTCCAGAAATGAAAATTAAAGCGCGCGTTCCAGCACTCTTTTCCAGCCCGTCAAGCAGCCCGTAAAAACTCCTCACAGCCTCTTCAGTCCACGTATTCATAGGACGTCCCGGAACGTCAATGGTAACGACCCCTATTTCTGTGTCTTGCGTTAAACGGAATATCTTATCGTTTTCCATGGCAGACCTCTTCTTTTGTAGATTTTGATTTGTCCTAATAAACTAGTTATTCCTCGGCGTCGATGGTCATGAACTCAGGCAACCTCTGAACTATCACCTTTTTATCGATACTCTTCACAAAGCTGCGTCCCTCCCTGGTAATGTGTAATATTGAATGAAAGTCTACGGTTACACGGTTCCCCCTCGCAAGATTCGAGTTACACACGTCCTTCAGCACCTCCACGGCGTCTTGGTCGAGTACGCCCCCGACTTTTATCATGACGTTATGCTCGCTCAGCGATGTCTGCTCTATATGTATCATTGCTCTGGGCAAATGTCTGCTAAAAGTGTCTGCATAATACATCTTGGTAGGTCTATGATAGAAGCGCTCATAACCTTAGAGCAAATAGTGTGCCGATATCCCGACGATTAATAGCAAGAGGGGGAGCCTCGTTGGTGATGGGTTGACCACGGCATGATATGGTAAGGAACAACATGTTGTTCATCGGAAACAACCCGTTAGACAACACCCAAATATCGCCCTGCGGCTATATCCGTAGCCCAATCGGAAATACTGAACAAGTCAAATTGGCTGCTCCCTCATTAACAATCCCAAAATCAGCCTTGACCAAAGGCTCGTATCACAGTTTAACAATGAGCAACGCGTGGTCATGAATTGAGCATCAACCTTTTTTTGCTGTCTTTCTGGCCTATCTTGTATTATCAACTCCACCATCATGGAGGTCGAAATGCCTTCAACCACTCTAGCAAAGGGCAAGCTGGCTGTTCTTGACTGGCAAGTCACACACGTTGGTCTCATCGTATTGGTCGATATCTTTGCAATCCGAAACCGACTAAAGAGAACACAGTGTCTGTAGGACAATCCCAAAATATCTTCATGGGTAGGACCCGAAAATTATTGATAGTTTCGGCTTTGTATTTTGCAGAGGGTTTTCCGTACGGATTGGTTGAGCAGACTTTTCCGATCTATTTTCGTGTTCACGGCATGTCTCTGATGTATTTGGGGTTCCTCAGTCTGCTCGCGCTTCCGTACGCTCTGAAATTCCTCTGGGCTCCTGCCGTGGATTTCCTGAGTACAAGGCGTCACTGGATAGTTGCGTCACAATTTCTGATGGCCGGTGTCCTTCTCTTAATCATTCCAGTAGAGCCGGCTGAACCGGATCTGTTTTTGTGGGCGCTCATGGGTGCGTTTGCCGTGCTTTCTGCAACGCAGGATATAGCGGTTGACGCATATACAATCGAACTTCTGCTGCCCTCAGAGATGGGTATGGCAAATGGATTCCGCCAAGCAGCCTATCGTATGGCCCTGGTCCTATCAGGTGGTTTCTTCATTGCTTTAGGAGGATGGATAGGGTGGAGACCCATGTTTTTTTTTGCATCTGCAGTACTAGTATGTTGTGGAATGGCTTCCCTGAGGCTGCCGCGCATTGATGTTCGACGGCCCCCCCTGTCCCCAACTAGTCTTATCGCTCCGGTCAAGGATCTTGTCCTGCGACGGGGGATCGTGCCGGTTGTTGCATTTATTCTCCTATACAAGCTCGGCGACTTGGCTATGGGGCCTATGGTGCGGCCATTTTGGCTCGCTTACGGTCTGGGCACGACTGAAATTGGTTTGATAACAGGCAGCGTCGGCGTAGTGAGTTCAATAGTGGGCGGTTTGGCAGGCGGGCTCTTCATGGCTCGTTTTGGCATTTTTCATGGTTTGTGGTTTCTCGGTCTGTGGCAGGCATTTAGTAATCTATCGTACGCATGGATTGCCGCTCTCCCTTCTGGAAACAATGCAATGATTTATGCAGCGTCCGCGATTGAATCCTTCTGTGGGGGACTAGGCAGCGCTGCTTTTCTGGCATTCCTCATGGTAATTTGTCGCAAAGAATTCTCTGCAACTCAATACGCCTTGCTTTCCGCTTTGTTTAGGGCGACAGGGATCCTTGCGGGATCAGTGAGTGGTATCGCTACAAACCATGTCGGATATTCCCTTTACTTTGGTTTCACGTTTCTGCTGTCATTACCGGCTTTTGTGTTTCTCCCGCATGTAAGGCGATGGATACCAGTTGACAACAATGCCGCCAACGGTATCGAATAGCACTAGCACGCAAAAAATCTCGCCGTTCTAAAAAGTAAACACCGATTCCATGAATTAGTCAGTCTGCCATTACCGTGAAAACGGAAATCCATCGCTACTGGATACCCGATCACATCGGCATGACAAGGCATGAGCTGACACGGCAATACGGAAAAGGGGAACATAATCGAGGCCACTTGAACGGCGATCACAGTCAACGCAAACATTTTTCGATTCCGAAAAAACTTTCTAGAACTACGATAGTTTTGTCAAGGAGTATAAAGAAGCCGATCTTTGTACAGAAGCTGGAAAGGCTTTTGGAGGGGATCGGGTTCCTCGCGATGATTAGAGCCTGGCTCACTTCATCGCGAGGAACCCGGTTGTCTCAGTAGTACTTCTATTGGGGCGACGAGCTGTTCAGCTCTTATTCATTTTTGGGAGCCAGCGGCGCGATTCCTTTAACCGTTCCAGGGCTTTTCTGTGTAGAACCACCAACCGGTTTGAATGCTCCTGGCAAATTGTCTTTTTTGATTTCCACAGGAGCAGTCTGCTGATTCGGGGCGCTCTGTTTCCCTTTGCCTCCTCTCATTCCTGCAAATACCGGTTCACCGGAGTCTTCATCAACGGGGCCCGGCCAATGACTTTGCGAGGGGCTGTAACCACTGGGACTTCCTTGTGAGCCGCCAACCCCTGGATATCGACCCCCATCCTCTGGGCACATTGGACGTGCGTCTTTAGTGACGATTACGGCGCTGCCGCTTTGAAGAACAACTCGCCTGTTCAGTCTTCTGTTTGCTTCAGAGATGTTGTCGACCATTGGGGCATACTCTCCGAAGCCCCTCGCCTTCAGCCTGTCAGGAGGGACTCGTCCAACTGTGATAAGATGATAAACAACACTTTTGGCGCGCTCCCAGGAAAGTCTGCAATTGTTGCTCTCGCTTCCAATATCACATGTATGACCATCCACGAGAAAGAATGGAATGGCTGCGAGGCGAGGATCCTTCAAGGCAGCCGCTATTTCAGCCAATTGGAGAAAGGAACTCTCCATGAGCCTCGCTGATCCGTAACCGAACAGGATGGATTCGCTCGTCAGGATTACCAGTGCGCCCTGTACGCCTCCCGTTGGAGATGGCTGAGGTGGCTTGCTCAACTCTTCAATAATAACATCTTTGGGTATTAGTTTCGGCGGTTGCTGTCCTTTCGGTACTAGCTGAGAATCCTGTTTTTCTGCTTCAGCCCTTTTTTTCAGATAGTCTTCCCATGTCTCCTTTTCCTGAGCGAGAATCGCCAGTGGATACAAAAGAAAGCAGGCGCATATAAACATAACACATTTTTTCATTGGGTACCCCCTTCGCCTTTACAGACAGCCTTTGCTTGAAAGTCGCTCATTTAATCTCTATAGTGAGTTCTGCTTCCGCATACTGTCCCGTCTGAAGTTTGTTCAACTCCACGCCGATATCTTTCAGAACCTTTTCTTTGTCTCCCAAAGTTGGGTACACAATATCTTTAAACGGTAAAGGTTGAGCGAAGAATCTACAGGGATTCAAAGTGGCTATGGCTTTTATGGTGTTTTTGCCTGGCGGGCCCTCCACCTTGTAGGCGAAGGTTGCGTCAACACCCTCCATAGGTATCCTATAAGGTTTGTTAGATGGGATGACGTTGTCTTGCCTGTACTGGTTGGGGAATATGATTTTTACCTTTCCGCTAGTGCCAATATCGATGAGCGTCAAATAGCATTCCCTGTTTGCTTCGACCGTGAAGAAAATTTGTTCACCTTGGTTGTAAACCGTCTTGTCTGTTTTGAGTTTTATTGTGGGCTTGTCCGCCGTAGAACTCGCCACAGCAGCCTGAGAGCCTGCTATGGTGAATGATATCTCTGCTTCTGTCCATGATTTTGCGTCTTGGGAAGCCAGTTCCGTGGAAATATCCTTCAAGACAACCTGAGGCTGCACGATTTCGGAAAAGTTGCCGCTGCCTTTGAGCTCTGCCTTCTCTATACTTTTCAGCGGCGAAAGCGTAGCAATAGCCTTGACGAACTCCCTTCCATTCGGTCCTTCAACCTTGAACACGAAGGCGCTGTCAGCAGGAGGCACTCGATATTCCTTCCCCTTTTCCACCTTGTTTGACTCATGCCATTTGTTGGGGAAAAGTTGTGTGACCTTCCCGCTCGTACCGATATCGATCAGTGTCAGGTAGCAATCCCTATAGGTCTTGAACACGAAGTTGACCTTTTCACCAGCGTTATATCCGGGTTTGCCTTCCGCTGTGAAAAGTTCTATCTTGAACGGCTTAACGGTGCTTTGGATGCTCTGCGCTTCCGCTACAATGTCTTTAGAGTCTTTGGCCCATGTATAATGCGAGAACATCAGCAATATGCCTACGCACAGGGCCGACGCCACGAAGCCTTTAACAAACCTCTTTACTTTGGTCATTGTTTATCACT
>Ga0172368_10001286_pt1 | contig 34804 bp, 20 predicted proteins | sample Lak11m_FD_114540 | JGI IMG/M metagenome (GOLD analysis project Ga0172368, IMG submission 114540) | Freshwater microbial communities from Kabuno Bay, South-Kivu, Congo - kab_022012_11m | ecosystem: Environmental > Aquatic > Freshwater > Lake | place: Democratic Republic of the Congo: South-Kivu... | reverse complement strand
TCCCTGAAGGCGGCGCACCCGTAAAGGGATGCGGCTACGGAGGTTTACGCACGGGATATTGTTCCCGGCGCTACCGTAATTCGTCCCCCCACACCGGGCTGGACCAGGCCATGTCGCCGGTGACGGTGGTCACGCGCAGGTAGCAGTACTCCTCCGGGGCCATTTCGTCCAGCGGGCGGACAGCCTCGACGATGCGGGAATCGGTTTCCGGCTGCAGTGTGGCTGTTTCCGCGCCGTTGCGGATTACCGCCACTTCCACAATGCCGTCCTCCGACGCGGCGCGAACCGCCAGCCGGCCCGCCGTGACGGACGTCTCCAGGTAGATGCGCCGGTGAGTAGTGGCATAGGTGCGGCGGGCGCGCATGGCATCGTAGATCTGGCCGCGGGTCAGGGTGGGAACCAGCGCCGCGGTGAAGCCCTGCGGATAGGTTTCGCCGGCATATTGGGGAAGGATGTGCTCCATTGCGTCGCCGGGCCGTCCGTCGTGGATGTCGCCGCCGCCCACGAAACCGAGGCGGAAACCGGCATTCAGCGCATCAAGGACATGTCGGCCGCGCTCCTCGCCGTTGCAGTGGCGGATGGGCCGCGGGTTGCCATCCTCCCCATGTTGCTCGCTATTGCCCCACACCGAGTAGATCTCTACTGCCTTCTCGAATTTCGGGTTCCAGCCCAGCGACCAGTCCGCGCCCATGATGGCATTCGCCGTGTGGTGGGGGATAGCGATGGCGTCCAGCCCCTCCAGTGCTGCCCACAGCTTCTCCAGCGTGTTGCAGCGCGGATCGGTGCTGCGCAGCACCGGGCAGGCGTCGCCGCGCACGTAGACGTTGCGGTGGCCCGGCTGGTGGTTCGTCCACTCCTGCCCCACCAGCGTAGCGAAGTGACCGGCTTCGTTGAAATCGTTCGTCACCGCGGTGAAGTAATCCCACTGCCGGTCGGTCACCGCCTCCATGTGGTCGGTGATCGCGCCGAAGTCGAGGAACGCTTCGTCGCGGGCAAAGGCATACAACTCCTCCGGGCAGCGGATGCCGTCGCTGAAGTAGGTCTGCCAGTGGGGATCGCCCCAGTAGAGGCGCTCTACCGGCTTTTCTTCGCTGACATAGACGGCGTTGGCCCACGCCTCCACACCCGACGCCTCATCGATCAGCCGCAGGAAATGCATGCCGGGCTGTGTCCAGCGGAAGCCCGCGAAGACGCCGATAGGCCGTGTATCGCCCGGAAAGGCGCCCTGCCGGCCATCGAAAACCAGTGTCTCCGGCCCATCCAGCGCCGACCCGCCGTCGACCTGCAGTGTCCCCTGCCACTCCGGCAGGCAGTTATCCAGGTAGGGGATATCGCGCTGCACGCTGTAGTTGAACGGCCCGTGCAGGCGCGGCTTCCAGGTGTTCCAGGCGTTGTGTGGCTCCAGGGTGCGGATTTCACCCAGCACCCGCGCCTTCACGGCGAACGGCTCCCCCACGGCAACCCGCGAGGGGATCACGGCATGCATTCCGGTCGGAGTCATAGGTAAGTCCTATCTGTTTTGGATCCGCAGATTGAAAGGATTGAAAAGATTTTTATTTTTTCAATCATATTACGCCGAGCACACGCGCGGCATGGGTACGGGCTCTTTGCCCATCTCGGCGAAGAGCAGCTTGAGCAGCAGCGCCGATTTCAACTCCACGGCTGCCTGATCATCCCAGCGATTGTTAATCTCTCCCGGGTCATCCCGCAAATCGAACAACTCACCATAAGGTTGGTTGAAGTAGACGGTCAGCTTGTAGCGCGCGTCCACGTAGGTTTTCACGTGAATGGTGTCCGGCTCGTGCCGGTTTTCCACCACCGCGTGGTCGCGGGCGGTCTGCTGCGCCCCGGTCCACACGGCGGACTGATCGATGCCGGTCATGGTGGGCGGCGCCGGCAGCCCGGCGAAAGAAAGGAAGGTTTGCGGCAGATCGACCAGCGACTGCAGCGCGTCGGAACGGCGCCCGGCGGGGATGCGGCCCGGCCAGCGGGCGATGAACGGCACGCGGATCAGGTCCTCATAGTGGAACGGCCCCTTGGCAGTCAGCCCATGCTGGCCGAAGAAGTGGCCGTGGTCGCAGGTGAAAAGCACCAGCGTGTTTTCCGCCAGCCCCTGCTCGTCCAGCGCGCGCAGGATCTGGCCAACCTGCTTGTCCAGCAGGCTGATCATGCCGTAGTAAACGGCGATGTCCTTCGCCAGCGCCTGACGGTCGTGCACGTGGGAATGCATGCCGTGCAGGCCCATGCCGCTGGCGCGCCAGGGTGAGAAGTCGGGGTGCTCCTGCTGAGTCATGCCGAAATGCGGCGGGTTGCCGTCGTGCTCGCCGTGCGTGAGCTCCGGCACGGTAAGCGCCGCCGGGTCATACAGGGTATCCCACGGCTCCGGCGCCAGGTAAGGCGGGTGCGGATCGAAGAAGCTGGCCCACAGGAGGAAGGGCGCGCCCTCGCGCCGGTACTCATCCATGAGCGCCACCGAGCGCTCGGCGATCCACGTGCCGTAATGGTATTCCTCGGGGATGGACCATTTGTGCTGCTGCCCCGGCGTGTTGCCGGTGGGCGGGCGGAAATGATCGCGCCAGCTCGCCAGCCCTTTCTCCTCCATCCACAGCGTGTAGTGCTGGCCGACCAGTGGCTCGTCGGCATGGTTGCGCGCCAGCTCGACGTGCCGGAAGCCGTAAAACGGTCCGTGAAATTCCCGCCAGAAGTCCAGGTCCTGCATAATGCCCATCGCTTCCAGCGACGGATACCCGTCGGAGGGCTGATTCTGCTGGAAATGCGCCTTGCCCACCAGCGCGGTGCGATAGCCGGCTTGCTCGAAGTCCTCGCCCACCGTGTGTATGCGCTCGTCGAGCTTCGTCCCGAGCGAATAGGCGCCGTGCTGGCTGGGATACAGGCCGGTGATCATCGACGCGCGGGTGGGCGTGCAGGTCGGATTGGGGCAATACGCCCGCGTGAAGAGCGTGCCCTGCGCGGCCAGCCGATCGAGGTTGGGCGTGCGCGCCTCGCTGCCCAGGCAGCTCAATGTCCGCCAGTGCTGTTGGTCGCTGGTGATCAGCAGGATATTGGGTTGGGTGTCAGACATGTTGCATTCTTATTCGCGAATGACCTGGTCGATTCCTTGTTGCGGGCACCCGGTCGCTACCCCGCTGAAGGAAGCGCGTGCTCTTCGGCGAAACCAATCCCATGTCATGCCGCAGTGGGCGACCAGGGGACGCTTCGGTACGGCGGCAAGGGGAGGGCAACATGCAGAATGTGCGAGAGCCCGCGCGGGAGACGCCGGTCGCAGCGGCCGTGGACATAGTGGTGGCGGGCGCCGGTCCGGCCGGCGTCGCGGCGGCGCTGTGTGCCGCCCGCCAGGGTGCACGCGTGATTTTGCTCGAGCAGGCCGGCGCCGTGGGCGGCATCGCCACCGTCGGCCTGATGAGCCACTGGGTGGGCCGCACGCAGGCCGGGGGCATCTATGACGAAATTATCGTCTGCTCCAGCACGGCCGGCTATCCTTCTCACCTGATCGACCCGGAGCGGCTCAAGGTCGTGCTGCTGGAGATGCTGGCGGAGGCGGGCGTCGATCTCCGCCTGTACCAGTATGTCGCCGCCCCGGTCATGGACGGTCAGCGCATCACCGGCATCATCACCGAAAGCAAGTCGGGCCGGCGCGCCTTCCTCGGCAAAGTGGTGGTGGATGCCACGGGCGACGGCGATGTGGCCGCCCGCGCCGGCGCTCCCTTCGTCAGCGGCCGCGAAAGCGACGGCAAAATGCAGCCGATGACGCTGATGTTCAAGGTCGCCGGCGTCGACCTGGACCGCGCCGTCCTCCCGCAATCATTCGAAGACGAGCGCATGGTTCCCGCCGGGCCGGTGCAGCAGTTGGGCCGCCGGCACCTGCCGCATCCCGCCGGGCATGTGCTGCTTTATCATGCCACGCTGCCCGGTGTGGTTACCGTGAATATGACGAACTGCATCGGGCTGGATGGCACGAATGCCGATGATCTCACCGCCGCCGAGCGCCAGAGCCGCCGGCAGATGATCGCGATCGTGGAGTTCCTCCGCGCGTTCGTGCCCGGATTTGAAAATTGTTACCTCATCTCCAGCGCCGCGCTGATGGGCGTGCGCGAAACCCGGCATATCCTCGGCGATTACCTGCTCACCGCCGAGGATGTCGCGGAAGCGCGCATCTTCCCCGATTGGGTGGTCTGCGAATCTCAGTTCAACTTCGATATCCACAACGTCGATGGCGCCGGATTGGACGCCGACGGCGCCCAACAGCAGTTCCGGCAAACGGCAGGCTATACCATCCCCTACCGGTGCCTGTTGCCCCGCAATGTCGAAGGACTGTTGACCGCGGGCCGCTGCATCTCCGGCACGCATAAGGCGCACTCCAACTATCGGGCCATGCCGATTTGCGCCAGCATGGGCCAGGCCGCCGGGATCGCCGCCGCCCTCAGCGCCCGCGCGGAGATCCTACCCCGCGCCCTCGACCCCGCGCAGGTGCAGGCCGTGCTGCTGGCACAGGGGATTGCCCCGCGGGTTGTGATGGCGGCGGGATGCGCCGGTGAGATCTTAACCCGGTAAACCGGAACCGAAGAGGACGATACCACAGAGGCACGGAGGCACAGAAAATTCTTTACATGCTGGAGGTAATTTCACAACCGGTTCTCTCGTCTGGGGGCCACCTCTTCCCCAGCCCCTCCCCTACGAAGGGAGGGGGGTAACCCGACGGCGGAGCCCGCGCGCTGCTCGTCAACTGGACGGATGCGGGCCGCGAGATGGGGTTCGACCTGGAGGCTGCCGGCTTCAACCCCCGTGCCGCCGTGGATTTCTGGACCGATGAGCCGGTGGACATCGCCGGCGGCCGCCCCACCCGCGCGCTGCCGCCGCTCCTGCCTGCTGGCGAATTTGCACCGGTAAATGACAACGGGGTTCCACCGGTAAAGGAGAAACCCCGTCCATTGTCCTTCGCTATTCAGTTGTCTTCAGGATTCGCCGCGGGTGCGCTTGGCTTCGGCGATCAATTCACGCACCTTATGCCCACCCTTCTTGCCGATCTCCTGATAGAACTCCGGGCCGTAGCGGCTCGATGTGGTGTTGCCACCTTTCGTGCCGCCCTTGCGCCCAATCGTTTCGTAGAAATCATGCCCGTAACGCTCGGACGTGGTTTTCCCACCTTTACGACCGGCTTCAGCTACGGTCATGGACTTCTGTTCTTCAGCCATTGCTTGAACCTCCCTACTTGAATCGGTACTTCGATCGAACACCCTGTCATCGTCCTGCATTATCGCTGGTGTCCTCGATTACTAATCCTCGATTTCTCGCCATGAGGCGCAGATTTCGTGTTTGGTTGTGGCGCAGCCGCCCTGTGTCATTCCGGGACGTGACCCAAGATCATCGGTACCCATACAACGCCGGGGGAAGGTGGCACGGTCTACCTTATCGATTTCGAAAGCCAATCCCAACTCACACTGCTCCACTCCAACTAGATATATACCAGTTTTATTGGATAGTTAAGCCTGTGCTTGAAAATAAATTTAAAATCATTTGGTGGGGGTAACTTCGATACTCAGTTGTTCCAGCCGACAGGTTCATTCATAGAAGTGGGGACCGGCAGCACGCAATGCCGGAAGTCCGGCGCGACGCGCCATGCACTCACCTCGCCGATGGACCGGCATGGTAGTGGCGTTGGAGCTGCTCTGCGGTCAGGCAGCGGTCATGGACGGCGACCAGATAGAAACTCCCCAGGAAGGGAAGCTGGCGGCCATGGTGCCGTAAAGTATTCCGACCGCTTGTCACGAGATGCTATCGCTGGTCCCCCGCCAATGTCAACAACTTGCATGGTCATCGGGCTGTTGACAGGCACGATTGGCGCCGATATACTGAATGTGCACACGAGTGCATGAAATTGATGTTGCTGACAAGCCGCGGCATCCGATGCGAAAACCTTTTATTCGAGTCGCACTACGGTGAAGGGGGAACGGCCATGCGTTCTGTGATTTTGCGCCTGTTTCCGGTCTGCGTCTTATTGTTTACCGCCGCTTTCGCCTTGTGCCTCCACCCGGTGCCGGAAGGATAAACAGGAAAGCGTTCCCCGGCAGGGCGTGTCCTCTCTACACGACAAAAGGCTCTGCCGGGGATTGATAAAGCAGAGATATAAATCTTTACACACGAGTGAATAATGTAATATAGTGAATATGGCTTCGTAGAGTTATTACAACCGTTTACATGGTTTTGCTTTATACGCTACTGATACTCATATTCCGGCGCTGACGCGGAGTCCTGACCCGGCGAAGCCGGAATTGGAATGAGTCCGGATGAGTCCGGATGAGTCGAACAACGGCTTTTTCTCGATAAGCTGTCGAGAATTTGACCGAATGGGAATATTCTTACTTACCGTTGCTGGTGGGATGAGTATGAGTATGCTGGCTGTGCGTTGAGTGAAGTGCCGCCGGAACGGTGATGAAATACATTTCGTGTCCCCATCGGGCAGGTGAAGGCCGCCGCCCGTTGAAGGATGCAAAGGGGGTTATTGATGACCGAGATTCGCAAACCGTTATCACATGTGACGACCAAGCAAGTTGCGCAACATTGTGGTGTCGATCGCTCGACGGTGTCGCGCGTGCTCAGCGGGGATTCGCGCATCAGCGCGAAGACTGCCGAAATGGTACGTCGCGCGTTGAACGATTTGGGCTATAATCCGGAAGTGCACGTCGCCGCGCGGCGCTTGAAACTCAAACAGCAGGGAAAACGCATCCAGAACAACGTGCTGGCCTGCCTGATCTCGTTGCGAGGCATTCATGAAGAGCTGTATTATGGCCATCTTTTCCAGGGCGTGCTGCTCGGTACCGCCACGCATGGATTCGCCATGCTGGCGACGGATACCCCGGACCACTTCAACGGCTCGTCCTTTCACGCCCTGCTCAATGTCGTCACCCGCGGCGAGCTCGATGGCGTGATCGCCTATCCCATCGGGCACGAGACGATGCTGCCGCAATTGCGCAATGCGATGGGGGAAAATACGGTGCAGATTGCCACGCTGCTGCACCTGGAGCCGGGCTGCGTGTCCGTCAGCACCGATGATCGCCAGGGGGCGTTTGAGGCGACCGCGCATCTGCTCGAACTCGGCCACCGCCACATCCTGTATATCCCGCCGCCGTTCCAGGGGCTGCAGGGGAGGGAACGCAAGGCGGGCGCGCTGGCGGCGTTTCAGCAGTATGGCGAAGATCCCGCGCACTGGGCACATTTTCTGAAGATTTCCCCGCCGCGGTCGGAATCCCTGGAATGGTATGATCCCGAGCATTTGAGCAATGCGTTGAGTGCCGGCATCCTGAACTCGCCGGGGGTGCTGTTGCTCCGCGAGTATCTGCGGGAACATCCGCAAATTACGGCGATCCAGGCCTGGAACGATCCCAATGCCATCTTCATCTGGCTCGGATTGCAAGCCCTGGGGTATCGCATCCCCGACGACTTCAGCATCATCGGGTTTGACGATACCCAACCCAAAACCAATGATAACGGCATCAATCAACTGACCACGGTGCACCTGCCCCTTGAAGATGTCGGCGAGACGGCCGCCATGCTGCTCATCGAACAGATCCGCACGGGCGAATATCGGGAAGAGCACGTCGTGCTCCCAACCCACCTGCTCGTGCGCAACTCGACTGCTCCGCCACGCGCGCTGGCTGCGGTCAAGCGCTGACCGCCATGCCGCCGCACTCTTTACGGGTGCGATTTACCGAAACCGGCGGAGCCTGAACCAAAAAGGACAGGCAAAGTGACTGGTGGCTCGTGACTCGTTGTGGTGGTGCGTCACGTTGTATTCAGCTTTTCAGTTATACAATGCAAGGTACAGCGTGACATACCGCTACAACTAGCCGCTAACCACTAAAGCCTTGATGATACTGGAAAATTCTCGACGATTAGTAATAGGTACTATTGCCGCACCCGTCACGGGTGCGGCTTTTCGTTGTGTGCCCCGCGGCACCGATTTCCCATTGGTCAGAGAAGAGGTTCCACGTCCCGGTATGGTGAAATTGGGAGAAATGATTGTCAGCACGTGCCATCGTGTTGACAGCCGGTGCGCCGTCCGTTTATAATGCTGATGCACACGAGTGCATGTGGAGGCAGCATGGTCTCCGGGAAGGCAACATCCACGGCAGGGATGCTGGTTGCCGATCAAAACGCTCTTCCACAAAAAGAGTCTATCGAGTTTGCGACAACACTCACTGGCACTGGCAGAGAGAACATAACGGTATCCCCACCCGCGGTGTATTGTTGCATCCGGCCTGCCGGATGGCCATCCCGCGATATCTCGCGCAATCAGCCGAAGGAGAGCATATGTCTGCAGGGTCTTGCCACATGAGACAGTTCATGAGCATGCTGCGCGTTCTGTGTCTCGTGTGCCTGTCGTTCCCCTTTCTCGCCCGGTCGTCCGCCGAACCTGCGCAACAGCCGATCGTGGTTTCACAGCAGGGATTATGGTTTGGGCAGACACAGGCGGTGGCCCCGACCGATCCGATCGTGAAACTGATGAAAGCCGATCCGACCATCCAGGTGACGGAATGGTCAGGCCTGAGTTTACCGGGTGTCGGTGACCGGACGCCGTTGATGATGTCGATCGCCGGCGACATCGCGCCCGACCTCTATCTCTCCTGGTTCCACGTGATTCGCAACGACATCTCGCAGGGGTTCATCTACCCGGTGAACGAGTGGGTGGGCGACGATACTAACGGCAACGGCCAGATCGATCCCAACGAAGCGAAATGGGCAGGATGGAAAGATGTGCCGCCCCTCTGGCGCCAGGTGGTGACCGTGGACGGCAAGGTTTACGGCATTCCCGTGGCGTCCACCACCCATTACGCGATCATCTACCGCACCGACCTGGTCCGCCAGGCCGGCCTGGATCCGGATAATCCCCCCACCACATGGGACGAGTTTTTCTACTGGTGCCAGCGACTGACCGATCCCGGGAAGCATATTGCCGGCGTACAGGTGCAGCACGGACAACGGGCGATGTCCATTTTCAGCGCCTCATGGCTCTGGCTGCCCTGGCTGTCCAGCACCGGCGGCAATGTGGTCGAGCAGATCAGAACCAGCCCGACAACGGGCAAGGCCTACCACTTCGCCATGGATGAGACCCGATTCGTCGCGCCCGACACCGGCGAAGATTTATCCAGCGTACCCTCCGAATGGCGCGCCACCCTCGCCAGCGAGAAAGTCAAGCGCACCGTGGCCTTCTATCACCGCCTGCGCTGGCAGCGCTGGATCCGCGATCCGAAAACGGACGAGCCGGTGAACCTGACCGAGCAGCAGGCCACCGCCGGCACCGCCACGCTGCCGGACGGGCGCGTGCTGACCTTCAAACCGGCTGACGTGATCACCGGAGTGGTGCGCCCGGTGACCGGGCAGTTCGGCGAGGACAGCGCGCAATGGTTCTCGCGGGGCGAGGTGGCGATGATGCTCGGGCCGTTCGATGACCTGAGCACCTTCTCCAATCAGGTCAATCCTGACCTGCTGGGCGTCTTCGCCATCCCCGCCGCTGAGGCCGGCGGGCGGCCGGTGGTGCAGACGTATCGACATTACGTGGCGATGACCGATGGCGTGAAGAACCGTCCGAAGCGCGAGCGGGATGCCGTGTGGAAGGTGCTCACCACGCTGGTCTCGTCCGATGCCTACGATGAAAACCTGCGCCGGATGATCCTGACGGGGAACGGGCGCTTCATCAGTCCGCGCAACCTTGACCGGCTGGGCTTCCATGACTATGTGCGTGACGTCCCCGTCAGCCTGAAACGGCTTTACACGGATATCGACAGCGGTAAAGTCAAACGCACCACGGAACCGTTCATGGGATTCTGGGTCACGATGGACCTGGCCGTCAATACCAATGTGCTGAGCATTGTGCTGTCCGATTCCGGCGATCATTTCGATTACGTCAGCGCCCTGAAGGATATGGACCGCACCGCCAATTCCGGCACGATGTTCGCGCGCAAGCCCAAGGAGCTGGCGCCGTATCGTCCGCTGGCGTGGTTGATTTTCGGCATCGTCTTCCTCGTGATGAGCTTCTTCGTGTTCATGATTATCCGCACGAACCTGACCGCGCCGCAGCTCAAGGTGACGGCGCGCGTCAGCGTTTACACGCGATGGGTGCCCTGGGCTTTGCTCCTGCCCGCCCTGGGTCTGGTCGCCCTCTGGGGATATTACCCCCTGCTCCGCGGCATGGTCATGGCGTTCCAGAATTACCATATCGTGGGCAAGAGTCCCTGGGTCGGGTTGGATAACTTCATCAATATCTTCCTGAACCCGGATTTTTACGTGTATATCCGGCAGACGGTGAAATACGTGTTCTGGAGCTTGCTGCTGGTGTTCACCGCGCCCATCATGCTCTCCCTGCTGCTGGCGGAAATTCCGCGGGGGAAAGTCTTCTGGCGGTCGATCTTTTTCTTGCCGCAGCTCACCAGCGGGCTGGTCATCGTGCTGTTATGGAAATTGATGTATAGTCCCACGGAGAGCGGCCTGATCAACCAGATCATCGGCTTCTTCGGCTTCAAGACACAGGACTGGCTCGGGAACGCCGCTACCGCCATGATCTCGACCATTATTCCCACCGTCTGGGCGGGCACCGGCATGGCCAGTCTCATCTATCTGGCGGCACTGAAAGGCATCCCCGATGAGTTGTACGAAGCGGCGGGGCTGGACGGCGCCAGTCTGTTCGCCAAGCTGCGCTTCGTGACCTTCCCGCAGTTGATGCCGCTGCTGATCATCAACTTCGTCGGCGCGTTCATCGGGACGTTCCAGAGCATGGGCAACATCTTCCTGCTGACCTTCGGCGGTCCGGGGAAGGAAACCATGGTCATGAGCATGGCCATCTGGCTGGAGGCCTATGCGAATCTCCGCTTCAGCGTAGCCACTGCCATGGCCTGGATCATGGGGAGTGCGTTGATCGGGTTCGCGTATTTGCAGATTCGTATCTTGCGCAAGGTGGAGTTCCGCCGCGTGGAGGACATTTGAGATGCCGATTATCGATGAAACCGGGCGACGGTCGTGGCGCATCCGCCTGCTGCTCGTGCTGATGTATATGACGCTGGCGATTCTCGGCGTCACGATGGCCTATCCGTTCCTGATCACCCTGACATCGTCCACGACCAACGCGCTGGATTACAACCGGTTTGCGGCGGTCCCCCGCGGCACCTTCTCGCGGGAGGAGCGCTTTACCCGCGGCATCGTGACCTTCTTCCCGGAATCCCTTCGCCAGGGCATGGAGCAATTCACGCTGCTGTTCGAGGATGCGCCGGGCACCTGGGCGACGTGGAAGGCGGTCGGCGATGATCGGGCCGGCCTGCAGCGATTCGCCGCGCGCTACCTGGCGCAAACGCAAGACGCCAAGCACTGGGAGCGCATTACCCGGATTGTGGCCGATTATGACGCGTTCGCCCGGCAGTATCGTCTCGACGACAGTATCTGCGTCTATAACACCCGGCATATCGCGCCGTTTTTCCGTGTGCTCTATCTGGATCGCGCGCGGAAAGACTTACAGCGGCAGCAGATCCGCCGCGGGCGCCCTGAGCAACGGGCGCTGGAGCTGTTGACCCAACGGTGGGGCGTGCCGGTGGCGACATATTATCAGATCGATCCGGCGCAGGAATATCAGGTGCCGTTGGATCAACCCAACTACTGGCCGACCGCGGACGCGCGCGCGGAGGATTTCAGCCAGATGCGCGAGGCGTATCTATACCGCGAATTCGTCCCGCGGGGCGTGCGCGCGCGCTGGTTTGAAATCGCGCGCGGCAGCGAGGCGCGGGCGGTGCTGGGCCTCGGAGGGCAGGGGTCGCTCTCGCTGAGCGAGTTCAACCGTGCCGCGAACACCGATTACCGCTCCTGGCGGCAGCTTCCTTATCCGGTGACCGCGTCGGAGCCAGCGGCCGTGCAGCGCGTCTGGGGCCTGTATACCGGCACCGTGACGCCGGCGTGCGAGACGCGCCCCTATCCGCTGAAGACGGCCTGGCTGCGGTATCTGGGCACCGCGGAGACGCGGTCAACATTGCAACTGCCGGCCGGGGGATACCTGACGATCGATGAGTATAATAAAGCGTTCGGGATGCATTATACCAGCCTGCGCGAGGTGCCGTTTCCGGTGCCTGCCGTTGCGCCGCCCCTCATGCACACCGTCTGGGCGACCTTCGTGCAGACGCAATACCCCAAGCGATTGATCGAAATCCGCGTAACACCGGCCATTACCGGCCAATATCAGGCGTTTGTGAAGGCGCGCTTTCGCGACAACCTGAATAACTGCAACCGCATTCTCGGTACGCAATTCCGCACCTGGCAGGACCTGACGTTTCCTGCCGAGATGCCGCAGCAGAACGAGCTGCAGTCCAAGCTCTGGATGGAATACCTCGACAAGCTGCCGGTCGAAGCGAAACGCCTGCACAGCGCTGAAGACGCCTATCAGCGCTACCTGCTCGCGCGCTACGGAAGCCTTGAGAAGGTCAACAACCGTTATAACTGGTCCCTTACGGAGATCGAGCAGGCGGAAATGCCGTTCGATCTGGCGTACCTGGTGACCTTTGCCCGGAATGAATGGCCGCTCTATCTCAACTCGATGACGGAAAATTACCGGTTTGTACTGGAATACCTGTTCTATCGCGGCAGCGCGGTCTTCAACACCGTGGTGCTGATTATCCTGACCGTGCTGGCGGCCCTTACCATCAACCCGCTGGCGGCCTATGCGCTGTCGCGCTTCCGCATGCGACAGATGCCCGCCGTCATCCTCTTCCTGCTGGCGACCATGGCCTTTCCGGCAGCGGTGAGTATGATCCCCGGCTTCCTGTTGATGCGCGACCTGCATTTACTGAATACCTATGCGGCGCTGATTCTCCCCGGCATCGCGAACGGCATGAGCATCTTCCTGCTTAAAGGCTTCTTCGACAGCCTGCCGCCGGAGCTTTACGAGGCGGCGTCCCTGGATGGGGCGAAGGAATGGCAGATGTTCCTGCGGATCACCATCCCGCTGTCGAAACCGATCCTGGCGGTGATCGCGCTGAGCAGCTTCATGGCCGCGTATAATTCCTGGGAATGGGCGATCATCGTCTGCCAGAAGCAGTCGATGTGGACGCTGGCCGTCTGGCTGTACCAGTTCAATACCCTCTTCGCCAGCACGCAGCCGTGGGCCGTCATGGCCTCCTTCGTCATCGCCTCGCTGCCCGTCTTTCTGGTCTTCCTGTTCTGCCAGAACATCATCCTCCGCGGCATCATCCTGCCGCAAATGAAGTAAGGCAATGCTCTCGGGGGGCCGGCACTCACAACCGGCCCCCTCCCTTCATGTGCGTCATCTTACGGCAAGCGCACAATCATATCATGCTCATGCTCGTGCTCGTGCTCGTGCTCATGCTCATGCTCTTTCTCTCCCGCATTCTACCGCCTTCCAATCGTAAATTACTCTTCCGATAATCCCAAATCCCATAGCCAGGGGCAACGCCCCTGGAGCCGGCTGCCCCGCTTCTTTCTCTGATTACCGGCTGAGGTGATACGTGCATCAGGCCCCCACGGCGGCAGGCAATTTACCGCGCATTCCGCTTTAATACCCCTGGAACACGCTCACCGTATTGTCACGCTGGTTGGCCACATAGACCCGGTTCGTGGCCGGGTTAACCGTCACGTCCCATGGGTAATTCCCCACAGGCACCGTAGCGAGGACCGTATTCGTCCTCCCATCGAGCACGCTCACTGTATTGCCGGCCTGGTTGGCCACATAAACCCGGTTCGTAGTCGGGTTCACCACCACTCCCAGGGGGCCATACCCCACAGCTACTGTGGCAAGGACCGTATTCCCCTCCGTGTCGATTACGCTCATTGTACTGTCGAAGTAGTTGATCACGAATGCCCGGTTCGTGGTCGGGTTCACTGCGATGTCACATGAACCGTTCCCCACAGTTATTGTGGCGAGGATTGTATTTGTTCCCCCATCGAGCACATTCACCGTATTGGCGCTAGCGGCCCCGTGACCCAGATACACCCGGTTCGTAGTCGGATTCACCGTCACACCACTGGGGAAATCCCCAACCCCAGCTACTGTGGCGAGGACCGTATTCGTCACCCCATCGAATACACTCACCGTACCGTTGGTGCTGGAGTTGGTCACGTAAATGCGGTTCGTTGTAGGGTTCACTGCTAGGCTAGAGGGTGCTATCCCCATAGATATTGTGGCGAGGACTGTATTCGTCCCTCCGTCAAGCACGCTCACCGTATTTTCGCCGACGTTGGCCACATAGACCCGGTTCGTGGTTGGGTTCACTGCCACTCCCCAAGGGGAAGTTCCCACACGTACCGTCGCAAGGACTGTATTCGTCCCCCCGGCGATGACACTCACCGTGTCATCTAACGAGTTTGCCACGTAGATCCGGTTCGTGGTTGGGTTCACCGCCACACCATCGGGGTACTTCCCCACAGCTATTGTAGCGAGGAGTGCACCGGGGGCCGGGCCGGTGACCGTTACCGTGGCCGTGGCTGTGGCCTGTTGCCCGTTGCCGCTGACGACGATAGTATAGGTGGTAGTTGCTGCCGGCGACACGCTTTTCGATCCGGAGACGCCGGACGCGCCGAAGTTCGAAGCCACCACGGCCGTCGCATTGGTGGATGTCCACTGCAACTGGCTGCTGCCGCCCGGCGCAATCGATGACGGTGTCGCGGTCAGGGTTACCGTGGGAGCGGCGGTGACCGTTACCGTGGCTGTCGTCGTCGCCTGTTGCCCGTTGCCGTTGACGGTAATGGTATAGGTGGTGGTAGTTGCCAGTGACACGGTTTTTGACCCGGAGACGCCGGACGCGCCGAAGTTAGAGGAGACCACAGTCGTCGCATTCGTGGAGGTCCACTGCAACTGGCTGCTGCCGCCCGGTGCAATGGTTGACGGCGTTGCCGTCAGCGTCACCGTGGGAGCATTGGCACTCCCGACCGTCACCGTGGCCGTCGCTGTGGCCATCTGCCCGTTGCCGCTGACGGTAATGGTATAGGTGGTCGTGGCTGCCGGCGACACGGTTTTCGCGCCGGAGAGGCCTGTCGCGCTGAAGTTTGACGCGACCACGCCGATGGCGTTGCTGGAGGTCCAGACCAACTGGCTGCTGCCGCCCGGTGAAATGGTCGACGGCGTCGCGGTCAGCGTCACCGTGGGAGCATTGCCATCACCACCCTCAATGGTTACCGTGGCTGTGGCCGTGGCCTGTTGCCCGTTGCCGCTGACGGTAATGGTATAGGTGGTCGTGGCCGTCGGGTAGAAGTTCAGCGATCCGGTCACGTTCTCGGCGCCGAGATTAGAGGACACCACCGTGGTCGCATTGCTGGATTTCCACTTCACGATGCAGAGGTCGCCTGGGTACGACGATGACGGATTGACGGTCAGGCTCACCGTGGGGGTCGCGCTGCCGCCGCCACTGCCGCCGCCGCCACAACCCGCGAGCAAGACAATAACAACGCAGATGATGACCGCAAGAACAGCGAATCGAGTGAAGTACTTCATGAGCAACCTCCTGGGAAACACTCAAATCCCTCATGCTGATCGCCGGCTAACAACCCAAGGTTCAGTTAGTATTGTAGCTCCGTCGTGGTGTTTACGCAAGGTAGGCTGAGCGTTCTTAGCGTTCTCCTCTACCAATTCAGGCCATCTCCAATCTCATAACCAGTGGCAACGCCCCTGGAACCAGCCGTTCAAGGTGCAACAGAAAACAGATCGTGCGTAAGATCCTGTAGCCGCATCCCTTTACGGGTGCGCCGCCCTTGCAGACCGGTCTCGCGCGATGGGCCCGAAACCGGATTGCATGGCGGCGCACCCATAAAGGGATGCGGCTACAGGATATTACGAACAGGACAGTCCGACTCACTTGAAAATCCTATTTGAATGGAATTGGCCCCAGTCCCCCTTCTTAACGAAATCATAATCACAATTCACCTACAACACGTTTAATAATGAAAATATATGGGTATATAAAACATACATGTGCTATGACAATCCGGTGCCGCTCGGTCCTTTCCATGCCTGATCCGCCGACGGCCCACCGGAATTTGCGGAAAACACCCTGTAGACACCGCAAAACACCGCAAATTGCCGCAAAATCCCGTAATAGTTAACGAACTTTCAGTTAAATGTTGCACGTGCAACATTGACATAACTATTCTACCAGCCAATACCTCATACTCTGAGTCTGACTCTGACTCTGACTCCTACCCCCTGCCTGCTCAACCGCCGGACTGGGCGCTATTACTGAAGGACTGTATACCCCCGGATTATACATGATCCGCCCGCGCACCCGTAAAGGGATGCGGCTACAGTCGGATCATGAATAATCCGGATACACTGTGACGTACCGCTAACACCTGCTACTGCAGATGCATTTCCACCAGCGCTGAACAGGCATTCCGGGGCAGGCTGAACTGCGCGCCGTGGTTGTCCTGGGTGAACGGCAGGTCAGCCGGCGGTTCGCCGGGCAGGTGGAGGGTCATCTGCGAAACGCCGGCGATATCCTTCGTCCTGACCTGAACATCGAAGGTCGGGAACTTGCGGCTCGCAGTCAAGCCGGCCTGACTCTGCATGGTGAAGAGCAGGTTGCCGTTTTCGCCCCGGAAAATGCCGCCTTTGAAGCCTTCCGGCACGCGGAACGGAGCCGGGTCGAATACCCAGTTCCGGCGGTTCAGCTTTTCAATCATCGGCATATAGGCGCTGAACAGGTGGGAGAAGGGGTGAGAATCGTGGTGGTTCGTCGGGCTGCAGGCATACAGCACGCATTGCTGCAGCATCAACTCGATGTGGTGGGCCTGGGGCGTGCCCATCAGGAAATACATCGGCTTGGCCAGTGCCCAGTACTGGAAGCGGTCGCACCCCGTCCAGATCCCCTCGTTCATGAAGCCATCGATATATTTCATCTGGCCCACGGAATACGCGGCGTTGGAGATGAGCGTCTTGTGGGGATGCAGCAGTTGCGACAGGTGCTGCAGGTGCGGCTCGAAATTGAAGCCGCTCATGTAGCACGGCTTGTTGTTATAGGCGGAGATACCGTCGTCGTGGCGCATATCCTGAAAGTTGTAGCTGGCCTGGTCGAGAAAGATGCCGTCCAGCTCCGGGTAGCGCTGCATGAATTCGTCGATGGTATACTCGATATGTTTACCGAACGGCAGCGACGGGTCGGAGTTCATCATCCAGGTGCCGGGCCAGGAGCTGAGTTGCCGGCCCCGGATGTCGTGCATCTGCGACTCCTCGAAGCGGGCGGCGATGGTGTTGACATCGCCATCGCCTGACACCTGGAGATAGGGCAGCGCTGCGACACCGGCGGCCTTGATGGTGGCGATATAGTTATGAATGATTTCCTGCGTGATGGGCGGCGTGGTGGTGTTGTGGCAGGTGCGCCAGACTTCGGTTTCTGGTACATAATCGCCGTAGCCGGCAAAATGCTCGTGCAGCTCGCACCAGCGCGCACCCAGCGTGGCAGCGGTTTTCGCCTGCTCGAGGGTGATATGCCGGTCGCAGGTCCCGAAATGCCCGCCCCACAACTGGTGGATCATGGTGCTGCGCGGCACGAAATATTCCTGGAACCGCTCATACAGCCACCCCAGGCCGGGCCGCCAGTCGCCCCCGATACCCCGCAGCAACAGGCAAGCCTGCGCGGACCGTTGGGGACTGAGTGCCATCCAGTCAAAATGGGCCGCCAGATATTCCTCGCGATATGAGGTGGTGAAACTGAGGCGCGGCGTCGCGAAGTCGAAGGGCATGGCCATCATCAGGCCGGCGTCCGCCTTGGTCTCGCCCCAAAAGCTCATACCCGTGCCCGGGACATACACTTGCACCGCCGGCAGCATGACGCCGCCGTTCACTTCGGCGTATTCCATGGTCAGCAGGTGATGCGAGTGCACGTGGGTCGGCATCCCCTCGCGGGCGCACCAGACGGTCAGCGGGTAAATGGGGGTAGGCAGGGGGATCTGATAGGTGATGCAGCAGGAGCGGAACTCGCCCTCATCCAGCACCACTTCCGCCTCCCAGCGGATCGCGCCCTTTTCAACGCGATAGGATTCCCGCAGCACCCACGGAGCGCCGCTGAACCGGCGCTCGAGGGAGAGGATTTCATCCTGCTGTGCGAAGTGCGCGTCGACGATATCGCGACAATCGAATGTTTTCCGCAGCAGGTCGTCGCGGATCAGAATGTCCGCCTGCTCATCCAACCAGACGACCTGGTTGCCGCCCTGCACCTCCATGCGTACGGGACATCCCGTACCCCGATCGAGATCCAGAATCATGTTGCCGCCCGTAATTCGCCAGAATTCGGGATATTGCTGAATCGTTGCCATCATCTATCCTTTTCGTCAGAGTTAATTACAAAACCGGGGGTACCTAACCCCCCAGACAAGGCGAGCAAGTATAACAGTATTCTATTCGTGCCGCATTCGCGCCAGCGGGCAGGCCAGCGCGCATTGCTCGATGTTGCATGGGTGGTGTCGTTCAATTTTCGGTAGCGTGCGCAGGGCCGCGGCCAGCGCATCGGCGGTGATCTCCTCCGGCGCGGGACAGTCGTTGGGCCAGCCCATGCAGGCGACTCCTTCGGCCCCAATAAGGGAATAGCGTTTAGCCCATTCGCAGCGCGCGCGTTCGATGGGGTGGAAGCGCTCAGTGATTTCATCGATCCGGACGGTCGCTTCCGGCGCGAACGCCTCCGTATGGCAGGCGCGCAGGCAGCGGCCGCAATCGGCGCAGGCGTCGAGGACGGCGGCATCCGCCGGCACGGCATCGGGCGCGATCTCGGCATCCGTGACGATCGCCACGAAGCGGACATTCGGCCCGAAGTCCGGCGTCAGCACGAAACCGCCGCGTCCCAGGCGCCCGAGACCGGCGGACACGGCGGCAAAGCGATTGCTGAACAGATCGGACAGCTCGCCGCGCGGGGTGCCGCTCAGCGCGCCCGTGCCGCAGAGGTCGTAGGTGACGGCTGCGCGATACCCCTGGTCTTCCAGCAGGCGCGCGGCGCGAAAGGCCATCAGCCCCAACAGATTGAGCGCCTCATAGTGGGCAAAGGCATAGATGCCGACGGATTCCGCCGGCGGCTGCATGGCGCGCTCGACGGACGCCTGCGGCAATGCCAGCCCGATCACCAGCACGGATTTCGCGCCGGGCAGGTGATCCTCCGGCGCGCGAATCTGCACATGCTCCTCGCGAATTTCAGGGTCGTATTCATACAGGCGCCCGGCGCGGTCGTGGGCGGTAAAGACAACCTTGCCGCCGAACAGCGCATCGAGCTGCGGCCGCAGCGCGGCGATGCGCTCCGCCGGCGCCACGCCTACCAGGTCGGCGCCGAGCTCGTTCAGCAGGCGTTTCAGCGCGTTCTGGCGCGCCGCCGGCGAGGAAGCGGGTGCCGGCGCCGGCGCCGGCAGCGTGGGCGTTGTCGGGGACAGCTCGGCATCGGTCACCACCGTCACCGTCTCGATTGCGCGTCCCGGCAACGCGCCGGTGAGGAGCTGCTGCACGGTCCGTTCAGGCAGCGCGCCGTCGCTATACATGATGGCGTTGTATCCGCGCCGCTCCAGCTCGCGGGTAACATCATACGCGGCAGAGGCCAGCGTATACCAGCTCGCCATGCTCGCCGGCGTCGCGGTATGCGCTCCCAGGCAGATCGCCGTGCGACCGCCGGGCAGGTAGTCGGCAAGATCGAGTCCCATCGCGGCCAATTCGCGGGTCGGCAGCACGGCGGCAACATCGACGCCGCTGCCATACGCGCGGGCCAGCAGGCGTTCCTCGAAGCCGCGGTGCGGCTCATCGCCTTGCGGGCTGGCTTTTTTGCGGCGCGGCGCATCGGTGTAGCCCGGATCGAAGTATCGCCGGGCGCGCGGCAGGCAATGGCGCAGGCAGCTTCCCATCTCGCCCCCGCGCTGGCCATGCGCCCGCGCGGTCTCCAGGATCACCGCCTCATCGACGTGTGCCGGGATAGGCAGGTCCAGATCCAGATCGAAATGCTCGCCCCACGCGCAGCGCCAGAGGTTCTTACGGGCGTAGGTGTAGTCCAATCCCTCGATGGTCACCACATCCACGCCGTCGAGCTCCTCGGACAGCGCCTTCGCGCGGCAAAATCTGCGGCAAAGCCCGCAATCATCGCACTGGCTGCCCGGCGCCAGCAGCGGGGAGGGCGTCAGCGAGGCTTCGGTGATAACGGTGATGTAGCGCTGGCGGGCGCCGAATTCCGGGGTGATCGCCAGCCCGCTGACACCGAAGTCAGCGATGCCGGCGGCGACGGCCGCATGCCGGTGGCTGAGATCGGGCGCGAAATTCTCGGACAGGTCCTTATAGCCTTTATAACGCCAGATGTTGGAGCTGACGATAGGCACGGAGGGATAGCCCGCGCGTTCGAGGTATTTCGCCAGCCGGAAAGCCATCTCATCGAGCCGCATATTCATATACCCCTGGATATGATATGCGCTGATCTTCTGCGGGTGCTCGCGCCCGTCCAGCTCGATGCAGCTATCCGGGTGGTGGATTGCCATCACCACCACCGAGCGCGCCGTCGGCAGGATCCCCCGCGGCGACATCATCACCGGAGCATTGGCGAAGCGCTCGATATTCGCAATCCCGACCAGGTCCGCGTTCAACCGCGCCAGCGCATAATCTTTCACCTGGCCCGTCAGCGCGGAATCGATCGCCCGCGCGGTGGCATACAGGTCCGGCGTAACCCGGGGAGATTCAATAGACATATGATGACTCCTCACTGCACCCGCACCAGGACGGGCTGAGTTGTATACACATCTCTGCTTTTCAGATGACCCATCAAGAGGTCGGGCTACAGAATGGGTGAACGGACAGTGTCGTCACTTATCCACTCACCCAGCCATCCTTCCAATCTTCCATTCATCATTTGCCGGCAGGATGAATATAGAACACCTTGACTTCGCCGGCCGCCAGTGAGACGCGGAACTGTTTCAGCGTCCGGGCTGTGGCTGTGTCCTTGCCACCGAGGCGCACCTTGTGGGCGTCCGTCAGGTCCCGCTGGAACAACTCATACTGTCCGGCAGGCAGGTTGTTGACGCCCACATCGATCTTCACCGGGTATTCAGTCCAGTTGATGGCAAAGACAAACTTCTCCGCGGCGCCCTTCTCCAGCAGGCCGACTTCGACATCGCTGTCGTAGGTGTTGACATTGAGCGGCTTGCGGGCGCCGAGCAGGCCATCCACCAGTTTGTGCATCTGGTCCTGCATGGCAGGGAAGTGCCCGACGGAGGTGACATCGTCGCCGCAAAAACTCGCTTTCTTCTGTGCGATCAGGTCGTTCAGCAGCGGCTGCGCATACGGTTCGCCCCACTCGTCTACCTCACCTTTCCGATCGAGCACCAGAATCTTCGTCCCCTTGCTGGCCGCATCGGCCAGGCGCGCATAGGCGGCCTTGCTGATGCTGTAGGGGAACGGCAGGATCACTAACTGGTATTGGGAAAGGTTCGCCAAGCCCTCCGGCTGGTCCAGGTAATACATCTCAAAGGGATAGCCATTGGTGAAGAGAAACTCCAGCAGCCACTTTTCGACGAGAAAGCCGCGGGCCTGGTCCAGCGGATTTCCGTCCGCGCCGTAGCGCTGGCGAAGCTGCCACCAGTCCTCCGAGGCGCGAGATTTCAGCACGGCGATACTGTGCGGCACGGTGGCGTCTTTGGCGCCCCACGCCGCCAGGGTATCGAGGAGGGCGTAGGACTGACCCACATATTTGTCATAGCCGCCGTAAAAGGCGAAATTGTAGCGCCAGAACAGCGGCATCTTCCCGCCGTGCATGATGTGGCTGATCGGCGGCCCATACATGAACATCGGAGTGAAATCGCGGTAATAACCGGGATACTGTACCGGATCGTTCGCCCAGGGGCAGTTCAGCAGCGCATCGGTGCCGCGTGATTTGTTGGCGCCCATCATCCGCACCGTGGAGGCGGCCGTGACGTAATGGCCGAGATTATCTCCCGTCTCATAACCGTTGGCCCGAAGATAATCGATGTCGGCCATGTGGCCGACGATATCCTCCGCGATCCCTACATTCAGTCGGGAATTCCACAATGCCCCCAGCGCCACATGCACCGGTGATTTGGTGAAGACCGCCGGATTGACCGCCTTCGCGCCGGATGCCGCGTCCGCCAGATAGGAAGCGAACTGTTCATATGCAAAGACGACCCACTTGCGGTAGGATGCGGTATCGCCGGGTTCAGTGGGGAACGGGGTCTTGAATTGTTCCTCGAAGGCTTTTTTGGTGAAATCACTCTGCCCCTTGACATTGGTGAGCATCCCCCAGTTGCCCTGCTCGTCATATCCGATGCCCACCCCATCGACGCCGGAGGCTGCCTGCTCCTTGACCACGCCCATCAGATATTCGCGCGCCGGGCGATCGATGCAGGCCGCATCGAGGGTGGAGGTGGCGGTCACCGGAAATTCCGCCAATGGCTTTGGATAGGAGTTCCGCTGCATCACGGACAGCTTGATGCCCGCGGCATGGAGCGCGTCGGCGCCGGCCTTCAGCAGATTCTCGTCCACGCTGTGCCGGTCGTACTTGCTGGGCCAGAGGAGATCCGACTCATATTCACCAGGGCCCTTCGTTTCGAAAGTGATCGGCGGCCACATGTTCACCACGTTCCCGTGCATCTGCTTGACGCCCTTCACGAAATCGGTGAAACCGGCATATTCGGTCAGCGGGGCGCGCGGATTCATCTTCGCCCAGCCGGACAGGTTGAACATCCACGGCTCGATGTGGAAGCCTTTGCGGAATTGCTGCTCGGCCGGAGGATCGGGGACCGCCAGCAGATCACCGGCCACGGCTTCGGGCACTTTCGGATTCGGGGTGGCAGGCTTGAATGACGTGCTGCCGGCGGGGACTAACAATTGCACATCATACAGGCGGTTGTCGCTAAGGGTGCCCAACAAGCTGACGATTTGAATCCCGTAGGCTTTCACCGGCGGCCAGAAATAGTTGTTGACCCAGGCTCGGGAGGCCCACACGCCGCCGGGGTTGGACAGCTTGCCTTCCAGGTCCATCCGCAGCAGCCGGTCATACTGGCCGTTGCCGGTGGTATCCGCGAGGATGGCCCACGGCCCGGCGACGACTGCCCAGCGCACCGCGGCGAAGGTCTGGGGTTTGGCATAACGGAATTCAAACCGGACGCTCTTTGCCGGGATGCCCGGTTCCGGATAGGCGATCGTGCTCAATTTCTCGTCGCGATCGACCATCAATCGCGCCATCGCCAGGTAAGGCGTCGTCCGGATGGACGCAAACCGCGCGATATTCACCAGTTTGGTCGCCGCGGGAATCGCCGGACCGATGTCATTGGTGATCAGCCGGATGGTGGAGGGGGTCATGTCGGGCACCGGCGCCGGGGTGATCTCGGGGGTGATATCCGGGGTCAACGGTGTATTGATCTTCAAGGCGACATCGATAACCTGCTCGCCTTTTCTGACCACCCCGAGCCACAACTCCCCGCCCTTGTCCAACTGTAATTTCCCCGGCTTCACTCCCAGCGAGCCTTCCACCAGCAGGCGCGCGCCGCTGCCGATTTTCAGGCTGCCCGCCAGGGCGGTGGTCTTGGTCAATACTGGGTAGGCCGGCAATCCGCCCGGGATCACTATATCGTCGGCAGGCTGCGGCGGCGCCTTGGTCGACCAGTTGGCCGCCGCGTTCCAATCGATGCTTTGTCCCAGCCAGGTGTCAGTGGCGCTGAAAATCGCCTGGCAGGTGAACAGCACAAGCGCAAAGATCCAGATGCCGCGAGCGTTTAGCATAGTTGACCCCTTCCCTGTTTGATATTTGTACCGGTGAAGCCGGCATCCGTTTCCAGACGAAAATGTGCGCGGTTTCGTTCTCCCGGATTCCGGATCAGATAGCCTAATGCTGACATTCCCACAGCACGCAGGCACTGCGGATCACCGCGTTCGTGCGCGGTCAACGACACGGCCCGTCGCCCCCGGAACAGGTTTCCGGAAGCGACGGGCCGGCTGATGGCAGCATGCTGATGGTTTCCGGCGACGCCGGCAGGCGCATTATGAATGCACCGCCACCTTGCCCGCATGTATGGTCGTCCACTCGGACTGCTCGGGGAATTTATACTGGAAATACCGCTCGGTGAAGTCCACCAGCACCTGGGTGCCGTCGGCAAAGGTGGTGCGCTGAACCCGGCGCGCATCATCCAGGAATTCCAGGTTCACCATCTCCTCGAATCCGACACGCTCGGCCAATTCGCACAGGGGCTGCAACGAACGGATGAACTCTGCTTCCTCCTCGGGCCGCAGCTCTCTGCCGGGACGGTCCGGCATCAACGAATGCGTGCGGATCGAGGGGATGCCGGCCCACAGCGCCAGCCAGAGCGCATCGTCGCCCAGCGGGCCTTCCTCCAGGTGCATCGGCACCACGATGCAGTCATGCCAGACGAGATTATACAGGGGGATGGGATCGCCGAACGGCTGCCCGTCCAGTGCTTCTTTCAGGTTGAAGGGGCAGGACGCGGGAGCGACCGACCAGCAGAAATCCAGCACGGGAATCGACCAGTCGGCCCCGCCTTCCGAGCTGGTCGCCCAGCCGAATCCCTGGCACATGGCATAGATTTCCGACCAGGCCCGGCGGGCATCGCCCCGCGAGCAGAGGTGATCCTGGTTGTAACACTCGCGCAGGTGGCTGATGGTCATGCAATCCAGATAGGTGCCGGAGGGGGCGATGCGGTCGTTAATCTCCGTCAGGGTGCGGCCGGCAACCTCCATGGTGCGCACCGGGCACATCCACCCCTGGCGCCCGCCCAGCCATTCGTTATTCTCGGGCCGAATGCCGCTTAAATCGAGGACGGTATAGTCCGGGAAATACGGCGTGTGGGCGTAGCAATCGACGTAGTTGTCGTGGAGCAGACAGATATGCCCCATCGCCTGTACGGCGTCCGCCACGGCGCGCAGACCTTCCCAGCCGCCCAGCGCCGGCTCCGGCGGGAGGACATCGGGATGATTGAAATCGTACCCATCGGTTCCCCAGCCGTCCAGGTGTACGATGGCCTTGCGAATCTCGCCATCGCGTGCGAGGCGCTCGAAACGGCGCAGCCCTTCGGCAAAACTCAAGCGAGTGTAGGTCTCGGTCTTTTTCCAGTAGCTCTCATGCCAGATGCTGACCACCATGCCGCCGCGCAGGGTGTCGACGTTCGGGCGGGCGGCTGCCTTTTCCTTCAGCGTGACGGCCAGGCCGCGGCCCTCGGCATGGCGGCGATAGCGCTTGGCCAGCGAGACCACATTCGCGGTCTCGAAAAATTGGTAGGTGATCCGGCGCGGATAGGAAAAATTGCCCAGCGAGGCTTGCCAGTAGGGATGGGCGGTATGCCCGTCTAACCCCTCCGTCACCACGCGAACGCCCATGTCGTCCGGTGTATCGGACAGGGCAATCAAGCCTTCGCCGCTATCCGCCAACTGGCCCCACCAGGGCATGACGAATCCCGGTCCCGAGTAAGTCGGGAAGGTCTGGTCGAGGATGAGGGGGAAATCCTTCCGCAGCAGGCAGCCCTGCGAATACGGCAATACCAGATCCCCACCCGTTTCCTGCGGGAAGAGGAAGCCGCGCGGATAATAGCTGTCGATAAACGAGGCTTCCCCCCGGCCATTGACGGTACCGACTGTGATATCCAGGGCATCATCGTGAACATGAAAGTCAACGGTTACCACAAAATCCAGCGGTCCCCAGATATTGGCTGGATACGGCCAGTGCGACAGGCGGGCATGCTGCGTCTCCTCATCCCCTTCCCAGGTGATGGTTCCCGCCTGCGCGAACAGCATCCCCATCCACGGACCGCTATGCCCTTTAATGCCGATGTCGCCCGGGCCGTCTTCCTGCATGCGCCAGGTGATCCCCGTTCGCCGGTCGGTAACGGCGATCGTCAGGCTGGTGGGGCAAATTTGAACTTCCAATATCGAGGTGCGCAAGACGCGCGCTTGATTGTCCTGTGGTTGCATCACCGGTTATTTCCTTTCGCTGGACTGCTGTATGCTCCACTGCCCATCATCCGGTGTGCTGTCCCGCACTTGGATGCGAGGCAGGTTCGGCAGGCGTCAAATGGAGATACAGGTGCTATAAATTAGCTGGCTTTACAGTGTTATAATACTTTGATAGCCATGCACTCGTGTGCATGTAAAAGTAACACAGTCCACCAATGGTGTCAATAGGTCCTACTCAGTGTTACCGGGCACGCAGAAGTGCGGTCACCCGTCGAGCTGCGCCAGCAGATCATTCAGCAGATACAGGCACCAGCCGAGTGATTGACCAAACCAGGCATAACCGTAGCGCAGCCCGGCTTCCGTAAGGCGCAGCGGGCCTTCCTGCTCGGTTTCCGGATTGTCCCACAGGTCCGTGCGCACATAGCGGAGGACCTCCAGCGCTTCCCGGCGCCAAACCTTACGCTGTGCGGGGGCTACCCGCGACAGGCGGCCCAGCGCGGCGGCCACCAGAAAATAGCCGTGCGAGAAGTAGACGCAGGCGCTTTGCTCGCGACGCCAGTTGATTTTAGAGCCAAGTTTCGTCTGCAGGAGTCCTTCATCAATGAGCCATTGGCCGCCCCGGACCAGCGACTCTCCGAGCGCGTCCTTCGCCGATTCGCCGGCCGCCTGCGCCAGGTGGAAGATGACCATGGCATGGTGCCCGATATCCGTCCAATCCACCCCCACCCAGTAGGCCCAGTGGCCGTTCGAAAGTTGAGATGCGATCAGGTGCTGCTCGGCGCGCATCGCCGCGTCGAGCCAGTCCGGCTGCGCCCCGGCGCCGCGGTCCTCCAGGAATCCATGGATGCGCCGCAGCATCATGGCGGTGAGCGCGGTGGTGTTCTGGCAATCCCGCTGCGAGCCTTCCGCCCCCCACTCGTCACCGTTAGGCTCCTGGTGATTGGTGTCATGATAAAACGCCCCGGGTTTCCATTCGAGCGTCGTCTCGAAGTGCGCCATGCGGATCAGGGCGGCCACATCGCGTTCGTCATACTCCAGCCCCAGGCTGTAGGCGGTGATCAGGTTGTCGGCGACGATCGACGTATTGACAGCCGAGCCGCCATCGCTGGGCGTGCGTCCCCGCATCTCCGGATATCCACCGTTCGGGAATTGTATGCGGAGCAGTGCTTCCCGCGCGCATCGCGCCTGCTCCAGCCATCGTGCGTCCCCCGTACGCTGCGCCTGCCGCATGAAGGCGGCCGCCGCGCAGGCGGTATCCCGATTGCAGAACCGGTCCTCAGTCGGATAATAGATGATGCCCTGATAGGGAGAATCGGCATCGCTGACCTGGTGGGCGCCGAGCCAGGCGACCATTGCATCAGACATCTCCACCAGTTGCCGGGGGCCGAAATCGCTTCCGCTCATGCGGATGCTCCTTTCAAGGGTGAACGGTTCTGCCGGGTTGCTGTATCCCCGGGAGGTGATGCACACGAGTGCATGTATCGGCATTATCCTACCGCGCGATGTAAAGCGGTGTCAAGGGCTATGAGCACTAAACTAACGGCTTGCACGAGGGAGACTTGACAGGTCGCCGAAGAAGCCATATTATAGTGCACACGTGTGCATTCTGAAGAGAGCTGATCGCAGGCCCGCATGATAGACCGACTGCATCCGGCTCCGCACGTATGACCGTTCTGCAGCAAGCGGAAGGCCCGGGCTGCCGCTGACGGCTTTTCTACCTCCTGCCGGCGGCGGCATCCCGGTCATTCTGCGTGAAGCATCAACCGATAGATGAAGGAGATAACGATGGATTCCTCGGCAATGCAATTTTTAGAGACTTTGCTGGAAACCCCGAGTCCGTCAGGCTTCGAGGGTCCGGTGCAGGTGCTCGTGCGCGAGCGCCTGGCCCAATTTACCGAGCAGGTGACGACGGACGTCTTCGGCAACGTGAGCGCGGTGACGCATCCGTCCGGGCATCCCCGGCTGGTGCTCAACGCGCACAGCGACGAGATCGGGTTGATGGTGCAATACATCAGCGACGACGGTTTCATTTTTTTCCAGGCGATCGGCGCCCCGGCGGCGCGGCGGCTGGAAAGCCAGCGCGCCCGCATTCTCAACGCGCGGGGACCGGTCGCCGGCGTGATCGCCCGCAAGCGCGGAAACGGAAGGGACAGTACCCCGCCCCCCGAGGTCAATATGCACGATCTCTGGATCGACATCGGGGCGCGCGACCGGGAGGAGGCCGCCTCGCTGGTGAGTGTCGGCGATCCGGTCATCATCGAGGGCAAACTGGAGACGCTCCGCAACCATTGCATTGCCAGTCGGGCCTTCGACGATAAGATCGGCGTATTTGTCATCGTCGAAACCATGCGCGCCATCGAGAAGCTGCCGATTGCCGCCGCTGTCTACTGCGACGCCGCCGTGCAGGAAGAGTCGGGCTCGCGCGGGGCGAAGGCGAGCACTTACACGGTGAATCCGCAGCTCGGCATCACGGTCGATGTCGTGGAAACGAGCGATTACCCGGATACCGACAAACGGCGCACCGGCGAAATCGCCCTGGGACGCGGCCCGGTCCTCTCCACCGGCCCGAATTTCAACGCGGTTCTTAGCACCCGGCTGGTGGACACCGCCCGCCGCCACGAGATTCCTTATCAGTTCACGGGCACGCCGGCTCCGACATGGACCGATGCCAGCGTGATTCAAATCTCGCGCGGCGGCGTGGCAACCGCGCTGGCCAAAATCCCGCTGCGCTACATGCACTCCATCTCTGAAATCATCTCACTGACGGATGTGGAGCAGGCGATCGAGCTGCTGACCCACTTCATCTGCGAGCTGCCGGCGGATGCCGATTTTACGCCGTGGTAAAAAAATGGAAGGATGGAAGACGGGAAGGTTGGAAGGATAGAAAGTTGGAGGGCTGGTAAACTTGGAAGTCCGGGTAGATTGAACGTCCCGCAATCCATCCGGACTTCCTTCCCTCCTCCGATCCTTCCAGCCCACCAATCCCCCAGCCCTCCATCCCTCCAATCTTCCAGCCTCCCAACCGTCCACTCTTCCACGCTTCCGCTTACTTATAACAGACCGCGTCCAGCCATTGCCAGCCCTGGCGCTCGTCGGCGACCATCAGGTCGTGATTCAGTCCGGGGCTCCAGAGCATGCGATGCGCGCCGGCGCCGAGATTGCGATAGACCGCGTAGACGGTGGTGACCGGGGACGGCGTATCGCAGAGGCAGGCGTTCATCAACACGGCCCCTTTCACGCGGGGGGCGAAATTCATGACGTCGAAATAACTTTGGTATCGGGTGCGCGGGTCCGTCATATCGACGGGCGGCAGGAAGGTATCGCCCGCGGATTTCGCGGCGTTAAGCTTGCCGATGAAGTCGCGATACGGGAAGTCGCTGTGGTAGCACAGGTAGCTGACGGCCGCCTTGACTTCGGGGCACAGGGCAGCGGTGACGAGCGACAGCATGCCGCCCTGGGACGCGCCCGCGACGGCCAGGCGCTTGCCATCGACCTCCGGGCGGGATTCCAGATAGCGAATCGCCTGCACGCAGGCCAGGATGACCCCATAATAATAATCCTGATCCAGTTGCTCGCCATAGCCGGAGGAGATGTAGCGCAGGTAGCCAGGGGTGGGTGCTTTATAGGTGTCGGGGGTACCATCGACATCCAGGCCGTGGATCTGCAGCATGAGGCTGACATACCCGTGGCGCGCGTGCTCGACCGGCATCGGCAGCGGGGCATTGCCCGCCCCGGGAAAGACGGCCAGGCCGGGAAAGGGTCCAGCGCCTGCGGGCACGGCCAGCCAGGCCGTCATGCGGCGCCCGCCGGGGGCATCGAAGCGGATCTTGTAGACACTCACCTTGTCGGCCCGCTTCCCCTCGGGGTACATGTCCGCGGGGATCGATGCTTTCGTTTCGTTATATTTCGAAATCTCGGCATCTGTCATGGAACAGACGAACGTCTCGTCGGCGTTCAGCGGAGTGGCATCGGCGCGCTGCACGGCCTTGCGCCAGAAGTCGTCGAAATCGGCCGGGCGCGTTTTAGCAATCGGCATGTCGGCGATGCGCCAGCCGAATGTCGCCCTGCCATCTTCCGACTCGGTGAGGGTGTCGCCGATGTGGACGTCGAGATCATAAAATCCCGGCTCCAGTTTGGCCGTCGGAATACTGATTTTCACGCTTTGATCCGACTGCACTTCTCCCGTGCCGCGCCGCAACGGCGTATACAGCCCATTGCGGGACAGTGACCACTGGCAGGTGGCGGGACGGTAACGCGGAAAGGCGAACAACTCGACCGTCTTCTCCCGGTTGAAGATCAGGTCAGCCTGCTGGCGGGAGATGATCGGCATCGTCAGCGTCGATTCCCGGTTATAAGCGCGTGCGATATTGCATGTCATGGCGTATAACGGTGTCAGGGCGGCACAGGCCAGTGCCAGCGCGATGGGAAGGCACCAGTTTCGAAATCCCATGCTCCGTAACCTCCTGAGTTAATGTATGCACACGAGTGCACCAAAGTGAATTCTTCTCTTCGACGCGCCCATATCCTTTTCGAGCGCCCATATTTTTACGGCATCACCGACTCGAGGAGGATCGGGGAGGGCGGGAGCGCCTGGTCTTCGGCGGGAATGAGGTGGATGGCCGACGGCGGTATATCGAGGGTTACCGGACGTCCCGGGGCCAGCGCCAGATCGGCTGCTTCCCGCTTGGAGGCCAGCAGCACCCAGGAGACGGCGCCGGTAGCCACATCGATCTTATAGGTCGGGCCTTTATCGACCATCCGCACCACGGCGCCGCACAACCGGTTTTCATCGGAGGCGGCGTCCGCCAGCAGGCGGATCGACTCCGGACGCACCACCAGGGTGGCGGGACCGGGGCAGGCGCCGTCCACGCGCAGGCGCAGGTCGTCCAGGTGAAAGACAGCGCCGTTCCCGGCGGCCTTCACCTCGCCGCGCAGGATATTGCGCGCCCCGGTGAAGTCCGCGACGAATTCGGACACCGGCTGATGGAACACGGTTCGCGGATCCCCGACCTGCACGATCCGGCCGTCCTGGAAAATCCCGATCAGATCCGCCACCGCCAGCGTCTCTTCGAAATTGTGCGAGACGTGGATAGTGGTGGTGCCGAACTCGCGCTGCAGGGCCTTGAGCTCTTCGCACATCTCCTCGCGGGTGCGTTCATCGACGGCGGCCATTGGCTCGTCGAGCAGCAGCACGCGTGGGCGCACGGCCAGGGCGCGCGCCAGCGCGACGCGCTGCTTTTCGCCCCCGCTCAAGGTGAGGGGCCGGCGCCGCAGCAACGCGGTGATGTGCAGCATCCCGGCCAGACGCGCGACGGTTTCCGCGATGACCGCGGCGGGCATCTTCGCGGATCGCATGCCGAAAGCAATATTCTCATAGGCGGTCAGGTGGGGAAACAAGCAGTAATCCTGGGGCACGTAGGACAGGCGCCGCTCTTCGGGCTTGAGCAGGGTCACTTCCTGCTGGTTGAGGAAGATCTGCCCGGCATCCGGCTGGTGCAGCCCGACGATGCACTCGAGCAGCACGGTCTTCCCCGCGCCGGTGGGGCCGAGGATGACGAAGTATGCCCCCTCGGGTATGCGCAGATTAATCTGCCGCAGGTTGAATTCGCCCAGGGTGATGTCCAGGTTGCGGATATCGATCACCAGATATACCCCTGCCCACCCAGACGTTTGAACAGGATGAGCGTGATAGTCGCAATGCCGATCATCATGACCGCGATGGTGACGGCAATTTCCACATTGCCCGTAGACATGTTCAGAAACGCCGAGACCGGCAACACATCGGTTTTACCGGGGGTGGCGCCGGCCAGCATAAGGATGGGGCCGAATTCCCCCAGGGCACGCGCCCAGGTCATGATGAAGCCCGCGGCGATGCCGTTTCTGGCCAGCGGCAGCGTCACCCGCCAGATTGCGCCCCAGGCCGAACAGCCCAGGGTGCGCGCCACGCCCTCGAAGCGCGGGTTGATCTGGTCGAAAATGGCTTTGAGCGCCCGCACCGCGAAGGCAGACGCCACGAAGAATTGCCCCACCACGATGCCCGTCTGCGTATAGACAATATTGAGCACATGCTCATCGATAAAGCGGCCCAGGGTGGATTGCCGGAAGAACACCAGCAGCACCAGGCCGGCAATCAACGGCGGGATCACGATGGGTAGATCGATAATCGTATCCAGCAGGGGCATCAAGCGGAAGCGATACCGCGAGAGCGCATACGCAGAGGGAATAGCGAGCAGGGTGGCCAGCGACGCGGTGATCAGCGTGGTGACGAGACTCAAGCGGAGGGAAAACCATAACCCGCTGCGCATCATCGGATTGGTGAACAACGCGCTGACGGGACTATATCCCTCGTCCCCCTCTGCGCCGGGATGACCCAGCCAGAAGACATTGGCCAGAATGACCAGCAGGATAAAGCCGACGTAAAGGAACAGAACCGATGAGAGCACCAGCTTGAGCGGGGTGTCCCGGCGATGGCCGCCGGCAGTCGCCGGAACAAGCACGTCGTGCGCCATCAGCGACTTCCTTTCGGCGCGGCCGGGAAGCGGGGATGCGCGGGATCGACCGAGTGGCCGTTGCGGGCAAAGATCGCCTTGCCTTCTTTACTGCTCACGAAGTCGAGGAACATTTTCGCCTCGCGGGGGTGCTTGGTAAATTTGAGGATGCCCAGGGGCACCTTGCTGATGGTTTTGTCATCGGTGGGGAAGGCGATCACATCCACGCTGTCCAGGTACCAGGCGGCCACCGAATCCCATTGGAGGGCGGCGTCGATCGCGCCCAGCTTGACCGCCGTGCCCAACTCCGGCGCAGTGCCGAACGTCGCGACCACATTCGGCTGCAGTTTCTCGTAGGACAGGCCGTTGGCCTTCAGTACGATAGGCGTGAACTGGCCGATGGCGACGGAGGAGCGCTCGCCCAGCCCAACGCGCACGCCGGGCTTATACAGGTCGTTGAGCGATGTAATGCCTTTCGGATTGCCTTTGGCGACCATGATCACCGGAATAAAATAGGTGACATTGCGAGATTCCAGCACGTAACTACGCTTGAGCGCCTGCTGCATATAGAATTCTTCCCCGGGCATATAGAGGTCGCCTTCCTCACCGACCGTGATCTGCGCCAGCAGGCAGCCGGAACCGGTGTAGGTGGCCACGACCGGGATGCCGGTCTTCTGGCGGAAGGCGGCAATGAGATCCTGCGCCGGCTTGCGCAAGCCGGCGCCGCAATAGAGGAAAAGGCTGTCCGCGGGCTTGTGGTCCTCCGCGGGCGGGACGAGCCCGGTCTTCAACAGCGGCGCGCGCGCTTCGTCGGTTTTCAAAAAGGCGAGAAAGGCATTTGACGCGGGATTGGCCTGCATGCCGTTGGTCTCGACGGCGAGGAACTGAATGGGCGGATACTGCCGGGCATCGATGACGTGGCTCACCCGGACGGCGTCGCTGACCTGATAGGCGCCGGCGATAGCCACATCCGCCTTGCCGGAGGCCACCAGCGCCGCCAGCTCGCCGGGACGGTATTCTTTCACTTTGGACTTGACAGTCTCCCAGATTTTAGCGGCTTGCAGCGCGGTGACGGCTCCCTCGCCCAGCGAAGAGGACTGCGGCGCCAGGGCTATCGTGTGGATTTGCTGGCGTTCCAGCGCATCGAGGTTGCAGGCGCCAGTCCGGCACTTCGCGTCGGCGATAATGACCAGGGGCACATCCGCGAGGATAATCCGGCTGCCGGGCCGCAAGCAACCTTGCTGGTCGAGGGGGGTCAGCTCCTTGGGGCCGATGGTGAGGAGGATGCCGTTGCGCTTGCCGGCGATGATATCCCGGCGCAGGGCGGTCTGCGGTTCGGCCACCAGCTCGACGGTGGCGCGCGGGCAGCGGACTTGAAACTGCCTTACCAGCACGCTGGCGAATGATTTGAATTCGGTCGGGCACAGAATCGTGACGTGCCCGGTCACCGTGGAGGAGATCATCCGGGACAGGAAGGATCGCTTGCTGCTGCCCGCTACAATCAGCAGGAGGGCAATCACCACCAGAATTCCGACGGTCGCCAACAGTTTCTTCGCGTACATGTTGACCCCCAATGTCAAGAGCAAACTAGACTGTTGTTCGAGCTACCGGTAGTGCATTAATGTGGAAGCCGACAGCAGATATGGCACACGCATCGCACTTTACGCTTTGCAGGCTGCATCGGCCCGCCTTCCTCGGCAAAGCCGGCGCCCCTCTTCGATACATCCTGAAATTTGCGTGCAATCGATTGAATAATATAAATGTATCACAATTCACCGACAGGCGGAAGCTTGCCCGGTGAAAAAAATCGAAACGACCGTCCGTCCGGGGGTCATGGGTAAGCACGGAAATATGTTAAGCCATGCGGTGATGTGCGGCTTTTTGCGGAGTCAAAGACCCTTTCGTCCCATTTACCGCCGGTCGGAAAGAGGAAGAAGCGGATTTGCGGCGAAGCTTTCGAGTAGCGATCGGGTTTTGTAATGGAAAATATTTTTATATAACGACCATTTACATATTGACAGGATACCGGGCGGGCGCTATATTGAGTGTGCACTCGTGTGCATCATCGGTTGAGCTATCGACTCGTCCCGCCGGTGAGTGCTGGCTACGGTCTCCCGGAGTATAGTGCACAATCAACTTGATCGAGCCCAAGCTGAATACCCCAAATGGAACGGAGGTAAGGTCAATGCCCAAACGGTTTTCAGGGTTCACTCTAATTGAGTTACTGGTCGTGATTGCGATTATTGCGATCCTGGCGGCAATTCTTTTCCCGGTGTTTGCCAGGGTGCGTGAAAAAGCCAACCAGACGAAGTGTATGAACAACCAGCGCCAGTTGGCGGTGGGCATCCTGATGGCGACACAGGATAACGACGAAACGTTTCCCCTC
>Ga0172368_10001285_pt1 | contig 34812 bp, 23 predicted proteins | sample Lak11m_FD_114540 | JGI IMG/M metagenome (GOLD analysis project Ga0172368, IMG submission 114540) | Freshwater microbial communities from Kabuno Bay, South-Kivu, Congo - kab_022012_11m | ecosystem: Environmental > Aquatic > Freshwater > Lake | place: Democratic Republic of the Congo: South-Kivu... | reverse complement strand
ATTGTTGAAGATGCTGAATTAAATTCAGTAAATATTTTTCCACATAAATTTCATGGTGAATGGAATTATACAATAAAACCAATTCGCCCCTAATTGTAAATATTATTTATTAACAGACCCTTAGTCCTATAAGTGTGATTTTTTTCCATAGTGTTCTTAATTCTTTTTTCTTACTACCTTCAATCCAACCAGATTCAAAACAATCGGAATGTTGATTACCGATCCCCTGTCATAATCTTTGACAGAATCCGACAGGTTTTCGTTGGTCCATTCAAGCAGAAAAGGCGTAGTCCTTGTTTTTTTATTATCCGACGCTCCATAACTCCATCCTGCGAGTGAACGTTCTGCTTGCCAGCGTTCATGTTCCAGTTCCGCAAGCATTTCTATTTCTTCCTTTGAAAAAATTGCAGGTTCACGGCGATCTTTGATATCCACTATACTACAATTAATAGCCCTGATTTTTACGCCGATATGATCAGCCGCCTTGCGATTGGAGTCTTTGTATTCCAATTGAAGATTTTCCCAATCGACATCGGCTGGTTTTTCACCAAAGTTCTTAGCCTTTTTCCTCCTTTCAAAATACTCTTTGTGAATAGCCTTTGCCATTGTATCCAAGGTTTCTCCAAAGATAACATCATGAGAACAAACTTTTATCGGTAAACCATAAGGACGAACAGATGATGGTGCGAACGCAAAGTCTGATTCATCCTTGGTGCGCACGAAAATATTAATTGGTTCCTTTAAACCTTCACGACAAACGCTTTCCAGTTGTAAGCCAAGCAATAGATTCTGGGTTTTATTATCAAAGCATAGAACCAAAGTTGTGATGGCATCTGGCTTGCGAATGTATTTTACAAGGTGGTTGATCAATTGAGGGCTATCCGCTTCGGTATTGTCGTATTCCAGAACACAGTAATCGGTAAATGCCGGATATCGTTTTAAAAAATCAGGAACTTTTACTTCTGCCAGTCGATCGAAGATAAGTACATGAGACTTCTTCCGGTTTGCATAATGCCCGGTCAGCGCGGTTTGCAGTGCAAGCGCTTCTCCTGCCAACTCGAATCCAAAAATGATCATCTGAACAAAAGACTCGCTGGCAGGGAGTAATCCAGACCTGTCGGGCGGGCATTCCATAAAAAGGCAGCGGGCACTATTCTCATACAAGTTGAAAATCGTAAGGTTAAATGCATCTTTCGTATCCCTTACCAACTTATTCTCTTTCATGGTGCTCAGGAACTCATGCCTGTTTAGATGCATTACACAGTTGAAAGGATGGTAAATGTCCCGCCCTGAATCGGTGATTATTTGATAAATTTCCATACAGACTTTAACCTGCAAACTATCATCCCCTAACAGCAAAAAACAATAATCAGCTTTAGCAATATTCCCCTTTTTAAGCTTGCTGATGTTCGCGGCATTGACGACCAGCTTTCTGCACCGGGGACTGGTTATAAATCCCAGGTTGGGATTAGATGGATCCTGTTCAATGACCAGAACCATCTTTCCTTTACTCAGGTATTCTTCCATAATGTTTCTTCCCTTTGCCCCGAATCCGATGATGACAACATGGTTTTTCATCCTGGAGATCACCCAATTGTTCCATTGTTCCCGGAAAATCTCAATCATGGTGAGAATAATGGCGATGGCAGGCCCCAGCGGTGCAATAAAACGGGCCAGTTGCAACTCAAAGGGAATGATGCCGGTGACATCGCCGCTCTTCAGCACATAAAGCTGGATGGTACAATATAACGATTTCCAGAAATCATGGTCGATGTTGTTCAGGATAAAATAATGTCTGAAGCCGAAAAGACCAGTTATAAAACTGATAACGAACAGTAAAAAAACGGAAAGCCAGTAATATGGTTTCTGCTCATTTTTGGTGTTGGATGATGTTGTCATGATCGCTTATTTAAGTGACTATTTCGGAAGCTATTTCAACGAATTTTACTTAAGCGTTTCCTGATCTCAACCTATCTAAATCAAGATGAAAAAAAATAATGTATTAATTGTCTGATATATATGCGAGAAAAACTGATCATGGTACCAGGTTTGGACAATTACCCGATAAATGAAGAAACATCAGTTTCAAAGATATTAAATATTTAAATAATTACAATTCCACGAACACTTTAAGATTAGATTTCGGCTCGGCCAATATTCGGGCACTTTTCCAGTCAACAAAATTTTCACTAATTTTGATTTGAAAACCAACTATCATGTTGATAATTCTGTATTTGAAGAACGGGCAAGGACAGGTGGCGAAGACCTTGTTTGATTGGGATCCCCGGTTTAGTGACCATTCAATTGACACCATCGTTAAAAAAGGAACGGTCAGTCTGATCAGAAAATCAGATTTCGGCGAAATCGAACCTTACATTCGCACATTTAATTTTAAAAATTGCGGAATCAAACAGGATAAAATTGAACTCTACCGGGCCCTTAAACTTGATTCAGATAAAGACAGTGATGTTCCGCGGCGGATTATTGTGAATGTTGGAACTCCAGGCGCCTTTAAACGAAGTTTTTTCCCTTTTTTTAAAAAACGTTTTCAATGCTCTGATCCCTCATGTTTGCTTTTTATTCCGGATGACATCATGGAATCGCTTATGCAGGAACCACCTGAGAAGTTGGTTAGGTTTAATGATAAAGATCCCCTTTCCGCACTGCTCCTGGAAATCTCACAGGAGGAAACGGTTGAAAAACTGCGTGACGTATATCTTGGCGAATCACCCGGTGCGCGTATGACACGGGCCATGATTTTCAAGGCTTCAAAATCGAAATCACCAGTGTTGATCTTAGGTGAATCCGGTACCGGTAAAGACCTGATAGCCCGTCAGATTTACAAATATTCCCTTTATTATAAAAAAGGTTTCCAGGTAGTAAACTGTTCAGCGCTACAGGAAACGCTGCTGGAATCTGAATTATTCGGTCATATCAAAGGGATTTTCACGGGCGCCTTCGAAACGAGAAAAGGGTTATTTGTCGATACAAACGGTGGGACGATTTTTTTAGATGAAATAGGTGATCTGTCAATTGCGAACCAGGCAAAAATTCTGCATGTGGTTGACCATCAAGAAATACGCGCCATTGGTTCAACTCAAACACAAAAAGTTGATGTACGGATCATAGCTGCAACAAACCGGAACCTGGCTTCGATGATAAACCAAAAAACTTTTCGTGAGGATCTCTATTACCGGTTGAATACATTTACTATTTTGACCACTACGTTAAGGGAATACCCGGAAGATATTCCGGTTATTGCATCTTCCCTTTGGTCAAAGTTCAACACACCCTATTCTCTATCCAAAGATTTTTCAAACTACCTTAAGGAATATCACTGGCCAGGTAACGTAAGGGAATTGAAAACCGTGTTGAACAGCATTATTGACATTTTTGGTCATGTATCCCCTACTCCATCGCTTGTTGAGGCAATACGGAAGTATCGGAAAGAGGGCCTGCAACAATCCAGCAACAGTGAGGAAGGTGATTTTTCACAGGTACTCCAGGTTCAATGGAGGAACAGGGTTATCGAAGTTCAGAACATCCTACGGGCAATAAAAATTGAATTACGGCCTGTCATCAATAATCAGCTTAATGAAAAAGGTCATAGTGCCGAGATTAAGAAAATCCATTCGGTCATCATGACTGAATTAAACAAAGTCGATGATTTATGTCGTGAACCGATATTTTTCAAAGATATGCTCCTATTCGATAACATCAAACGGTTCCGGTATATTTTAGAAAAAAGTATCACGCGGTGGCCTGGTTCCATTCCTCAATTCAAAGAGGTTTGGCATACGGAGCTTGAATTACTATTCGATAATATCAACAAAGAGATTTTTGAGATGATCTGGGGAAAGATGGACATGTGAGGAATGCACTTGTCTGCATCTTATTTCAAGTCAAGTAAGGAAAAGCCCCGGAATCTTTTATTTCCGGGGCTTTTCAGTGCAATTTGAAGAAGTTCACTTTGAGCGGTAAATGGGGATCGAACCCACGACCCTCAGCTTGGGAAGCTGATGCTCTACCATCTGAGCTACTACCGCGAAGTGGGTTTGGGTTTGGGTTTGGGTGTGGGTGTGGGTGTGAAGTGGGTGTGGGTGTGAGTGTGAGTGTGAGTGTGGGTGTGAGGGTGCAAAAATAGTAAAGTTCTTTCGATTAATGAAAAAACATTCCGGGGTCCACATTTTAGCTGAATATATTTGCTTACATTTACAACTGATGTTAACTTATTTATTATCAGAAGGTAATCGTTATATATATGTCCCGGACTGAGTTTTTTATTCCCTTTGAGGAAGGACAGTCATTTTTCGCCTGCGAATGGTCCCCGGAAGGTGAATCAAAAGGTGTAATCCTTTTGATCCATGGTCTGAGCGATCATGCCGGCCGGTATGGTCATGTGGGTTCTTTTTTTGCCGCTGCCGGTTATACGATGATCGTGGCTGATTTACGCGGACATGGACAGTCTTTCGGGAAACGGGGACATTTCCCTTCGATCGGCAGGATCATGAAAGATATCAGCGTTTTCATGGAAGTTGTCCATAGACGGCATCCTGACCTGCCGCTTATTTTATATGGACACAGCATGGGCGGTAACCTGGTCCTCAACTACCTGATCAGGACCAAACCCGATGTTGCCGGAGCCATTGTTACCAGTCCGTGGCTGCGGCTCAAAGTTAAACCGCGACTTTACAAAGCCATCATGGGTATGTTGGTAAACAACATCTTTCCCTCCATGACCCGACCCGATGGCATTATTCCTTCTTACCTAAGCCATGATGAAGAAGTCGGGAGGAAATATCTGGCCGATCCGCTGGTGCATCACCTGATCTCCGTGCGGACTTACTTCGAAATTTCAAATGCCGGTGAATATGCCATCGTAAATGCCAGCAAAGTTACTTGCCCGCTCCTGCTGATGCACGGAACGGGCGATTGCCTGACCTCATTTGATGCCACAAGAGAATTTTCAGAGAAAGTGATCGTTCATTGCACATTTAAGGCCTGGGAAGGATTGTTTCATGAGCTTCACAATGAGGTTGAAAAAGACACGATCCTGCAAATGGAAAAAGGGTGGATAGAAACGATCCTGACCAGGCCGGCACTTTCATAACTGATCACATCATGATAATTCACGGTTACTGAGTTACAGTCTGCACACTCACAGATTATTAATTCTTTTTGGTATTACTTTCTGTCTCACTTCTCTGTTTGGTTGTGCCACTGGTTAAACCAAACTCGATCCCTAACCGTATTCCACTCCAGTTGATGGTAGGAGTAGAAAGCGGGTTATTCTTTTTTTGGATCTTTCCCAATGGATTGATAAAATAACCGATAAAGAGCCCTAATTTCAAATGCTTCCATTGATACGAGAATTCGGCACGGGGTTCAAGAAAAATACTAAGTTCCGACAAATTTGCCGAAGACGAAATAGTAGTATCGGCTTCAATAAGTTCTTCTTCTATTTTCAGGTTGGAGCTAACAAATCCAAGGTTAGCCTGGAAGTCTATTCTAAAGACTTTATAATCATAAACACGGAATCCATTGAGTATACCTATTGTCTGCCCCCTAACGACATTGTCGAACCGATAGCTGCCTGAATAATCACTGGATGCAATACGGCTTCCGGTTGAATTAAAAGCATAGATAAGCCCAAGCTTATAATTATTGCTAAACAGTACGGCAAAATGACCGCCAAACTGGAAGGTCATCGGGAAATTTTCAGTGAGTTTTGTGTTGAATAGTACCTGGTCCTGAACTTCAGTGTTCAGTTTTTTTAACTCACTCATAGAATAGCCGGCCATTCCTCCGGTGAACATCAGTTCAATATTTTGTGCCTTCACCTGAAGGCACGTGGCGATATTTAAACTGAAAAGGAAGATCTGAATAACTAGGCAGGTTTTACGCATGGCAAGTACATTGAACAACAAATGTATAAAATCCCCAACATTAGTGTAAGACATCTTGTAAGGAAACACATCGAAAAGTCCATATATCGCCAACTTTTCATTATTCATTTTTCATTTTTCACTCAGAACTGTCCGTTGTTCTTTATACTTTCAACCCGTTGAACAGTTATTCAGCGTCCAGAGAATAGTGAAAAATTTTCAGTGAAAAAAGAAAAAATAAAAACGAAAAGTAAATGCATCGCCGACTTTTCACTATTCGTTTTTCATTTTTCACTCAGAACTATCCGTTGTTCTTTATACTTTCAACCCATTGAACAGTTATTCAGCGTCCAGAGAATAGTGAAAAATTTTCAGTGAAAAAAGAAAAAATAAAAACGAAAAGTCCATGCATTGCCGACTTTTAGGTGATAAGAAAAGAAAGAAGGATTCGGGGTCTAGGTTTCCCGTTCGCTGAGTTCCATCCACCTGTCGGTTTTAACCTCAATCTCCGGCAGAACCGCCGCCCACCTTTCTGAACGCTGTTTCAACACTTCAGGGTTCAGATCACCAGATCCCAGGTCGGCTTCGATCGCCGTCTTTTCTGCCTCCAGCATGGCGATCTCTTTTTCCAGGGACTCAAGTTCGCGTTTCTCCTTAAATGACAGCTTATTCGCCGATGGAATAACCGGCTTCCGCGATTCCACCTGTTTCGCTGCCACGCGTTTCTGCATTTGCCCGATGCGCCTACGCTCATCGCTCCAGGCTTTGTATTGTGTGTAGTTCCCTGGGAAATCCCTGATCACGCCATCCCCTTCAAAAACGAACAGGTGATCGACGACCTTATCAAGAAAATACCGGTCGTGCGTGACAACGACGACACAACCGTTGAATAAAGCCAGGTACTCTTCCAGAACGTTGAGCGTAAGAATGTCCAGGTCGTTGGTCGGTTCGTCCAGGATCAGAAAATTCGGACTTTGCATCAGGACGGTTACAAGGTACAATCTTCGCTTCTCCCCTCCGCTCAGCTTGTAAACAGGTTGTAAATGCGACGGGTACGGAAACATAAAGTAGTTAAGGAACGCGGCAGCAGTAATGCTATCGCCATTACCCAACCTGACCACTTCGGCAATTTCCTTCACAACGTCAATGACCTTTGTTTCATCGTTGAAAGCCAGTCCCTGTTGCTTGTAATATCCATAACGGATGGTCTCCCCGGTTTGAATATGTCCTTTCTGAGGCCTGATCCGGCCGGTAATGATATCGAGGAACGTTGATTTGCCGGAACCGTTTTTTCCGACGATGCCGATTTTTTCCCGGCGTTTGAAGGTGTAGGTGAATCCCTTGAGAATGGCAAGTTCGCCCCATTTGAAGGATACATCGTTGATCTCAAGTATCTTATTACCCATCCTGACGCCTTCGATGTTCAGGTTCATCCGATCTTCGGAGATTTTATTTGATGCTTTCTCCTGCAACTCATAAAAACTATCGATCCGGGCCTTGGCTTTGGTGGTGCGTGCCTTTGGCATACGACGCATCCATTCCTGCTCGGTGCGCATAAGGTTTTGTGCTCTTTCAATCTCTTTATTCTGTATATCAAGGCGTTCGGCTTGTTTTTCCAGGAACCGGGAATAATTTCCCCTGTACCGGTACACTGCGGCATTTTCCATCTCTAACACCTCGTCGCAAACACGGTCGAGAAAATATCGGTCGTGGGTAACCATCAGCAGGGTAAGGCTGGTTTTCGACAGGTACTCTTCCAGCCATTCTATCATCCCTACATCCAGGTGGTTGGTAGGTTCGTCGAGGATCAGGAATTCCGGTTCGGTAATGAGCACCTTCGCTAATGCCACACGTTTGCGCTGTCCTCCAGAGAGTTCACTGATGTGCTGGTCAAGATCAGGTAATTTAAGTTGGGTAAGGATCTGCTTGACACGCGTTTCGTATTCCCAGCCCTGAATGGCATCCATCCGTTCGATCGCATGCTGGATCTCCTCCTTATTTTCACCCTTCATCACATGTTCATAATTCAGAATGGTCTTCTGAATATCATTGGAATGAGAATAAACCTCCTCAAAAACGGTGTTCGCGGGGTTAAGGTCAGGTTCCTGCCTTAGATATTCATAGGAAATGCTCGTGAAAAGGCTGACATTCCCGGAATCACATGGTTCGACCCCTGCAATGATATTAAGCAGACTGGTTTTCCCGGCTCCGTTCCTGGCAATAAGCGCTACTTTTTGAGATTGACTCAGTGTGAAGGAAATATTTTCAAACAGGTTCTTTTCACCATAGGAACGGGCCAGATTCTCAACTTGAAGGACGGTCGGCATGGTTGAATCGAATGATTGGCAAAGGTAGTCAATATCGCGCTGAAAAATATGTCGGTCACGGAGGCGTGAAAACGGAAAATTATTTAAATTTACCAAAAAAAAATGCCCGTCCACAGTTACTTCGTATTGATCGCATTTGCTTTTCTTTTTCTCGGCTTCACCCTGCAATTTTTCAGGTTGGGAGGTCCCGGGACAGGTGTGATGGGAACCCCGACCATTGAAAAACTGTATTTTTATTCGGGAAAATTTGCGGTTTTGATCACATGGGTGATGTTCATCATAAAAGCTTCCTTTCCGGGTTCCGGTTACATCTATATGCCCGACAGTATTTCATGGTTCGCTGTGATCCTCCTTTATATTGGGGTGATTATTATTTTGATCGCCTTTATCCACCTTGGAAAAGCGCTGACAGTCGGCTTGCCGGAGCAGCCGACATCGCTCCAAACCCGTGGTATTTATCGCATGAGCCGAAATCCCCTGTATGTGGGCGTTCATGTGATCATGTTCGCTTCCTGCCTTTATTTTCCTGATCTGATCAATGTTTCATTTACGCTCTATGGCATTGTCATACATCACCGGATCATCAAACAGGAGGAAAATTTTTTAGCCGGCCGTTTCGGCACCGATTGGATGATATACAGTGCAAGGGTGAGCAGATATGTTTAAGCGGTTCGGATATGCATTCAACGGGCTTAAGATCGTATTCAGCAGCCAGCAAAATATCTGGATACATTTCGGTGTGGCCTGCATGGTTGTGATAGCCGGAATATTCCTGAGACTGACTGACCGGGAATGGTGCATCATCGTTATGGCCATTTTCATGGTATTTGCCATGGAAGTGCTGAATACGGCCATTGAAAAACTGGTTGATTTTGTCTCTCCCGGTTACCATGAAAAAGCCGGGACTGTCAAGGACATTTCAGCCGCTGCAGTACTCTTGACTGTCATCGGGGCAGTGATCACCGGGCTAATAATCTTTTTGCCAAAATTGATATGAACACCCCACCCTAAATCCCTCCCCATCAAGGGAGGGACTTATTTCCCCTTCCCTTGCTGCGGAAGGGGTCAGGGGGATGGGTTTGAACGGTAATATTTCTCATTGTAAAACCAAAAATTAACAACATGAAAAGTTTATCCTTGTTTCTTACTATGTTCCTAATTGCGGGACTGTTTTCCTGCAACATGAAAGAGAAAAAAACCGGCGAGGTTCCGCTGATTGAAAAACAATCCGTTGAGCTTAAAAGCGACCTGATGACGCCCGAAGTTCTGTGGAGCCTGGGCCGGTTAAGCGAACCTGAACTTTCCCCTGACAAACAGACGATCCTGTACGGGGTCACCTATTATGATCTCGCGCAGAATAAGGGGAACCGCGAATTATATACCACTGGAACCGACGGGCAAAATATGAAGCGGATCACCTCCACAAAATTCAGCGAATACCAGGCGATGTGGGCTCCCGACGGTAAACACATTGTTTTCATGTCGGCCGAAAGCGGTTCCATGCAAGTTTGGGAGATGGAGCCTGACGGGAACAACCGCAGGCAGGTTACCAACATTGAAAATGGGATCAACGGTTTTAAGTATTCCCCGGATATGAAGAAGTTGCTTTATACCGCGGATGTCATTCCTGAGAAACTACTCCCGGATCTCTATGCAGGTCTGCCAAAAGCCACCGGCAAAATCTGTAATGACCATATGTACCGTCACTGGGATACATGGGTCCAGGGCTACAGCCACATTTTCGTAACTGATCTTACCACTGGTATGATCACAAAAGGAACCGACATCCTGCTCAATGAACCTTTCGAATCACCGCTAGCGCCTTTCGGTGGCATGGAACAGATCAACTGGAGCCCCGACAGTAAAGTAATTGCCTATACCTGCCGTAAGAAAAAGGGCGTTGAATATACCATATCGACCAATTCAGACATTTATCTTTATCAGGTGGATGGCGGAAACACCACGAATATCAGCGAGGGCATGATGGGATATGATGTTGCACCGGTTTATTCGGGCGATGGGAAAAAGATCGCGTGGCAAAGCATGGAACGCGATGGGTACGAATCGGACAAAAACCGGCTGATCGTTTACGATATCGGATCCGGGGCAAAAACCGATTTTACAAAAAGTTTCGACCAGAATGCCGAAGGGCCGGCCTGGTCCGATGACGACCGGTCAATCTATTTCGTAAGCGACTACCACGCGACCGATGAAATTTACCGGCTTGATTTGGCCGACGGTAAAATTGCCAGGATAACCCAGGGAATTCACAACTATACCGGTGTGATTCCGGCCGGCGATAAACTGATCGCCTCCCGAATGTCGATGTCGGCGCCGGTCGAATTGTTTTCGGTAGATCCCGTTACCGGTAAGGACACGCCGATCACGACCACCAACAAAGATGTACTGGACAAACTTTCACTGGCGCGAATAGAACAACGCTGGATCCGGACTACTGATAATAAGGATATGCATACCTGGATCATCTACCCTCCCCATTTTGATTCAACAAAAAAATACCCTACCCTGTTATATTGTGAAGGAGGACCGCAAAGTACGGTCAGCCAGTTCTGGTCATTCCGCTGGAATTTTCAGATGATGGCGGCCAACGGTTATATTATCGTGGCTCCTAACCGCAGGGGGTTGCCGGGTTTTGGCCAGGCATGGAATGAACAGATCAGCGGTGATTATGGCGGACAGAATATGAAGGATTATCTGAGCGCCATCGATGCCATGACGGGCGAACCGTATGTAAACAAGGATAAACTGGGTTGTATCGGGGCCAGCTACGGAGGATTTTCTGTGTATTGGCTTGCAGGCAACCATAACAAGCGTTTCAAGGCATTTATTGCTCATGACGGCATGTTCAACCTCGAATCGCAGTATCTTGAAACGGACGAGATGTGGTTTGTGAACTGGGATCTTGGTGGTCCATTCTGGGACAAGAACAATAAAGTCGCCCAACGTTCCTATGCCAATTCGCCGCACCGGTTTGTACAGAACTGGGACACGCCGATCCTTTGTATCCATGGGGAACTCGACTACCGGATTGCCGCCACGCAAGGCATGCAGGCTTTTAACGCGGCTATTTTGAGGGGGATCCCGGCAGAATTGCTCTATTTCCCGGATGAGAACCACTGGGTGCTGAAACCCCAGAATGGAATTTTATGGCAGCGTACATTCTATAACTGGCTTGACCGGTGGCTGAAATAATTCCGGCTTATTTTCCCCGTCCCTGGATGATGATCAGGATGGTGTAGATCAGGATCTTGAAATCCATCGCAAGCGACATGTTCTCGATGTAGAGAATGTCAAATTTGAGGCGCTCGACCATCTGGTCCAGGTTTTCCGCGTAACCGTATTTAACCTGGCCCCATGAAGTGATCCCCGGTTTTACTTTATGAAGCAGCCGGTAATGCGGTGCACGCTGGGTGATCAGGTCGATGTAATATTGACGTTCCGGCCTCGGCCCAACCAGGCTCATGTCGCCTTTGAGGACGGTATAGAACTGGGGAATCTCATCAACCCTGAACTGCCGCAGGAATTTCCCGAAACGGGTGATCCGCGGATCGTTTTTTGAAGATAACTGTGGACCGCTTTCCTCTGCATCGCGGTACATGGTCCTGAATTTGTGCATGGTGAACGGCTTTCCCTTGATCCCCACCCGTTCCTGGGAAAAGAAAACAGGCCCCGGTGAAGTGGCTTTGATGATGATGGCGGTGATGATCATCACGGGGGTGAGTAATATCAGGCAAATAATCGAAATCACGAGGTCAAGGATGCGTTTCAGTGACATCTGCCAGTCAGGCATCAGATCTGGATAGATCTGGATCAACGGAGCGTGGAAGATGGAGGTGGTTTTGACTGAGCCCATGAGGATGTCCTGCATGGCCGGAATGATCTTTATGACCACATCGGTATCTTCAAGTTGCGTGATGATCTTTTCGATGGTATGGTTTTCCGAATGCTCGATTGCAATGATAACTTCCTCAATATTCAACTCCTTCACCAACCTGTTCAGATCCTGCAGTCCTCCCAGGTGAGGGATCGACTCTGCCAGTTTGTATTGGCTGTATCCTTCCACATTGATGAACCCGATAAATTTATTTCCCGATGACTTTTCCTGATTTTCAATCTCATGATAGATCGATACCGCGTTCCCATTGCTTCCGATCACGATCGTGTTGAAGCCGATGAGCTTATGGTGGATCTTATAAGCTGCCCTGGATGTGAGGAAGAACCGTAAGGAACCGGTGAAAAAGAGGTGAAGCAACAGCAAAATAAAAAAGAATTCAACATAGGTTCGCTGGTTGATAATGACATCATCAAGGATCAGCGTGAAAAACAGGATCGTCACCCCGATTAAAGTGATCAGGAATGTTTGTGCAAACTCCCGGAGCCTTGCTTTGCGGAATATCTTGCGGTAGGTCCCGATCAATGTATAAAGGATCAGCCAGAAAAACGGGATGATCGTTACACCGTAATACAGTTTTTTATCGAGGATGATGTCATTGAGATGGCTGAAAACCTGGTGATCAACGGCATACTTCCGGTAGATAAAGAACAACGTCCAGGCAATAAAAGCCGTTAAGAAATCGGCAGTGATATATTTTATAACCTGAAACCGTTTATTCATACAAAAATTATTCTGCGTTTTGCAGCCATGTCATTTAATTTGGTGGTCGTGTGACCACTTTGAAGTTATCAACGAGGATCGTGGATTGATCCAATCCATTGTCTTTAAATGCATTGAAATATACGCGAAAGGTGTTCATATCCTGATAGGCGTGCAATGTGTTTGATAAATCGATATATATCTTCTTCCATTCCCCGTTGGTGGGGTTCAGATTGATGATCGGGGTTTGGTAAAGGATCGTGTTGCCATAGGTAAAAACACCAAAGACAACGGTATTCGTGGTATTGAAATTCAACTCAAGGTAGACCGCGGAATTCGGAATTGTATACTCCGTATGTGTCTGACATTCAATGTAATCATTGATTGTATCCAACACGATCAAACCTGAATGATTTCCTTCGAACGTTTGCAATGACCCGGGAGATGTCAGTTGTATATATGCCGTACTCCTGCTTGTTGTATCCAGCGTGAGAGATATTCCCTCAAAATCTTCTTTCCAAACGAATACGGTTTTTGACTGATAGGTTGTTTTCAATACACCGGTATTGGTCGTACTATCCGGGGTAAGGTTAATATTCATGTTGACAGGGTTATAAAACTCATAACTCACGCGTGTTGCCGCAATGCCGTTTTTCTTTATCCCGGGCCATACCTTCAGGTTGTGATTGCCTGATTTTAAAACGGGCAACCTTGCAGGCAGTTCAAATGCCCCCAAAAGATCATCGTCAACATATACCCACGCATCTGTGATCCGCTGTGACGTGGTACCCTGGGAATAATAATCGGTACTGAGATAAATCGAATCGATGGCCACGTAAGCCGGAATGGACTGATCACCGGAAAATTTTTCGCAGGAATTTGCAGTGATGAACAGGACAGATAAAAAGCAGAAAAAGCGAAGGAGTCTCCTGTACATCATATCGTCATAATGGGTTGAAATCACTGATTCCTGTTATGGATAACGATCTGTTTTTGCTGATATTGTTCATCCGGGAACAAAAGTATTGAACAGCCCGACAATCATGCATCAAGTCATGTTCACCGCGTTCAGATTGATCTTTTCAATGATCTTATAGGCAACCTCCAGCGCGCTGTAACCGTCATTGATCGTGACCATAGGCACGGTGTTGTTCACGATGGCCGCGTTGAAACTTTCAAGTTCCGCTTTGATCGCGTTCAATGGTTTGATCTCAGGTTTATCGAAATTGATCTGTTTTGTACCGCGGCCTGGGCCAAGTTCCAGGATAAATCCAATGGGGGGTGAATCGCTGTTCACATCATTTATCCTGACGACTTCAAGTTCCTTTTTCAGAAAATCGACCGAGATGTAAGCATCCCGTTGAAAGAATCTGCATTTTCGCATGTTTTTCAGTGAAATCCGGCTGGCAGTGAGGTTGGCGACACAACCGTTGTCGAATTCGATCCTTGCATTGGCGATATCAGGCGTATCGCTCACCACCGCCACTCCACTGGCGCTTATTTTCTTTATATTGCTTTTCACAACACTCAGCACAATATCGATGTCATGGATCATCAGATCCAGTATAACGGGAACATCGGTTCCGCGCGGATTGAACTGGGCAAGCCGGTGACTTTCAATAAACATGGGCCGGTCGAACGATGCCTCGGCTGCCAGAAAAGCCGGATTGAACCGTTCAACATGACCAACCTGGACCTTCACATTGGCTTCACGCGCAATTTTTATCAGCTCGCGGGCTTCATCCAGGGTTGTAACAATTGGTTTTTCGATAAAAACATGCCGGCATTTTTTCAGCGCTTTGGCGGCACAATCGAAATGCGAGATCGTCGGAGTGACAATGTCAACTACATCAGCTGCATCGATCAGGTCATCCAGGGATCCCCATTTTTTCACTCCGAATTCCTGTTCTATCTTTTCAGCATTGGCTTCATCCGGATCATAAAATCCAACCAGGTCAAATGCAGGAATTTCCCTGATGCATTTCAGGTGAATTTTCCCAAGATGGCCGGCACCAAGCACTCCAATTTTCAACATTTTCCAATTTTTTTACAAAGGTAGGTTTTTACCCTGTCTGAAATTAGTATTTTCGTGAAAAATTTAACACACCAATACCCATGAAAATCACAAAACCAGTCGACTCCTACCGGCACCAGGGACTAAGGAAGCAGCTGGTACAGAATATCAGGAAAAAAGGGATTTCAGATATTCAGGTTTTAAATGCCATGGAGGCGGTGCCGCGTCATTTCTTTTTTGATTCTTCTTTTCTGGAATATGCTTACGAAGACAAGCCTTTTCCGATCGGAGCAGGTCAAACCATTTCCCAGCCATACACCGTCGCGTTTCAAACCGAGCTTTTGCATGTAAGGAAAAATGATAAAATACTTGAGATAGGTACCGGTTCGGGTTACCAGGCATGCATCCTTGCTGAACTTGGGGCAAAAGTCTTTACCATCGAACGCCAGAAAACCTTGTTTGACAAAACGAGCAAATTCCTGCATTTAGTTGGTTATCCGACCATTAAATTCTTTTTCGGCGATGGGTACAAAGGTCTGCCGGCCTATGCCCCGTTTGATAAAATGATCGTAACTGCAGCCGCGCCTTATATTCCCGATGCTTTGCTGGAGCAACTCAAACCAGGTGGCATCCTGGTGATCCCCCTGGGTGGAGACGACGTACAGATCATGACGACCATCATCAAAAATACCGACGACTCCATTATAAAAAAGGAGTATGGCGCATTCCGGTTTGTACCTATGTTAGAGGATAAAGCAAAAGGGACCTGAGAGTCAAAGGTCTATGAATTTCCCAGCCAGCGCTTTCGCGCCCTTCTGATAAAAGCAATGGCGAAACCCACTATCATCACAACAGATCCGAACCATAATACATTGATGAACGGATTCATGATGGCTTTGATCACAATATAATCGGGTTGGGGTGAAACACTGGCAATATAGGTATAATAATCGCGGCCAAGAAAGTGCCTGGTGTCGGGATTATACACTGCACCCATCTTGGGATGAACGTTCACGGATGGATAAAGAGAGAACTCCAGTTTCAGGGCGCCTTTGTTCCCTGTCAGAAAATCAACACGGTAAACGGTTGTATTCCCTTCCTTCCTGTTACTGACATAGGTAACTTGAAAACCACTCATAGATAATGTGTCGTTGCGCATTAAAACAAGATTTTCAGCATTGGCCCGGTTGTCCTCCAGATCGAATTCGGAAGTGTTACTCGAAATAACCTTTGAATTGGAAAAGGTCATCACACATCCCAGGACAAAAATGACAAATCCGATATGAGCGATGATGGCGCCGGTATTTCGTGGTTTTGAAGTAGTGAAGATCATGTTTTGAACAGACGACAGCAACGCGAAAAGTGTAAAGGCTACCAATAAAATGTAATTCATCCCGGTTATAGTCCCCGTAATTGCCAACCCGATCGACAGGATGACAGAGCCAATCAACGGGATCAGTAATTTCTTTAAAAAATGTACCGGATCATTGGAATTATAGGTTAAAAACTGGCTGAAACCAATAAATGCGGCTATCAGCAGTGCATAAGGCATCTGCCAACGATTGTAAAAGCCTACCCGGTCGACAGGAGGTGCGATATCGCTATGGAATAAACTGTTAAATACCGGGATTGACGTTGTGACAACAATCTGAAATGCTGCCAGAACCACTATAATGGCCCCGATAAACATCCAGAATTCCCGCGACAACAGGATATCCTCTTTTGCCGAATGGAACTTCCTGAAATTAATTGTGATCATCACAACCATCATGGCGAGAAAAACAAGCAGATATAAGAGAAGCTGCACGGTCATCCCATTATCGCCAAAAGAGTGCGCGGAGGTATCGGCCAGAACTCCGCTGCGTGTCAGAAAACTGGCATATAATACCAGTACGTAGGACAATGTGACCAATATATAGGCCGCGAGCAATGCATAATTCTGTCTTCGTGAAATCAACATGAAGTGTAATCCAGCCACCAGGGTCATCCAGGGGACAAGTGATGAATTTTCAACCGGATCCCACGACCAGAAACCGCCGAATGTCAGTGAAACATATGCCCAGGCTCCGCCCAGGAGGATCCCTGCCCCAAGCATCAACAAAGCCAGAAGTGTCCATGGAAGCGCACGGCCGATCCAGGTATGATAATCCTTTTTGAGGAATGAGGCGATGGCATAACTGAACGGGACCAGGGCCAGTGCATATCCAAGGAATAAAATCGGCGGATGGATGGTCATCCAGATATTTTCGAGCAAAGGATTCAATCCTTTTCCGTCTCCCACCATACCCAGGTAGTCGGGCATCGTGAAGATTGTTCCCTCGAGCGTATCAACGGATTGTCTCAACAACACAAAAGGACTCGACCCGATCTTAAAATCAAACACAGTAACGCCAAGCAACATGGAAGTAACAAAGGCCTGTGAAAGTGCGAAAACGAGCATCACCGGGGATTCCCATTTACGTGAAAGCCACAACAAGATAAATCCGATCAGTGCCTGCCAGATCGCCCATACGAGGAAACTCCCCTCCTGCCCTGCCCAGAAACAGGAAATAATGTACTTCATTGGCAAATCTTTGGAAGAGTATTGCCATACATATGAGTATTCAAAATAATGGTTGAAGATGAGAAAATACAACACCGATGCTACTGCCACAATTGACAGGACATGCACAATGTATAGTCCCCGGGCGCTTTTGAGCCAAAGTCTGCCATGATCTTTCCGGTAAAATGCTAAAAAATAAAAAACGGACGCCAGGATCGCTGCAATAAATCCCAGCCATACAAAAAATTTCCCTGCATCGCCGGGTAAAAGATGTTCACCAATATACTGAATGTCCATGCTCGCTTTCTAATTTTCCCGCAAAATTACTGTTTTCATTAAGTCATGCCATAATTTTCTCTAATTTTGCTCTTCCAAATCTTTTCCGGATGAATAAAGTAGTGATCGGGCTGGTGATCCTCATCGTATTACCATTATTCTCGTCGTCTCAAATCCTTGAACCTGTCAGGTGGACCTTCAGGACAGAGCAGTCAAAGCCAGGGGAGGCGACCCTGCTGATGACCGCGATCATTGATAAAGGATGGCATTTATATTCGCAGGATATTCCCGAAGGTGGACCAATCCCGACTACTTTTACCTTTGAAAAAAACAGCAATTTCCGCCTGGTCGGGAAAGTAACAGAACCAAAAGCCATGGAGGAAAAGGATCCGCTGTTTGAGAACATCCTGCTGAAATATTTTGCTGACAAAACAGTATTTAAACAGAAGATCATCGTCGTGAGCCGGAAAAACTTTGTCATCAAGGGAGTGGTCAATTATATGGGTTGCGACGACCGACAATGCATCCCCCCGACTGATGCAGATTTTGAATTCACCATCCGGGGAGATCCCGATGCACCCGAAACCATAGCCATGGACCAGGATGGCGTGGTTGATGATTCCGCGGTTGCGGATTCTGCGAAAACTGCTGCACTGGCAGCAGCCAAAGCCGATTCCGACGCCAGGCTGATTGAACAGGCCAGCCTTGGCCGGACTGATGCAGATAAGGCGGCCGATCAGTCGTTGCTATGGTTTTTCCTGATCTCATTCTTAGCCGGATTATTGGCTATCGTAACGCCATGTGTTTTCCCGATGATACCGATGACGGTGACCTTTTTCATGCACGACACTGCCAGCAAGCAAAAAGCGAGAATGGAAGCCATCGTGTACGGCCTGTCGATCATCATCATCTACATGGTGCTGGGAGTCGTTGTCGCCGTAACCCTGGGCGCTAATTTCAGCAATTTTATCAGTACCCACTGGATACCGAATGTTTTCTTTTTTTTGATTTTCATGGTTTTCGCTGCCTCCTTCCTGGGAATGTTTGAAATAACGCTGCCATCCTGGATTGTTAATAAAGCCGACAAACAGGCCGACAAAGGCGGTTATGGCGGAGCCTTCTTCATGGCATTTACCCTGGTACTTGTTTCGTTTTCCTGCACCGGTCCCATTGTCGGCGCGATCCTGGTCAAAGCAGCCGGTGGCGATATTCTCATGCCCATCATCGGGATGCTCGGTTTCTCGCTCGCGTTTGCCCTGCCATTCGGACTCTTTGCATTCTTCCCATCCTTGCTTTCAGGACTCCCGAAATCAGGCGGGTGGCTGAATTCCGTCAAGGTTGTCCTGGGATTCCTGGAATTAGCGCTTGGATTGAAATTCCTCAGCATCGCCGACCAGACCTATCACTGGCACATCCTCGACCGCGAGGTCTATCTGGCTTTCTGGATCGTGATCTTCTTCCTCATGGGATTATATCTTCTGGGCAAACTAAAATTTAACCACGATTCCGATCAACCCTTCATCAGTGTGCCGCGGATCACTTTTGCCATCATAGTCTTCAGCTTCGTGGTTTATATGATCCCTGGTATGTGGGGCGCCCCGCTGAAAGCACTTTCAGGATATCTTCCGCCTGCCACCTACCAGGATTTTGATGTCAATGCCATCGTACAGAAAGAGATAGGAACCATCGGCGGCGGAGGAGGAGGTTCACAACCTGCCGGTACCCTGTGTGATAAGCCGAAATATGCTGATTTTCTCAGGCTTCCCCATGGATTGGAGGGTTATTTTGACTATAAGCAGGCCCTGGCGTGTGCGAAGAAACAGAACAAGCCGGTTTTCATTGATTTCACCGGCCATGGATGTGTGAATTGCCGCGAAATGGAAGCCAATGTATGGTCCGATCCCAAGGTACTCAAACGTTTACGTGAGAATTATATCGTCGCTGCCCTTTATGTCGATGACAAAACCACTCTGCCTGAGAACGAATGGATCACCTCCACCTATGACAAAAAGGTGAAAAAGACGATCGGAAAGATCTATGCCGACCTGCAAATCACCAGGTTCACCGTAAATTCACAGCCTTATTATGTTCTATTGGACACAAACGGCAACCTGCTTACTTCGCCCCGTGCATACGATCTTGACGTCGATGCCTTTGTGAAGTTCCTGGATACAGGGACCGGGAATTTTAACAAACACCAAAGCAACTGACCCTATGAGATCTCTATCCTTTGCTATGCTCCTGGTTTTTACTTGTCACTTTGTTCTATTTGCCCAGCAACCCCCGTTTACGCAGGCAAACGTCGTTTTGCCTCAACTGGCTTACAGCTCATGCGCCTGGGGTGATCTTGATCAGGACGGGGACCTGGATCTTGCTATGACAGGTGCAGAGGGAAATACCCCTGTGACCAAATTCCTGCGTAATGACAATGGAATTTTTACTGAAATCGGCCCGGGACCTTCACTGCATTTCGGTTCGGCAGAATGGGGCGACACCGACCATGATGGCGACCTCGATTTGCTGGTTACCGGTATGGATAACCTGGGAAATCCTTACACCTGGATCATTCTCAACGAGGGAGGGTCATTCGCATCCGGGGGGATCCCCCTGACAGGGGTCATGGACGGGCAAGCCACATTTGGCGATATGAATAATGACGGATACCTCGATGTCCTGTTGGCAGGAAGTTCGATGGTGCGCATCTTTAAGAATGACGGCACCGGCAATTTTGATACCATCGACGCCGTGATGCCGAACCTGGAAGCAGCGGTTTGCTGCTGGGTTGATTACAATAATGATGGTCAGTTGGACATCATGGTTTGCGGCAATACCGGCGGAGGCATTGTTTCACAGCTATTTAGAAACGATCATGGTAGCTTTACGGAGGTGACCATCACGCCGGAACCCTTTACAGGACTTTACGGCGGGCAAGTCAAATGGGCCGATCTCGACAACGATGGCGATCAGGATATGGCGATTGCCGGGATGGACCTGTTTGTTGACGGGCATTTCATTTTCTACCGTAATGACGGCGATGGCCAGTTTACAAAATTCGAATATCCTGAAGCCAACTTGTTAAGTCCCTATTTCGACCTGGCCGATTATAATGCCGATGGTCTTACCGATGTTGCCCTGATCGGAACTATCGCCGGTTGCGGCGGTCCGCCAGTGACAATGCTCCTGAAAAACACCGGGTCATTCGTGTTTAATACGATCAGTACCCTGATCCCCGGGTACAAGCTGGGAAGTGTAAACTGGGGCGATTATAACAACGACGGATTCAGTGACCTGCTCCTGACCGGGCTCGATGCCTTTGATTTCCCAAAAACGGCGCTATACCTGAACAACCTGGGCGACACATCCCTCTTCATTACAAACACTGCTCCTGCCACACCAAACAATCCATCAGTTACGCTTGAAGCTGACAAGATCATTTTGCACTGGAACAGAGCTTCCGATCTCCAGACCCCGGCAAACGGACTTTCCTACAACATCCGTGTTGGAACCCAGCCGGATAACCACGATATCCTCTCTCCGCTTGCTTCACTTACAACCGGATCCCGCCTGGTTGCCAACCCGGGTAATGCAAGTTCCGATACCAGTTACACCATTGCCGGAATCCCGGCGGGGACCTATTTTTTCAGTGTACAGGCTATTGATAACGGATTTATGGCAGGTGCATTTAGCAGTCCCTGTGCTTTTACCTATACCCCACTGAGAATTGACCAGAAAGGAAATGCACTCTTATACGTATTTCCAAACCCCTGCCATGACCGGGTAACGATACATAAAGGTTCAGAGCCAGAGCCGGCTTACCGGATCAGGATCATTGGTGTGACAGGAAAATGTTTCTATGATGGAATCAACCCTGAAAACCTTGACATTTCATCCTGGCCAAATGGAATTTACGTTGTGCAAAAAAACACTGACAGGAAAACAACATCCATCAAATTCATTAAAAATTAAACTTCGTACCCGGTTCCTGGATTTATTCGGCCCTGCAATTTTAACCTGCCTTCCTGCATTCCTGCATTCCTGCATTCCTGCATTATCCCTTCCTCCATAACTCCGTAAAGTACTCATAGAAATAAGGGATCGTCTCAATTCCTTTGAAAAAATTATCGAGCGGGTAATTTTCATTCGGAGAGTGAATGGCATCCGATTCGAGGCCGAAACCCATCAGGATGGTCTTTACACCCAGAATTTCCTCAAATTGGGTAATAATAGGTATACTTCCCCCGCTGCGAACCGGGATGGTTTTTTTCCCCAGGACTGTTTCAACCGCCCTGCTTGCCGCCAGATAGCCAATGGTATCCATGGGAGAAACATATGCTTGTCCGCCATGCAGCGACTGTACCCTGACCTTAACTGATTTTGGCGCTATTGAAATGAAATGCTTTTCAAATAGCCGGCTTATCTTAACATAATCCTGGTCTGGCACCAGCCTCATGGAAATTTTTGCATATGCTTTTGATGGCAACACAGTTTTTGTTCCTTCTCCCGTATAGCCACCCCAGATGCCATTCACATCGAGTGTTGGCCGGATGCCGGTCCTTTCACGGGTGGTATAGCCTGATTCACCGAAGAGTTCATCCACCTTGAGGTTCTTTTTATACAATTCTTCGTCAAACGGCGCTTTGGCCATTTCATCGCGTTCCTGGCGGGTGATCTCAATCACATTATCATAAAATCCCGGGATGGTGATGCGACCATTTTCATCAGTCAGAGATGCGATCATTTTTGTGAGAACATTGACCGGATTTGCTACTGCCCCGCCAAAAATGCCCGAATGAAGGTCAAAATCCGGTCCCGTTACCTCTACCTGCATGTACGCAAGACCGCGCAACCCGACCGTTATCGATGGAGTGCTGAGGGCAATCATGCTGGTATCAGAAACAAGGATGATATCCGATTTCAGCATCTCCCTGTGCTGAGTGCAGAAGGGAGCGATGTTCACGGAACCGACCTCCTCTTCCCCTTCGATCATGAATTTCACATTACAGGGCAGGGTGTTGGTACGGACCATCAATTCAAATGCTTTGGCATGCATGAATGCCTGCCCCTTGTCGTCATCGGCGCCACGTCCATAAATTTTGCCGTTACGTACTTCGGGGCTGAAAGGTTCCGATTCCCAAAGTTCAACGGGATCAACCGGCATGACGTCATAATGCCCGTAAACCAGGATGGTAGGGAGGGAAGGGTCAATGATCTTCTCGCCGTACAGGATCGGGTTGCCATTGGTGGGATAAAGCTCACTTTTGTCACAACCGGCCTCCATGATCGATTTCTGCCAGTATTCGGCTGCCTTGATCAGGTCCGGCTTATGCTCTTCCACCGAACTTACCGAGGTTATGCGGATCAAACCGAAGAGTTCCTCTAAAAAACGGTCTTTGTGCTTCTCAATATACTGTTTTACGTGTTCCATATTGGTTTGTATTTCGGGTTAAACAAAAATGTTCTGCAATACGTTTCATTACTTCGAAGGTGCAACGACAAAAAACACCTTATTGGCAAAAGTACAGATTTTATACAATGAATGATTATGTTAATTCAGTCTCAATTATTCAATTATCTGTATATTTGGCGCGGAATTGACAATCATCAGAAATGGACAAATTTGATTATTTAAATCAACCTGACAACTCAGTTATTGATGGGTTGTATGAACAATATAAGCAGGATCCCGGCTCGGTCGATGAAAGCTGGAGGAAATTTTTTGAAGGTTTTGAATTCTGTCAAACCAATTTCAAGGCCGCGGAAGGTGATGCATATGTAGTACCGAATGAATTTAAGGTGATCAATCTGATCAATGATTACCGCGCCAGGGGACATCTGTTCACCAGGACCAATCCCGTGCGGACCCGCCGGAAATACACCCCGACTCTTGACATTGAAAATTACGGTCTCGCACAGGAAGACCTGAATAAAACTTTTCAGGCGGGCAAAGAACTTGGCATTGGAAATGCCAGGTTGTCGGAGATCATTTCACATCTGCAAAAGACCTATTGCCAGTCGATCGGCGTGGAGTATCACTACATCCGCAGGCCGGAAATCGTGGAATGGTTCAAAAGCAAAATGGAACCCGGCCTCAACACACCTGGTTTTTCTTTCGCGGAAAAAACGAAAATCCTGCGAAAATTGGCCGAAGGGGTCCTGTTTGAGAAATTCATTCATAAAAAATTTCCAGGACACAAGAGTTTCTCATTAGAAGGGGTTGAATCGCTCATTCCCGCGCTGGATGCAGTGATACATAAGGGAGCAGACCTGGGCATCGACGAATTCGTGCTTGGAATGGCCCACCGGGGAAGGTTGAACGTGCTTGGGAATATCATGCATAAACCATTCATCCAGATTTTTTCTGAATTCGAAGGAAAAGAGTACGCGGATAATGACCTGCTCGGCGATGTTAAATACCACCTGGGATATTCAAATGACATCAATTTACCCAACGGGAAAAAGGTACATCTCACGTTGGCGCCCAATCCGTCGCACCTTGAAACCGTTGATGCCATCGTTGAAGGGATCTCACGGGCTGAAATAGACCACCCCCACGGCGGGAATTATGACAGGGTTGCATCGATCCTCATCCATGGCGATGCATCCATCGCCGGTCAGGGCATTATTTATGAACTGATCCAGATGGCCGATCTGGAAGGATTCAAAACAGGCGGAACCATTCATCTGGTAGTCAACAACCAGATCGGTTTTACCACCAATTATCTGGATGGCCGTTCGAGCGTTTATTGTACGGATGTGGCAAAAACAATTCAGTCACCGATTTTCCATGTTAATGCAGACGATGTGGAAGCCGTGGTGTATACGGTAAAACTGGCCATGGAATTTCGTACAAAATTTCATCAGGATATCTTCATCGACCTCCTGGGATACAGGAAATACGGTCATAATGAGAGTGATGAACCCCGTTTTACGCAACCGATCCTTTATAAGATCATTGAACAGCATCCTGACCCGCTGGAGATCTACCTTAAAAAACTGGAGGAGGAAGATGCCCTTTCTTCCATGGATGTAACGCGGATAAAATCTGAAATCAATACCGTGCTCGACCAGGGATTTGAAGAGGCCAAAACCATTATCAAAGGCGACATTGCTCCTTTCCTTGAAAAACAATGGGAAGGACTGAGAAAAGCCACACCGGATGATTTTCACAAGTCTCCGGAGACAGCGATCGACAAAGCTACTTTCCTTAAGATCGGAAGGAAACTGACGGCATTGCCACCGGGGAAATCGTTTTTCCGTAAGATCATAAAAATGCAGGATGACCGGAAAGCCATGCTTGAATCGGGAAAACTTGACTGGGCCATGGGTGAACTGATCGCCTATGGGTCATTGCTCTCGGAAGGCACACCGGTCCGTTTCAGCGGGCAGGATAGCCAGCGCGGTACTTTCAGCCACAGGCACGCCGTACTTACCATTGAAGATTCAGAGGAAAAATATACCCCGCTGGAACATATATCGAAGGATCAGGGCAAATTCAACATTTACAATTCGTTGTTGTCGGAATACGGGGTGCTGGGTTTTGAATACGGCTATGCATTGGCAAATCCTAACGGTTTAACGGTTTGGGAGGCGCAATTTGGCGATTTTAACAATGGAGGTCAGGTTGTCATTGATCAGTATATCAGCAGTGCGGAAGATAAGTGGAAGGTGATGAATGGACTGGTGTTGCTGTTACCCCATGGATATGAGGGCCAGGGTCCCGAGCATTCTTCGGCCAGGATCGAACGATTCCTTTCATTGTGTGGCCATCACAATATGCTGGTCGTGAATTGTACCACCCCTGCCAATTTCTTTCATGTCCTGCGCCGGCAACTCTATTGGCCATTCCGTAAACCGCTGGTGGTGTTCACACCCAAGAGTCTTCTCCGGCACCCGGTATGTGTTTCATCCATTGAGGACTTTACCACCGGGGGCTTTCAAGAGGTCATTGATGACGGGATGGCCAATCCCGGTAAGATACGCCGGGTGGTGCTTTGTTCGGGGAAAGTTTATTACGACATCCTCGAAGAGAGAGAGAAGCAGCAAATTGATGACGTGGCGATTGTCCGCCTGGAGCAGATCTATCCACTACCCTTGCAGCAACTTCAATCGGTTTTCGCAAAGTATTCGAAGGCAACTCATTTTGAATGGGTTCAGGAAGAACCTGTGAATATGGGAGCATGGAAATTTATTGCCCAGAACATGGTCTTTGAACCGTTCGAATCAATGCCGGTCCTCCACCACACAGCACGCCCGGCCAGCGGAAGTCCGGCTACCGGTTCGTCGCTGCTGCATAAGATCCAGCAAAAGCTGATCACTGAAAAAGCACTTGGAAGGTGCACCTGCGACCAGGCAAACGGATCCTGCCGGCTGCATTGCGCGGAACATGAGTATCAGGTCGTGTGATGATGCATTATTTACACATTCGTTGTAATTTTGCAAACAAACATAGCAAATGGCAATTGAGATAAAAGTTCCGAGTCCGGGTGAGTCCATTACACAGGTGCAGATAGCCAAATGGCTGGTGGCCGATGGTGAAACCGTTGAAAAAGATCAGGAGATCGTTGAAATCGACTCCGATAAGGCTTCATTCCCCATAAGTACACCCGAAGACGGGGTGATCAGGATCAAGGCACAGGAAGGGGAGACCGTTGCGGTTGGGTCGGTGCTGGCGGTCATTGATGTTCAAAACTCACCAGTTCACACTCCCACAAGTCCCCCTATCCACCCGTCCACCCATCCCCCTATCCACCCGTCCACCCGTCCCCCTGTCCCCCCGTCCGCCAGTCCGCCTGTCCGCCTGTCCACCAGTCTTCACGCCTCCCCCCTGGCCCGCAAAATGATCGAAGAGAAACATGTGGATCCGGCGACGCTGACAAATGCCTTCCCCGGGAAAAAGATCACACGAAAAGATATTGAATCATTCATCCATCAGAAAAAGGAGGTGGCCGGCACAATTTCATTCACAGGAACCCGGGATGTGGACCGTAAAAAAATGACAACCCTGCGGCTGAAACTTGCCGGGCGGCTGGTCTCGGTGAAGAACCAAACGGCCATGCTTACCACCTTCAACGAGATCAACATGCAGGCCGCCCTGAAAATTAAGGAGAAGTATAGTGATGCTTTTAAAGAACGGTATGGGATCGGAATCGGCCTGATGTCAATATTCACCAAAGCTGTTACCATAGCGCTGAAGGAATTTCCACAGGTTAATTCACTGATCGATGGGGACGAATTGGTCACACCACGGTATATTGACATCGGAATCGCGGTCAGCGCTCCGAAAGGACTGGTGGTACCGGTGTTGCGTAATGCCGAGATGATGGGTTTTGCCGAAATTGAATTGAAGATCAAAGAACTTGCCGGGAAGGCGCGGGATAATAGAATTTCCATCGACGATATGAAAGGCGGTACGTTTACGATCACGAACGGAGGTGTTTTCGGCTCGATGATGTCAACTCCTATCCTAAATCCCCCGCAAAGCGCCATTCTTGGGATGCATAAGATCCTGGAACGGCCCATCGCGGTCAACGGGCAGGTGGTCATTGCTCCTATGATGTATGTAGCGCTCTCCTACGATCACCGCGTGATCGACGGTCGTGAATCGGTCAGTTTTCTGGTAAAAGTAAAAGAACTGGTTGAAGACCCTGCAAAAATGCTGACAGAGGGATTAGACCCCATCAGGTTGTTGCTTGACCTGTAAAAAAGTATCATGAGAAAAAATGTAGATTTTCTGGTAATCGGATCAGGCATTGCCGGTCTCACTTATGCTATAAAGGTAGCTAAGTACGGTAAGGTATGTATCGCCACCAAATCCAGGATGGATGATACCGCCACCACCTGGGCCCAGGGTGGCATCGCCGCTGTTATGTATACCCCTGATTCTTTTGAAAAACACATCCAGGATACCATCATAGCCGGTGATGGGCTGTGCAACGAAGCCGTTGTACGGTTTACGATCAATGAATCGACCGAACGCATAAGGGAACTGGTGAAGTGGGGTACAAAATTCGACCGGACCACAACGGGCAGATATGACCTGGCAAAGGAGGGCGGACATTCCGAATACCGGGTACTTCATCACAAAGACAGCACCGGGAGGGAAATCGAAAACAAATTGCTTGACCAGGTGATCAAACACCCGAACATTGAGATCCTGGAAAATTATTTCACCATCGACATTATCACCCAGCACCATCTTGGGATGGAGGTCAACAGCCGGACGAAAGGGATCACCTGTTTTGGAGCGTTTGTCATGAATCCAAGAACACATCTGGTCGATACCATTCTGTCGAAAATAACACTCATTGCAACCGGAGGCGCAGGAATCGTGTATAACAACACGACAAACCCGCTTATTTCAACCGGCGACGGGATTGCCATGGTCTATCGTGCCAAAGGCATCGTTGAAAACATGGAATTCATCCAGTTCCATCCGACTGCTCTTTATCATCCTGAGGAAAAACCAGCATTCCTGATCACGGAGGCCATCCGTGGTTTTGGCGCTGTGTTGAAGACCCGCGACGGACGGGAATTCATGCATAAATACGATGCAAGGCTTTCACTGGCACCGCGCGACATTGTGGCAAGGGCGATCGACAATGAATTAAAGATCAGTGGAGAAGATTACCTGTACCTCGATTGCCGCCATCTGAACAAAAACGCGCTGATCAACCACTTTCCCACGATTTACGCCAAATGCTTATCCACGGGCATCGATATAAGCAAGGATATGATCCCGGTGGTCCCTGCTGCCCATTACACCTGCGGCGGGATCAAAGTAGATGAGTGCGGAAGCAGTTCCATTATCAACCTGTTTGCCTCAGGTGAATGCTCATCCACAGGATTACATGGCGCCAATCGTCTGGCTTCCAATTCGTTGCTCGAATCGCTTGTTTTCTCCCACCGGGCCAGTACCATGGCCATCGAACAAGTCGGGAATATTTCCCTGTGTCACCAGGTTCCTGACTGGAATGCAGAGGGGATGGTACTCAATGAAGAAATGGTGCTGATCACGCAATCACTTAAAGAACTTCAGGCCATCATGAGCAGTTATGTCGGTATCGTGCGATCGAACCTACGGCTTCAGCGCGCCTTTGACCGGCTCGAACTGCTCTATCGCGAATCGGAAGCCTTATACAACAAGTCTATTCTAACACCGAAGCTTTGCGAATTACGTAACCTCATCAATATTGGTTACCTCATCATCAAGGCAGCCCGCCGCAGACAGGAGAGCAGAGGGTTGCATTACTCTCTGGATTATCCCAGGTCCGTCCCGCCCAAACCTGCTCTCTGACGGTGTGGAATGATCAGTAAACGGTTGAATCATTTTAAAATTTATATATTTGACCATTAAAGTTGAATAATTATAGGTCACAGTCTTTATCTTAGACCAGCACAAGAACTGTAAACGATCCACGAATGCGTCAAGAAATCACCGCCGGCAACGAATATATTACTCCAAAAGATTTTCCGCACATCCTTATTGACAGGCTGACTTTCAAATCCCGGTTTATTTTCACCTGCCTGTTTATTCAATCGGTATTCAAGGCACGCGGGATAGCCCGTAAGGGAAATTATGGAACAAGAGAATGGATCGACTCCTCCCATGATATCTTTACCGATGTGGAACGATGCGGCGGACGGATCCATATTACCGGGCTGGACCACATCCGGAAAAGTACAGGTCCGTTGCTGTTTCTCAGCAATCACATGAGCACCCTCGAAACCATGATCTTTCCCGGTATCATCCAGCCTCTGAAGAATGTCACCTTTGTCGTCAAGGATGCACTGGTAAATCACTGGGCTTTCAAAGATGTGATGCGGTCGCGCAATCCCATTGTCCTTAGCCGTTCAAATGCACGCGAGGATTTCAGGATCGTGATGGAACAGGGACAGGAACGGTTGCAAAATGGTATTTCGATCATTATCTTCCCGCAAAGCACACGCAGGGTGGAATTTTGTGCCCCGGAATTCAATTCACTGGGCACAAAACTGGCAGCAAAAACGGGTGTAAAGGTAATTCCCATTGCAATTAAAACCGATTTCTGGGGACTCGGAAAATTGTCGAGTTACCTTGGCCCGATCGACCGGAGCAAACAGGTACATATTGCTTTTGGTGAACCGATGAGTGTGACCGGATCCGGTAAGGAAGAACATCTGAAGATCATTGAATTTATTCAAACCCATCTCGAAACCTGGAAAGATAAGAAATGACCCCACCCTAAATCCCTCCCCAAAAAGGGAGGGACTTTCTCCCCCTTCACTTTTTGGGGAAGGGGGTCAGGGGGGATGGGGTAAAAAACGACCATATGCAACCCTGGAATAAGAACCCCGTTATTTACGAGATCAACACGTGGGTGTGGCTTTATGAAATGGGACAACAGATGAACTTTCCCGTCACCCTGGCCAATGTTCCCGACGGGAAGTGGGATGAACTTGCACAATTGCATATTGAAGCTGTTTGGTTCATGGGAGTTTGGGAGAGAAGTCCGCGGGGAATATACATTTCTAATCTCAATACCGGGAACCTTGCCGATTTTCATCAAGCCTTGCCCGATTTCAGTTTTGACGACAATGTCGGTTCCCCCTATTGCGTCAGGCGGTACACGGTTGATTCAAACCTTGGCGGTGATGAAGGGCTGGCGATCGCGAGAAACCAGCTTGCCAGCCGCGGCATTAAACTCATACTTGATTTCATACCCAACCACCTGGCCCATGACCATCACTGGGTAGAAGAATCCCCGGATTTTTTCATCCGTGGAAACAATAACGATCTAAGAGATGATCCGGCAACATATGTGCAAATTAACGAGGGTATTTTTGCCTGTGGAAAAGATCCGAATTACCCGGCCTGGCAGGATGTCGTGCAGGTCAATGCATTTCATCCGGGGCTTCGCGGAGCTGTGATCGAAACAGTCAGCCGTATTGCTGGTCAATGCGACGGAATTCGTTGTGATATGGCGATGTTGATGATGAATGATGTATTTGAACGCACCTGGGGGACGCGGACCGGTCCAAGACCCGAACTGGAATACTGGGAAGAACTGATCCCGGCTGTGAAACGAAGCAACCATGATTTTATTTTTATTGCAGAAGCATACTGGGACATGGAATGGGAACTCCAGCAACAGGGATTCGACTTTTGTTACGACAAAAGGTTGTACGACAGGCTGGAACATGACAATGCCGCGGAAATCAGGCTCCATTTACAATCCGATCCGGTTTACCAGTCCCGATTGATACGTTTTATCGAAAATCATGACGAACAAAGGCATGTGGTCGCTTTCCGCCCGGGAAAAAACCTTGCCGCTACCGTGGTCTCCTCCACCCTGCCAGGAGCGAAACTGTACCACGAAGGCCAGTTTGATGGCCGGAAAATAAAATTGCCGGTCTTCCTGCGAAGACGACTGGATGAACCAGTCGATTTCGAATTAAAAGATTTCTATCAGAGATTGCTCCAGGCCATTTCGCATCCTGTATTTCATACCGGTCGGTGGGAGTTATGCGAATGCAACTGCTGGCCGGATAATAACAGCTTTGAGAACCTGCTCGCCTGGTGTTGGAATGACCAGGATGACCGGTTTCTGATCGTGGTCAACTATTCCTTCTTGACTGTTCAGGGGCGAGTCAGGATACCCGGTAATGATCTGCGTAACCAAAATTGGCATCTGAATGACTCCCTGAACGAGATGACCTTCGACAGGAACGGTGATGAATTACATGACCAGGGTCTTTTCGTGTCTCTTGCCCCGTGGAATTTTCATTTCCTTCGTTTTTACCCGTTATGATTCCGGCAAAGCCCAGGCTTAATACGTCCGACGTTAACCAGTCTATTCTTCTTTACCATCTTCGGACTTGACAATTTTATAATGACGGTCTTCATTAGCGACCGTCCAGGCTGTCAAAAACGCCAATCTTGCCACCCGTGCTGCTTTATCAAAGTTGATACGGTCAGGACTATCGGTCACCTTGTGATAATCCTCATGCAATCCTGAGAAAAAAAAGATGACGGGTACATCTTTTTTGAAAAAACTTGCATGATCACTACCACCGGTCATCGGTTCCTGTTTATTTTCCGTAAGAATAAAACCTGTTTCCCTGTTCTGTCTGCTTACGATCCGGCCAAGACCCGGATTCTGTCGTCCCCCGATAATTTCGATCGAGTCAGGATCGTTGCGGCCGATCATGTCGAGATTGAGCATGGCTACAGTCTTGCCTAATGGCCATAACGGTTTTCGAATATACGAATCACTTCCCAACAGTCCTTTCTCCTCACCGGCGAATGCCATAAAGATCACACTGCGCCTGGGAGTATCAATCATGGATGCAAATGCCTTTGCTACTGCAATCACACCACTGGTACCGGATGCATTGTCGTCGGCACCATTGTATATGTAATCAGAATCCGCCGGATGTTCCTTCTCATAACCGATATGATCATAATGTCCACCAATTATGATCGCTTCATCTTTCAGATCCGGATCAGAACCTTCAAGCCACGCGATCACATTCCGGCCGCCAATAGGTTTCGTACTGAAGGCGATGTTCATGACCCATATTTTCCCGGGGATCCTGTAGGAATCGGGTTTCATGTTTTCTTCAATTCGTTCCTGGATATGCTTCAAAGAATCGGGATGACCGAACAGTTCTTTGATAACATTTACTCCAACATGGACCATGGGGATCAATTCTACTGACCTGTCGCAATAATCCATTTGCAATGTTTTTTTTGAGGGTACGTCCGTCAAAGATGGCCATGCGAAACCTGTGGGACTGAGTGAGTTGTATTGCAATGGCCCTGATATGACCAGCATCCCGGCCGCACCATGAGCCTGCGCATTTTTTTGTTTCTCCTTCAATCCGGAATAACGGGTCAGCTCCTTTCCGGCGAACAATTTTTGCAATGAATCAGTCTGTCCCGGTTCCTGCCGCAACACGGCAACGATCTTGCCTTTCACATCCACGTCCCGGTAATCGTCATAACTGTATTCAGGAGCGGTGATCCCATATCCGGCAAAGACAATCTCGCCTTCTGCCGGCCGGCTTCCCGAATATTCAAAGGGAATAAAATCATCCCTGATCTTAAAGCGCTTCGTCTCAAGGCCTTTGACAACAGATAAGAAGCAACCGGTTCCAAGATCAAATTTACAAAACGCCAGGTCCTGAAAATAGCTGAGATTCAATGGTTGTAATCCAAACGACCGGAACTGTCCGGCGATATAATCCGCTGCCGCATCGAGTTCGGCACTTGGCGTAGCCCGCCCCTTCATCGAATCAGAAGCCAGGTAGCCGATAGTCTGTTTCATCAGAAATGGTGTGATAATTGACTTGGCGTGACCGGCAACATAGCGCTGGGAAAGGGCAACCAATGGAGAGAATAGTACGAGTAGCAGCACAATAATTCTTGATGGATTACTCTGACATGATTTTAAATTGCCCCTGACTTCAGGACGCTTGAACCCCGCCTTTTCAACCATATCATGATCATAATTGACCTTATCCTCAAAGATGTCGCAAACAGCAATACCGTTAATAAAATCCCTGCAGTCATTGTTTTTTTTCATAAAGGGTTGACGGTAATTTTTGTCAAATGTAATGTAATTTCGTCATCCGCCTTAACCACTGAACCCTTCTCCTATCAGAAGAGAGGTAGAGAGAGGTGAATACAATAAAGATCACCTAAAACTTCATCATTTAATCAGCCAATTTTAAAATCTCATGAGTGTTTATCACTCATACTACAAATAATAAAGCAGTGATGTGTAATCTACTGCCCAGTTTGAACTAAACTTTTTTATTGTTGATTTTGGGGAGATAATTAAATAATAAAATCTGCATTTAGAATCATTATATATTGGAACCATCAGTTGACATTTTTTCTCAAACGTTGTATATTTGTTAGGCATTCTCAAACAATAATATTATTAAATAATGATAATTTATAACCGAAATTTCTTGCTGATATTTTTTGCCATTATCATGTTATCCTTAAAACAGGATACCATGAGCGGATATACTGTCCCGCCATCAGCCCAATCGGTTTGTGCAGGTGATCTTGATCTTGATGGGTTCAATGATATTGTTGTTGGGCATAATTATAATTTCTCCCTTCAATGGGGCGGCATTTCTATACTTCGAAATCAGGGTTGGGGATATTTTGCCTTTACAGATTCGGTATATGCATATGCTAATGAGTGGGCAGTGGCTATCGCACAATTAGATTCCAATCCATTGACAGAGATCCTATTTAATAAATACGATCCGACTTTTGATTCTGTTTATATCGGAATAATGCTTAATAATACAGGGGAGATACATTATTTAAATACACAAAAAAATGGGTCGATTGATTATTTGGTAACTGGAGATATTGATAGCAATGGGTTTAGTGATATTATTTTTGCGTGCAACCAAGACCTTTTTTGGGGGATATTGTATAACAATGGAAACTTGATTTTTTCAGATCCCGAAATTCATCAAGTAACAACCTATTACCCGTCAGGGTTGGCTGTCGGGGATTTAAACAATGATGGCTGGGATGACATTGTTCTTTGCGGACAACTCATCGATATCTATTTCAGTTATCCATCGGGGTTCCAAAACCTGCAACTTAGTGCCGGCGGTTTTGCCGGTGGGGTGTCAATAACAGATTTTGATCAGGATGGATATAAGGACATTCTTGCCAATTCGGGATTCGGGTCAACGGTTCTCGTCATGTATAAAAACAATGGGAATAACACATTTCAGAAAATGCCTGATTTCATTTTTCAACCGGCATCCGGAGAGTTTTTCATTGCAGATTTCAATAATGATGGACTACCGGATGTAATTTACCAAAACAGGTCTAATACCGGGTATATTCTCTGGTATAACCAGGGGAACTTCCAACTTGCAGATTCAAGTGTTATTGCTGTTCCATGTATCGGGGAACCATCCAGAAGTTTTTATTGTGCTGATTTAGATAACAATGCATTCAATGATATCATTACTGTGAGATTTGATGCATTTTTCCTAACTAATAACGTAGATATCAGGTTCAACAACGGACAGGGACATTTTATTCCCGACCCGATTGTCGGAGTACAAAATTATTCCGGTATCAGTTCAACCGGTTTTAAGAATTATCCCAATCCATTCCAGGATGAAACCATATT
>Ga0172368_10001283_pt1 | contig 34823 bp, 33 predicted proteins | sample Lak11m_FD_114540 | JGI IMG/M metagenome (GOLD analysis project Ga0172368, IMG submission 114540) | Freshwater microbial communities from Kabuno Bay, South-Kivu, Congo - kab_022012_11m | ecosystem: Environmental > Aquatic > Freshwater > Lake | place: Democratic Republic of the Congo: South-Kivu... | reverse complement strand
CTTCTGGTTCATTTGTTCGGGCTAAGTGCTCGCAGGAAATGCTGCTTGTTTTTGCCAGAGCCTTCGCTCGCACCGCCCGTAACTGCTCTCACCAAAAGCCTAACCAAAGATATTTGAAATTTTGCAATCGCATAAACGACCCCCTCTGACTCCCCCTTGGAATAAAGGGGAGAACTTTTCCCCTCCTTAATAAGGAGGGGTTAGGGGAGATCGGATGTAAAGCCAGGGTGATCTGAGAGAAAATTTCTCAGACTTTGATATGTAAGAATCTACGCATCGTCCGGGACTGCGCCCGGAAGATGAGGCCACTGCGGGACTGTTAAAAATAAAGCAACCACAGCGTGTTATAAACATCGACAAATTATTGTCGATGTGAGCGCCCTAAGCGCCTATTTTTATTTGTACGTATGAGCGGAACAGCAGCTGCCGGCGCATTTCCTCATGTACGGCGCCGGTTAATTATAGAGCGCCTCTCAAGCGTCCGTTTGCCTTTTACGTTTTATTCGCTGCCTTTTTAAATCCTGCAGCGCGCGGTCATGCATTTCTATTTTATTTGACAACTGCCCAAGAATACAGGTACTATTTGGCAATTTTACAAAATACATAACAATTGTTCAGGGTACTGCTATGAGCTACGTCATCCTCATTCTGGCCATCACGTTTAACGCGGTAGCTAACATTTTAATGAAAATAGGAATGCTTAAAGGAAAGCAGGGTAACGGTTTCGCGGATTTCATGCTGGGCATAATTATAAATCCAGCGCTTATCGCAGGCGTTGTCTGTTTTGCCATTGGTCTTGCCGCCTACTGCTTTGTGCTGACCAAACTAAACCTGAGTGTTGCCTACCCGATCATGACCAGTGTCGGCTATGTCATTGTCATTATAGCCTCCTGGCTTTTTCTCAAAGAAACAATAACCGCGATTCAGATTGCCGGTTTTTCTCTAATCATCGCGGGGGTATGGATGGTTGCTTCCTGAAAGTGAGCTCTGCTATGCGTGATACAACTGCATTCCTTGTTTTTCGCAGTATGCGGCCCCGGCAGTGGACGAAAAATCTCATACTTTTTGCCGCACTGATCTTCTCGCAAAATGTTTTTTCCCCTCCCCTGCTGTTCAAGGCGGTCGCGGCCTTTGCCATCTTCTGCCTGCTCTCGGGGTGCGTCTATATCATCAATGATTTGCTTGATCTCAAGCAGGATAAAATACATCCCATCAAATCAAAGCGCCCGCTGGCGTCCGGCAAATTAAAGCCGGCAACAGCCGTCATGACCACCATCGCGCTGTTCTTTCTCTCCTTTGGCGGGGCCGCGGCATTGACAAACCGCACGTTCATTACAACCGCCATCATCTATTTTGTATTGCAGCTTGCCTATTCTACGCTGCTCAAGCATGTTGTTATCCTCGATGTATTCTGCATAGCTGCGGGCTTTGTGCTGCGCGCTATCGGCGGCGCGGAAGCAATTGACGTGCCCTTCTCTACCTGGCTGCTCTTCTGCGCCATGCTGCTCTCGCTCTTTCTGGCGCTCAGCAAGCGGCGCCACGAACTCATGCTGCTTGAAGATGACGCCGTCCACCACCGCAAGATCCTCTTCGAATACAGCCCGTACCTGCTGGACCAGATGATCTCGGTGGTTACCGCATCGACGGTCATCACCTACACGCTCTACACCGTCTCAGAGGACACCGTGAGCAAGTTCGGCACCGACCGGCTGAAATATACCATCCCTTTTGTGCTGTACGGGATTTTCAGATACCTCTATCTTATTCATCAAAGAAATGAGGGCGGCAGTCCTGAGCGCGTTCTGCTCAATGACCTGCCGCTCATCATCTGCATACTGCTCTACGGGTTGACGGTCGGACTTATCCTGTATCTGTGAAAATTGCCCGTGGTTTGGATATCCGGCGCATCCCTGGCCAGGCAGAATTATTTCTTTTTTACCACGAACGGCTTTATGCTGGTTTTGCTCTCAAGCTCCCTGCCAAACTGAGCTGCTTCGGCGCGCGTCGTAAAGCTGCCGACCGTTACCCGGTACCAGGTGTTTCCATCACTCAATGTCACCGTTTCAACGGCAGGCTCATAGCCGTTCTTCTTTAAATCCTTTAATACTTGTTCCGTGCTTTCTTTCAATTTAAAAGATCCCGCATTGACGCAATAAACACCGGCTGCAGTTCTGGACGTCTGCAGCGGCGCAGGGGGCTTTGGCGGCGGCTCGGGAACTTTTTGCTCAGCCGCGGGAGGCAGAGAATCCGCTGCCGGATGGACAGCGGGCGGCTGTTCATTTGCCGTCTTAACCGGCGCGGCAGCAGGGGGTTCCGGTTCCTGCTGCGCAGGCTGTGCAACTGCGGCAGCCTGCTGTTCTTGTACCGGTTCTGCAGGTTGCACTACCGGAGGCGCTGGCGGCTTGCTCTCTTCGGTTACAGGCTTCTCCGGCTGCGGCGGCGTGACCGGCCTGGACATGGCGGGCGGTGTTGCGGCAATTGGTACTTGAGACGGCGTCTTTTCCGCCGGGACTGCCGGCGCACGTAGCTGCGGCTCTTTCACTGAAAAGAAATAGCCTGCGGCGATACCCGCAGCAACCACAACAATAAGTAATACGGCAGCGGCATTTTTTGCTGCAGAGCGCCGCGGAGGGATCTCCGCCGGAAGCTGTTGCTGCTCAATACTGGCCAGCGCCTGCTCCATGGCAGCCCTGGTTTTTTTATAATCACTGTCGCTGCCGGCCGCAGCTGGAGAAACTGCGGCTGCGCCAGGTTCCTGCGTCACCTGCAATTCTTCTTCGAGCGCGTTTCCCAGGTCAAACGCGACTCCCTGCCCATTCCTTTGAGCGCTCTTTTCATCAGCACCAAGTGATTGTTTAACCGACCCCTCAATATCAGATATCAGTTCTTTGAGTTTTAAATCCTCGGCGGATTCGTCCGGCGCCGCCGCCTGCTGTTCTGCAGGATGTTCTTCCAGCGGCATATTACAGAGCGGACACCGTATCTCCGCCCCCTCCTGTATCTCCAGCCCGCATTTTTTACAGTACATAATACCCCTCCTCATAATAGATATTACTATCAGCACAGCGGCCCCGAAGCCGCTGTGATTCCCGCGCTGCTTTAACCGAAGCTGAATCCCGGGACGTCAAGGCCTGTGGTGATGCCGGTAACAGCCTCTTTCTCAAAGTCAAAAAGCAGGTCCTGCCCGCCCTGATAGGATAGAATCATCTGCTGCGCCCGGGTGATCGCTCCGATAACGCCGGCAGCAATATTTTTCTCCTGGAAGCGCGCGACTACAGACCCGGTATGTTCCTTATCAACGCTCAGAACAAAGCCATAGCTTAAGAATGCCTTCAGCCAGTCGATGGTAGAAAATATATCAGGTTTCGGAATTCTGTCTATATCTATAAGCGCGCCCGTTCCCGATACTTCAAGCATCAGCGCAACGGTGCCCAGCAGGCCTGCGTTGCTCACATCCTTTGCCGTCTGGCACAACCCCTCTTCGGCAATGCGCGGCAGCACCTCCAGGCGCTCCAGCACCTTCTGCGAATTTTTCCCCGAATTGGTGTCCCAGCTTATGACCGGTTTGCAATGATAGCCCCGGCCTTCAAGGTCAACGGCAAAAACGATGTCCTGTCCCTCCCGCGCATTGTTGCTTAAGAGCAGCTTCTTTGCCGCGCCCAAAATAGAAACCGACAGCGAAACCTCACTCGCGTCCGGGTGCAGGTGGCCGCCAACCATGGGAACGCGGAATTTTTCACATCCTTTTTTAATGCCCCGCATAATTTCGTCATAGTAGCGTGAGTCGGAAATCCCAATGACATTCACCATTGCCAGCGGCCGGCCGCCCATGGCATAAATGTCATTCACGCTGGCCATGACTGATGCTTTCCCTGCTGCGTAGGGGTTTGCCTCGATGAGGCCTTTCCAGATGCCATCAGCTGCAAGCAGCAGAAACTCATCCTTATAGCAGATCGCCGCCGCATCCTCGCCGAAATCGGCAATGGTTGCGCCAAAATCCGTGACCGAAGCAAGCATATTCGTTATCCGGTATATGTTCCGCTTCCGGGTTAATCCGGGATAGGTTCTGATTTCATTGATAATTTCCCTGAGCATAATTCAGATTCCTTGTCTCTGCACAGCTAAAAATTCTTTCAGAGGCATTCGCCGTCAGCTGTCAGCCTTCAGCTATCAGGGGAATAACTTCTAGTGCGCTGGTTGCTGATCGCTGACAGCTTTTTCGCTTAAAACCGCTTCCATCGGCTGGTGAGGCTGGCCGCGGTAGGTAAAAACACGCCCGGTTGTCTGCCACCCGAGCCTCTTGAATAACGGGACATTTCGCAGCAGTATATGCGCGCGAAACTGCCGCGCCCCGTTTTCCGTTACCACGGCAACCGCCTTCTGTATGAGCAGTTTCCCTGCCCGGCCCCGAAACTGCTTCAGCACCGCGAGCCTGCTTCCAAGCCAGATGCCGGCTTTCTGCTGATGAATCCGCACCGTGCCGACTACCGTATTATTGCTCAGGGCAATAATATGGATAGCATGCCGGTCATGCCGGTCACGGTCAGTTCGCTTGAACAGCTGCTGCTCTTCGACAAAAACCTTTTTGCGCAGGGCAAAGCTTGCAAGCAGCTCGTCGTTATTTTTAATTGGACGGCAAACGATTGAAAACATTTGTTTAGCGATCAGCAGTCAGCTATCAGCCTCCGGATAAATGCTGCAAACATAGTTTCAATTCTGTCACATTATTTTAAATCTCTTCAAAATAAACAATGGCTTTTTGCCAAACTTTTATTCCCTGATATTTCTTATAGCACCTGGCACTATCTGCTGATGGCTGAGAGCTGAAGGCTGACGGCTTATTTACTCAAACAACGCCATTGCCGAGCACGCCCCGCACTTCACGCATCCTGCCGTGCACGCTTTTGAAGACAACCTGGAGTTCCGCACCATGGCTGCTACCTGCTCATACAGAAAAAGCATTATTTCAGGACCCGGCGGTCTTGTTTCAGCAAGCGGTGTTCCCGGTATGGGGCGAAACGGCAGCAGATAGGGAAAAACCCCCAGCCCGCAGAGCAGTTCTGCTCCCGAAAGAATGCTTTCAGGCTCTTCACCAAGCCCGGCAATAAGAAAACTGCTGACCTGGTTTTTTCCGAACACGGCGACAGCATGCTTCCATGCGGCTATATACGGCTCAAGCCCGCAGTCAGCTTTTGCCGGTGCCACCCGCCTGATTACCTCGGCGTCAAACGTCTCGATATGGATGCCGACGGTATCAGCGCCCGCTTGCCGGAGGACTTCCAGGTCTGCCAGGTCCCGTGGGGGGCATATCTGGACATGAACCGGCAGCCCGGCGCTCTGTTTGATCGCCCGCACGCAGCCTGAAAGGTGTGTAATGACCGCTTTTTCACTGACGCGCATACCGGTAGTCAGGGTCACGTGGGTCACGCCGTCAAGACGCGCGGCCTGTTCTGCGACCAGACCAAGGTCGTCCGGATCTTTTTCAAGAACCGTGCTGTTTCCGGCAAGAGAAAGCCCGATACCGCAGAAAGTGCAGCCAGCCTTAGTCTTCCAGTAGACGCAGTCCTGGTACACGGTTGATGCCAGGCACTCTATCCCGTGGGTCAGCGCGATTTTCTCATAGGCAATACCGCGGGGTGTTTTTAAGTCATAATAGCGCGGCCTTTCAGGCAGCAAGACCTCCCCGATCTCCACGGTCTCTCTCTGCAGAGCAAAGGTTCTTCCCCGCGGCAGTAGCGCATAGGGTGATGCGGCGACATACGCGCTCTGCGTGGGCACGCTGACTGCGCGGCCGTCAAGGACTATCACCTGGCCTTCAGCCGGCCCTGCCCCGCCTCTCCTGCCGGAGCAGCTGTCCGGGACCCGGACGCCAAGGCTCTGCAGCTCAACCTGTACTGTTCTTATGTCCATACTAATTATTATACCAGCACTTCGTTAAAGATACGGCTGGTCTTCTGCGTTCCCAGAATTCTTGCCAGCATTTTCTGTGAATTATCTTTTGTCAGCAGGTCGTTTATGTAGTTTTTCTGTTCCTGTTCAATGCGTGCCCGGTACTGGGGATCATCTATCCGTGGAGCCCCGGCCAGGATATCAAGATACACGTCCAGATAAGCTGAAACACAAGCCTTGATATCCCGCACCCGTTCGCGGTCAGGCATGGAATAGACCGTATAGGGCGTTTTATAGCGCAGCATCCATTCCGGCGACTTGTGCGGCGGGAAATCGCCGTATGCAGCATGCGCCTGTTTAAAAGGGTTAAGATACTTTCTGGTAAATGCTTCATCCTGCAGCAGCGGAATAGCATTTACATAGGTCACTATTTTTTTCTTTGCGCAGGAGAGATCAAAGCAGAAAATGGGGACATCAACGTCAGGCTCCGGGTAGATCGCCATTCCGAGGATATCCAGGGAGGGCACCTTGATCTTCAGCCGCATGGCATATAGTTTCCGTATTCCCGGGGCTTTCCAGTTATAGCACTTCATCTCGAGAAGCCCCAGGGGAAAGCGGGTTTCCCGCAGTTCATCCGGAAGCTCCACCGGAGTGAGCGTGAACTTCTCCTCAATTTTTGACCGTGCTTGAGAAAATAATTCATCCATAAAAATCCTTTGCATTTAATTATAGTGGACGACCTATGTAATGTATACAATAGCGGAGTCATTGCGAACGAAGTGAAGCAATCTTTTATGAGATTGCCACGCTTGCGCGCCGTAGCGCTTCAGCGCGCAGGCACGTCGCTCTTGCTCCTCCTAAGAAACGTGCTCCCCTTATAAACGACTCAAAAACATTGTGCTGAGCTTTCATGCAGGCGATGACACCCCCCTGTTTCCCCCCTTTATGTCAAGGGGGGATGTAAGAGGGGTCTCCTGAGAAGCTTGTTTCTTTCATGAGCAACCCCGAAGCGCTGCGACGGGGTCATATGCTCGCAATGACTACTTTCTTTTATCGTCCACTATGAACTTAACGCTGTCCGCAGGCCGTTTATCTGCCCGCCGTGCTCTGCTGCTGCAGAAAACTAAGAATCTCCTTGCGGTAGCGGTTAAAATCAGCGCTTGTCCGGTCCCGCGGCGCAGGAATACCAATCTCGAGCGAGAGCTTGATTGACCCGGGCCGGTCTGAAAATCCGATCACCCGCTGGCTTAAAAATACTGCCTCGTCAATGTTGTGGGTGACAAAAATGATGGTCTTGCGTGAATTCTGCCACACGGTCAGAAGGAATTCCTGCAGCGCATTGCGGGTCTGGGAATCAAGTGACCCGAACGGCTCATCCATGAGAATAATCGAGGGGTTGGTAATAAGCGTGCGCGCGATTGCCACGCGCTGTTTCATGCCCCCGGAAAGATCCCTGGGATAGGTATCTTCAAATCCCCCCATACCGAATTTATTGATATATTCAAGCGCCTTGCGCCGCCGCTCTTTTCCAGGTATATTTTTAAGCTCCAGACCGAATTCCACGTTCTCGCTCACGGTGCGCCAGGGAAACAGCGCATATTCCTGGAATACAAAGCCGACCCTGCCCCAGGGATCTTCCAGCTGCTCGCCGTTAATAAACACTGCGCCGGTGGTGGGCTGTTCAAGGCCGGCGATAATCCGCAGCATGGTGCTTTTCCCGCACCCGCTGGGCCCGACAACAGACAAAAACTCCCCCTCCCGCACGGTAAGGTTAATAGTGCTGAGCGCATCAACTGAACCTTCGCCCGTGCCGTCAGTGTATGTTTTGCGGAGATTTCTCAACTCTAAGGTCATAGTCTTCAAGAAAAACAGCTATCAGCCGTCGGCTTTCAGCAAACATGTCCCTGTCAGCTGATTGCTGAACGCTGTCAGCTTATTCTTTATCTCCATTGCAGCATCCGCGCTTCCAGCTTGCGCAGCGCCACATCAAGCAGATACCCCATTAATCCGATGGTGGCCATGCCGCCGATGACCAGGTCGGGCCGCTGAATGTCCCGCGCAACCATGATCATATAACCCAGCCCGTAACCGCTCTTAACACCGGTGAACTCAGCCGCAACCAGAGTCATCCAGCCAATGCCCAGCCCTATGCGAATTCCGGTAAAGATAGAAGGAGTTGCCGCGGGTACCAGTACATTTAAAAAAATCTTTTTTTCTTTCGCACCCAGTGTCTTTGCCGCCTCTATTAGAATTTTATCAACAGAAAGCACCCCTGAAATAGTGCTCAACAGTATCGGGAAAAAGCAGCCTAAAAATATGATAAATGCCGCTGACTTGAAACCAATGCCGAACCACAGTATTGCAAGCGGTATCCATGCCAGGGGCGGAATGGGCCGTATTGTCTCAATAATAGGGGTAAGCATGTTTCTCAGGAATCTCAGCCATCCTATTAATATTCCTAATGGAATGCCAATTGCTGCTGCCATAGTAAAACCGGCGGTGACACGCAGCAGGCTTTCAAAGCAATGCATAAACAGGCTGCTGCCTGAAGGCAGCCCGACCAGCGCAAGCTCTTTAATGCCTGATATAATCTGCACCGGGGAAGGAATTTTACTGGATGGCAACAAACCCAGCGTGGATACTGCCTGCCATAAGAGAAGCAGCAGCAGCGGGAAGAGTAGTCTGCTTTTTTCTTTAAAATAGTTCATGCTCTTGAAAGCGATCTGATGCCTCCATGCTCATTTTACCTTCAGCCATAACAAGGAAAAGAGGTTTACCGCTTCAGCATTTTTGCTAACAAAGCATCTGAAATGTCCTGCTTTATATATCGTAAAACCTTCAAAAAATCAACATATTCAGACGTATACTGTTTGTCCAGAAGACCATGATATGTAATGTGCCCGAGAGCTGTCTCAATCGTTGCGCGGTCCATACCGGTGTATTTTACGCCAATATCGATTGCTTCTGCGCGCCTGTCCTTAATAAAACGGCAGGCCTGGTTATGTGCGATAATTAATTTCTCTACATCAGAGTGACGGGTCTGCAGGAACTCCTCACCGGCAACAATAACACAGCACGGATGATCCGGCCAAATCTGGCTCGAATAGAGCAATATTTTCCCCTTGTTTTCAGTGAGCGCTTTAGATGGATACGGCTCCCATGCAATGAACGCATCTATATCCTTCCCGGTAAGGGCCGGGATCATTTCCGGCGGCTTCAAAACCAGTATCTTTACCTGTTCAACCGGAATGCCCGCATTTTTAAGCGCTTTCCTTAACAGAAAGTCCTGCATCGTGGCGTGGCCGGGTATGGCGATCATTGCACCCTTGAGATCAGCTACTGAGCTGCCGGGACGTGCCCTGCTCACTACAATTGCCGACCCTTCGGTGTTAACCTGCGCGATTAAGCGGACGGGGATGTTGTTATTTGCCACAGCGGTAATAGCCGGAGCCAGACCGACGTAGCCAACATCCAGTTCTTGAGCGGCGAACGCGCTCATGAGTTCGGGCCCGGCCCGGAATGCCCCTGCGACTTCCACATCCAGGCCCTGCTGCTGAAAAAAGCCCTTTTCCATGGCGACAAAAGCCGGCAGATGGTGCAGGTCGCTCTGGATGTAACCAAGGCGGATTTTCGTGCGCTCGCTTTTTGACTGTGAGCATGCTGAATTGAAAACAAGAATTAAGCAGAATAGCAGCGTGGTAAAAAGGCGGCTGTGAAGGAGGGATAATTGGTTTCTGTTATTAAACACAGCATTAAAAAGGGATGTTAATCTAATTGGTAAATAAATCTGGAACTCAGGATAATAAAAACAGAAAAACTTGATTTCCTGAGTTCCAGATGGTCATTTTTCTATACCCGTGCTATTCGGCCTCTGCCTCTCCCCCTGCCGCGGGTTTCTCTTTTTCTGTTTCACCGGTGAGAGACATGTAGACCAGCTCGGTTATATCCCGCATGGTGAGCGGCGCGTTCATGGCCTGTATTCCCACCTGCAGCCCCTGGTAGCAGAACGGACAGGCAGAAACAAGCTCGGTTGCCCCGGTTGCGAGCGCGTCGCTGATGCGCTTCTGGGAAATCTTGTTCTGGATTTCGGGGTAGCCTGCCTTGAGCCCGCCGCCCGCCCCGCAGCACCGGGAATACTCGCGGGAGCGCTCCATCTCAACCAGCTCAATGCCCGGTATGCTCCGCAGCACCTCCCGTGGTGCGTCATAGACACCGCTGTGCCGGCCCAGGTGGCACGGGTCATGGTAGGTAACTTTCATCTTAACTTCATGTTTAAGTTCCAGCTTGCCCGCTTTAATCAGCTCAACCAGGTATTCCGCGGTGTGCTTGATATCAAAATTCATTCCGCCCACTTTGGCATAGTCTTCCTTGATGGTTTTAAAGCAGCCGGAGCAGGACGTTACCAGCGTCTTTATGCCCAGCTCGTTGAACTGTTTTATGTTCTCCCGGGCTATGGTTTCAAATGACTCCCGGTCGCCCATGCGCAGCAGCACGCTTCCGCAGCACCGCTCTTTGTTGCCGAGAATGCCGAAATCAGTCTGCGCGTGATCGAGAATGTTTACCGTGTTTATCGCCACCTCTTCAACATTGACATCATAGGAGCCGGTGCAGCCCACAAAGTAGAGTACCTCCGCCTTGTTTTTGCTCAGGTCTTTCGGCTCTTCCTTAATTCTCTTTTTTTTCTTTGCCACCCGTGTCCAGCGGGCGCGGGAGCTGCGCGGCTGGCGCCACGGGTTATCATAGGATTTGACGCTGGTGACCAGGTCCTTCTGCGAGTCAAGCGGCCCGTATCCCGCCTCTACAAACGAGCGCCGGATAGCTTCCCAGAGCTCAACCGTATCAATACTCGCCGGACACACAAAATGGCATTGCCGGCAGGTGCTGCACTCGTACAGGTCGGCGGCCATCTTCTTTATCTCAGTCTCGCTGATCGGCTTTTTGCCGAATAGTTTACCCAGAAAACTGTCAGGCCGGAACGGGCCGTACTGCTGCCTGATCAGTTTTCTGAATTCATGGGCCCTGCCGCGGGGGTTGATGGGCTCCCGTTTGTCCTGCTCATAAGCCGGGCACCAGTTTGAGCACTCGCCGCAGCGGGTGCAGGCATCAAGCTCAAGCAGCTGGCGCATGCTCAGGTTTTCAATTTTTACTTCCCGTACCGGTGTTTCCTGATCTATTTTTACCTCGTTCTCCATGGGTAGGCTCCCTTCATTTCTGGACAATACCAAACCACAGAGCACACAGAGGAGATGCATTAATTTATCGTTCTCATTCTGTGTTCTCCGTCCATACTAATAACTGTTTATTCTATCGACTCGGTTAAACATTGCTTTAAAAACCACCTTATTAAAACAATAACTTAAATCATTTTTCCTATTCATTTTCCGGAGCATAAGACAACAAGTTCTTTCAATAATCCATGTGTGTATCTACGGTGAGGACACAGAGCAATTCTCTGTGCTCTCAGTGGTTCATTTTTTTTCATCAGCTACGGGACACGGAATAATGGGCTCCGGCAGCCTCTTCTTCATGTTTCCCCTGCTTTTCGGATGCGTCAAGAATAATTTCAATGGGGCTCGCAAACGCGTGCCACATCTTGCTGAATGGAATGAGCGCAATAAACAGCATGGCAGCAAGTCCGTGCAGCCAGACAAACAGTTTATAATCGAGCGCAGGAATGCCGGCTGCCGTAAACATTTTCGCAAAGATAAGGCCGGTAAACGAATAGATGAGATCAGGGGATTCCGGTATCGTCATGAGCCTGAATGCCTCGGCAATAAAACCGCTCACGCTGATGACGAGCAGCAGGCTGATGGACAGCGTATCCTTGAGGATGGTATCAAGCTGTGCGACCCTGAATACATAGCGCCGCAGGAGCGCAATGATAAGCCCGGCAAGGAGCATGGTGCCGAACACCTCGCCCCACACGTCAAGGATCAGCCTGCCGCCGTTGTTAAAAAAGATTTTCACCAGGGCCGTGTCTGCCGGCATGATGTCGGCAAGAAACGCTTCCCATGCGGTCAGTGCCAGCAGGCCCATGAACCCGATGAATATGCAGGAGTGCATAACCCAGCGGATGAAGCTAAATTTAATTATCTGCAGCTGCAGCACCACATTGACAATGAACGCTTTGATGATGGCCGGTGTGCTGATACTGTGATACAGGCTCTTTGCCTTGCCGCGGCGCCACAGGGACACGGTGACAAATACCCCGGCAAAGAAAAATATGAAGGTGACGATTGTTAGAATGTAGAGCAGCGCTGTTGCTTCAAAGTAGAGATAGTGTTTCATGGAGCCTCCTCTTTTCTATATAACCGTGGAGCGCGCGGCAATATGGTTGCGGCTCTCCGTGGTTGTATGATGGATCTTTTTTATTCTAAAATACAGCGACAAAAATCCCGCCGCCATGTCCCGCAAATCATAAAAAAGTTTTTCCGCAACGCTTGCCGAGACCTCTCCGGCCCCAGGTTCTTTTTTCAGGATTTTCAAGCGCTGGTTAACCTGCTGAGCTGCTGCCAGCAGGCGCTCTATCTCCTGTTCGCTGGCGCATACCGCGCCGTTCAGCACATCTATGCGCGACCAGATGGATTCCAGAAACACCCTGATTTTCTCCGGGTCGTAGACTTTTTTCCCAATGAGCCAGGTATAGGGCAAGCGCTCCAGAGCCAGGGCAATAATGCGCGCATTGCTTATTTCACTTTTGAACGTATGAATCGTTTTTTTAGTAACGCGGCCTGCTGTGCGGCAATCATGTTCAGCGCCGCTCAACCGCCGCCGATGTTCCCCATAACCATCAAGCATGGCTTCAAAGATCACGCTGTTTGCTTCCGGGTAATGGGGGTGCTCAAAATGCGGCCCTAATAAATAGATGACCCCCTGCCCCAGGTGTTTCCGGGCAATGGCGACGTTATTGGCCAGGGTTTGTTCAGCGATTTCCCGGTCCACCAGGAATTCTGTCCTGTCTGTAAAACCGGAATAGTGCGCCAGTACTTCAATATCATCTGATGCGGTCATGACCGGTCCGCCATACAACGGCGCAACCAGCGTTTTCCCTGCGCAGGAAAACCCGTCAATTATGTGCACCCTTACTTCTTCACGCGCCGGATGAAACACATACTGACAGCCGTATTCGGTGCAGAATTTTTCCGCCATCTGCTTCGGCGCAGGAAGGTTTTTGGTCAGGTTGGTTATCCGCGAGGTAACCAGGTTGAACTGATTGAGCGGATAGAGCGAAGACTTGAGCGGCAGATACGCTCCCGCACACGAGCCGATATAAACACCACCGTTGCGAATAAATGCCTCAAGCTTTGCAGCCCCTGTGCTGCCCAGTCCTCCGGCAATTGCAAAGGTGTCACCGCCCGAAATAAAAAAAACATCTATGGCATCGAGCGCCCCTGCCGCTATTGCAACTTCATCAAAAAAGCTTACGCTGTATATGCCTCTCCGGTCAAAGATGTCAGCAAACCACGTCCACGAGTGTGATGCGCCGGAGCCTGCATATATTCCAACCTCAGGCCAAGCCATACGACATTGAATATCCTTCCCTTTCGCGAGTGTACTCACTTCTTTTTAGTGTTACCATATCCGATACTCAGGCTCAAGATAAAAGTAAGGGCAGAGGTTTGATTATAACCTCTGCCCTTTTGCAGTTAGCCACTGACAAAACCCGTCCTTTGAAGCGTTTCTGCCTGTCCTCCGCACATCCTCCCTCCGTAGCAGTCTACTGCGGAGGACGGGAAGCGTTCTTCAGAAGGCGGGTGGAAGGTGGACAGAACAGCAGGACGCAGATGAATGCAGATCATCAGGATTTTATTCTTTTATTGGAACCATGTTCAAACCTTCAGTGGTTTTCTGTGAAAATCTGTGGCCATATTATATATCTGTTGCTTAAGCACATCCCGAATAACTGCTGGCACCGATGAGTACATCAATTGATATACGGGGTAGATGGTGTCGGACATTATGTCGCGCTTTGCTTTGCAATTTCCCAGAATTGACGCGGGGAAACAATCTTCGTTATTTCAAATTGCTCTAAAATGAGCATATCCCGGTCCCCGGAAATTATATACTGAGCCTCACAGCCTTTTGCCAGTCCAAGAATTTCGTCGTCATCTTTATCCCGGCATATTTTTTTCTTCAGTTTATCATAGTCCTCTATAATGCAGAATTCATTCAGGAAGGAAACAATTCTATCTGCTTTTTGCTTGGGCATTCTCAGTTTCTTACAAAGATTCTTATGAACTTCAGAAAGGATATGCTCACTTATAACGACCGTATATCGGTCTAAACAAAGCTCAAAAATTGAGTAACATAAGCCCCTGCCTGCAAATGCGGCAATGATCACGTTACTGTCCAGAATAATTTTCATGACAAGGCTTTAAACACATCTTCATCAGTGAGAATGCCCTGGGCTTCTGCAAAAGGCAGCACCATATTGCGCAATTTTCGAAAGCGATGGATGGCAATATATTTTCTCAAGGAATCCCGCACTAAATCACTCACGGGCTTATCCTCGATCTTACTGATTTCCTGCAGCTCTTTTCTCATATCTTCGGGTATGCGAATTGTTAATGTCTGACGCATAGTTATCCTCCTTGTGTTACATAGTAGTACAGCAACCAGTGCTTGTCAAATCGGAAATCCAAAGGGACTTAAAACAAAGGCAGAAGCCATTGCTGACTCCTGCCTATTAAATATCTGCCACTGAAAACACAGAAAAACACAGAATCAATATTTCCCTGAAAATTCTGTGCCCTTCCGTGAAACTCTGTGGCCGTATTATCCGTATTATAAATCTGCGGTATCAGCGAGAATCTGCGTCCCCCATAAATTGCTATTCTTTTTTCAACGTCTTTGCCAGAACATCCGACGGAAATGCCATCATGTTCGGTACCAGCTCCTGCAGTATGTCCGGCCGCTCAGCCATGATCTTCGGAAAGGCCATCTGCATGGCGACTCCGAGATGCTTTACACTGGTGTACGGGTTGAAGGTCGGCGGGAAGGTCTGGTTCAGTATGCTGAAGATATAGTCGATGATCTCCGGCTTCGGGAACATGTAGGCAATGCCGAACACCTGCAGATAGTCCTGATAGTCATACTGCTTGATGTAGGTATTGAGCCACCAGTCGCAGTAATCGGCAATGGCGCGTGGTGCAATGCCAAGCTGGAACTCTTTCAGGGCAGCGGCTACGGCAAGGCCGCCCTTCCACCCGGTGATCATCGCGCCCAGGCATTCAAGCTCCTGGCAGGAGCCCGCGTCACCGACAATTACAACATTGTTCTTGAACGGCTTCACAATGGGCGACTGTATCACTTCCATGGCCGCAAGCTCGCGCTGGATCTTTACCGCCTTGCAGTACGGAGCAAACGATGATTCTTTCATCACATACTGTGCTGCTGCGTTGATGTCAACATCCTGCTCCAACGTCAGGAAGAGCAGGTTCCAGTCTCCGCCCACGGGCCGCGGCACTGCAAACAGGTAGACCGGCTTGCCCTGATACATGATGACGCCGGTTACAATCGGATCGCCGTCGATCGGGGCCTTGAACCCGCTGACGAAGTATGATTTAACGAACAGGTTGGATATGTGCCGGCGGTCATTGTTGAACCCGAGCTTCTGCACCACACGCGAATTGGTGCCGTCGGCTGCGATCACATACGTGCAGCGGAACTGCTTTCCGCCTGCGACAACGATGGTCTCAGGCCCGGCAAAGACGATATCGGTGAACTCGCAGTTCTCAAATATCTCCGCGCCCGCGGTGCGTGCTTCCTTCAGCAGGTCCGCTGTCATCACTTCCTTGTCATAGGTGAAGGCGATGGGGGCTTTGAGCATGCCCGGTACGGGCGGCGTATACCCTTCCGGGTAGCCGGTGTGCATCCGCTTCATGCCCGGCGAATACATATACCAGTCATAGAGGTTTTTAATGGGGCCACTGTAGGAGAAACTGAGGCCGCTCTTGGCGAAGCAGAATTTTTTGTCCCGCGCATTATAGTGAAACAGGTCGCCGAAAAAATAATCATTAGGAGGCAAAAGTGTCTGGCCGCAGGTTCTGCCGATAACCTCGATCTTTTCCCTGCGCTCCAACACTGCCACGTCAAACCCGTTCTCTGCCACTGCCTTTGCTGCCAGAAGTCCGGACGGTCCGGCGCCGACCACCACCACGTCATACCGTTCTTTCATTGTTACACCCTCCTGTTTGTACTGTTTTTCCATGCCCACAAATTAACTGCTGCATGATACCGGTATCAGTTACTTTGAATCAATAACAACGGGCTCCATTCCGTTCAGCTTTCTCAGCCCGTTCAATGCCTCTACCAGTGGCGGGGGGAGGTGCTTCAACTCTTCCTCAGTAAACACGGTCCTGCCGGGCGCGCATACGCCGTTGGGGTCCAGAACCTTTCTGAACTTTCTCAACAACAGATGGACATTCGGACCCATCTCCGGGAAGAATGAGGTGAGCGGCTCAAGTGACGCGCCAAAACCGGTTACCCCCGGCCCGATTTTTTGGGCAAATGTGCGGGCATGGCTGAAAAGCATGAGCTGCTGGGCCTTCTGCAGCTGCAGGGGGTCCATGCCGTCAGGGTACACATCGGCTTCAGTAAAGAAATTTCTTCCCGCAGGATCGCTGGCATACATAAACGGCGTATTGTCAACACCGCCGCGATCGGTTACATAGGTCTGCCCTATGGCGCCTATTGCCGCGATCCAGATATTCTGGGCATCCTTGCCCACTTCTGCTGCCCCGCTGCAGAACCAGGTATCAAGATAAAAATGGCGCGACATCCGGTACCCGCACACATGCCTTATGCAGTCAAGATTCCACGGACGCAGCGCTTCAAGCACCTCCGGCTTGTAATCAGATGAGAGGAATGTTCCCCCGTATTTTTTTGCAACTGCCCAAATGACCTTTTCTTCGTAGGCAAGCTGCTTTTCCGAAGTAAATCCGCCGCTGATAATATAAATATTATAGGCGGGGAAAAATTTATCGGCAACCCATTTGAGCGTCTGCTGCTGGGTTGCCGAACAATAGTACACATTATAGATTCCGGTAGCATTAAGGCCGATACCGACTCCCGCATGGCCAAGTTCGCGCAGCGCCCGGATCTGGGTATCAATATCCTGAAACTCCATCCAGTGGAGCTTGAATTTCTCCGGCGGGTCAGGCCGGTCATAGCGGTCGTCATGATACGTCTGGATGCAGGGCCTCCCGGCTTTTGGCTCCGGCATTGATGACCCTGAAGGCCAGGTATACAGCTTGATGGTCATCTCGGCTATGATGCCGGAAGAGCCGGCGCTGCCGCGGAAAAGACTTACCAGATCCGGGCCCGGGGCATATTCCCAGAAATCATCCACTCCCTCCACAGCATAAGAGCCGGTCCGCAGAATCTCTCCATCCGGAAGGACCATTGTGAGTCCGATTATGTTTTTCCCCATGGTCCCGTATTTCTTGCTGGTCTGCCAGAGCCCGCCGAGCGCCGCCTGGGATGATATTTTGCACAGCGTAGTAGCAAGTGGCGTACCGCCGTTCCACAGACCTTTTTTCATTGCCTCCGCCTGAACCTGCCCGTAGTCAGCATAGGGCTGAACGCGCATGGTCATGGATTCCTCATCGAGTCCGATAACCCGGTTCATTCTGCTGTAGTGGATACAGATGGTGGGCGCGGAAGTGGTCGGCATGCTTGCCACGCCAAGCTGGCCGTTAGTCATGGAGATAAAAGGAACACGGTATTTGTTTGCAGCGCGCACAATCGCCTGAATCTCCTCGGTCGTAGCGGGCAGCACCACGCAGGCGGGGATATTGGAGGCATCACGTGCATGCTTCTTGAGATACCCGGGGATATCAATGCCGAACCTGCTGTAGGTCTCAACAATGGCGCGATCTTGCGTAATATATTCTTTGCCGACAATCGCTTCCAGCTCCCGATAAACTTCCCGCGGTAACTTATTAGGCAAAACCTTTTGCTGTTTTTTCATGATTATTATCCACAATAGCTGTCAGCTATCAGCGGACAGCCAATAATGTATTCATCTGAAAGCTGACGGCTGAATGCTGAAAGCTTTTTTAAAAACACAGTTTCCCGGGGTTCAGAATACCCAGCGGGTCCATCTCCTGCTTTATCTGCTTCAGTTTTAGAGCGTATTCCGGGGCGCGGGCATACACCATCGCAGCCCAGTCCCCGTAAGGCCGGTCAAACAGCGCGCCGCTATCCAAAAGAGAGGCGCTCGCTGCGAGCCACAGTTTTCTTATTTTCTTTTTTTCAGCCTCGCTATGCGGGTCCGCGTGCAGATCAAACTCGCAATGAATGACTCGGCCCCGTTCCATAACAACAAAGTAACCGCCGATTTCCTGCGGCTGGTAGTTATTATCCTGCGCAACTTTTGACACCAGGGCCTCAAGTGCGGAAAGACGGTGCAGCGGAATTTTAAACGAGAGATCATGCACCGAGCCTTTGAAATTAAACTTCCTCAGGATGCCCCATGGTCTGAGGCTTTCCCTGAGAAAAATATCCTGCGCAGCAGAAAATCCGGGCAGCGCTGCAGCAGCTTTCACATTCAACTCGCTGCACAGCTTCCTGAGTTCCTCTTCTTCATAGGCAATACGTTCTTCCGGGAAATAAGGCAAGCCGCTCAATCCTATGATAAGCGTCCAGGCAGGAAGCGACTTCTGTATCTGCGCGAACCGAACAGAGGGTTTGGGGGAAACAGGAAACCGGCCCGGCACCTCCCACTCATCATTAAGCAGTGCTGCCAGATTGAACCGGTTCAGGCCGAAACACTCCCAGCCTATTTCTTTCTGTTGAATGCGTTTAATAACTGCAGGAATTTTTTCATCAGTGTCAAGGGGGATAAAAAAGAACTTCCGCTGCGGAGAAAGATGCTGCACGCTGATCATCATTTTAGTGAAAATGCCGAGCGTTCCCTGGGCCCCGGTCCACAGCTTATAGAGCATATTTAATCCCGGCCCATAAAACCCGCCGGGGTTGCCGCCCAGGTTCCAGCAGCCGGTGCGCAGCAGATCTCCCTCAGGCAAAACCAGTTCAGTATCTAATATAAGATAGTTTCCGTATTCCGACTGCGCGGCAGCCAGCATTACATCACGCTCAAGATAGCTGGTAAGGACTGACCGTTTTGCCGGGACACCGAAGGGCACCATAAGGCGCAGCCCTTTCTCCGTCAGGGCATCTTGCAGCGCCTCATAGGTCACTCCCGGCTCAATAACCGCGCACCAGTCCTTTTCATTGACTTCAATAATAGTATCCATGCCAGTCAGATCAAGCATGATACCGCCCCGCGAGGGAAGCGCTGCGCCGTGCAGGTTAAGGCCGGAACTAAAGGGAGTGACTGGGTTTTTTGTGCGGTTGGCAAGCCGCACCATTTCCTGGATTTCTTCAACCCGGTGCGGCCTGACGATGTATGCAGGAGGGATAGCGCTGACAAAACTCTGGTCAGCCGCGTAGCGCTCTTTCAGGGCAGGGTCATCAAGCACGTTACCCGCACCCACAATCTGCTCAATATGCTTTTTCAGGCTCATAGAAAAACAAAAAGAGTTGCAATGCTGCGCTTTTTTAATAAACCGTGCCGGCGTATAAATCTTTTGTAAGCTATTTATCCATGAGAGTCAATCAGATATTAAAAGCAGCGCAAGGAAAGCAAATACTGGGAAGTAAAAGAAGATGCGAACAGTGTTTTGCCTGAAAATCATGTGTTATATCTTAGGCAGTTCCATCTGCCGGGCGCCCTTGACAAGGGGTTCAATTTTCAGATGCTTGTAGGCAAGTTCGGTGAGTTTGCGTCCTGAAGAAGTGCGCGCAAGCAGGCCTGCTTTCAGAAGGAACGGCTCAACCATGTCAACCAGAGTGTCCGGCTCCTCCTGCAGAGTTGCCGCAATGGCTTCGAGACCGACCGGGCCGCCCTTATAGACCTGGATAATGACATTCAGGAACCGGATGTCCAGCGGCGTAAGCCCCAGCACATCAATTCCTTCCAGGGCAAGCGCCCTGTCCGCCACTTTTTTTGTGATTACGCCGTCAGCCCGAACCTCGGCATAGTCCCGTATCCTGCGCAGCAGCCGGTTGGCTATGCGCGGCGTGCCCCGCGCGCGGCGCGCTATTTCCTGCGCCCCTGCTTCATCAATAGAAACGTTCAGAATAGACGCTGAGCGCACAATCACTTTTTCAAGGTCCCCCTCGGAATAGAAGTCAAGGGAGCCGAAGATGCCGAAGCGCTCTCTGAGCGGCGCTGAAAGGAGGCCTGCCCGCGTGGTCGCTCCCACCAGCGTGAACTGTTCAAGCTTTGAGCGGTAGCTCCGGGCATTCATGCCCTTGTCGAAAATAATATCAACGGCAAAGTCTTCCATGGCCGGGTAGAGGAACTCTTCCACTACTTTGGGAAGGCGGTGGATCTCATCAATAAAAAGGACGTTGCCCCGCTCAAGGTGGGTGAGAATGCTCAGCAGGTCCCCGCCTTTTTCCAGCGCCGGTCCTGAGGTATGGACGACAGGTACGCCCATCTCATTGGCTATTATGTGGGCAAGGGTTGTTTTCCCGAGGCCCGGCGGCCCGTAGAACAGCACGTGGTCAAGCACTTCTTCCCGTTTTTGCGCGGCTTCAACGGCAATTTTCAGCATCTCCACAATCTGCTGCTGGCCGATATACTCAGCAAAGCGCTTGGGGCGAAGATCAAAGTGCGCGGGTTTCTCCTCTTCGTCCGTATCCGGCGCCAGGAGATCAAATTTTTTATCGTCAGTTTTCATGTGTTTTTTTCAGACCTCTTTACCGCGCCGAAGCGCCAGCGAAGGCGGGTGCCTTAGTCTGCCCCAGTGGTTTTTTTCGCAGGTTCCTTCTGCCCGCGGTATACTTCCTCAAAAAGTTCTTCCGGCGTGGCAACAGCCGGGTTTCTCTTTATCGCGTCCGATACCAGTACTGCCGCCTCGGTCCTGCTGTGACCAAGCTGTTTGACCAGGACATCCTCCACCTGCTTCCGGAAGTCCTCAATCTTTTCAACAACGGGGCGCTCCCCTTCACGCATCAGCGCGTACTTGCCCACCTTGCCGTTCAGCTCCGATATTATCATCTCCGCCTTGCGGGTGCCGACGCCTTTCAATTTTTTAACCGTTGCCACATCCCGCTCTTCAATTGCCCGAGCAATAACTGAAACCGGCATGGTCATAAGGCGGGCGGCCATGACCGGGCCGATATTTTTAACCTGAATAAGACGCTCGAAAAATTCCCGTTCTATCTCGCTGGTAAAACCAATGAGAACCGGCTTGGGCTGCTGCGTGGTCTGCTGGAAGGAGATGAAGAGCTCAACCGTGTCTTCGCCCTCCTTTTTATCATGGAAAGACCCGCGCACGATATCCGGCAGCAATATCTCGTAGCCGACGCCGCCGGTCAGCACCACAATTCGGTCCTCGTCTGTTCTCAGCAGCTGGCCCTTAAGATAACGAATCATGATATACCTCTACCACCGGTACAGTCCCTTCCGGGAAAGGCCGGTTATGGCAAGCGCGGCTGCGTCAGAAGCGTGGTCCGGGGTAATCTCCTCCTGCAGCTGGAGGACCCGTTTGACCGCCCTGCTGACCTGTTCCTTGGTAGCCCTGCCATGACCGGTTATCGAACACTTGACCTCGGTCGGATTCATCCTTATAACTGCCACATCATGCTCCTGCGCGGCCAGACTAATGACCCCCCGCACCTCTCCCAGCTGGATCGCTGCCTTGGGGAATTGCCCTGCCGCGTAAATATCCTCCATGATGAGAAGGACCGGCTGCCATTCGGCAAGCAATGCGGTTATTCCCTGATAGATCATCTGCAGGCGCTGCGGGAGAGAGAGTTTGGCAGAGGTTTTAAGGCTGCCCCAGGTGCAGGCCTCTCCGCCCCGTGCTCTGGTGCGAATAACGGCATAGCCGGTTGCAGCAAGGCCCGGGTCAACCCCGAGTGCAGCAACTCCGGGTTTTGCTGGCATAGTCATAGCGGGTGAACGGTCTGAGTGATAATTGTGAAGATTACAGCTGCGGAGTTTCACTTCTAAGCGCCTCTGAAGAATAAGCACCTGCCTGTTTATTCTGAATTTATACTATTATCATCATCATTTTTAAAGCTGCTTTTTAAGGCGGAAATAATTTCCTGTGCCCTGACTTTATGCTCTTCGGGCACCAGGACAATACCCCATCCCTTTTGCGGGATATAGATGCCGTCGTATGCGGTATCATGAAAGCTTCTCACGATTACCGGGATTTGTTCTTTCTCTAACGCATTTTTTATAACGTCGGCTTCAAACTGATTTTCAATGGTTTCCGCCCTGGCAAAAACTTCCCGCGTCTCCCGTGCCCGCTCCGCCATAATGATGCGCATTTCCCGTTCGCTGATAAGCCGGGCGTGGCAGTCTGCGCAGACCTCTATACTGTCGATATATTCTGTTTCACAGTTCGGGCAGAATTTCATGACTTCCCTCTCATTTAAAGCTTATTTCGAGAACTGAGTAATTGCGCACACCGCCGGGGGTCTGCACGGCCACATCATCACCCTCTTCCCTGCCGATGAGCGCACGCGCAATGGGCGAGTTGATGGAAATTTTCCCTTGATCAACATCTGCTTCATCAGCGCCTACTATCTGGTAGTCTATGTTCTCTCCCCGGTCCAGGTCTTCCAGACGCACCGTGGCCCCGAATATCACACGGTCTGAACTGAGCGATCTGGTATCAATCACCACGGCATGGGTAAGCTTCTGTTCAAGCTCCTTGATCTGTTTCTCGATGAGCCCCTGTTTCTCCTTCGCAGCTTCATACTCTGCATTCTCCGAGAGGTCGCCAAAGCCGCGGGCAACCTCAATCTCCTTGATAATCTGCTGCCGGTCAAAGGCCTTACACTTTCTCAGCTTCTCCATGAGGGCTTCATACCCCTGCCGGGTCATAGGGACTTTATCCATAGACGCTCTGTCAGCCTCCCTGTTAAAAATATCGCGCGGGTAAGGATCGGCACATATAATAAAGACAGAGGATAACCTGCCGGTTACCCTCTGTTATGCACCATATTTGGTTTTGCCTATATTATAAGTGGTAGCGGATACCCGCGCTAATGTCAATAACTTTATGATTGAAGCGCGGCGACGCAACCTATGACGGAATTCCCTGAAGCGTCCTACTGATGGTAATAGGGCGCAGCAGATGCCTGTTCGTCCAGCACCAGACGGACCGCGCGGGAAAGGTCCTCTATCCGGTAGGGCTTTTTGAGGAGCCCCTTGACGCCGTTGTTGAGCATCTCCTGGACATTGTCATCAGCCACATATCCGGTGCATAGTATAATTTTACTGGCAGGGTCCAGGGCCTTAATTTCTTTGAAGGCTTCATAGCCGTTCATGGACGGCATCATGAGATCCAAAATCACCAGATCAATGTCTGACTTGTTTTGCTCGAAAAGCCGGACCGCCTCGCGGCCGTCTGAAGCGGATAAAATATTATAGCCGAGAGCCCCGAGAGATTCGACTATCAGGTTGATAAGCTTATTTTCATCATCAACGGCCAGAATGGTTTCCGAACCTTTTTTCATAACCGTGCGCAACCGGCTTTCCCGGCTATCAACTGCCGCGGAATCATAGGCCGGCACATATATTTTAAACGTTGTTCCCTGGCCTTCCCTGCTGAATACTTCCACAAAACCGCGATGATTTTTCACAATCCGGTCTACGGTCGAGAGCCCCAGCCCGGTACCGCGCCCCTCTTCCTTGGTCGTGAAAAACGGGTCAAAAATGCGTTTCTGAACCTCCTGCGACATGCCGCTGCCGCTGTCTTTTACCAGAATCTCGACGAAATTGCCGCCAATGACATTGTAATAATTTTTACATGCTTCGTGGTTCAGGTAGATGTTCTGGGTCCGGACAAATATCTGCCCGCCATCGGGCATCGCGTCCCGCGCATTGAGCAGAAGATTGAGCAGCACCTGCTCGACCTGGCTTTCATTACACTCGGCCTGGTTCAATGCCGGGTCAAGCTCCTTATCAACGGTAAACCGCTTATCCGTGCATTCTTCAAAGAGTCCGGTGCTTCTCTCTATCGTGCTGTTGATGTTCAGAACCTTTTTAACGGTATCCTGCTTTTTGCCGGCTGCCAGCACTTCCCGTGACAGATCAGAGGCCCTGGTACAGGAAGTTTCTATAATGTTTAAATACCGGCACAGCTTTTCATCCTGCGTCACCAGGGTCCGCATCAGCGAAACATAGCCCATTATGCTGGTCATGATATTCTTGAAATTATGCACCATACCGCCGACAAGCACCCCGAGTCCTTCAAATTTCTGGGATTTAATGAGCTGGTCCTCGATCTGCTTCATGATCGAGATGTCCCGCACCATGCAGACGATTTGCCGCTCGGCCCCTTCCCCGATTTTTCTGAAACAGAACTCACTGGGAATCTCCCGGCCCTGGCTGTTGACAATAAACCCTTCCATGACCTTGTCTGCACTGAACTTCAGCACATCCTTGAAAATCTTTTTTATAATTTCACTGCTCTTTTCCCGCTCCCGCTCCGGCATGACATGTAAGAGCGGCTTTTTCACGACCGCGCTTTTGTCCGAACAGAGCATTTCCTCTGCAACCGTGTTGATATCGAATATGGTTCCATCTTCTTGCACATAAAAAAGCCCGGTTTTTGATGCCTCGAACATGACATTATATTTATGCTCGGTTTCAACAAGCCACTGGTTATGCAGTTTTAAATATTCCTGCAGGACATCGGTTCTCTCCTTCATCTGGATTTCAAGCCCCTTGCGGGAGCTGATATCACGGGCGCTGATTATCATCAGCGGATCAGCGGGCCTCGGCAGGAGGCGAAAGCTGAATTCCGCGGAAAATTCCTCGCCGTTTTTTTTCAGTCCGATAAATTCATAGGCCTTGGAGCTGTTCTCCGGACGGCCCATCACGGCACCGAAGTTTTTGAAGTGGAAGTTGCGATAGCGCTCGGGAATAAGGGTGACGAGATGCTTTCCGATGACCTCTTCAGCGCGGTGGCCGAAAATGTTTTCAGCTTCTTTGTTAAATTTCACTATTTCCTTTTTTTGATTAATGACAAAAATTCCTAAGGGTGCGTTTTCATACAATATTTCAAACTCATTTTCTTGTGGCGTTATGGTGGCGTTCAGATCAAACATTTCTTCTTCTATTATGGCGCTATTAATCGGGATTACATTAGATTTAATCTTTTTTTTCGACAGACATTCCATGAAATCATACCTCCGATATATAAAAATGACAGCGGTTAATTATTGCCAATACAGAGGCAATTTTTTTGCCAAAAAATAATATTATAGCCGATTGTTTGGTGCGCGCTGTTAACCTGCTGTTATTACTTACATTAGGAATTGCAAAAGAGCCGCAAGCATTATTGTAATTGATTTAATTAATACCTGCGCTTCAGTGCAAATTTGTAAGGCATAATCGATTTATGGACCGCCTCTGTGAGGCTTCTGCGCCGGCAGGAGGGATGCTGCTGTTTCAGAAAACCATGAAACGATAAAAGGCGAATAAAAACTGCGGGGTGTATGCTGTTAATCGAGGATTTTATCTCTGCGCTGCACAAAAGGATTTACTGGAATTCAATATGTTATTCACCGGCAATTTTTCGGTCGCGCAGCATTACCTTTAAATCGCCCAGAAGATAGGCGTCTTCAACTGTGCCGCACTGCGGAACACGGTCATTTGAAAGCCATCCGGTGAGTTTCCTGGTGGCCATATTGGTAAGGTCCTTATCCATGGTAATGATAACATAGCAGGTTCCCCTACAGGGGCTTTTCGGCATTGTTTTGTCTGTTTCAGGGAAAGCTATCTGCAGGGTGGAAGCTTTTTCTTTTGTATAGATGACAACCTGAAACCGGCTCCCCTTCTGCGGGTCTGCATAGTATCCGAGGCGCACATTATAAAATGCGGTCAGCAGGTCATCGCAGTCAGGCTTGAAAAATTTCCTGGTGATGGTTTTCTTTTTGCCTGGAGTGTTTTCATAGGTGACCGCGAGAATCCTCTTTTCATGGTTAAAGGTTACCGTTCTCTTCCTGGTTTGGTTGCCCCGGGTAAACTCCTCCTTAAACGACAGCGGCTGCAAACAACCTCTCCGGGCATCAAAGCGCATGGTGCTGGTCATGCGCTCATGCATGTTGCGGGTAACAAAACCGATGAACCCGCTCGTCTGCGCCTCCATGGTTGCAACATAGGTATCGCCGGTTTTTATAAAGGTCATCCGGCTTCGCGCCGCGTTTTTAAAAAGCCAGAAACTTATATCAAACGTAAGCTCTTCGCCTTTTAAAATATCCGGCGATACGGGAACAGTTATTTCCGTAGAAGCAGCATACAGTGGTTGCGTGCAGCAGATGGCTGCCAAAATCGCTAACCACCCTGATAGAAGTGTCAACCCGCGCGGCAGTTTTGATGTAACCGGCCTGGACTTTTTCATGATACTAATGCTTTAACATACCTTTTTCAATATAGTCAACCACCAGCAGCAAGGTTGGTTTGAATCCTTTTTACCTTGACTGGCTGGTCTCTTTTTATTACTTTGTCTGAAAAGGAGCATACTGCCATGATACAAAAAATCCGTCATCTGGGCATAATTGTCAATGATATTGATGCGTCACTTGCCGTCTATAAAAACCTCCTGGGACTTGAAGATAAAGACATCCGCTTTGTCCCTGACAGAGGCACCGAGACCGAGACCATATTCGCGTTCCTGTCCATCGGGGACATAGAACTGGAGTTCATCCAGCCGCTGACAGAGAATTTCAGAGCGTTCCTCGGGTACCCGCAGGAGGGAATCAATCATATTGCGTTCGTGGTGGATAACCTTGAAGAATCCGTGAAGGACATGGAGCAGAAGGGTGTGCGTTTGGGCCACGTCACCAAAGCCGGCATCCTCAACATGAAGCGGAGCAGGGTTGCCTACTTTGAGCCGAAGGACACCGGCGGCATGCTCATCGAATTTGTCGAGCCCCTTGAGTAGGGATTAGTTGAGAAATTTAAGATCTTGCAGCTTTTAAAACAGCGTTTCGATCACTACAAACAAGTGCATTTATATTCAAGTCTTCAATCGTTTAACAAGAATGACTATTCTCACATCTGATACATAAGCATCACTTTTCTGCCTCTAATGCTCACCACAAGATGTAGATCTTTGTCTCCGCAGCTGCCCATTTTCCTTTGAACCGCTACACCTACCTCAACATAACTTCTTTTACAGCACTTTATAAAATATATTCAGCTAATAGCAATCCATTTTTAAAATTGGTTAAAAATAGATCAAAAGCTTAACGGTGCGCGGTGTCATACATAACAGTGTAATACATTGACAGCCAATAATCATGAGCGTATAATAATTGCAATTTCGTAAGTCTTTCAGTCATGACTACCGGCAAAGCCGGTAGCTTGATTATACGCCCATAGGGCTTTTGCTGCGGGCTTGCCTTAAGGCATTATATCAAAAGTAAAATGTGATTCGTTTTGCTTACTGGATTATGTTTTTGCCTGTGTTACTGGCATCCTAAAGGATTACCCTTCTTCGAGCTTCTCTAAAAGAGATTATCATCCTCTGGCGGCTCATAGTTCTCTTCTATCGTTTCATTCGTCTCCTGATTCCGGATGTACTGCCGCACTTGCTCTTCATCTCGCCCTACCGTGCTTACATAATATCCCCGCGCCCAAAAACTATGCCCCCGAAAATTCCGCTTCCGCGTTTCGTACCGCTCAAACACGATCATCGTGCTCTTGCCTTTCAAATACCCTACGATACTCCCCACCGAATACTTCGGCGGTATAGCTAACAAAGATGTATATGATCTATCCCCGCATTCCCTTCCACTATCAATATCCCTTTGTACTCACACAACTTCCGTATGATTTGCCCTATCTCTTTGCGTAACTTACCATAGATCACCTTCCGCCCTCGTTTCGGTATCCATACGATATGATACTTGCACTCCCATACCGTGTGTGATAATTTCCTACTGTCCATCTTTTCTTCCTCCCTTCTTGTTGCAAAACGAATCACTTCTGCAACTCTAAGGGAGGTTCTCTTTCTACTCAATACCTCAGCAGAGCTTTTTTTATTCTCCCCAGCATAGCTGGGGGTTTAGCGCTTTAATTAAACCTCTATTTAACTGCTGCAATATTCAGTCTCAGTTATACAGATTAGTGACTCGTGGTTAGGGATTCGGGTTTTGCTTATAGCGTGGCTTGAAAAGAATTGATGGCCTTGTTTTATCAGAACATGAAAAGCCGGGCACCTCGGTAACACTCCCGTATTTTGCCAACAGTTCTTCCAGTGGTCCCGCGTCAAGCGCCCGCACCAGGCACGCATCCACACAGGCAGGCTTCCTGTTTTCTTTCAGTCTATCATTGCAAAACGTGCACATCTGCATCTTCGCGTTTTCCTCGCTGTCGAAATCGTCACTTCTCCTTTCATTTCTAACACAATCTCTAATACATCACCCCCTCTAAAGAAATGTTGACAATATGTAGCCTAACGGCTACAATATAGTATGTTCGAAATTCGCAAAACCGAGACTTTTGCCCGATGGCTTGATGCGTTGAGTGACATTCATGCTCGTGCGCGCGTACAGGCCAGGGTAGAGCGTCTTGCCGCAGGCAACCCTGGTGATGTAAAACCTGTTGGTGAAGGTGTCTCGGAATTGCGAATCGATTACGGACCGGGGTACCGCGTGTATTATACACTGCGCGGGCGTACGGTCTTAACTTTGCTGGCTGGCGGAGACAAGCGCACGCAGGCCACCGACATCAAGACCGCGCTGCGACTTGCGCGCAACCTGTAGGAGATCATCATGAACAAAACCAAAACCTCTCGCTACGATGTTGCAGAGCATCTCCGAACTCCGAAGGAAATGGCAGCATATCTTGAGGCCTGTCTTGAGGAGGCCAACGGCGATGCAGCGTTTATTGCGAAAGCGCTGGGCGATATCGCACGTGCGAAAGGCATGGCGCAGGTCGCGCGTGATGCCGGCCTGTCCCGCGAAAGTCTTTACAAGGCGCTCTCCGGCGAGCGCAGTCCCGGTTTCGATACCATTCTGAAAGTCGTCGAAGCGTTGGGGCTAAAACTCCATGCTGAAGCGTCTCATGGCTGATGCTGCATGCCCCTGCGGTAATTGCTGCAATATTCAGTCTCAGTTATACAGATTAGTGACTCGTGGTTAGGGATTCGGGTTTTGCTTATAGCGCGGTTTAATAATTATTGACGGCATTGTCTCTTCGGAATACGTGAAGCCGGGCACTTTTGTCACCTTTCCGTATTTTGCCTGTAGCTCTTCCAGCGGTCCCGCGTCAAGCGCCCGCACCGGGCAGGCATCCACGCATGCCGGCTTTTTGTTTTTCTTCAGGCGATCACTGCAGAACGTGCACATCTGCATCTTCGCGTTATCCTCTTCCCCGAACTGCGGCACGGCATAGGGGCAGGCTTTTTTACACGCTCCGCACGCATCATATCCCAGGCATTCCTCCTGGTTGACCGCCATCACCCCGTTCTTTTCGTTCTTGCTGATGGCGCTGACCGGGCATGCCTCAGCGCACGAAGGATTCGCGCAGTGACTGCATGAGAGTGAGACATAGACAAGAAAAACATCGGGGTATGCGCCCCACTCCCGTGCCGTCACCCGGCGCCACTGTGCCGGGCCAGCCGCGATATTATTCCAGTCCTTGCACGCTATGCTGCACGCGTAGCATCCGATACATCGGGACTGGTCAAAGTAAAAGGCCATTTGCATAACAAGCTCCAATTGCTATCAGCCGTCAGCGGTCAGCTATCAGGCTGCTCTCCTGCGGTTTCAGGCGTAGATTCTTATATAGCGAGATTTTGCTCTCACATTTTGTATTGTTAGACTTCTGGTGAAAACAGTTGCGGGCGGTGCGAGCAAAGGTTCTGACAAAAACAAGCGGCATTTATTGCGAGCATTTAGCCCGAACAAATGAACCAGAAGCCTAACAACAAATTTCAAATATCTTGGCTATATTTTCTGCACCTCAACAAGGCCGGTGTTGCTACAGAATGCGCCTGCCGGTGAATGCTCGTCTTTGAGCAGCACATTAACGCAGCCGCCCCGGTCAACGCCCTGCTTGTCAGGCTTAAACCACGCTCCCTGATCAATGCTCACCACGCCGGGCATAATCCTCTCCGTTACCTTTGCCGGCAGCACCACCGTGCCCCGGTCATTAAATATTTTCACCATATCGCCGTGCTGAATGCTGCGCTGCCGCGCATCCGCAGAGCTTATCCATACGGTCTGCGGCTCAAGCTCTTTCATCCACGGGATATTATCCATCTGGGAATGGATGCGCCGCTTGTAGTGCGTTGAAATGAGCTGCAGCGGGTACTTCTGCGCGAGTGCGTCACGCGGCCCTTCCCACGCTTCAATAAAGGTGGGGATGGGCGGGAGCTGCGGGTTTTTCATATCAGACAGGCGCTGCGAGTAGATCTCTATTTTACCCGACGGCGTGGGGAACGGATGGTTCCGCACATCTTTCACCTGTTCCTGGAAAGCAACAGCAGGCTGTTCAAGGGGAATTTTATGCACCCCCTTTTGCTTCAGCTCATCATAACCCGCGAGCGGCTTTGTGTGCGTGAAAAGCTCGGCAGACTGCCACGCCAGACGCAGCCACTCGTCTTCGGTTTTGCCGCTGTATCCCTCGATACCAAGGCGCGGGGCCAGCTCTGTGCATATCTCGAAATCGGATTTTGATTCGCCATAAGATTCAATGACCTTGCCGGCATAAAAGTAATACGGTGCGGAATGCCACGGCCGCACAATGTCATTGCGCTCAAAAAAGGTGTTGACCGGCAACAGTATGTCAGCATAGCGCGCGGTTGCGGTCATGAACTGCTCATGCACCACCACAAATTCAAGGCTCTTCAATGCCTGGACCGCCTTATTTGAATTCATGAACTGGTTCACCGGATTGCCATTGGTGGTATAGACCATCTTGAAATCAGCCGGATATCCCCCCGCTGTTCCTTTTAGGATTGCATCCCAGACCTTGGTGATATGCACGCCTTTTTTCGGGGTGGTCCCTTCCGGCAGATTGCCGGGCTTTCCGCCATGCAGCAGAGCGGCCGATGCAAGCGGCTGGAGCCCGATTGGCGCCAGGCCGAAACCTGTAGCATCTCCTCCATATATGCCAATATTTCCGGTCATCGCTGCAAGTGTCGCGGTAGCGCGGTGAAACTGCTCGCCGAACGCAGTGCGGCCCGGGGCTCCTAATGAGAGCAGCTTTGCCGGTTTCAGCGTGGCATACTCGCGGGCAAGCTGTGCAATCGTTGCTGCCGGCACCCCCGTGATTTCTTCGGCCCAGGCCGGTGTTTTTTGTATTCCATCAGTTCTGCCCGTGACATAATCCCTGAACTGCTCAAAGCCGATGGTATTGGTATCGAGGAACTTCTGGTCCTGGAGGTTTTCCTGTATCATCACGTAGGCCATGGCCATGAGCATGGCCGTGTCGGTGCCCGGCCTGATCGGTATCCACTGAGACGCAAATGCCGCGGCAGAGTCGGTGAAGCGCGGGTCAACAGCCACAATTTTCACCCCGGCCTCTTTGGCCAGAGTCATGAAATAGCTGGTGGTTGTTATCTGAATTGATTCTGCAGGGTTCCAGCCCCACATTATTATAAAACGTGCGTTGGGCAGGTCATTGCGGGTATTGCCGGTGGTAAGGGTTCCGTAGGTCATCTCGGAAGCAAACAAGCCCCCCCAGAAGGAAGCTGATCCCCAGGTGGGGGTAAATCCGCCGAACATGGTGAGAAGGCGCACCACTGCCAGCTGGCTGTGCAGCATGGTGCCGGTATTGCCGGAATAGCTCACATGGAAGATTGAAGAATTGCCATAGGCCTCTTTTATCCGTTGCAGCTGACTCGCCACCGTGTCAAGCGCTTCATCCCAGGAGATGCGTTCAAACTTCCCCTCTCCCCGCTCGCCAATGCGTTTCATGGGATATGCAAGACGGTCGGGAGAATAAATCCTCTGCCGGTAGGCCCGGCCCCGGGCGCAGGCCCTGAGCTGCGGCTCTTCAGCGTCATCGGTTTCAATCCGGGTAATTACACCGTCCTTCACGTGTACTTTAAGCAGACACCTGCCGCCGCAGTCGTGGGTGCAGGTGGTGATGACTGTCTTTTCTTCCGCCATCGCTCTCTCCGAGATTTATATTGCAATGATACCGCAAGCTATCTTATAAATACTACCTGTGTATATATAAACTCTTACCGTCAAATTGTAAAGCTTCGCGAAGATGGTTATCGCATCAAAAGACAATAAACACTTCAGGGAATTTAAGAAATTAACCGTCGTTGACGGCGTGCGCAAATACGGAAAGGTGATTGTTTCAGGAAAAAAGCTGGTACGGGAACTTGCGCAATCTGCTGCTGACCGCTGCATGGCGCTGATAATTTTTGAGCACTATGCTGATGATGACAGCGCCCTAAAAACCATCATTAAACAGTTCGCCGATGCCGGCTCACTCCACATCCTTAAAAAAAACCTCTACAATGAGCTTGACACCTTCAACACCGGCGCACCGCTCCTCGTCATCCGGGTTCCCGATATTCCTGAATGGGACTATAGCCCTGTGGAGGGCTGTAATTTATTGATCCCGTTTCAGGACCCGTTGAATGCCGGTGCGGCCATCCGTTCTGCCGCGGGCTTCGGCGTAAAGAAAATTATCATGCTCAAAGAAGCGGCCCACCCCTTTCACCCCCGGAGCATCAAATCATCAGCCGGAGCAGTCTTTGAAACAAACCTGTTCAACGGTCCGTCCATCTATGAGCTGAAAACAGTGTGCGATAAGCGCAAGTTGAACATTGTCACCCTTGACAGGTCAGGAACACCCATCGAATCCTTTCAGTTTCCTGAAAGTTTTTTACTGCTGCCCGGCCTTGAAGGACGGGGTGTGCCGGAGGAACTGAAAGCCAGTGCCATTTCCATCCCCATATCCTCATCCATCGAATCCCTTAACGCCGCGATTGCCGCTTCCGTGGTTCTGTATTTCTGGAACAGCAGGTCTTCTAAATAATGTCTTAGTGCACGATACTGCGCGATAAAACTTCATGCGCACTAATTATTTGCACAAGCGTTTTATAGTGACAAACAGTTAAATTTTTTTATTTGTGCCTTGCATAAATAATTTGTAAACAGTATAAAATAAAAAACAACTTGCGTGCGGGTTGTGCTGAATTTCGTTATAAACACAGCAGGCCGCTGGAGCCTTATGCCGAGCGGCATCCCGTATCCGGCGCGAAAGAGGTTCTTAACGACACATGAAGAAGAAAATCATTATTGCCATTATTGGACTGGTTGTGCTGACAGGTACCATTGGCGGAATCAAAGGCCTGCAGATCAGCTGGATGATCGCCCAGAAACGACAACCCGCGCCGGAGATGGTTACAACCGCCGCGGCGCATACGGAAAACTGGGAGTCTGTTCTTACCTCGGTGGCATCGCTCGTTGCGGTGCAGGGCGTTACGGTGTCCGCGGAAATGACCGGCAAGGTCGTCCAGATCGCATTCGAGCCGGGCGCGATGGTGCAGGCCGGAGACCTTCTGGTGCAGCAGGACATCTCTGCGGAGACGGCGCAGCTTCGCTCTGCGGAGGCCACAGTGACGCTGACAAAAATAACGCTGGAGCGGGCGCGCAAGCTTCTTTCACAGAAAACATCTTCCCAGGCTGAATATGATAATGCTGATGCGCAGTACAAGCAGGCGGTTGCCCAGGCCGACAACATGCGGGCGTTAATAGCGAAAAAAACCATCAGGGCGCCTTTTACCGGTGCCCTTGGTATTCGCCTGGTCAACCTCGGGCAGATTTTAAGCGCCGGTGATGAGATTGTCTCGCTCCAGGCCCTTGATCCTGTTTTTGTCAATTTTTCCCTGCCGCAGCAGCAGCTCGCGCAGATCCGGCCAGGCCTCGCGGTGCGGGTGAAAACAGATGCGCTCCCCGGCCAGGTTGTTGAGGGCACCATCACCGCGATTAACCCCGAGGTCGAAAAAGCAACGCGCAATGTCGTGGTGCAGGCAACCGTAAAGAATACTCAGCAGCGCCTCCGCCCCGGCATGTTCGCTACGGCGACCGTGGTGCTGCCGGAGCAGGATACCGTGCTTGCCATACCGATTACCGCTGTGCTCAACGCCCCCTACAGCGACTCGGTGTTCATCGTGGAGGATGATAAAAACGCTAAAAACAGCCCGCCGGCCAAGGTCGTGCGCCAGCAGTTTGTGCGGCTCGGCGTGCGGCGCGGAGATTTTGTTGCTGTCACCTCCGGGCTCAAGCAGGGCGAGACCGTTGTAAGCACCGGCGCCTTCAAGCTGCGTAACGGTCAGGCGGTGACTGTCGACAATACCCTGGTCCCCGAATTCAAAATCGCGCCTACACCCAAAGACACCTGATCGTGCTGATGGTATGACACGACGTTAAACGCTCTTATTGGGTACAAAAGTTCTATGAAAAATAGGGGAACAACATGAAACCACAGAGTTTCACAGAGGGACAGGGACACTCTGTGCTCTCCAACAGAATAGCTTCTAATGGAAATAACCCGGGAATTTTATCCTGTTTTATAGCATAGTAGGGTAATCAGTACTGAGCTTTCTTGAAGAGTGGTACGAAGCGGGATAGAACTGATAAATTCTACCGGAGCAAAAAACTAAAAGAGGGAAAATAGAAAATAAGAATTGAGAGGACACAGAGGGGAGGTACAAAATAGCTGAGAGCTAATGGCTGACAGCTTACAGCTTTTGATAATATTTTCTCTGTGTGCTCTGTGGTTAATTTTTAATAATACCTCTTATTACCTGAATTTTGCACGCAACTACCCATTATGAGCAGTTAACATTATCTTTTTCCAACCGACTCATCCGCCTTATTTCCCATCCGACTGCTTTTTTTGAACCAGCGGAACTTTTGGTACCCTG
>Ga0172368_10001281_pt1 | contig 34834 bp, 26 predicted proteins | sample Lak11m_FD_114540 | JGI IMG/M metagenome (GOLD analysis project Ga0172368, IMG submission 114540) | Freshwater microbial communities from Kabuno Bay, South-Kivu, Congo - kab_022012_11m | ecosystem: Environmental > Aquatic > Freshwater > Lake | place: Democratic Republic of the Congo: South-Kivu... | reverse complement strand
TTTGCTGTGAATAGAGTGTCTGGTAACTCTCCTATTCGACAGGAAGGCTCGAATACTTGCTCAGCCGACCGAAAAAATGACGCGGTGTCGGCGATTTACGCTCGACGTGCATAATCCGGGTTAGTGGCTGCATTGTCACCCGCGATGGGGTCTGTGGTGACAGTGGAAACCGACGTGTTGTCGGCAGCGGCGCTGCCATCGTCCGTCGTGACCACGGGCACCTGTGCATACAGCGCTGTTGAGAGAGCGAACACAAACGCTACTCCCATCAGCAAGAATCGTGACTTGCCGTTCACAGAGGAACCTCCTTATAGATGTGATGGGTCTGACAAAGAAGAGGCTGAAGATACAGGCCATTGCTCGTTCCCCGTAGCGGCGAAATTGCCGGGGTGTCAACCAATGGCTGCGGCTGTGACCTGTTGCTGTCAAAGCTTATCAGAACAAGCTTCAGGAGTTAGTATGCCATAAATAATGCAACTGGTATGTGCTATAAAATTAACAACAGATTAAGTTTATCGATGTTCTGGTTCTCCATGAATAAACCCATAAAACGCATGACGGCAACGCCTGCTCCGTGCACGGAAGAGAGGTGGGCAGCTACATTGGACAGACCTGTCGGTTTATTTGCTTTTAATGCCACACCTGTGGTGTGCGGTATGTGTATTCACACTACATGAGGGAATCGGTTAATAGAAAGGCTGGGACTGATGTATCACGAATGCCGGACAACCATGCGAAAATCATCACGGAGATCCTGAAAATAGTAAAATGGTAAATTTGTAGAATTTGTTGCGATTACTGAACACACCGTCAGCATTGGAGCATCGCTTATTCAGCATTGACAAATCGCTCATTGAGATTTTATGAATAAGACATAATTACAGTATCATTTACAAAACATGCAATATATAATATTGAATACTATATGATAACTATCATAAACTGAGATAAATTATAATATGATTATATTGCAAAATGTTGCAATATCTATACAAACAATCAACACCTGATCCGTCGATGATGAGGGATTTACTGCCAGTGAGACCTTCCCGGCCGCCGGGATCGACGCGCACCACGCCGCCGATAGCGCGCGCTGTGCGTTATGCGTTTCGAGGAAAAATAGCCTAAGCGGTCTTATCGCGCCTCGCCTGCCGACCACCCCTCCCAGTTCCCGACGACTTCGATCTCCATCTCCAGGTCGCGGTCGAAGGCGTCGCGGACGCGGCGGCGCATGCGGTGGGCAAGGGTGCGAATGTCGGCGGCGGTGGCGTCGGGGTGGGCAATGATGAAGTTGGCGTGTATAGCGGATACCTCCGCGCCGCCGGCGCGCATCCCTTTGCAGCCGGAGCGGTCGAGGAGCTTGCCGGCGGCGATATCCGGGGGATTTTTGAAGGTGCTGCCCGCGGTGCGGCAGCCGGTGGGCTGGCGAGAGGTGCGCTTCTCTCCCAGGCGAGCCATCTTCGCCAGGATCGCCGCGCGCGCACCGGGCGCCAGTTGCAGCCGCACTTCGAGGACGATCAACGCGCCGTCCTGCAGCGCGCTGTGGCGATAACGAAAGCCGAGTTGCTCGATGGTTTTTTCGACGCGCTCGCCCGCCCCGGTAAGGAAGGAGGCGCGCTCGACCAGGTCGCTGATGCTGCCCACGTCCGTGCCGGCGTTCATCACCAGCGCCCCGCCGATGGTGCCTGGGATGCCCTGCGTGGACTCCAGGCCGCTCAATCCTTCATCGGCGGCAAAATGCACCACGCGCGCCAGCTTCGCGCCGGCGCCGGCGACCATCGTGTGCCCGTCGCGGGCAATGTGGGCGAAATTCGGCGTCAGGCGGATGACCGCGCCGCGGATGCCCCGGTCGGCGACCAGCAAGTTGCTTCCGTTGCCGAGCAGCAGCACCGGCGCCCCTGCCTGATACAGCAGGCGCAGCATCACCGCCAGATCCTCCGCATCGGCGGGGGTGAGGAAGAGGTCGACCGGCCCGCCCACCCCGAAGGTAGTGTGGCGCGCCATCGGCTCATCCCGGCGCACATCGCCGCGCACCTGCGCGGTCAACACGCGTGCCAGCTCGTCCAGCAACGGGCGATCAGGGGGTGCTCCTTTGCGGTTGTGCGGCAGGATGGTGACCAACTCAACACTCCATTTCGCGTAATAGAGAAGATGAATAGGATGGATGGGACGAATTTAACTTATGTTTGGGTGTTGCCCGCGCATAGCGCGTGGGCGACGTGGTCGATGTCGCCCGCGCCCATGGTGATGATGACGTCGCCCGCGCCCAATCGGGGGAGTGTCGCGCGCCCGGCTGCGGCTGATCCGCGTCCCAGGGCATGCGCCAGCATGGCCGCGGCGTCCTCGCGATCATCCAGCGCATAGACGGCCGGCGCGTCAGGCTGTGCGGCAAGGCGCGCGGCCAGCAGCCGGTGATCGATGCCGGGGATGGGCTCCTCGCGCGCGGCGTAAATAGGCGCCAGCAGCACGATATCCGCCGGCGCCAGCGCCCCGGCAAACGCGTCCAGCATGTCGCGCGTGCGGCTGTACAGGTGCGGTTGGAAGGCCACCACAAGGCGCCCGGAGAACATGCCGCGCGCGGCCGCCAGTGTCGCGCGGATTTCGGTGGGATGGTGCGCGTAGTCGTCCACCAGCGCCACCCCCGCAATCTCACCCACTCGCTCGAAGCGCCGGTGCATGCCGGGAAAGGTCGCCAGCGCCCGCTGCACAGCCTTGAAGCCGGCGCCCAGCTCAAGGGCCAGCGCCGCGGCCCCGGTCGCGTTGCTCACATTGTGCTCGCCCGGCACGCGCAACACGCAGCGTCCCAACTCCCGGCCATCCGCCAGCAGCGTGAAGGACGGCGCCTGCCCCAGCCGCATGTCCGCGTAGCGATACTCGTTTTCCTCGCCCGCGCCGTAACGCACGGCCCGCGGCGGGATGGCCGCCATGTCGCGCAGCAGCGGGTCGTCGCCGTTGAGCACGGCCACCGCGCGCACCTGGCGCAGGAAGCGGCGAAAACTCTCATACAGATGCTCCGGCGTACCGTGATGGTCCAGGTGATCCACCTCGATGTTGGTCACGATCGCCGCTTCGGGATACAGGCTGAGGAAGGATTCGTAGGCTTCGCACGCCTCCACCAGCGTCAGCGGGCCGCCCATGCGCGCGTTGCCGCCGACCAGCGGCAGCTCGCCGCCGAGCAGGCAGGTGGGGTCCAGCCCGGCTTCCACCAGGATCAGCGCCAGCATGCCGCTGGTGGTGGTTTTGCCGTGGGTGCCCGCCACCGCCACTCCGCGTCCCGCGTTGACCAGGTAACCGAGCAGCTCGGCGCGCTTGAGGATGGGCAGGCCCAATTCGCGCGCCCGCTGCCACTCCGGATTGTCCGGCTTAATGGCATCGGAGAGGATCACCACATCGCCCTCGCGCACATGCGCGGCGTCGTGGCCCACCCACACTTCAGCGCCCAGCGCGCGCAGCCGGTCGAGCAACGCGGAATACTGGCGATCCGACCCGCTCACGCGCAGCCCGCGCGTGAGCAGCACCTGCGCCAGCCCGCTCATGCTGATGCCGCCGATGGCCACAAAGTGGTACCGGCGCGATGGGTCGAGTGTCAGTTGTGTCATGTAATCAGCGTTCATAATTCATCATAGTGATAAGTGATAAGTTAGTAGTGAGTCGTAGCGGATCATTATGTTATACTCAGCTTTCTCAATACAGCGCCCGGTCCGGTGGTTGAGTAGGCAAGTGAGCTTTTCAGTTCTTTCCACAATTCCCGCGCCGTAGCGAAACCACCGCGTGTAGAGGTGGGCTTTCCTATATCCGCCGGTGGTTTCGATACGGCGCATGAGCTGTGGAAAGAACCGAAAAAGCTCACTTGCCTACTCAACCACCGGCCCTGACGTAATCATTATCAGGCATAACACTTCCGTCTTCCATTCTTCCATTCTTCCATTCTTCCAACCTTCCAACCTTCCAACCTTCCATTCTTCCAACCTTCCATTAATTCATCTTTCCCCGCAACGCGCTTCGCAAAGCGCGGGGATGTTCAGCTCGCGTCGGGGCGGGCTGCGGCCGGGTCGCCGGGACGGAGCTGCAGCGGACGCAGGGCGGACACGTTCAGCAGCAGGCCCGCCATCATCATGCTGGCGATCAGCGAGCTGCCGCCGGAGCTGATGAAAGGCAGGGTGATGCCCGTGGTCGGTATGCAGTTCAGCGCCACCGCCATATTGATCAGCGCCTGGGTGGTGAGCATCACCGTGGCGCCGGCGGCCACCAGCGCACTGAATTCATCCGGCGCGCGGTGGGCAATGGAGAATCCGCGAAACGCCAGGAAGGTGAACGGCAGGAAGATGACGGCGAGGGTCAGGATAAAGCCCATCTCTTCGGCAATGATCGCCAGAATCGAGTCGTTCTGCGCCCCCGGCACATACGACCACTTTTGCAGGCTCTGGCAAAAACCGCGGCCCAGCATCCCGCCGGAACCGACGGCGATGAGCGAATGCATCACCTGGTAGCCGGCATTCGTGTGTGTGCCCTCCGGATCGATCCAGGCGCCGATGCGGTCGATGCGCGAGCCGCCGAATTTCATCACCATCAGCATCGCCAGCACGCCCAACACGACCGCGGGGATGCCGACGTAACGGAACTTCACCCCGGAGATGAGCAGCATGACGATGATGGAGAGCGTCACCACGAACGCCGTGCCCAGGTCCTTCTGCGCGATGATCAACCCCACCGGCACGAACAGGAACCATGCCGGCCCGGCAAACAGCCCGCGCAGGGACTTTAACAGCCAGGGCCGCCGGCACAGGTAGGCCGGCAGCAGCACCACCACGGCCACCTTGGCGAATTCCGACGGCTGGATGGGGCCGAGCGGGGTGGGCAGCCACGACCGGTTGCCGTGCTTATCCTGCATGAAGAGCACCATCACCATCAGCAGGCCGATGACGGCGACCGTGCCCCAGAAAAACCACTTGCGCGCGGGATGGCGGGAATATAATTCCAGGGGAAAGAAGGCGGTGATGAAGAGAGCCGGCAAACCCACGACCAGCGCGAAGAGTATCTGTTTCCCGGCATAGTAAAATCCGTCGCCGCCGGTATCCGCGCTGGCCAGCGCCTTGGGGTAGCTGGCGGAGTAGATGAACGCAATACCCAGACCCACGAGGATGAGGATGCAAAGAAACAGCGGCATATCGAAAGCGGTAACCCGACGCATGACGGCAATCTCCTGGCTGTGGTGTCCGCGGGTGTTACCACTATAGCAGAGGGCCGGAGGAGCGTCAACGAGGGAGTGAGAAGTGATTGGTAATACATGAGTGGTGAGTGGTGAGTTGTAGCGGTACGTCACGAGCCTTGGATTGGTAGATACGCCCCTAGTCCGGTGGTTGAGTAGGCAGGGGAGCCTCTCGCATCTTTCCACAGCTCCCGCGCCGTATCGAAACCACCTCTGCGGTGGTAGACACGGGTATTAGAGACGGGGACAGTCCGCGGAAGGTTGAGCACTGTCAGAACTCGATAAGTCATCCATCCTTCCACACTTCCAATCATCCGGTCTTTGCAGGCCGGGATGGGCGACCGATCGGGGAAATGGGCAGGCGCAGTATCGAGGCGCCGCGTATCCGGCGCAGCAGGACGATGCAGGCTGCCAATACCACGCCGATCTGCACGAAGGTACTGATCAAGCCCGGCCAATAGGCGGCGGCCTGGTCGGCATCGCCGAGGTAGGACATCAGGTGCTCGAGCGGGCCGGAGAGATGCATCAGCAGGCTTTCATTTCCGCCGAAATCCGGAAAGAAGACGAGGAACACCACCAGCGCCAGCGGCAGCCCGAGGATGTGGATGAGCATGAAGCCGTAAGCCCACGCCACCGCGCTGGCAACGCGGGTGAACAGGCAGGAGGCCAGGAAACCAAGCGACGCGTAAAACAGGCTGACGGCCAGGATAGTGAGATAGCCCTTTGCCATCTCCGCCGGCGAGACGCCGCCGTAGAAGAAGACGACCGCAATCACCGGCAACCCGGAGATGATCACCACCAGCATCTGGGTGACCGCGCCAAGGAATTTGCCGATCACCAGCGCAAAGGTGGTCTGCCGGGTGAGAAACAGCAGGTCAAGGGTGCCGTGCTCGCGCTCCGCGCTGACGGCGCTGGCCGCGATGCCCGGGGCAATGAGGAACAGCACCACGAGCTGGCCCCAGAAGAAAGCCTGCCACAGCCCATGCCCGAAATCCGACCAGGTGTCCGGATTGCCGGGCGGGTTGAGCACGGTAAGCCCGAGCAGCAGGAGGAGCAGGGCGAGGACATAGGAGGAGAGCACAATGAACCCGCGCCCCCCGCGCAAACGGCGGCGCGTTTCTTCCCAGAACACCGGCAATCGGATAGGTAAATACCAGGACATCCTGCAGATAGCTTCTTCAACAAAGAATGGGCTATTCCTTCTTATCCTTATTATTGGTAACCGTTCATGGGGATAATGCCTCTTTCTCTTTCTCCCCGCATGAACCAGGAAGACGGCGAGAAAGAACAATTAGAGTCATCCCAACCCTTGCTGGTCTTCTTTGCCGTCTTCCTGGTCCACGCGGGGGAAAAAGAGATGTACCCCGTGAACAGTTACGGCGGAAGGTATAGACGCCATTGTCTGGATATCTCGGCAGGAAGCACGACAGGCACCGCGGAATGTGAATAGTACTACTTTTCCAGAGGAGAAATGATGGATACGTTCAGCGACCGACTCCGCAAGACCGCGGGTGATATGTCGGAACGGCTCGGTGAAGCCGCGCGCTCCGCCCGCGAGCGCATCAGTGAGATGAGCGAGGTGGCGCGTCTCAACACGCAGATCCGCCTGCGAAAGCGAGAGAAGGAACGGTGCAAGACCACCATGGCCGACCTGCTCATCCGCATGTTCGATCAGAACACCTTCGCCGAAGCCCTGCTGCGACCTGAATATCTCCGCATCCGGGAGATCGACGAGGAAGTCGTGCAGTTGGAGCAGGAGCGCGATCAGGTAGCGGCCCGCGCCGGCGTGCCTTTGCCGGCGGAACAGGAAGCGCTGGAGATACCGGAACAGCCGAAGGACCTGGAAGAGCCGGATGAAGAGATCGTGCTGCTGCCGGAGCCGCCGGCAGCGCCGCCCACCCGCGAAAAGCTGCCGCCCGACATCACTGCCGAGGAGTAACCGCACCCGTGCGTCGCCAGCGTCCCAGCCTGAATCTCACGGCACAGCTCGAAGACATTGTGCGCGATCTCTGCGTACGCCTGCCGGAGTTTGCCCATATCCAGCCGCATCGCCTGTTGCTCTGCGTGGCGCGCACGCGCGGCCGGCGCGGCGGCGTGTTTGCCAAAATCGTGCCCATGTGCTTCCCCGACGGTACACCCTTCAAGGTTATCAAGGGACACCGGTATGTATTGCCGCAGATCCCCACCCCGGACGGCAACATCCTGTATCTGATCTACGTCTATGTGCCCCGCTTCTTCGAACAGCCCTTCGAGCGCCGCCTGCTGACGCTGGTTCATGAGTTGTATCACATCGCCCCGGAGTTCGACGGCACCATCCGCCGCGTGGGCAACGGCGCCCACGGCGCGTCGCGCGACCGCTTCAACGACAACCTGCAGCCGCTGCTGCAGCGCTACCTGGCGTCGGCGCCGCCGGCGGAGACGCTGGCCATCCTGCGCGGCGACTTCAACACGCTGGCGCGGGAGCACCTGCTCACAGGCCGCGCACTGCCGCTGCCGAAAGCGATCCAGTTGTAACAGCCCATGCAATTGCGCTATCCGTGTCCACTCCCGCCTCCCATCTCCCCATCAGCATCATGATAGCGCAAGCACCCGACGGCTGGGAGACGAAAACAGATGCCGTTGAGAACAATCGTCCGAGAGGCTGGGATCACGAGGGGACAGTCCCCGAAAGGCTGGTCTGTTCACGGCTATATTCGGGGGCGGATCACAAGGGGACAGTCCCTGCGGCAGCACTGGTCTTTAACAGCCGGGCATGAGATGCGGGGACAGTCCCCGAAAGGCTGCACGAGGGGACAGTCCCTGCGGCAGCACTAATCTTTAACAGCCGGGCATGAGATGCGGGGACAGTCCCCGAGAGGCTTTCTTCCGCCTCCCATCCCTCCCCCTTTCCCTCCTCTCATTCCCTCACCATCACCGATGGGTCCTCGGCCAGTTCGCGGGCACGGTCGAGGATGGCGCTGGTGGCGATGCCGAACTGCGTGTGGTAATAGGCCTGCAGCATCGCCATCATCCCCTGCTGGGCCGCGTGGTCCTGGCGCTCCTTCATGGCCTTGATGTCGGCGAGCAACTGCTCCACCAGCGCCGGGGCGTGGGGAATCCCATGCTCATCCAGCAACGCGGCAAGCTGGCGCCGTCCCGAATGTTTCCCGAAGACGATCTCCCGCCGGCGCCCTACCTCTTCCGGCAGGATCGTTTCGTAGGTGCGGGGGTCTTCCAGCACCCCCGCGGCGTGGATGCCGGACTCATGCCGGAAGGCGTTGAAGCCGACGACCGGCGCATGCATCGACACGGGCAGCCCGCTGGCGCGCTCCACGAGTTGGGACAGCTCATACAGTCCATCCAGGCGCACGCCGGTGTGGATGCCCATCTTCTCCAGGGTGGCGACGACCTGTTCGAGCCCGGCGTTGCCCGCCCGCTCGCCGATGCCGTTCACCGTCACCGTGGGGAACGTTGCGCCGGCCAGCACGGCCAGCACGGTATTGGTCGCCGCGTGGCCCAGGTCGTTGTGGCAGTGCGCGGCAAAGGTCAATCCCGGTGGCGACTCCCCGATCACATACCGGCAGAAGTGGTAAAAGGCCAGCGGTGTGGGAATGCGCACCGCCGTGTCGCAGATGATGGCCTGCTGCACCCCCGCGGCGTGAATGGCGTGAAACAACGCGCACAGCTCGTCCGGATCGGTGCCGGTGCTGTCCTCGGCGATGAACGTGATGCGCAGGCCCAGTTGCTGGCCCAACTCGATATGGCGCAGCGCGGTCGCCCGCAGCTCGCGGTAATCGCTCATGCCGAACTTGCATCGCATGTGCAGCGGGCTGACGGAGAGAAACATGAAGAACTCCCGCACGCCACAGTCTCGCGCGGCTTGCAGGTCGGTTTCATGGCAGCGGCCCGTAACACCGACCACGCACGGCAGATCCATCCCGGCGATCTCGCGGATCGCCGTGCGCTCGTCCTCCGACACCACCGGCATGCCGGCGCACAGCACGCCCACCCCCACCTCGGCGAGCAGGCGCGCGATGGCCTTCTTCTCCTCCACATGGAAGGCCACCCCCGGCGCCTGCTCGCCGTCGCGCAGCGTTTCATCCCAGATCACCACACGCTCGGGACGCGCGCCCGGCATGAAGCGCCGCTCGTTATCATAGAGTAGGTCCGTCATCGCCGCTCCCCCGCTTTAATTTTCAATTTTGGATTTTGGATTTTCGATTGCCCATTTTTCGATAACCTTCCTTATCGGCTGCCTGTAGTGATACGTTACAACGCACCTTGGATTGAGAGATACGTGCTCGGTCCGGTGGTTGAGTAGGCAGGGGAGCCTGACGGCTCTTTCCGCAGTTCTCATGCCGTATCGAAACCACCGCATATATAGCGCCCGTTCATTCGAGGCTCACTCTATCCAAGGTGGTTTCGATACGGCATAAAAACTGCGGAAAGAACCGCAAGGCTCCCCTGCCTACTCAACCACCAGACCGAGCGCATATTCATCAATCAAGATATACCACCAGACATGGTGATCGTAAAATACGCAATCGAAAATTTCCTTACGCCGCTTCCGCCAGTTGTGCGACCTGCGGCAGATCGGCCAGCGACCGTTGCAAGTCCTCGTCGGTGGCGATACTGTCCGGCAGCATGCCGCCCGCGTAGGCTTCGTAGGCCGACAGGTCGAGGAAACCATGCCCGGACAGCCCGAAGAGGATCACCCGCTCCTTGCCTTCCGCCTTTGCCTGCAGCGCTTCGTCGATGGCGCCGCGAATGGCATGGCAGCTTTCCGGCGCAGGCAGGAAGCCCTCGGTTTTCACGAACAACTCGCCGGCCTGGAAGGCGGAGAGCTGCCCGTAGGCCGCTGCCTCCAGGTAGCCTTCATGCCGCAGCAGGCTGAGCAGCGGCGAATCGCCATGATAGCGCAGCCCGCCCGCATGAATCCCGGAGGGGACAAAAGTATGGCCCAGCGTATACATCTTCGCCATCGGGATCAGGCCCAGCAGGTCGCAGAAATCGTAGGCGTAGGCGCCGCGGGTGAAGCTCGGACAGGCCGCCGGCTCGGTGGCCAGGAAGCGCACCGGCTTTTTCGCCTCGCCGCGCAATTGCCGGCCCAGGAAGGGCAGCATCAGCCCGCCGAAATTCGAGCCGCCGCCCACGCACCCGATCACCACATCCGGCTCGTCGCCGAGCAGGGCGAACTGCTCGAGGCACTCCAGGCCGATTACTGTCTGGTACATCAGCACGTGGTTGAGCACGGAGCCGTTAGAGACGCAGACCTCCGGATTCGCGCGGGCGTCCTCCACGGCCTCGGACACGGCGATGCCCAGCGCGCCCAGACACTCGGGATCCTTCGCCAGGATGTCGCGGCCCGTCTGCGTGCGCGTGCTGGGCGAGGGCACCACATCGGCGCCCCACAGCCGCATCATCGTGCGCCGGTACGGCTTCTGATCGTAACTGACGCGCACCATGTAAATCGTGCAGTCCAGTCCGAACCAGTGGCAGGCCAGCGACAGCGCGCTGCCCCACTGCCCGGCGCCGGTGTCGGTGGTGAGCCGCTTCGTGCCGGCCTGTTTATTATAATACACCCCGGCGATGGCGGCGTTCGCCTTGTGCGCGCCCGTCGGGCTGACCCCCTCGTTTTTGTAGTAGATGCGCGCGGGAGTCTCCAGCGCCTGTTCGAGGCGCACCGCGCGGTGCAGCGGGGTGGGCCGATACTGGCGCAGCAGGTCGAGAATCCCACCGGGGATATCGATCCAGCGCCGGGTGGACAATTCCTGTTCGAGAATCGCCATCGGCAGGATCGGGGTGAGAAAGTCAGGCGTCAGCGGCTCGTGCGTGATGGGGTGCAGATACGGGGCAGGCGGTGCCGGCAGGTCGGCCAACACATTATACCAGGCCGTCGGCATTTTCTCCGGCGGCAAGTAATGGCGTCGCTCTTCCATCGTGGGCATTCTCCTTGCGGTAGGATTACACCCATTATCCGTCCCACGATCTGCCGCGGATGCACGAATAAGCGACAGCCATGTATAGAGAAGTGCCGATATGAGAGTTTCGGTTACTTCGTCATTTCCCACCGGCGTCACAAAATGTCACCGTGATCGGCCTGCTATTTACATGCTTTCCATGTCTTGCGGCACCGGCGCCGGCACTGTCCGCCTATGCCAGGCGAGCAGCATCACCACCTGTGCGGCAGTCAGCCCGAGTAGGAGGAGCGCATTGACGTAATACGGCATGCGGGCATTGGTAAATTGGGAGACGGTGCCGAACAGCACCGGGCCGGCGATAGCCCCCATGCCGGTGATGCCTTCGTGCAGGCCGGCGCGCCGGCCGGTGTCGGCCTGGCCATGCACGCTGTAGAACAGGCTGGAGGTATAGGCGATGCCGATGAGCAGTCCCATGAGCATGAACCCGGCGGCGAAGCCGGCTGGGTTGCCGGCCCGCGCCGCGATCAGGCAACCGCCGGCGGCCAGCGCCTGCGCCAGCGCCAGCGGCCAGAACCGGTAGTGCCAGCCGTGCCAGCGTCCCAACAGCACGAATATGCCGACTTGCATGGCCGGCATGGTCATGAGCAGCAGGCCGATGATGCGTGTGTGGTAGTGCAGATCGACCGCCATGGGGGGAAACAGCATGCGCACTCCCGACACCAGCACCGCGCTGAGGAAGTTCGAGCTCCAACCAACCCAGAGGAAGCTGCCGGCATGTCGGGGTAAAACGGTATTTTCTTCGGAAGGGCCCACCGCCGCGGCGCCTGCCCCGCGCCGTTGCCAGAACCGTGCGGGCAGGACCAGGGTGACCAGCGAGAACACGACCGCAACGCCGGCAGCCAGGAAGAAGGCAAAACGGGGATGCAGATCATAAAATGCGCCGCCCAGGTAATCGCCGATCTGCCCGGCGCTCCATCCCAGGTTGAAGACCATCAGGACGCCCGGCAGGGCGCGCATTGTCGCCGACGCCGACATCCAGGCCATCAGCGGGGGCCAGAAAAACGCCAGCCCGAGCAGCATCAGCGCGTTCGCCGCGACCAGCAGCCAGAAGGACGGCAGCAGCGGGTACAACGCGGCGAACAGCGCGGTGATGCCGCAGGCGACGGCAATCAGCCGCCGGTAGCTGCAGCGATCGGCCAGGCGGCCGCCGACGAACGCCCCGACCGTGTAGCAGAGCATCCCGACCGTACCCAGCACGCCGATCTGCGCGTCCGAGGCGCCGAACCGCTCGCGCGCCAGCACCGGAATAGGCACGGCCAGCAGACAGACGGCCAGACTCAAGCCGAAGGCATAGACGGCGACCATCAGGCGGCGAATGCGGAGATCGTGCGGCGAATCGGTCATACCCGCTTACGCTAACGAAAACGGGAAGCGGTGTCAATGGATGATGCCGGCCATCAGCAGCGTCGCCAACCCAACCTGATCGCGGCCTTCATATTTAGCACGATACATGGCCTGGTCCGCGCCGTTGAGCAGGCCGTTGGCGGTCGCGCAGGTCTCCGGAAAGGCCGCAACGCCGCAGCTCAGCGTCAATCGACGTCTATCCTTCTCCAGGAAAGGCAACTGAATCTGGCTGACATTGAAGAGCAGGCGTTCCGCCAGCAGCGCGGCATGCTCGAGGGTCGTTTCCGGCAGCAACACCACGAATTCCTCGCCGCCATACCGCGCCACCAGATCGATGTCGCGCACCGAGTGTTCCAGTGTGCGGGATACCTTCTGCAGCGCCAGGTCGCCGGCGTGATGACCGTAGGTATCGTTGACCTGCTTGAAGTGATCCAGGTCGGCGAAGATGACCGCCAGCGGATGATGGTAGCGCTGCGCGCGATGGATTTCCTGCTCCAGCCGTTCCATGAAACAGCCGTGGTTCGCCAGGCCGGTCAGCGGATCGGTGGCGGCATTTTGCGCCATCCGGCGGTACAGGTATTGCAGCGACGCATACAGCCGGCGGTTGTGGATGAAGGTCAACACCTGACGGATCAGCAGCAGGACGATCAACCCGGCAAGAAGGACAAATGAAAATATCAATGGTCCCGGTTGGACGGGCGCAAGCGGATTCACCAGGGTGTAGAGTGCCGGCATCAGCGCCGCCAGTACCAGCGCGACCGAGACCAGCATGCCGGTGATGGAGGGGAAAGGGTCGATCTGCTGTTCGAGGAGATCGGTCTGATCTGGCCATGACGCGTCCCAATGTGCCGCAGCGCCATAACAGAGCAGGCCGATCGGCCACAGCGACAGGCAGAGCAACGGCACATCACGGTTTCCCATCAGCAACAGGTACGCCGACCACATCCCGCTCACCACCTGCAAGCCACAGCCAAGCACCAGCAGCACGTGCGGAATGGTGTCATGGCGCGGCGTACTCCGCAGCAGCAGCAGGTTGATGCAGACCAGGGTGAGCAGCGCCATCAGCGGAATGAGCAGCCCATGCAGCCGCGCCAACGACGCTAAACCGGGAGTGAGGATGAGCGAGGGAAAGGACAACTGCACGGTGATGGCGGCGGCGGCGCCGGCGGAAATCAACACATCCAGCAGGATCACCAGCTTACCGAGCAAATCGCCGGGGAATTGTCCGGGACGCAGCAGGATGCCGATCCACAGCAGCAGGAAGCCGGTTACGAGCAGCACTTCCGGCCACCAGGATCCGATCACGAGTTGTCCCGCAAGTCCGTAGGCGCCGGATACCAGCACGCTGCTGCCGATAAACAGCCAGGACAGGCGCTTGCGGCGATCCTCGATCGCGCTCAGGCCGATGGCGATCCAACCGAGCGCCAGCAGGGGGAAGAGGAGGTGGATGCTGTCGGCGATGAGATTGCGGACATCCGGTCGCAACACCGCCCATGGCATGAGGAAAATGCTGAGAATCGCCGGTATGGTAATCAGCAGTGCGACTTTCCAGTACATGCGTTAACTCACTCGTCCTCCTGGCGATTCGTGGTGGTAGGTAAAGAAACCTTTCACCGCGGTTACTTCTGTTATTCCTTATAATACGGAGAATGTATGAAGAATCGGGAGAACATTGGATGGGGACATCAGGAGAAATTTTTGTTAACAGGTAAGGCCAGGCGGAGCCTGATGAGTGAAACGATCGCCACCACCGACAAAGCCGCCGGCACCAACGCTGTCGCTCCCAGTCCATGCGCGGGGAGCAGCAGCACGATGGACAGACCGCCGAGGACCGCGCCGAGAAGATCGAGGGTGTAGACCGTGCCGGGTGATATCCCGGCGGACACCGCCAGCGGGAAGACGGCGCCCACCGCCGCTCCGGCCAGCGCCATGCCCAGCCCGACCACGGAAAATGCCGGCAGCGCCGGCCAGCCCGGCAGCGCCTGCGCCAGCAGCGGCAGGCCCGCGGCCAACAACAGCTCCAGCAGCAGCAGGACGTGCAGACTCCGGGCGCCCGGGCGCGCGCCGGCACGCGATCCCAGCACGACGCCAGCCATGCCCGCCGCCATCAGCACGCCCAGCAGGTGATACAGCGCGCCCAGTGCCTGCTGCGCGATCAGCAGCAGCAGCAGGCTCAATGCCATGCCGGTAAAGCCGAGGAGCGCCACGACCAGCCGGAGGCGCCAGCACGCTGCCCCTCCATGCCGCCGAAGCGCGACCGGCGCCGACACGCCGGCCAGCAGCAGACCGAGCAGCAACCCTCCCGCCTGCCACGGCAGCCAGGATGCCAGCGAGGCGAATACCCCTGCCGACCCGCCTGGCGATTGCCGCCGGCGCTGCAGCACATCGTGCAGGTAGGCGACCGGCGCCGCGTCGCAGTTCACGCTGCCCTTCTGCCGGTCGCGCGCCGCCGGCTCCGGCACCTTGAGGGCAATAAGGTTCCGCATATTCACTACCCGCGCATCGATCTCCCGCGCCTTCAGCCGCCGGCCCAGTTGAGCGGCATCCAGGATGAACGGCGTATCGGATGCCAGCAGGTAAGGTGTGCCCCGCGGGGTGACTGCCACATGGGGGAAGGCGTCGGCAAGGGCGCGATATACGGCGCCATCGCGACGGCGCAAAGCCTCGCTGCCGCCGTCGTTCATATCGGGCAGCGCAAGAACCAGCACCCCGCCCCGGCGCAGCGCTCGCCGCGCGGCGCGGAAAAACTCCACCGTGCAGCAGCGGTTCGCCAGCGCGGTGGTCGGCGCCGGGATGTTGAGGAGGATAGCGTCCCATCGCTCGTCTCCGTCGCGGATCAGCCGGCGGGGATCGCCATATCGGGTGTGGACGCACAGATAGCGAGTGGCGGTGCGGGTAGCGTTGTCCGTATAATCAGACGCCAGCTTCGCCAGCTCCGGCTCCTCCTCCGCCAGCGTCACTTCGCGCACCGGATGCCGCAGCACCACCGGCAGCAGCCCGCCCAGCCCGCCGACCAGCAGCACCCGCCGCGGTTTTTCCACCTGCAGCAGCGCCAGGTGCGCCCAGGCTGCCGCGGCTGGCCGCTCGCTCAGCACCAGCGCCGGCTGGCCGTTCATATACAGCGCGCGCTGCCCGTTGCGCTCCAGCACGACGCCGTGGCCGTGCCGGGTATAGTCGCTAGCCACGATCTGCTGCGCGGGCCAGCGCCAGGCCAGCGTGCGCGCATCGAGGGAATCGGTCGACACCGGCAGGACAACGCCGAAGCAAAACCCGAAGGTTGCCACGGCAACCGGCGTCCAGCGCGTTGGCCACAACAGCAGCACCCCGGCCAGGCTGAAATAGGCCATCATGCCGGCGATGGCGAAAGGCTGGGTGATGACGAACAGTCCGGTGGAAGCCAGCCCGCCCAGCAGCCAGCCCGCCGCTTCCGCGGTGTAGACGCTGCGTGGATTGCTGTTCGGCAGGCGGCAGGCCAGGCTGAAGATGGCGCCGCCGAGCAGGCAGACCGGCAGCAAGCTGAATAGCAGGCCGGCAAGTTGTTGTGGGAGGGATAGTGCCGCGCCGGGCGCCAGGTGAAAGAGACGGGGCGTGGCGCGCATCAGCAGCAGTGCCGCGAACGGCGCGCCCATCAGCAGCAGGCCGGCCGCGCTCGCCAGCCCGCGGGCATACCGGACCGGCGCCAGCCCGCCCAGCCCCACGCCCAGCGCCGTGCCCAGCAACCAGACCGTCATCCCCGCTGCCAGCGCCAGCTCATCGCCCGCCGCCGCCTCCAGCGCCTCCCGCAGCAGCGTCACCTGCATAATGGCGACGACCAGCCCGAAGAACACCAGGGCGGCAAGCCGGCGGTTTTGCGTCGCATGGTTGGCGGCGCCTATTCTGTCCCACCCGGTCAGCACAATACAATATATAATAGCAGAAAATTAGTTTTCTTTTGTCGTAAATAGCCGCGGGGGAAGGGAATCGAGCAATATGTCTGCCGGACGGGACAACCGCCGTTGGGTTTCGCCTTGGATGCGCGATCATGATGGCCTGGGGAGGCTCCGTTCAATCCGAGAGTGTAGCCGGAAATACGCAACCTCGGCTTTCGCCAACACCTCATCGCGAAAATACCGGCTCAGTTCCCTCGGCGTGCGCAGATCGACTGTTCGACCGATCATGTCCGACAGCTCGATCTCCATCTGCGCCATGCCAAGAAGGCCGACTCTGGCATCGGGCTCGAACTCGACCAGCATATCGACATCGCTATCCGGGCGGAAATCGTCGCGCAGCACGGAGCCGAAAAAGGCCAGTTTGCGAATATGATGCCGCCGACAGAAGTCAGCAAGGCGCTTCCGGTCAATCTGGATGCGAAGACTCATCTATGGTCACCTTGCTGTATTATACCATGTATCACTAATAGTCCATTTCTCGCCACTACGCGCAAATTTCATTTTTTTGTTGCGGCGCAACCGCCCTGCGGTAATCGCCGCCATCGTAAAGGCATTCATGGGTACTGTCAGCGCTTAAGGTTTATTGGCTGAAATCCTCGGCCAGGTAATCATCATGCCGTATTGAGATATCACTTTCTTTGGAGCAGCCGGCGCCGATGAAGGCTAATTTGGTATAGTCAACCTCTCTGCCGAATTCCGTTTGCTTGATCTCACTATTATTCGAACCGCAGCACCTCCTCCTCCCCCAGCGCGTGCTCCGGGTCGAGCCAATCGGTCACCGTTTCTCGGGCTTCGGCCAGGGTTAAATCGCGGCCATGCAATCTGGCGCTGAGTCCATCCAGGTGACGCTGGCCGGCAGGGTAATCTTCACGGCAGAGCCAGTTAATGAGCCGATCGTCCAATAGTTCAAGCAACGCCTGCGCGCCGTCCGCGGGGCGCCAGGCAAGGAGAGCGGCGGCGCGGGGGGCGAGGGATTCCGGGGCGCGGGAGAGGCGGGGGTGGACGGTGGCGGGCCAGGGGTCGGTTTGCAGCAGGTGGGTATAAGCGGAAAGGGCCGTTTCTGCTCCCTGACGCACGCCGGCGGGGTCGGGCATGGGGGAAGGGGAACCGAGGGGGAGCCGGCATTTGGTGCAGCAGCCTTCCGCGTCCAGGCCGACGAAGAAGCCAGGGCAATAATGGGCGCGGGCACGGGCGAGGGCTTCCAGGCCGTCGCGCGCCGGTTCCGGTAGCGGCAGCGGCAGGCGGGCAAGCTGCTTGACGGCGCGGAACTCCGGGCTGTCGAAAACGTCGCGCAGCGCCGCCACCGTGTCGGTTCCGAAGGCAGCGTCGTGCCAGCAACGGTAGGCGTCGCGGTAGTCCGCCCAGCAGCGATCGAGTTGCTCGGTGAGCTGGTCGAGCCGCGGGAAGCAGGACTCGCCCTCTGAAAGCGATTGGCGAAGGCTATCCGTCTGTTCCCGCAGCGCCCCCTCCAGCGGTAGACCGGGCAGCAGGCGCAGGCGCGCGCGGTGGGTCTGCCACCAGGAGTTTGCCGCCCACAGCGCTTCCGGCGCCGCCGGGCGCAGGCCGCTTTCCTCCAGGGCGGACAGCAGCGCGTCCAGCGTGGGCGAGGTGAGCGCACCCAAACCTTCCAATCTCGCCAACGCGCGCAGGCTCGTTTCCCAACTCCACGGCTGCGCGCCAAAAATCTCGCTCCACTCCTCCAGCGCCGCGCGCATCGCCGGCACGCGCGGCGCCCATGCCCGCAGCCACCCGCGCAACCGCCGTTCGACCTGGCTGCAGGCGGTGGGCCACGGGTCGGCGGGGATCGCCCATCCCGCGGCCAGCTCGAGGAGCAGCGGCCGGAAACGCGCGTCCGCGGTAGCCGGCGGGGCGAGGAAGGCCACCGCGTCGCTGCGGGCGATGGGCGTCGCGTCCGGGTCGAGCGGCTGCAGAAAGGCGTCCAGCGGCTGCAGGGCGCCGGTGCGTGCGGCGGCGAAGACGGCCAGCCGCGCCTGCTCGGCGGTCAGGCCCAGCGGCGGCCTTTGCAACAGGGCGACGGCGTCATCCATCCGCGCCGGGCGCTCCGCCGCCAGCGCCAACAGCGGCTCCAGCAGTTCCCAACGCGGCGGAACCAGCCGGGCCTCCGCGCCGATGATCTCCACGCAGCCGAGCGGCAGCGCGTAGCGGTCCAGATATTCCCCCAGCAGCGACTGCGGGTCCAGGTGGATCTCCCCCGGCTCGACGAAGTGCAGCAGCAGTTGCTGCAGCGCCGCCCGCGACGGCGCCCCGCCCGCCGCCAGCGCCGGGAAATGCGGGTAGCGCGCCGCGAAGCCCGCCGCCAGCAGGCCCGCCAGGCACTCGGCCAGCGTCTCCCCGCGGGCAGTGCCTTCCTCACCGCGCCCGTCCGTCCAGCGGCCGTCCAGGAACAGGCCGCGCAGGGTCGCGGCCATCGCCTCGCGCAGTTCCGTTGCCCGCTCGCTGCAGCGCTCGCGCACGCGCTTCTCGCGCGGGGTGGAAGGCGGCAGCGGTTCCGCTGCGGCGCGCGCCCAGGCAGCATATTCCATCAATAATTCACGTTCAGCCGGGTGCAGCGGGCGCGGCTGCCAATAGTGCAGCACGCCGGCCTCCGTCCCGTTCAGCGGCGCCGTGGCCGCGTGCCAGACGTCCGTGGCGGGAATCGCCCCCGGCCAGCCGAGGAAGACATGGCCGTCCGCCTTGCCCGCCGCCATCCCCTCGACGGCCCGCGCGACGGCTTCCACGGTCAACGCCGGCGCGGTGGCGAGCAGCACCTGCCGCTCGGAGCCGCTCCACGGCACCCCGAGCCGTCCGCCTTCCGCTGCCGGCGCGAAGGGCCACGCCGCGTCCCGGCAGGCGTCCCACGCCAGCTCGATCACGCGCGGGTCGTCGGGGGTGAACTCCTGCCGCATCTCCTGCATGCGCAAATCCGCCAGCACGCCCACCTCGTCATCGACGGCCAGACAAAACACCTCGCGCCCGGGATCGGCGTCCCGCACCACCGCCAGGTGCGCGCCGCGCCGGCGCAGGGCATGCAGTGTCTCCGATAGCATTTCGATGGAAGGCGCCGCCGCCCCGTCGAAGAGCAGCGCCCGCAATCCCTCCACGAAGGCGGTCTTTTCCGCCAGGTGCAGCAAGGCCAGCAGGGAAACCGCCCGCCGGGCCAGCGCGGGGTCGTCGGTCAGCTCCGCCCGCCCGTCCAGCAGCGTCACCACGCTCCAGCAGCGCTCCAGCCGCGGCTGGCTCCGCAGCTCATCCGCCACCAGCGAGAACAGATCGAGGGGGGTGATGAGCCGGTCCGCCGGGCGTGCCCGCCAGGCCGGATCATCCAGCCGCTGCAGCACCTCCACCGCGCTGCGGTGCGGCGAAAGGTGCCCGTCCGCCAGCGCCATGAACAGCTCGAGCGCCCGCGGGTGGAAAGGCCAGCAGGCCTGCAGCTCGCCCGCCGGCAGCATTGCTCCCGCCGCGGGGGCGATCCGCGAGGCCACCAGCGCCCGCACCGCGGCGGGGTCCGTCCGTTGAATCAGCTTCTCGCGCAGCACGCCGCCGATCTCCTGCGGCGAAAGGGTGTAGCGGCGGAAACGGTCCTCCACCTGCCGCCAGGAATGGGTGCGCAGCGCGCCCACGTCGGCCAGATTCCGCTGCAGCGCGCCGAGCAGCCAGACGGGCGCCCGCGCCGTCCAGCCGGCGAGGAACTGTAAAAACGCCGCATCCGCCTCGCGTCGCGCCGGCGAGCGTCCGGCCAAAAAGAGGCTCAGCTCGTCCAGCAGCAGCATGATGCCGTCATACCCGCCCGCCCGGCACGTCTCCAGCAACCCCGCCCAGGCATCCAGCCGCGAGCCGCCCTCCCATCCTGTCGGCAGCGTCAACCCCGCCGCGGCCAGCGCCCGCGCGACCTCCTGCCCCACCGCCTCCTCCAGCGCAATGCGAGGGCCGTATTCGTCCAGCGAAAAGTGCAGGATGAGCCGCCGATGCCCCTGCAGCGGTTCGGCATAGCGGCGGAAGGCCGGATGGGCGGACAGGAACGGCTCCCAGGCGGCAGGCAGCGCGGCGAGGAGGTGCAGCAGCACCAGCAAATGCGACTTCCCGGCGCCGTAAAGCCCGTTGATCAGCACCGCCAGCCCGGTATCGTGCCAGGCCAGCGACCCGAGCAGGTTCTCCAGCAGTTGCCGATGCTCGGTGAGGGTGATGGCATAGCCCGCGGTCCACTCCGCCAATCCCTCGCCCCCCGCCAGCAGCTCCCGCGCATGCCGCGGGTGCACGACCGGCGGAAACCGGCGGAAGCAAACCAGCCGCTCAAGGGGTGGAGCATCCATAAACTACGCCTTCGACGAGAGAACGCGCGTTCCTTCTTTTTTGTTGGAAGAATGGAAAATTGGAAGAATGGAAGGGAGGTCGCCGGGTGCAAAATAGGTGATTGTCCCCGATACCGTTCAACAGTCTCATTTACGTTGATGAGTGGTACCATCTCCACGCTCAACTGCTATCGACATCGGCGACTTTTGAACGGTATTGAACCTGTCCCCTATATTTCTCGCTGTCGATAAAGCGGCGCAGTTGAAAAAAGTGTAGTACAATTGAGAGTGTCCCTGAACTTATATGAGCATATAAGCATAAACTTATTATGTAACCTGTGTGCATATTTAGCTATATAGTTAAGAAGTTGTTTCGCGCGAAGGAGTGAAGGAGAGAGCATGAAAAATGGAAAGGGCAAAATGCAAATTTATGCTGGTGCACGCAAAGGCGCACAGGGGGAGGGAAGGGTTAGCGTAACAGTGTTACGCTCAGGATGCGGGGGCAACGTAACAGTGTTATGTTACGCTCACGAGGAGGAGATGGTCACTATTCACGAATAGAGTGATTGCAGCCTTCCCCGGTCTTCTTCGGCGCTTTCCCGGTTCCAGCCTTTCGGGGACTGTCCCCGATCTGCGGCAGTACTCCGCCGCACTATAAGCCCGTCAGTTAAAGACCAGCGCCGCTGCAGGGACTGTCCCCTCTGCCATCCAACGGCACCTGTTTTCGTGTCCCAGCCGTCGGGCGTTTTCGCTATCATGACGCTTATGGCGAACGGGGCTGAAGATGGCAAGGGATACGATGGGGGTGTGCGCGGCGGGCGGAGTAACGAAAGAGGCAGGACACCGATTTTTCGTTTAGCGAACGTGGGGCAATAGAGGCAGTTGGTTATTGATTATTTGGTGATGGTCGCGGTTTTTCTCTTCCTGATAATCAGCAGTTCACATAGGTAATCGGGTTTTGCGAGTTGGGTTTTATATACGACCGAACGGATTTCAACAGGTATTTATCCCTGATGTCCGGCTCTGCGACTCTGCCGGTGAATTCCCAGCGATCCGGACGGTCTACATCCTCTCGCGGGCGTGTTGTATATACGGTCATGCCGCCGGGGTACCAGTGCTCGATCTCGTAGACTTCCCGCACCAGCCCATCGAAAACCGCGAAAGCGTATTGCGCACTGTTCCGGCGTTCACCCATCACCCACACGCCGCGCGTCACTTCGTAGAGCTCCAATGCGCTGATGCCGTAATGGTACAACTTGTTGATGCGGATCAGCACCGCCGGTTCGTCGATCTTCACTTCCGGCTGCTGGTAATAGGCGATCAATTCATCAAGAGGCATTCTGCCATAAGCGCTGCTGTGCTGTCCTCGCTGCTGGTTGGTAAGCTTGTGGACGCCAATAAGGTCGATCACCGCGCATTCGACGCGAAAGGCGGTATCGTCATCAGGCAGGCCGTGAATCAGGATTTCGATCCGTGGTTCCTTCCCCCGCGCGCGAATTTTGCGTATAGTGCGAGTCTTCTCGCAATCCCGCCCATCGTAGAGATGGGCATAACACCGGTTGCCGATGCCTTTGCCCACGTAAAAAACCTGATCGGTATCCGGGTCGAGATAAAGGTAGATGTAATGCCCGAGTTGTTCACTGATGCCGGGCGGCAATTTTTGCGACTCCATATTGATCCTCCAGTCATTGGATTGATTGAATCTGCTCTTGTTTCGATACCGTTATAATGTCCCCCCGATCTGTTTGATCATCGGAATTGACGCTGATTGGCGCAAATATTTCCGAGAGTTGCTTCTCTCCATCCTTGCGGCAACTCACTCATCCCCATCCCCCGCATTCTCCGCTGCCGTGAATTCCGCCAGTTCAGTTTCCAGTTCTTCCACGGTCGGCAGGGACGGCTGCAAGTCGGCGGGTAATTCGGAGAGGAGTTGCATTTGCCAATCGGCCACGCCGATCGGTTTGGCCAGGTCGCGCAGTGCATATTCCACGACCAGCTTTCGTTTTCCGCGGCACAGCAGCATACCGATGGTCGGCCCATCCGCGTCAGCGCGCATCCGGTCGTCCACCGCCGAGAGATAGAAATTGAGCTGGCCGGCATCTTCCGGACGAAATTCACCGGTTTTCAGCTCGACCACCACGTAACAATGCAGGCGCGCATGGTAGAAGAGCAAATCGAGGTAATAGTCCTGTTCGGCCACCTCCAGGTGCACTTGCCGGCCGAGAAAGGCGAATCCGGCGCCCAACTCCAGCAGGAAGCGGGTAACATGGTCGATCAACTGCTCTTCAACCTCGCGTTCGCGCGCGGCGGTCTCAAGCGTCAGGAAATCGAAGATATACGGATCTTTCAGCACCTGTTGCGCCAGGTCGGATTGCGGCGGGGGCAGCGTGGCCTGGAAATTCGTGATGGCTTTCCCCTGGCGGTCGTATAATCGGGATGCCAGTTGCAATGCGAGTATATTGCGGCTCCAGCCGTGCTCGATAGCCTCCCGCGCATACCACAGCAACATTTCAGCCTCGCTGCACTTATCGACAAGCACCATGATATGCCCCCACGGTAATTTTGCAGCAACCTGCTGCAAAATTGCGTGGTCGCGGCTTACCCGGTAAAAGCTCCGCATGTAACGAAGATTCCGAGGAGAAAAGCCGGATAAGCCCGGGAACGCAAGCTGTAAATCATGCGCGAGACGGTCGATCACGGCGGCGCCCCATCCTTCGTGCTCCATTCGTTCCTGAAGTTGTCTGCCAATCTCCCAATAAAGCTCGATGATCTCCCGGTTGGCGGCCAACACGGCGCTAATCTGCCCAACCTTCCGGGGACTGTCCCCGCCTCTAAAGCCCGTTCGTTAAAGACCAGTGCCGCCGCAGGGACTGTCCCCTCCGCCATCCAACGGCACCTGTTTTCGAGTTCCAGCCGTCGGCGCTTGCGCTATCATGACGCCTATAGCGAACGGGGCTGAGGATGTCAAGGGAGACGATGGGGGTGTGCACGGCGGGCGGAGTAACGAAAGAGGCAGGACACCGATTTTTCGTTTTTATTATTGTTGGGGTATTGATAAAAGTTCCGTTTTGTCACCAATTCGGGCACTTTTCACGCTCGATGACATATTCGGACAGGACTTTTTCAACACCCCGACAATACAGCATTATTTATTTCACCTCATTTCATTTCTCTTCGCTCACGCGCATATCGTCGGCGACACCGAGATCGCTTAACGCTTGTTCCAGTTCCTGTCGGAGATTGTCCGCCGCGGTGGAGTGCACGTTTACCAGCATTTCGAGAAACAGTGACACATCTTCTCCGGATTGCAGCTTAGGCAGGATAAGCCTGCCAAACCGGTTCCATAGCTCGGGCGGAACCTTCCCCCGCAACTTGATCCGGCTCAACATCACAGGTGTTGTTACGGGCGCCGGAGTTGGCGTCTCGGTCTGCTCGATAGATGGCGGAAAGAGCGTATCTGGCGGCGGAGGCGTGATAGGCTCAAGTATCTGAGGTTGTGACCTTGGTGCCGGCTGCATTAAAGCGGCGGCGCGCTCTCGTCGCAACAGGAACACCTGAGCATCGAAAACCACTTCCACCTCGCTGATGATCTCTTTGAACCAGAGGCGATCATATGTGCCATCCGGACGCAGACCGGATGAGAGTCCAAAATCTCCGTTTACGACAAACTTAACGATTTGCTGTTTGAGCACGGTGTCGGGGTCTCGCAGTCGAGTCAATACACCGTTTACAAAGCTCTGCCGCAGTCCCTGTAGCGGCCAGGCGCCTGCGGCTTTTAACGCTTCCGGCCAGTTGCGCTCTAGGTAACCCGCCCCGACCAAGTCATTCAGCAGTCCTTCTGACTTCAGCGCGGTCATCACGCGGGCTGCCATGGTCTCCCCGGCGCTCGCATGGCCAGCGCCAAGGTCGATGACTTTCACGCCGGACAGCTCCTGTGGATCAGCAAGTACCACGAAACGGTAGCTCGCCCAGACTTCATCTTTGACATCGCCTTGTGCAGTGCTGACCGATACATTAAGTTCGGACAGTTCACCAGCGGTGAATTCACTGCCCAACGTGCCATCCTGCACCTCACGGTGCACGCGCTTCCAGGCCAGCATGAGTTCCGTTTTATCGCGAAGCCCTCGGCCTCCGCGGCGAACACACCAGAGGAGAGCGCCTGGATACAACCGCGGTGATTGGCCGCGCTGCCTTGTCCACTCTGCGATCTTCGCCCGCAACACTCCCGCTTCATCCCATTCTATCGCCGGCTCGAGAATCACCAGCGTTAGACGGGGTGAGTCCGGTATTTCGGCCCCATCTTCTGGGAACGGATGCACTGGCAAAGACACACCGCGTTCGAACTCAGTCTTCACCGCGAGGTGGAGAGTCTGGTCAACTTCACCGCTGGTGCCACCATCCAGCGACGCGCGCCGGTCGTTGACTACCTTCTTCAACGTGGGCTGGAATCCAAAGCGGAAGCCATCCGTGCCGGCCTTACGCAGGAAGAACCCGTGCTCCAGTAACGTGACGGCGGCACTATCGATGGAGGTGGCATCTGTTCCTGGCTCACCGAGTGCGAAGCGCAGCTCTGGTAAGTGCGCATTCTTATCCGTCATCCCACCGGACGATTCGAAGAGGATCGCCGTGCCGACGCGCTTATGGATATCACGGAGCGGGCCATGAGCATCAGCGTCCAACCCACTAGCCCGACTGGTTTCGCCGGCCAAGTCCGCCATTATAGCCGCCTCCAGGCGCTGCTCGCCGAGTAGGCCAAGGAGCGTCGCCCGAAACTCGCGGACGGTCAGCGGTGCGGAGCCCAGCGTGATCAGCGGTTCATTACGCGCTAGTTGATGGCCGTTACGGTATGCCCAGGAGATCCACTGCGCCAGCATGGCTAACGTCCCACGCGTCTGTTGGTACTGCGGCAATGTCTGCCACTTTCGCTGAAAGACAGTCAGCGTGGCCGGATGAAACGGGTAGCAGGTTTCAAAACGCGTTACCAGCAAGTCTCGCGCTTTCGCCTCGCTGGTGGCGGTGTTTACCGCCATCCACTCCGCGGGAAGTTGCGCACGGCGCTCGAAGCACCAGTCCGCGTAGGCGCGCGCCACTGCGCGTCGTGTGGATTCCTTTCCCAGATCCTCAAAAAGCCGCCGGCGCACCACCTCGCTGATCTCGCTCTCGTCATTGGCGATCAGATCTTTGGCGACACGCCGCACAACCTTGGTAATCTTCTCCTGCCACTCACGATCGCGTTCCGTCATCTCGACCAGGCTGCGCGGAAGGCTGATGACCGCTGCGCTGTGTGACATGCCCGTCATGGCCACGGTAAGATTATGGATGAAGGCATAAAAAGCATCCGCGTCGGTTCGATAACGGTTGATGTAGTTCAGCACTTCGTCGAAGAGGATCAGCACACGACCGCCTGCTGCCGCGAAAAGGCGAGCCAATGCCTCGGTACCCGGCGGAGCCGTTGCTGCATGCAAACCGAGGGCGCGCACCCCTGCTTCACCCGCCAACTGCTGGGCGATATCCAGCCAGGGTGTCTCCCTTCCGGCGGTTGGGTCCCAGGCATTCCCCACGAAAACGGCGATCTTCGCAGTCGGCAACTCAGGTAAGCGCGCCTCCCGCAGCAACTGCTGCACCCCGGCATCTGTTCTCGATTTGTCCGGGTGCTCGATCATGTGATACAGCGAGGTTAATGTATGCGTTTTGCCGCCGCCGAACTGAGTGATCAAGGAGAGTACCGGGGCCGTGTTCTCCGTTTCTCCAGCGAGACGACGGAGCACCAACTGCGCATGCTCGCGGAGCGCTTGCGTGAACACTGTGCGACTAAAGAATTTCTCTGCATCCCGATAATCCACCGGCGCCGTGCCAGCCACTACCTGCTCCAGCGCAATGGCGAACTCGCTCGGGTTGAATGAGCGTCCATTACTCACCTCAATTCGTGGCGTCGTAACCTTATACCAGGGTTCCATCATCTACCTCCGGGGTACGGCCAGCAACATTGCGTCTACTAACCGCTTTTCTTCGCTCTCCTTGGGATACAACGCGGAAAGCGCATTTGCGAGTCGGAAGAAATCCGGGTTGCGATCAAGCTCATCTGCCAGCATAGCGCGCAAGGCGGCAGATTGCCCGCCAGCCTGAAGCAGCATCGCTGCGTGCACGCGATCGAGCGTTGTCGGCCCGCGACGTGTATGCTCCTGCATACGGGCGGCTCTCCCACGGACTGTAGGTGGTACAGCCTGCCGTTCTTCTTCGGGAAACAGCGTCAATTGTGGGTTGCGCGCCACATCCTCAGTAATCGTCCTGGACAGCGCCGCCGCGCCTTCTTGACCGAAAAGCTGCATTGCGCGCTCGCGGACAGACAGCAGTCGGACGATGCCTTTCTCTGTCTCAATGATTCGGCCTTCCCACTCCTCCAGATGAATGATAAGCGGCTGGGCGAAACGACGGACGATATCGAAAACAAGGGTGAATCCCTGGCTGCGGCTTCGTCTCATGCCCTCTTCCTCCCCATTCTCTTCGTCGGTGCCATTCACTGCGTCATCTTCCGCGCGTTGCACGTTATTACCATTACTGCTCTGAAGCGTCCACAGGAACAAGGCAGTCAACCGGGCATCCTCCTCCAACGCCGCGGCGGCCGAGCCATTCACCGCCATGCCTTCCGCCTGACCGAGCACCTGTCGCAATGCCGCTCGTCCAACAGCTTCCCATACATAGGAAAGGAAGCCACGTTGCGCTGCCTTCGAACTTGATGAAAGGTTCGGAGCCAACCCGACTTCGTCTCCATCTGCCGTCTCCACCCGAGGATGACGGCTGAATAATTCCATTGCCGGACCGATGCATGAAAAGACCAAGTCGGCGCCCCGAATGTGCTCAGATTCCAGACGTGCTATCCACTCGTCAATACGTCTGGGAAGCGCGCGCAGGATGTCTTCCCAGCCTCCGACTGGAGCGTCATCTGGACGCGGACGGCAAACCAGGTGCACACTCGTCGCCAACGCGGCCGATTCGCGTGCGCGTAATCGAGAACTCATCTCAGTGGTGATAGGCCAGGATGCGGTAATAACCCAACCTGCTTGTAACATGCCGGAAAGAAGCGCCTCCCAACCTTCGGTTGTCTTATGGGCGAATACCACGCACCCTATGCCGTTCTCTGCCAGCACACGGCGTCCTTCGGTAAACGCGCGGGCCATTTCCCGTTCAAAGAAGTCGCGATCTTTTACGCCACCACTTACAGAGCGAGTCTCATCCTGCACGATCTCTGCTTGCTTCGGTGTCAGTGGATTGGATGGGTCGCTCGCGTCGCGCAACAATGGATGGCTGGGGAGAGCCCGTTTCAACCAAACGAAGAAGAAATCGGAGAGGTCGGAATATGGGATAGCGTCATAATATGGAGGGTCAGTAAACCAGATAGTCGCCATCTCATCCGGTAGTGGATGTCGTGTTGCGTCAGCGAGTTGGATTTGGCCTGGGTATGTTAAAAATGTCCCGGCCATTTCGACAGCGCGTATAACGAAGCGTAATGAATGGTCCCAGCCACCAGATGAATCGACCAGAGGAACTGCTTCAGCGAAGTCCCATACAATAGGCAATGCTTGCCTACCATACACAGTGCCAACAGTCTCCATATATGCATCTGGATACCATCGGCAAAGTGAGTTGTTACGCTCTGTAATATGGCTTAGGTTAAGACCGATCAGATTACGAGTGTTTCGTATTCTACTCGCTCGGTCCACAAACGTCACTAATGTAAGTTTCTGTCTCGCCGTAAACAGATCTCCCCAGGCAAGCATGCCATATCTTTGAACGCGAAACCCCAATGTCCCGATCGGGGGCAGCGGCTCATTAGGCACTACGCCTATAGGCAGGGACTCGACAACACGTTGGGCTTTCAGCACTATATCGTAGTCACATGCATTCGGTAGACGATACCGGCGGCCAGATATACCATCTTTGAGCGTCACTACTGCCAGCAGACGCGCCCCGCCGATGCGATTCCCCATGACATCGAAGATCGCATCCGCACCGCCGTGTTGCTCTGCCAGTTGTGCACAAACACGTTCTGCTGGCAATGTCATTCGGCAACAGGGGCAGGTAGCCTTGGCACGTGAGACAGTGCCCGATGAAACATCTGTATCGCGTCCCGGCGTGAAAATGTCAAACTCCACTATCGGGACCGGTCCATCACGAGAAATAATAGGTCGCAAGGCACATTTCCTATTTGCCTTTTTCGAAAGCCAGAGTGAACGGACCAATGGAATTTCTGCACCACAATTTGGTGTCTCGCAGCGCACAGTACGTGCCCACAAGTAAGCGATAGGTCGCGCCCCGTCGGGGTCAGCCGGATAAAATCGCTGAAGTTCATCACTTGCCGCTGTCTTGGTTTCCTCGCCAGCTTGGCGCAGCTCATCGGCGAGCGCCATCGCGTGTCCGGGAATGTCCTCCAGCAGCACTTTCTGAATTAGACAGGCGACGGGATTCAGGTCACTGGCGAAGGTGTCGCAACCTAGTCGTAGTGCCTCAAGTGGAATTGAACCGCCGCCTGCGAAGGGATCTACCACTAGCGGCGGTTCCATCCCATGCGCGGCGTGTACCAGCGATCGCGCTGCAACAAGATAGACAGGTTCTGAAGCAAAATCCCAGTTGGCAAAGTCGCCAATGAAGCTCAACAACGCCTTCTGGAGTGCGGCATCATTCGTGGTACCGCCGACACCGGGGATTGAGCGTAATGCTTCGCGCGCTGACTGCTTGAATTCATCCGGGCAAGCGGCATCGCATGGATCAGGGAGTAGCAAACCAAGCAGCACCGCCCGACACGCTGCCAGTGGCCGGCGCGCCCACCACAGGTGCAGTGTCGAAGGATGTCCATGCCGGATAAATTTCTCCCGTGCCGAATGCTTGCTCACAGCGGCAATAGGGAAATCCACCTCTGCGAGACGTTTACAGCCATGGGGAATCATCATTGCTCCTATCGACTAGTTTTTATCAACATCAAGAAGGTCAGCCACCGCAGCACGAACAACCTGCCAGCAAATGCGGCACGTGTCACTATCCGGGAAGTCCTTTAAAAGCCTTTGAACATAGGGATGGACTATGTTGCGCGACTCTCGCAATGCATGGCTGAAGCGTCTTACGTCGCCTTGAAGCCATCCGACTTCGTGGGCAACATCAATCAGATTGGAGAGATTCCACTCATGAGGGGGTTTGACTTTTCCTGACTTATCCTTCGGCGCTGCCTTCATCTGATTTGCATCTTTCATGTTGTGCTCGACTTTGTGCAGCAACACTCCTTCAAGAATACTGCCCATCATGATTACAGCCGATAGGTAAGCTTCCGCTCGGAAGCATTTTAGTGCTTCAGTCCACCGAAGACACAGAATATCAGCAAGCGAGAGATCCTTTACCAAACATTCGAAATCGGGTGACGATTCTAGCAGTGAGTCTTTTGGTTTCAACATGCTCACTATGGCACTGCGCTCATGAATCTGCGGAGAGACACCAACAAGAGCGAGTTCAATACCTTCGACTTGAAGTATCTGGTTGAGATGCTCTATTACTGCCTGTGTAATCGCTCCATCACTTCGATACTCTTTCGGCGAAGCGAGACGCTTGAGGACGTTATCAAGGTGTAATGTTCCGTTGATTGCTTGGAGGGATTCAAGCACAAACCATTTGCGTGTCGATGATATACCTTGCGGATCAACATCAGCGCGTCGAAAGAACTCATATATCTGCGTCTTCGTGCGGTATGGTCCATGCGCGTTGTAGCCTCCCCCCGCACCCTCGCCCGCTCCGCAGATTATCTCAGCAATAGCTTCAAGTGTGCTATCATCTAGCTGCTTCATTTGTCAACACCATTATGCTCATTGATTTCGTAAGATGCTTCGTTCTCCCGTACTTGCATAGTCTGTGACAATGTGCTGACCGAGAGATAGAAATGGTCCACACGCGTAACCGCATGCCAAGCCAGCCGCGCGGGATTCAGGATCGGTTCCTCCAGCCGTGGCTCTTCGCTCTTACAGCGCGTCACCACATATAACCAGTAACAGTCCGGGCGGTCTTCGGCCACTCGCCGCTCATTCGGCGTCAACATGATCGCGCCTTCGGCACCGCCGATACCTTTCACCTCGATGAGCCGAAGCTCACCGGATCGTGTATCCAGGCTGGTGATATCATAGCCCAGGTTTTTCTCATGCACGTCGGTCACCACGCGCCCCGTTTCCTGCTCGTGCTCGATTACCACGCGCATAGCTACGGCCTCCGTCTCTGCGTCCGGCCGAAGTCGGCGAATCTCCGGCCGTTCCCGATCGGGATGCGGTAACACTAGTGCCGTTGCAATGCGTTCGACATTTTGCAATGTCAATGACCGTTGCCGGGTGAGTTCCTCCCGCCGCCGGTCGCGACGGACAATCAGGTCATCCTGTCGCTGCTCGGCCTGCGCAAGGTTGCCAGCGGCGCCTTCGACACCGCGATCCTTTTCATCCGCGAATCGGGCAATCAGCACGTCCGCCCTGGCGATCAATTCGGTCAGCGATAGCTCGACATGGGCTGCAATGCGCTCGATTTCGGCGACGCGATCGGCGCGCACTTCCTCTAAAAAGCCAGCCAGCGCCTGCTGATGCAAAAAGTCAGTCGCTTCCGCCAATTCAGCTACCATCGGCATTATATAGGGTGGGTTAGCAGGCTGCAGGTTGCCCAAGATGCCCGGTTCCCGCAGGCATGGCGCTTCGCCATCGGCTACTTCCATCACGAACAGGCGCTCATGGATTACGCGATCCAGGCCATCCACTACTCGCGCGCGATAGAAATCTAACCGGGCCGGAAAGGCATAATCCAGTGAGAAGAAGCATGCACCTTCGGTGAAGGCAGTCCTGGATTCTTCCATGGTGTTGCGGCGCATCGCCTCAAACAACGGGTGGCCTGGGGTGATCCACTCCAGCTTATGCTTCTCCGCGGTCTCTCGATCGGTCGAGAATCGCGGATACCGGTGGGCTAACGTCGGTAATTTCCAATCCGGCTCGGTTTCCAGGCGTCGCAAACGCCCTGGCGTTATACCGGGATCGAAGGCGTGAGGTAGCGCGGTGACCGGTCGCAATGTCATCACCGCGTGTGGAGCAGCTTCGGCAAGGAAACGTGCGATTGTCTCCGGGACAATACGGCGTTCCTGCGCCCGTGCCCGCCGTTCGACCAGCATGGCAAGGTTCAGATTCTTCGTCGCCAGCCCCTCAAGCGCGTTCTGGCAGATGGCGCGAAATCGATCAGGCTCGATGTCATGCATGATGCTCGTCTCAAGATCGACCTCCCCCAAGCGTCCAGCATAATAGTCGCGGAGGATGCGCTCGATGTGTGCCGCGGGGAGTATCTCGCCGACTACATTAAACACCGCGTCGTCATCCAGTGCATCGCGAATCTCCTGCAGCTTCTCTAGCAGGCGCTCCAGCACCTTACCCTCCACGGTATTGCCGGCGACGAAATTGAAGATCAGGCAGTCCTCGGTTTGCCCGTATCGATGGATACGCCCCACGCGTTGCTCCAGCCGGTTGGGGTTCCATGGGATGTCATAATTAAACAGGATATGGCAGCATTGCAGGTTGATCCCTTCGCCGGCTGCCTCGGTGGCGACCAGCACCTGGATGGCGCCTTCTCGGAATTGCTGTTCCATGAATAAGCGCGTCCCCGGCTCGTCGCGCGATCCCGGCTTCATGCCACCGTGGATGAAACCGACACGGAAGTTCCAATCTCGCATTTTCTGCACGAGGTAATCGAGGGTGTCCTTGAACTCGGTGAAGATCAATAGTCGCTGGTTTTCATCATCGAAGAATCCCTCGTCCTGCAGCAGTCGGCGCAATCGCGAGAGCTTCTCCTCAACCCCCGCATCCTCAACGGCCTGGGCTTGTTCGGAGAGTATTCGCAGCTCCGCGATTTCCTGCTGCACTTCACCGGGATTGCGCGCGATCGTCATTGCCTCCAGAATTGCCTCCAGGCGTGCGCGTTCAGCCTCTTCCATCTCTTCCAGGTCTTCCGGATCGGGCAGGTCGGGTGGCGCCTCCCGTGCGAGCGTTAGGGCGCGCTGTAAATTATCCTGCAGCCGGCGTATACGGTTCTCCAGCGAATGCCGCAGGGCATAAGTACTCGACGCTAGACGGCGCTGATAGAGCGCCATCAAGAAGCCGACAGCCCGAGCACGGGGATCATCTTCCTGTCCGGCGCGCGTGCTCTGGGCTTTCACAAAACGCGTCACATCTCGATACAGATCGAACTCAGCCCCGTCAATCGCGAAGCGGACAGTATGGGGTATGCGCTTGGTGAATATCTTCTTGGCGCCCCAGCTTCCATCCGACTGCCGCTCTGGGAAGTAGACCATCGCTTCCTTCGTTCGGCGGAGATAAAAGGGTGCGCGGCGTTTATCCATGGCCTCGCGGATCGAGCGAGAATCCGCAAAGGCGTCTTCATCGAGTAGTTGTAGGAAAAGGGAGAAATTGTCCGGATCGCCTTTATGTGGCGTCGCCGTGAGCAGCAACAGGTGATCGGTCGTATCGCGGAGTAGCTCACCCAGCTTATACCGCAGGCTTTTATGATCTTCGGATGACGCGGACATGCGGTGTGCTTCATCCACTATAACCAGGTCCCAGTGCGCCTGTCGTAAACCGGGTAGGATGTCATTCCGCTTCGCCAGATCAAGTGAGGTGATAAGCTGACCGGTCTCTATCCACTGGTTCACCCCGAACTGAGCACGCAGGTCGCCGCCTTTTAGCACCACAAACTTCTCGTCAAACTTCTCGCGAAGCTCGCGCTGCCACTGGAACGTGAGATTGGCCGGGCAGACGATCAGCGTGCGCTCCGCCAAGCCGCGGAGTTTTAGTTCGCGCATGAGCAAGCCGGCCATGATGGTTTTCCCGGCGCCGGCGTCGTCCGCGAGGAGAAAACGGACTTGCGCGAGCTTCAGCAGATAATCGTATACGGCTTCAAGTTGGTGTGGCAGCGGATCGACCCGCGAAACGACAGGCCGAAATATGGATCATACTCGTAGGCGATTCCCAGGGCATACGCCTGCATCCCCAGGCGCAGGATCGCTGCATCGCCGGCGAAGGTCGGGGTCGGTGATTGGATAACGAGCGTTGTCAGATCACCGGCTGTGAGCGTGACATTGCGGAACCGTTCGGTGCGCAGACCGACAACACCAAGGACCCAGGTATCTGGCCCGGATTGCCGCACGATCTCGACGCGTACCGGCTCTCCGAATTGAGACCCGCGCAATATTTGCCCTGATTCTATCATGGCAACGTTCCTAACCAACACGAGGATATATAGAAATGGGTATTACTTGGCATTACTACTTTCACAACCCAATCGCCGGCGGCGAGCAGGCGCTCGGTCTGTTGTTGTATTTCCTCTTCGGGCGTCATACAGGCACATCCTATTCGAGGGCATGGAGTGGATTATTAACGGTTATTCGGTGGGATGGAAGGAAAGTCCTGCCGGTTGTTTTATTTCACGCAAAGGCGCAAAGCGATGAAGGAATGACGGTTCGCAACGCCGGCAGGCCGTCCTGTCACCGCGGCGGGGTGATTGGTTGGCTTGCTTGTCCCCCGGGTTTCACCCCAAATAGGCGTCACGTTACGGTTGTGTCTGGGATTTCTTACTCTTGCGCTAACCTTTTGCTCTTGCTCTGAAAGTCTCTCCGCACCCCCGTAAGCCTTGCGGGTAATCATCTCCGTGAGGCTTACCTGGCGTCGTGGAAGCTTTTTCAGAGCAAGAGCAAGGGTGTAGAGCAAGAGTAAAAAACGCTATGCGCTTGCCGAAAGATGACACACATGCCCCTCACCCCTCACTTATCACTTATCACTATTCACTATTCACCCCTCCCCCCTCACCAGAAGGCACAACCGTATACGGCGTGGAATTATAGCCGCTGAGGGAGGTGCGCGATGCGAGTGTTGTTGCTGGGGGGGACGGGAGAGGTCGGGCATCACATTGCCAACGGGCTGGCGGCGCGGGGGCATGAGGTGACGGTGGTGACGCGGGGACGGGACGCGCGGGGGTTTGTGCTGGACGGGCGGGTGCGGCGGGTGGCGGCGGACAAGAACGACGCGGCGGCGCTGGAGCAGGCGGCGGCGC